>Ga0105242_10003667_pt1 | contig 11948 bp, 12 predicted proteins | sample KBSM24metaG_FD_81521 | JGI IMG/M metagenome (GOLD analysis project Ga0105242, IMG submission 81521) | Miscanthus rhizosphere microbial communities from Kellogg Biological Station, Michigan, USA - KBS M2-4 metaG | ecosystem: Host-associated > Plants > Roots > Rhizosphere > Soil | place...
AAAACAACGAAAAAAGTGCGGGAGGGGAGTCCTCGTGCGGCGAAAGGGCGGGACTGTAGCCCAGGGGCTCCAGCGCCGCTGCGCATTCCGCACCCGAGTGCCGGGGTAATCACAGCGGCCGGCACGCAAAGCCGCGCTCACTACAATGGCTGTATGTTTGAACAGTACGTGCCGCAGCCATGAACGACGAGGTCCGCATTCCGGTGGCGGCCCTCAAGGGCCGCGGCATCGCAGCGCAGACGGCCCACCGCTTCATGCGCGACGAGCGCGGCGCGTTCGACGACGGCTGGGGCACGCTCGAATCGGGCGCGGCCAAGCCCGCGCAGCCCCCGGCCACCGAGGTGATCTGGGAGACGGCGCGCAGCGCGCTCACCCGCAACGATTCACCCGACATCTTCTTCGAGCAGGCGGTGAACCCCTATCGCGGCTGCGAGCACGGCTGCGTCTATTGCTACGCCCGGCCCACGCACAGCTACCTCAACCTGTCGCCGGGGATCGACTTCGAGACGCGCATCATCGCCAAGCGCAACATCGCCGAGGTGCTGCGCGCCGAACTCGCGCGGCCCGCGCACGTGCCCACGGCGGTGAACATCGGCTCGGCCACCGACTGCTACCAGCCGGTGGAGCGCGAGCTGCGCCTGACGCGCGCGCTGATCGAGGTGATGGCCGAGACGCGGCATCCGTTCTCGCTCATCACCAAATCCAGCGGCGTGGAGCGCGATCTGGACCTGCTCGCGCCCCTGGCCCGCGACCGGCTGGCCGCCGCCTACGTCACCATCACCACGCTCGACGGCGCCCTGGCGCGCGTGCTGGAGCCGCGCGCCGCCGCGCCCCACCGCCGGCTGCGCGCCATCCGTGCGCTGGCCGAGGCCGGCGTGCCGGTGGGCGTGAGCGTGGCGCCGCAGATCCCATTCCTCACCGAAGACATGGAACAGGTGCTCGAAGCCGCGCGCGAGGCCGGCGCCACCTCGGCCTTCTACACCGTCGTGCGCCTGCCCTGGGAGCTGAATCCGCTCATGCGCGACTGGCTGGCGCTGCACTACCCCCAGCGCGCCGCCCGCGTGATGGCTCGCATCCAGGACCTGCACGGCCTGGACGAGGCCGCCCGCAGCGCCGGCAAGGCCTACCGGAGCGACCACGCCACGCGCATGAAGGGCACGGGCCTCTGGGCCGATCTGCTGCGCCAGCGCTTCCACACGGCCTGCCGCCGCCTGGGCCTGAACCGCGAGCGCACGGTGCTGGATGCCTCGCAGTTCCGCCATGCGCTGGCGCGGGGGCAGGGCACCTTGTTCTGACCGGGCCTGAGCCCGGCGCTGCCCCACAAAGTCCGGCGCCTGCGGGCCACAACGCAATTCGCTGCCGTGGCGCGCCCCGTGTTCGGCAGGCCGCGAGGCCATGCCGTTCTATGCTTGGGCGACACGCCTTGATGGTGCCTCGCAGCCCTCCCGGCTGCGCGCCTCGCCCCCCGCATTCAGGAACCCCTCACCCATGTCCGCCGCCATTTCCGAGCTGCCCATCGCGGTCCAGCCGATCGCCGCCCCCGTTGCCGACCTGCTGCCTGACCTCATCGCACTGCGCCGCGACCTGCATGCCCACCCCGAGCTGGCCTATGAAGAAAAGCGCACGGCGGGCATCGTCGCGCAGTCGCTGCGGCTGCTGGGGCTGCAGGTGCACGAAGGCATCGGCGGCACGGGTGTGGTCGGCACGCTGCGCTGCGGCAGCGGCCCGCGCAGCGTGGGCCTGCGTGCCGACATGGATGCGCTGCCCATGGTGGAGCTGGGCCGGCAGGCGCACGCCAGCCGCAACCCGGGCCGGCACCACGGCTGCGGGCACGACGGCCACACCAGCATGCTGATCGGTGCGGCCCGCCAGATGGCGCGGCTGCGCGACTTCGACGGCACGGTGCATTTCATCTTCCAGCCCGCCGAGGAAGGCAAGGGCGGCGCACGGCGCATGATCGAAGACGGCCTCTTCGAGCGCTTTCCGTGCGACAGCGTCTATGCGCTGCACAACTGGCCTGATCTGCCGCTGGGCCAGGCCCAGACCCGCCCCGGCCCCATCATGGCGGCGGCGGACCGTTTCGACATCGCCGTGCGCGGGCGCGGCGGCCATGCGGCGCAGCCGCAGCACACGCCCGATGCCATCCTGGCCGCGAGCCAGCTGGTGACGCAGCTCAACACCATCGTCGCGCGGCGCATCGACCCGGGCGAATCGGCCGTGCTGTCGGTCACGCGCATCGAAGGCGGGCAGAGCCACAACGTGCTGCCGGCCGAGGTGCAGATCACCGGCACGGTGCGCAGCTTCGACGCCGCCTCGCAGGACCGCATCGAAGCCGCGCTGCGTGCGGCGGCGGCCGGCGTGGCACTGGCCAGCGGCACCGAGATCGAGGTGAACTACCTGCGCTACTACCCCGCCACCGTCAACACGCCGGCCGAGGCGGCGCTGGCGGTGGAGGCCGCCCGCGCCGTCGGCATCGCGGCCGACATGGCGCCGCGCCCGGCCTTCACCTCGGAAGACTTCGCCTTCATGCTGCAGCAGAAGCCCGGCGCCTACCTGTGGCTGGGCCAGGGCCGTGCCGACCCGGGCCCGGACGGCGAACGCGCGCTGCACCACCCCTGCTACGACTTCAACGACGATGCTCTGCCGCTGGGCGTGCGCTGGTTCTGCGAGGTCGCGTCGCGGGCGCTGGCGCGGCCTTGATCGCTGCCGCCATGCTTGTGGCAGGTAGGCGTTTGATCGGGAGGTATTGAAAGAAAAATAGCTGCAGCGCACATGGAGCAAGCGCCTGCAGCTATCTTTTCAGGAGCGGATTCGCGTTGCCGATCCGCCCCGGGAGTCTTCGCCTGTCAGCCCAGGCGGTAATGCCCGCGCGCGCCTTCCACCAGCACGCCGGCCTGCAGCAGCCGCTTGACGGCCACGCCGATGGAGCCCAGCGGGATGTCCGCGCCGCGCGCCATGGCGGCATGCGTCATCTCGGTCCAGCCTTCGCTCTTCAAGGTGCGCTGCAGATAGGCCAGCACCTTGGAATCATTGCCGCTCAGGCGCGGGGCGGCGGACGAGCGGCGTGCGCGCCCGGACGGGGCCAGCGCTGCGCGGGGGCGCTTGACCTCCGCGTCCTGCGCCACGGCGTTGCCCTGGCCTGCCTGCGCGGCCCGGGTGGCAGTGGAATCGGCGGCAGCGCGGGCCTTGCGGGTGGCAGGGGCGCTGAGCGCCAGCGCGGCCAGCACCTGGGTTTCGGGCGCCTGCATCGCGGCAGCGGAGCCGTAGAGGGCGCGCAGCTGCTCGTCCATGGCCTGCAGTTCCTGCGAGAGGCGGGCCACGGTGCGCAGCTGGGCATAGGCACGGTCCGCGTCGGTGCTGAACGGGGCGCTGGCCACCGTGTGGACCACGCCTTCGGCCTGCGACTGGACTTCCTGGGCGACGGCGCGCTGGGCGGCATACAGCGCTTCACCGGCGCGCTGCAGCAAAGAGAGGGTGGTGCGGTTCAACATGGTGGGGGTGAGAGGTTTCGGGTGGATCGCCCGTGCCCGGGAGCGGCACCCTTGCGGCGCGATCTGCATCGCGCCGCGTGCAGCGGCCCGCCGGGTCGTTGCAGCGCAGCGCCGCTATCCGTGCGCTCCGCAAGAATGTCTCCCCCAAGTCCTGAGGCGCTGGGGAAAAACGCCAAGTATGCGCCAAGTTGTTCAACAACTTACATCAAACTTACTCATCGGGCGCATTCTGTGCGCACGGTCCAGCCCTGTCCTGTCCCCACCCTCAGCGCTGGTGCGGGAACAGCCGTTCGATGGGGCAGTGCGTCTTGATGAACGGCGACTTGATGACGATGTAGCTGAAGTACTTGGCGATGCCTACGTTGCGCTCCAGCAGGTCTTCGATCACCTCCTGGTAGTGGTTCACGCCCCGCGTGATGAAGCGCAGCAGGTAGTCGTAGCCGCCGCTCACCAGGTGGCATTCGAGCACCTCGTCCACCTCGCGCATGGCGGACTCGAAGCGCGCGAAGTCCTCGCGGCGGTGGTCCGAGAGCGTGACTTCGGTGAACACGGTGAGCGTGTCGCCCAGCTTCTCCAGCCGCAGGTGGGCGCCGTAGCCCGCGATGTAGCCGGCCTGCTCGAGCCGCTTGACGCGGATCAGGCAGGGGCTGGGCGAGAGGCCCACCGCATCGGCCAGATCGACGTTGGTCATGCGGCCGTTCTTCTGCAGCTGCGCGAGGATGCGCAGGTCCAGGCGGTCGATCTTGAAGGCTTCGTTCATCATGTGGGCGCGGCAGGAGTGGCAGGGTAGGGCGCCGATTGTCGTTCGGCGCGGGTCCTTTGGGGCCTCAGGCGAGGGCGGCGCGCACGTCGGCTTCGGCCAGCACGTCGTCCAGGGTCTTCTTCAGGCGGGCGAACAGCTGGGCGAACTCGTCCTCGGTGTAGGTGAGGGCGGGCGCGAAGCCCAGGATGTTGTCGCCGAAGGCGCGGAACACCAGGCCGTTGCGGTAGCTGGCGGCGGCGATGCGGTCGGGCAGTCCCAGGGCGGCGTCGAAGCCGCGCTTGCTGGCCTTGTCGCTCACCAGTTCCAGCGCGCCCAGCAGGCCCCGGTGGCGCGAATGGCCGACCAGCGGGTGGCTGAGCAGGCCGTCCAGGCCGGCGGCAAAGCTCGCCGCGCCGCGCTGGCCATTGGCGAGGATGCCGCCTTCTTCGTAGAGGCGCAGCACTTCGAGCGCGACGGCGGCGCTGACCGGGTGGGCGGAATAGGTGGCGCCGTGGCCGATGGGCGCGCCGGCGGGGGCGCCGTCGGCGATGGCGGCATAGATGGCGTCGGAGAGCATGGTCGCGCCCATGGGCACGTAGCCGGCGGTGAGGCCCTTGGCCATGGTCATGATGTCGGGCGAGACGCCTTCGGCATCGCAGGCGAACATCGGGCCGGTGCGGCCGAAGCCGGTGATGACTTCATCGACCACCAGCAGGATGCCCAGGTCGCGCGTGGCTTCGCGCATGGCCTTGAGCCAGCCCACGGGCGGCACGATCACCCCGCCCGAACCCTGGATAGGTTCGCAGAAGAAGGCGGCCACGTTCTCCGCGCCCAGCTCGGCCACCTTGGCGCGCAGCGCCGCGACCGAGGCGGCGATGATGGCCGCGTCGTCCTTCGGATCGGCCGAGCGGTAGGGGTTGGGCGAGGGGATGTAGTGCTGCGTCTTCAGCGGCAGGTCGAAGCCGCGGTGGAAGGCGGGCAGGGCGGTAAGGCCCGCGCCGGTCGAGGAGGAGCCGTGGTAGCCGCGCTCCAGCGAGATGCAGTGCTTCTTGGCCGGCTTGCCGATGGCGTTGTAGTACTGGACGATGAAGCGCGTGGCGGCATCGACGGACTCGGAGCCGCCCAGCGTCAGGTAGACGTGGTTGAGCGATGCGGGCGTGATCTGCACCAGCTTCTCGGCCAGGCGGATGGCCGGCTCGCTGCTGAAGTGGAAGTAGCCCGTGGCGTAGGGCAGGCGGCGCATCTGCTCGGCGGCGGCCTGCACCACGCTTTCCTGGCCGTAGCCCACGTTCACGCACCACAGTCCCGCGAAGGCGTCCAGCAGCTCGTTGCCGCGGTCATCGGTCAGCCAGGCGCCGCGGCCCGACTGCAGCACGGTGGGGCCGCGGCGCTCGTGCGTGCGCCAGGAGGAGACCGGGTGGATCAGGTGGGCACGGTCCAGTGCGTCGAGCGAGGCGACCGATGGGAGGGCTTCGGAGTGGGTCATGGGGATATAGGTGGTGTCGAGGATCGAGATGGGGCCTGTGGCACGCATCCAAGGTTAGGGCGGACAGCGGCCGATGTGGTGCTGCTTTGCGGGGGCTTGCGGGCGCGGTCTGCGGTTGTTGCGCGCCGCACAGCACATCGTTTTGCGTCGCGCCCTGCCCCGCTGCGGAGGTGTCAGGCCGGTGTCGCTTGCTGGTATACGTCGGCCAGGTCGCCGAGATCCCAGTTGCCGCCCGTGAGCACCACGCAGACCTTCTCCTGCTGCTTGACGTGCACGGCCCGTGCCAGCAGGGCGCCTATGCCGATGGAGGCTGCGGGCTCGGCGATCAGCTTGGCATCCTTGGCCAGCATGCGCATGCCGGCCGCGATGTGCTCGTCGTCCACCAGCACGATCTCGTCCACGTACTTCTCGATGATGGGGTAGGGGTTCTGGCCGGGCACGCTGATGCGCAGCCCATCCGCGATGGTGTTCTTCAGCGGCAGGGAGGTGCGCTGCTGATTGATACGGCTGTGGAAATACTTCGGCGTCAGGGCCGGCTCCGCACCCACCACGCGTACCGAGGGGCGGGTTTCCTTGATGGCCGTGGCGATGCCCGAGATGAGTCCCCCGCCGCCCATCGGGATGATGACGGTGTCCACGTCGGGGAGATCGTCCAGGATCTCGCAACCGATGGTGCCCTGGCCGGCCATCACCAACGGGTCTTCGAACGCATGCACCACCGTGTAGTGGTTCTCCGCGGCGATCTCGTACACCCTTTTCCAGCGTGCAGCGGTGTCGCCGTCGAACAGCACCACTTCGGCGCCCAGGGCACGGGTGTTCTCGATCTTGATCTGCGGCGTGGTGATCGGCACCACCAGGATGGCCTTGACGCCGAGCATCCGCGCGGCATACGCCAGGCCCTGGGCGTGGTTGCCGGACGAGGTGGCGATGATGCCGTGTGCAAGCGCCTGCTGGGGCAGCGACAGCGATTTGTTCAGTGCCCCGCGGATCTTGAAGGCGCCTGTGATCTGCAGCATCTCCGGCTTCAGGAAGACCTGGCAGCCCAGCGTGTCTTCCATCCTCTCTGCGCGCAGCAGCGGCGTGTGCCGGATGTGGGGTCTGAGCCGCTCACGGGCCTGGATGATGTCCTGCAGGGTGGGGTATTCGAGCAAGGGTGTCATTGGAAGAACTCGAAAGTCGTGCCGATGTGGCTGGCGATGGCGTTGCGGTAGATGCGGCTCGCGGTGGTGTTGTCCTGGATGGCCATGCCGGTGGAGTCGAAGATCGTGATCTCATCGTCGCGCTCTCGCCCGGACTTGGTGCCCAGCAGTATTTCGCCGATTTCCGCGTGGATGCCGGCGCGGGTGATGACGCCGCACTGCAGGGGATGCCAGGTTTCCCCCTTTTCCGTGCATTGCTCCAGCGAGTCGTTGACCACCTTCGCATGCCGGAATATCTCGGGATCCAGTTCCTGCTTGCCCTGTTGATCGGTACCGATCGCGACGATGTGCGTCCCCGGCTGGATCCAGGCCGCTTCCACCAGCGAGCCCTTGCCGCGTGTGGTGGTGACAAGGATGTCGGCCTGCTCGACGGCGGCCTGCTTCGAGCGCGCGGCGACCACGGGGATGCCGAACTCCGCTTCGATGTCGCTGCGGTAGCGCTCCAGCGTTTCCGGGTGGCTGTCCCAGGCATGGATGGCCTCGATGTTCATCACTTCCCGGATGGCGCGGATCTGCATGCGGGCCTGGTTGCCCGTCCCGATCGAAGTGACGGTCTTGGCGTTCTTGCGCGCCAGCGCCTTCACGGACACCGCGCCGGCCGCGCCGGTACGCAGCCCGGTGAGCAGGCTGCCGTCCATCACGCAGGCCAGTGCGCAGGTCCTGGCATCGAACAGCAGCACGGTACCCATTCCGCTGGGTACGCCGTAGGCCGTGGGGTTGTGCGGAAACCCTCCGGAAGAGACTTTCAGGGAGATCATCTCGCCGGGCTGGTGGTAGCCCAGCTTGAAGTCGATTTCCCCGCGCGGCGCGGGCAAGTGGATGCCGGTGTAGGGCGGTTGCACCACCTCGCGGGCGCTGAAGGCCCTGAAGGCGTCCTCCACCGATTCGATGACTTCCTGCATCGAGATCAGTCGGCCGACTTGTTCCTTGGTCAACAGCAGTGTTCGCATGGCATCTCGTTTCTTGGTGTCGTATAGGCGCACGGCGTGGTGCCGTGGCTCAGTAGCCCCTGCTCCGGTCCACCAGCCCCACCATCGGCTGGCCCTGGCGGTGCCGCCGCAGGTTGTCGATCACCGCGTCCACGGCCGATTCCGGCTGAGTCATGCTCGCGATGTGCGGTGTGAGCTCTACGCGCGGATGCGTCCAGAACGGGTGTTGGGGGGGCAGCGGTTCGGGTTCGCAGACGTCCAGGATGGCGCCGGCCAGGTGGCCTGCGTCCAGCGCCTGCAAAAGGTCGTCCTGCACCAGATGGCCGCCGCGCCCGAGGTTGATCACGGTGGCGCCTTGGGGGAGCTGCTCGAACAGCGACCGGCACAGGATCGCCCGCGTGTCGTCGGTCAGCGGCAGCAGGCAGACCAGGATGTCGGTGCGCGACAGGAACGTCCGCAGGCCCTGCGGACCGGCATGGCAGTCGATGCCCTCGATGGCGTGCGGCGAGCGGCTCCAGCCTGCGCAGGCGAAGCCGAAGCTGCGCAGGCGCTCCAGCACGGCGCGGCCCAGCATGCCCAAGCCCAGCACGCCCACACGGCGCGAAGACGCCGGGTACACACGATGCGCCAGCCAGGTTCCCGTGCGCTGCTGCTCGCGGTAAGCGATCCTGTCGCGATGCGCGGACAGCACGGCCATGGTCGCGTACTCGACCATGCCCTGGACGATGCCGGGCTCGACCATGCGCACCACCGGCAGTCCGGGTGGCAAGACCGAGAAGTCGAATTGGTCGACACCAGCGCCAGTCGAAAACAGCACTTCCAGCCTGGGAAACGCTGCGGCCAGATCCTGGGGCGGCTCCCAGGCCGCGAGGTAGCGCACTTCCCGCGCGTCACCCACGTCGGGCCATAGGCGGAAAGGCAGTTCCGGGAGTTCTTTCGCGAAGCGCTCAGCCCATATGGCGCCACGCACGGGGTCGGACTTGTAGAGAAAGCTCATGGTGTCTGTGGATGGGATGCGATGCGGCGCCGATCGCGGCCATCGACCGGCAGGAGGGTCGCCGCACCCTGGCCGGCAGTCAGCGCCATCACGCCCGCCGTGACCGGGACGGGTGCGCCGTCGGGGATGCGGCGTTGCGACATGAAGGCGTCGTCTCCTGCGGCCGCCGCCGCAACGATGCTGGGGCTCGTGTCACGGGCGAATTCGCGCAGATCGATGAAGGCGGGCGTGCGGGAGCCCGCGGTGGCGGCAGGCAGCGGGGCGTTCATGGCAGGTGCGGGGGGGCGATGAGCGGGCGTAGAGCGGGAGCGACAGCGACAGCGCGGCGGCCCTTCGTCAGCACACGGCCTGGGTCACGATGGAGAACAACCTCGGTGCACCGTTCGGCGACTCCAGCGGCTGGCCGCGCAGCATGGTGGTGGGTGCATCCACGCGCAGCAGGCCGATGCTCTCCAGCCACTCGCCCAGGCCCGCGTCGAAGTCGATGTCGATGCGGGTGAAGCGGCCTACGTTCGCACCGGCGAGGTGGGCGATCAAGGCCTTCGCGCTGTCCTCGTCGGGGGCGACCACCGGGCCGATCGAGTGGCCACGCCCGAAGCGGCGCAGCATGGCAAAGCCTTTGGCCGTGCCCTCGTGGTCCAGCACCACGCAGCTGTCGGCCTGCGCCAGAAGATCGTCGATGAGGGCGTGCCTGGGCATGCCGCGGGCTTGTTCATCCAGCATGCGCAGCGCGACTGCGTCGTTCACTCCGGCAGGCCGCAGGCGCCAGCCGCCGGGCAGAGCGATCAGCGGGGTCGGCAGAGCCGTGCCTTGGTGCTGGCGTATCTCTCCGGTGCGCACGAAGCCCAGCCGCTCGTAGAGGCCGCGGCCTTCGGCGGTGGCCTGCAGCAATACCGAGCGCTGTTCCATATCGCCCAGCAAGGCCGTCATCAGCCGCTGGCCGATGCGGCGTCCCTGGCAGGCGGGCGACACGATCACCAGGCCGATGGTGGCGTGCCGGGGGCCCCACAGCCAGCGCTGCGCCGTGCCGACGATCTTGCCGTCGCGCTCGGCCACCAGTCCCTCGCTGTGGGCAAACATCTGTTCCCAATCCACCAAGCGGTGGGGCCAGCGCAGTTCGGCCGACAAGGCGTGCGCAGCCTGCAGATCGGCCGCGCCCATGGAGCGCAGCACGACGCCGTCATCGGCTGCAATGCTGGGAATGGAGAGGGTGGCGGCGGAAAGGGGTGGGGGCATCGACAAGCACCTCGCTGCAATGGAAATTGGTACTTATCTTGGACGACATCGCGGTATCGCACCAGCAGCGGATTGGGGTTTGCCCGCAACTTGCAAGCATCGTCTGCCCAGCCTGGGTGCTTTGCAATTTGCTGCGGCCTGGCGACGGCTTATACGCACAAATGCCAGTCCCCGGTGCCTAGCATCGGACATCTCTTCATCCATGCGCAGCGCGGGCGTTCCGCGCGGCGCTTCGCAATGCTCCTTCACGCTGTGCCCCGCTCGTTGCGGCAGTCCGCTTGCCGCGGTGCGGATGCCCATGCGCGCGCCGCCGCGCTGCCCGTGCGCCGCCGGCGCCTGCATCAAGAACGTGCTCGCGGACGCCATGGCGGCGCGCACTTGGTGCGTGGGAGCACCGGGCCTGTGCGTGCCACACGAGATGCCGAACAACCCCCCGCAATGCATCACTTTGTAGCGTCAGTGCCCCCCATTTCCCCACACTCCCTGCGCATGCCGATGCTCCAATCTCCCTGACATCACCTTGTCGCAAACGGTCATCCGTCGAGGCAGCCGAGACCGTCGTCAACCGAACCATGAAGGAACAGACACCATGACTTTTCGTCCCAAGTACGTGACTTTCGACTGCTACGGCACGCTCACCCGCTTCCGCATGGGCGAGCTGACGCGCGAACTCTTCGCCGATCGCGTTGCTGCCGATCGCATGGAGCAGTTCATCGCCGACTTCACGGCCTATCGTTTCGATGAAGTGCTGGGCGCCTGGCAGCCCTACGAAGTGGTGCTGAAGAACGCCGTGCGCCGCCTGTGCAAGAAGTGGAAGATCCAGTACTTCGACACCGACGGCCAGACCTACTACGACGCCGTGCCCACCTGGGACCCGCATGCCGACGTGCCCGCAGGCCTCGCCAAGGTCGCCAAGGAGATCCCGCTGGTCATCCTGTCGAACGCCGACGACAGCCAGATCCAGAAGAACGTCGCCATGCTCGGCGCGCCCTTCCACCGCGTCTATACCGCCCAGCAGGCCCAGGCCTACAAGCCGCGCCTGAAGGCTTTCGAATACATGCTGGACTCGCTGGGCTGCAACCCCGAGGATGTGCTGCACGTCTCCTCCAGCCTGCGCTACGACCTGATGTCCGCCGACGACATCGGCATCCATAACAAGGTGTTCGTCAACCGTGGCCACGGCCCGGGCAACCCGGCCTACAACTACGTCGAGATCAGCGACATCGGCGGCCTGCCCGGCGTCGTCGGCCTCTGATCCACCAGGCTCCCGCCGCGCCGCCGCCCCGTTTCCCTTCCACGCTTTGCCCCCTTCTATGAAGCTCGACTCCTACTGGAACGATTCGGTGCCCCACCTCGGGCTGGCCCACCACGATCTGCCTGCACAGATCGATGTGGCCATCGTCGGCGGTGGTTTCACCGGCCTGTCGGCCGCCCTGGCGCTGGCCCGGCGAGGCGCCAGCGTCGCGGTGCTGGAAGCGGGCGACGGCGTGGCGCCGGAAGCCTCGGGCCGCAACGGCGGGCACGTCAACAACGGCCTGGCGGTGGACTATGCCGACGTGGCCGCCCGCGTGGGCGTGGAGCAGGCGCGTGCCTGGTACCACGCCTACGACGATGCGGTGGACAGCGTCGAGCGCATCGTGCGCAGCGAGGCCATCGACTGCGACTTCCTGCGCCACGGCAAGCTCAAGCTGGCGACGCGTCCGCAGCACATGGACGCCCTGCGCCGCAGCGCCGAGCGCCTGGTGGCCGACGGCGTGGATATCGACGTGGAGATCCTCGAAGCGGGCCGCGTGCGCAGCGAGGTGCAGAGCGAACGCTTCCACGGCGGCCTGCTCTACCGCCGCAGCGCGCAGATGCACATGGGCCGC
>Ga0105242_10003670_pt1 | contig 11943 bp, 9 predicted proteins | sample KBSM24metaG_FD_81521 | JGI IMG/M metagenome (GOLD analysis project Ga0105242, IMG submission 81521) | Miscanthus rhizosphere microbial communities from Kellogg Biological Station, Michigan, USA - KBS M2-4 metaG | ecosystem: Host-associated > Plants > Roots > Rhizosphere > Soil | place: Michigan...
GCGATCCGCCGCAGCATCGCCTCCGGCTCCTCGCCGTTCTCGGTCGGGTAGCGCGGCAGCAGCAGATTGCCCAGTTCGATCTCGACGCTGCAGCGCTCGGCGATCTCCAAACTCGTCGGCACCGCCTCCGGCCACTCGGCGAACGACTCGGCCATTTCCTCGGAGCTCTTGATGTAGAACTCGTTGGTGTCGAAACTCAGCTTCGGCGCCTCCAGAGTCGACTTCGTCTGCACGCAGAGCAGGGCCGCGTGGTTGTCGAAGTCCTCGCGCCGCAGGTAGTGGACGTCGGCGGTGCCGACTACAGGGCGGCCCAGCTCGCGCGCGTAGCGGACGATTCCCTCGTTGGCCCGGTCCTGATCGTCGATGCCATTCTTCTGCACCTCGAAGTAGACCTGCTCGGGGCCGAAGGCCTGGATCAGGTCGTCGAGGTGGGTGCGAGCGTCATCCTGGCGCTCTTCGACGAGGCGCCGACAGAAGCGCGACTGGAGGCAGCCGGTGAGCGCGATCACGCCCTCCGAGTGGGCCGCCAGCATCTCCATGTCGACGTTGGCCTTGCCGCGCGAAAAGCCTTCCAGGAAGCCGGCGGAGGTGAGCTTGACGAGGTTGGCGAAGCCGGCGTCGGTCTCGGCCAGCAGGGTCAGGTGGTTGCGCTCGTAGCGCGTCTGTTCCTTGATCGCCTTGACGTCGTCGACGAGGTAGGCCTCGAGTCCGATGATCGGTTTGATCCCGTGCTTCTTGCAGGCCTTGTAGAGGTCGACCGCCCCGTTCATCACCCCGTGGTCGGTCAGCCCCAGCGCCGGCTGCCCCAGTTCCGCCGCCCGCGCCGCCATCGCGTCGATCTTGCACGCACCGTCCAGCAGCGAGTACTCGCTGTGGGCATGCAGATGGACGGCGACCGGGTTGCTCACGGACGGTCGATCATGCCAATCGGGGGGGACGACAAGTAGGGGTTCGGTGATGGTTTTGCGGTAGTTCCGGGACTAATCGGGGGTGGTGCTTGGGACGGGGGCGGCAGGGGGTTTCGCTTAACTTTTTTCCGGATCGCCGGGCGCCGTCCGAGGGGCGCAGCGCGAAAAAAGTACAAGACGCTCCACCCCCTACCGCCCCCGTCCCACCCGACACGCCCGCTACCTCGGGAAGGGCCGAAAGGCCCCGTTGGAACCCCAGTAGATCGGTGGTGGGTGTCCCACCCTGGAGCACCCGGAAGGCCGGAAGGCCACCGCTACTTCGGCCACGGACCCGGTGCCTGCGCCGGCGCTTGGGCTAACGGCGCAGGGCCTGGGTGGGGGTGGAGCGTCTTGTGCTTTTTCGGCGCCTTGTTGCTCGGACCGGAGCTCGGCGGTTCGCGAAAAAGTTAAGCGAAACCCCCACCCAGGCCCTGCGCCGCTACCTCAACCACAAACCCAGGCCCCCGGCCCCGAGTCCGCCCAAATTTCTGCTGCGATTCGATCCTGTTCGGATTTGGGAGCGTCTTGCGGCTCCCCCTGTCCCCCATACAGTTCCCAGGTGGAGGGCAGTATCTGGTACGCCCCACCGGCGCCGCTCGACGGGTTGATGGCGGCGTAGTTGCCGCCCGACTCGCACATCACGATGTAAGCGGGGATCGCGTAGGGGCCGCCGAGCCAGCGGCCGATTTCTTCTTCTGCTTCGGCTTCGCTGGCGGCGCGCGCTTCGGCGGCACGGGCGGCCTGGATCTGCTTCACCCAGCCGGAGATGTCGGATTTGAGGCTGGCCAGTGAGGCCTGGTGGTGGGCGCTGACTGCCTCGAAGTGGGCGGCCGCTTCCTCCGCCTCCTGACGCACCGAGGCGATTTCTTCGCGGGCGGCGGCAAGACGCTCGTCATAGGCGATCGCTCGCTTGCGCAGGGTCGCCACCTGCAGCGCCGCCGCCTTCACTTCGTTGCGGACACCGGCGACGCGTTCGGCGAGCGCGCTGTCGGACTGGGCAATCTCGCGCAGGTAGGTGATCTGGGTGAGCAGGCTTTCGTAACTGCTGGCACCGAGGATCAGACTTTCGGTACTGGGCGAGCCGTTCTCGTAGATCGCCACCAGGCGCCCCGCCAGGGCCGCCCGCGAGCGCCGCAGCCGCGCCTTCGCCGCCACCAGTTCCGTTCGGGTCTGGGTCAGCTTGCGGCTCAGCTCGGCGGCCCGCTCACGGCCTTCGGCGAGCAGCCCTGAGAGCTTCTCCTCGCGGGCAGCGGCGGCGTCTGCTTCGCCCTGCGCAGCGGCCAGCTCGGCGTCGGTTTCGCGCAGGTCGGCGGCGATCGCGCCGGCTTTGTCGCGGGCGCCGGCCAGCTTTGCTTCGAGGGCGCCGGCATTGGCTGCCCCAGCCCGCGGTACGACGAGGACCGCGACCGCGAGCGCCCCACAGAGGGCCGCGGCGACGCCGAGAGCGAGCAGCTTGTTCAGACGCAGGGACGGCCCCACTGGGCAATCGAGGCTAGCGGGGGGCGTGTCGCCTCCTCCTGAGTCACCGATAACCCGCAAGGAAGCTTGCGAGCCGCGGGTCCGGCGGCAGCTCAGCCCTCGGGAACTTCGCGGCGGGTCAGATAGGTGGCGACCGCAATCACCAGGGCGCCGACGCCAACGCCGATCCCGATCCGGATCTCGCGGTGGTAGCGGCGGCGCAGGTAAGCGACCGCAAAGCTGACGGCAATGCGGCCAAGGCGGTCGTAGAGCACCCTAGGAGTCTCCCCCACCCTCGCGGATCCGGTGCGCCATCCGCGACTGCAGCGACCAGAGCTCGATAAAGCCTGGCGAGGCATTCTGGTCGAACAAGCCGCCCGACTCGGAGAAGGTCGCCAGCTGGGCGTCGTAGACGGCGTTGGGCGAAGAGCGGGTGACGACGCGGACGCTGCCCTTGTAGAGGCGCAGGCCGATCTCGCCGGTCACCTGGGCGTTGACGGCGTCCATGTAGGCGTCAAGGTCGGTGCGCAGCGGCTCCCACCAGAGGCCGGCGTAGACGAGGTAGCCCCACTTCTGGTCGAGCGCCGGCTTGAACTGGTTCTGGTGGATCGTGCCGACCAGGCGCTCCAGCTCTTCGTGGGCGGTGAGGATGAGTGCCGCCGCCGGCACCTCGTAGATGTCGCGGACCTTGAGGCCGACGATCCGGTCCTCGATGTGGTCGACGATGCCGACCCCATGCCGGCAACCGATCTCGGCCGCCTTTTCGAGTAGCTCGACCAGGCCGAGGCGCTCGCCGTCGAGGCTGACCGGCAGGCCGCGCTCGAAGCCGACGGTGATCGTCTGCGCCTCGTCGGGCGCCTCCTCGGGTCGAGTCACCAGCTGGAAGACGTCGTCCTCGGGGGCGTGGTCGAGCTCCTCGATCCAGCGCCCCTCCGAAGAGCGGCCCCAGAGGTTGTCGTCGATCGAGTAAGGGGCGACCTCGGTGCCGCCCTTGACCGGGATCCCGTGCTCACGCGCGTAGGCGATCTCCTCCTCGCGTCCCATCTGCCAGGAGCGCACCGGCGCGATCGTTTTCAGCTCCGGCGCCAGCGTCGCCACCGTCGCCTCGATCCGTACCTGGTCGTTGCCCTTGCCGGTGCAACCATGGGCGATCGTGTCGCAGTTGGTGCGGCGCGCGTACTCGACTGCGAGCTGGGCGATCAACGGTCGGCCAAGCGCCGTGAAGAGCGGGTAGCCGTTGCCGTAGACAGCGTTGGCCTTGATCGCCGGGGCGAGGAAGTCAGCCGCGAAGCGCTCGCGGGCGTCGACCACGTGACACTCGAGCGCGCCCAGCCGCTTCGCCTTCTCCTCGATCACCGCGTAGTCCTCGCCAGGCTGGCCGAGGTTGACGGTGAGGCAGACCACCTCTGCCTCGTAGTGATCCTGGATCCACTTCAGCATCACGCTGGTGTCGAGCCCACCCGAGTAGAGCAGGAGGACGCGATCGACGGCCGCGGGGTCCGCCTCGTAGCTGGCGGTGGGCTGGAAATGCGGGGAGTCGCTGCTCACGGGGGCGGAAGTCTCTCACGCCGCCCACCCCGGGCGCAGCCTGGGCCTCAGGGAGCTTCCAAGCCTCCGGAACCGCCTTCTTCCAGCGGTTCTTCTTCTTCGGAAGGTTCTTCTTCCGCTTCGTCTTCTTCTTCGGTGCTCGTCGTTTCCGTCGTCGTGGTTTCGGTGGTCGTTGGTTCGGTGGTGGTGGTGCTCGGCGTCGTGGTCGGCGCCGTCGTCGTCGCTTCGCTGCTGGAGGCGGTCGAACTGCCGCTGTTGTCGTTGCCGGCGATAACGACGATCGCGATCAGCAGGCCGACAATCACCGCGACTAGGCCAGCGACCAGCAGTCTCATATTGCCGTGCGGGCGACCGCCGCCGGAACCGCCCGGGCCACGATCGTCGGGACCCATCAGCCGGGTCGGGTCCTCGTGCATCAGTCCCCTGGCCCGAGGATCGCGTCGAGGATCGGGGTCGGGTTCTCGATCCGGAAGCCGTGGCGCAGCTTCGCTTCGATCTCGCGGCGGCTATATCCGGAGACGGCCATCTGGGTAGCGAGCAGGCGAGCACCGGCGGCGCCGTCGGATCGGTGCGGATCGCCCTGAGGGGGCATTGGGTCGGGTGCCGCCTGGGGCTGCCCGGGGATCGGGCCGGCGGCGAAGGTTGGAGCGGGGCCGGCGGCCGTACTCGGGGGCGGACCAGTGTCGAGGTCGCGACCGGGCCAGGGGTCGGGGGTAGCGGCGGGGCTGGGACCGGGGACGGCGGCCAGGTGTTTGGCACGGGCGCCGCCAGCGTCGCCCTGGGTAGGCACCTCCTCCGAGTGGCCCTGAAGATCGGTGATGGGTGCCTGCTCGGAGCGGCCCTGAGGCCCAGGTCCGGAATCGGGCACCTGGGGCCTGGCCATAGCCGGCCCAGGGCTGGCGTCCTGCCGACCGACATCCGCGTGCCGCAAGCTCTCCAGCAGGCGGGCCGATTCGCGGCGGATCGCCTCGGCCTGGGAGATCAGCGCCTCGGCGGTCTCGTTCAGCGCCTGTATGCGCGCGGCGGCGGCGCGATCTGCCTCGGCTTCAGCCTCGGCCAGGTAGCGCTTCGCGCTTGCGTCGGCTTTGTCGATCAGCGCCGCCGCGGCCCGCTCAGCGGCCTCGATGATCGAAGTCACCCGCTCGGCGGCCTCCGGGTCGTGCCTGCGGTCCTTGCGACTCACGCGCGCAACCCTAGACGGTCGCGGCGCAGGCGTCTGCAGTTGTGACCGCTATTCGGACTTCAGTGCAGCCGCGAGGGCGGCGCCGATCAGCTCGACCGCCCGGTCAAGATGATCTGGGCCGATCGTCAGCGGCGGCAGCAGGCGCAACGTCGACGAGTTCGGCACGTTGACGACAAGGCCACGCTGGAGTAGGTCGGCGCCGATCGAGGGCGCTTCAACGCCCTCGGCGAGGCCGACGCCGATCATTAGGCCCCTCCCCCGTACGTCGGCGACGCCATCCAGTTCGGCCAGCCTGCTCCGCAGCGTCCCGCCGAGCTCGCGGACCCCGCGGAGCAGGGCCGGGTCGTCGACAACGTCGAGGACTGCAAGTGCGGCGGCAGTGGCAACCGGGCCGCCGGCGAAGGTCGAACCGTGGTCGCCGGGTTCGAGCACCTCGGCCGCGACCGGCGCCGTCACACAGGCGCCGATCGGCATGCCGCCGCCGAGCGCCTTGGCGGTGGTGAGGACGTCGGGACGCACCGGGGTCTGCTCGTAGGCCCAGAGCGAGCCGGTCCGGCCCATCCCGGTCTGGATCTCGTCGAAGATCAGCAGGGCGCCGCTCTCGTCACAGGCCTCGCGGGCCTCCACCAGCGCCTCGTCGGGAATCGGGTGGATCCCGGACTCGCCCTGGATCGGCTCCAGCAGCACCGCGGCGGTGTTTGGCCCAACCGCCTCGCGCAGCGCTGCGGCGTCGCCGCGCGGTACCGAGCGGAAGCCAGGCAGCATCGGGCCCAGGGCCTCGTTGCGGGCAAGGTTGGGCGTCGCCGAGAGCGAGCCATAGGTGCGGCCGTGGAAGTCACTCTCGAAGCTGACGATCTCCGGCGCCTCCACCCCGCGCCGGTGGGCGTGCTTGCGGGCGATCTTGATCGCGCACTCGTTGGCCTCGGTGCCGGAGTTGGCGAAGAACACACGACCGCCGAGGCTCGATGCGGAAAGCCGCTCGGCGAGACGCGCCATCGGCTCGGTGTAGAAGAGGTTGGAGACGTGCATCAGCCGTCCCGCTTGCTCCTGCACCGCCGCGACCACGGCCGGATGGCAGTGGCCGAGCGAACAGACCGAGATCCCGGTCAGGAAGTCGAGGTACTCCTTGCCATCGGCATCCCAGAGCAGCGGCCCCTCGCCGCGCACAAAATCGACGGCGCCGCGTTTGTAGGTCCGCATCAGGTAGCGCTCCTCGAGCGCACGCACCTCCTCAAAGCCGATGTCCGTCCCGGGCACGGTGGTCACGGCGTCACCATCGTGCCGATCCCGGCATCGGTGAAGAGCTCGAGCAGGAGGCTGTGCGGCTTGCGGCCGTCGATGATGTGGGCCGACTGGGCGCCACCACTGATCGCGTCAACACAGGCCTGCAGCTTCGGCCGCATGCCACCGTCGATCGCCTCCAGCTGCGTCCGCACCTCGCCGACCGTCGCCCGCGAGATCAGCGAGCCCTCGTCGCCGGGGTCGGCGAGCCATCCCTCGACGTCGGTAAGGAAGATCGCCTTGTAGGCGCCGAGCGCAGCGGCGACCTTGCCGGCCGCCTCGTCGGCGTTGACGTTGTAGGACTGGCCGGCGCGGTCGGAGGCCGAGGAGGCGATTACCGGGATGTAGTCCGCGGCGATGTGGTTGAGGACGCCGACGTGGACCCGCTCGACGCTGCCGACGAAGCCAACCTGGTCGGCGTTCGCGACCGGGGCCACCTCGAAGAGGGTGCCGTCCTCGCCGGCCATCCCCACCGCCGGCTGGCCGTGGCGGTTGAGCCGCTGGACGATTTCCGAGTTGAGCTTGCCGACCAGGACCATCTTCGCCACCTCGACCGTCTCCGCGTCGGAGACCCGCAGGCCTTCATGGAACTTCACCTCGAGGCCGAGCCGGTCCATGTAACGGGTGATCTCGGGACCGCCGCCGTGGACGATCACCGGGTTGAGGCCGACGTACTTGAGCAGGACTACATCGGTGGCGAAGGCCTCGCGCAAATCCTCGTCGAGCATCGCCGCGCCGCCGTACTTGATCACCACCGTCCGCCCGTGGAACTCGCGGATGTAGGGCAGCGCCTCCAGCAGCGTCGCGACGCTGTTCTCGATCGGCCCGTTCACGTCGTGTACTCCGCGTTGATCCGCACGTACTCGTAGCCGAGGTCGGAGAACCAGACGTGGGCGCTGTGCTCGCCACGGTCGAGGCGCAGGCCGATCTCGGCCTCGCTGCTCTCGTTGGCCAAGTCCTCAGCGTTAATCGACTCGGCGCCGATCTCCTCCAGGTCCTCCCCGACCAGGGCGGCGCCCGCGGCCTGGGCGATCCGGCCCCAGTTGGGGTCGCGCCCGTACAGCGCCGTCTTCACCAGCGGCGAGTTGGCGATCGCACGGGCGACCCGCTCGGCCTCGACAGCGCTGGCGGCGCCGCTCACTTCGACCCGGCCGACCCGGGCGGCGCCCTCGCCGTCGGCGACGATCTCGATCGCCAGCTGCTTCAGCACCGCCTCCAGGAGGCCCGCGGGGAGCGGCTCGCCGGCGGCGCCGGTGCCCTGCAGGAGGACGGTGTCGTTGGTGCTCATCTGCCCGTCGACGGTGATCCGGTGGAAGGAGGCATCGACGGCGGCCCGCAGTTCGGCCGCCGGATCGGCGAGGACGGCGTCGGTCTGGACGAAGCAGAGCATCGTCGCCATGTTCGGCTCGATCATCCCCGCTCCCTTTGCCTGGGCGGAGACGGTCACGCCGCCGGCCCGCAGAGCGCAGCGCTTTGGCCAGCGGTCGGTGGTGACAATCGCCTCCGAGAAGGCGCCGCCACCGTCGGCCGAGAGCGAGCTCGCCGCCGTGCCGATCGCCGGCAGCACGTCGGAGATCGGCATCGGCACGCCGATCACGCCGGTCTCGGCGACCGCGACCTGCTCAGCCGCCAGACCCAGCTCGGCCGCGGCGGTCTCGCACATCGCCCAGGCGTCGGCGATCCCCTGCTCGCCGGTCTCGGCGTTGGCGTTGCCGGAGTTGACGACCGCGGCCCGGATCCCGGCCCGATCGAGCCGCTCGCGGCAGACCCGGATCGGCGCCGCCGCCGAGGCGTTGCGGGTCAGCACGATCGCCGAGGCGACCTGCTCGGCGTCGCAGACGAGCAGGCCGACGTCGGTCTTGCCGCCGCCCTTCAGCCCGCAGTGGGCGCCGCCGGCGCGGAAACCGGGCGCCAGCACGGCCGGGTCGAGCTCCTCGACGCCGGCCGGCGCCTCGACCCAACGCGACCTGAAGAAGCCATCAGCCGCAATGCTCCGCTTCGCGTCCGCTTCCGGCACGGTCATAGGAGCCCCTCCGTCTCGTCGAGGCCGAGCATCAGGTTGAGGTTCTGGACGCCCTGGCTGGAGGCGCCCTTCCAGATGTTGTCGATCGCGCCGAAGGCGATCACCCGGCCGCGCTCCTCGACAGTCACGTAGACGTGGCACTCGTTGGTGTCGCGGACGGCGCGCAGGTTGGGCGGACCGTCGAGGACCCTGACGAAGGGCTCGCCGTCGTAGCGCTCGCGGTAGAGCGCCTGCACCTCCTCCTTCGAGACCGGCTCGCGAAGGGTCGCGTAACAGCTGGCCAGCTCGCCCTGGTCGAGCGGCAAAAGGTGCGGCACGAAGACGACCGGGGCGGCGCTGCCGAGCCGCGCCAGCTCCTCTTCGATCTCGGGCCGGTGACGGTGGCCCTCGGTCTTGTAAGGGAAGGCGTTCTCGGTCATCGCCGAGAAGTGGACGAGGTCGTCGCTGCTACGGCCGTAACCCGAGGTGCCCTGCATCGCGTTGACAACGACGTCGGTGAGCAGGCCGCGTTCGGCGAGGGGCGCCAGGGCCAGGACGCTGGCGGTCGGGTAGCAGCCAGGGGTCGCGACCAGCTGGGCGCCGCGCAACTCCTCGCGGTGGGTCTCGCTGAGCCCGTAGACGCCCGCGTCGAACAGGTCGGGTGCACCGTGCTCGCCGTACCAGCGCCGGTAGGTATCGATCGAGTCGAGCCGGAAGTCGGCGGAGAGGTCGACGACGAGGATCCCCTGGCGCCGTAGCGCCGCCACGGTCGGGGCGGCCGCCCCGTGCGGATAGGCGACAATCGCCGCGTCGACGCCGGTGAGGTCGTCGGGATCGAGCTCGGTCAGCTCCAGCGGCACCCGGTAACGGGAGTAGAGCGCGTCGAGGCGCTTGCCGGCATCGCTGCGCGAGGTGATTGCGACCAGCTCCAGACGCGGGTGGTCCCAGACGATCTGCGCAGCGAGCGCGCCGGTAAAGCCGGAGGCGCCGGCGACCAGCACCCGCGCCGCGGGCTCCCCCTGCAGAGGCTGTGGGCGCAACTCAGCCACGCAGCTGCCCGCCGATCTCGCCCAGGGTTGCCTCGATCTCGGCGCGCCGCGCCGAGACCTCCTCGTCGGTGAGGGTGCGGTCGGGGGCACGGAACTGCAGCCGCAGGGCCAGGCTGACCTGGCCCTCGCCGACCTGCTCGCCCTCGTAGCGGTCGAAGACCGCAGCCGACTGCAGCAGCTCGCCACCGGCGCCAAGCACAGCCGCGCGGACGGCGCTGGCCGAGACCTCGACCGGGACGACGACGGCGAGATCCTGGTGGACCGACGGGAAGGTGGTGACGTCCTCGAAGGACTCGCGCTCGGCACGGGCGGCGGCGAGCAGCGGCGCGGCGTCGACTTCGAAGGCGACCGCCGCCTCAAGGTCCCAGGCCCTGCAGACGAGCGGATGGACCTCACCGATCCAGCCCGCCACGACCCCGCCGGCGCTGACGACGGCGGCCCGGCCCGGGTGTAGGAATGGCTCGGTGGTGGCTGAGAAGTCGAGCTCGGCGCCAAGCTGCCCGGCCAACGCTTCCAGGACTGCCTTGAGGGCGAAGAAGTCCGCCGGCTGCGCCTCGCTGCGCCAGGAGCGGGGGATTAGCTCACCGCTCGCGAGACAGGAGAAGCGGTGGCGCTCCAGCGCCGGCGCCGCCTGCCGTCCCGGGAAATCCCCAGCGAGCGGCCTGACCGTGGGATCGGCCGGCGGCTCCGCAACCTCGTCGGCGCTGCGCTCCAGGTAGGCGGCCCCCGACTCGAACAGCCGCACCGTCTCGGCCCCGCGGGCGAGGTTGCGCGAAGCGGCGCCCAGCAACGAGCCGAGCAGCGTCGTCCGCATCACCGACTGATCCTCCGAAAGCGGATTGGAGAGCACGATCGGCTGCGCCCGCCGGTCGTCGGTGGGGATCCGCAGCCGGTCCGCCTCTCCGGGGTCGGTGAAGCTCCAGCCGACGACCTGGTCGAAGCCGAGGTCGCGCAGCGAATCCTCGGCCCGGCGCCGCTGCCGCTGTGCCCGGTTGAGGCCGCCGGGGCTGCCGGCTGCCGGCAGCGTCGTCGGCAGGTGCTCGTCGAGGCCGTGGACGCGCGCCACCTCCTCGATCAGATCGACCTCGCGGGTGACGTCGTAGTAGCGGTCGGGCGGCACCGTCACCGCCAGGTCCTCCCCGCTCGCCTCAACCCCGAAGCCGAGCCGCTCCAGGTAGGTGACCTGATCGGCCTGCGGGATCTCCATCCCGAGCAGGCCGCTGACCCGCGCCCCGCGCAGAGTCAGCTGCTCATCCTCGGGGGGCACGGCGGCGACGTCGATCGTCCCCTGAACCAGCTTCGCCCCGCAGAGCTCGATCAGCAGCCGCGAGGCAATCCGCTGAGCGCGCAAACAGAGGTCGGGGTGCAGTTGCTTCTCGAACCGGGAGGAGGCCTCCGAGCGCAGGCCGAGCAGCCGCGAGGTACGGAGGATGTTGGTGCCGTTCCAGTTGGCGACCTCGAGCAGCACCCGCGTGGTCGAGTCGGAGACCTCGGAGACCTGGCCGCCCATGATCCCGGCGATCCCGGTTGGGCCGTTCTCGTCGCAGACCAGCACCGTCTCGGCGTCGAGGCTGCGCTCGACCCCGTCCAGGGTCGTCATCGTCTCCCCCTCGCGGGCGCTGCGCACGGTCAGTGCCCCGCCGGGGACCTTGTCGAGATCGAAGGCGTGCAGCGGCTGGGCGGTCAGCAGCATCACGTAGTTGGTGATGTCGACGACGTTGTTGATCGGCCGTTGGCCGGCAGCGCTGAGCCGCGCCTGCAGCCACGGTGGCGAAGGGCCGACCTTGACGTCGAGGAAGGCACGGGCGGTGAAGCGCGGGCAGAGCCCCGGCACCTCGACCGTCACCGAGGCCAGCTCGGCGACCTCGCCGGCGGCCTCGGCGGGCGCATCCTCGGCCCATGGCTCCGGCCCCAGCGGCGCCGCGGTCACCGCGTGGACCTCGCGGGCGACGCCGTAGACGCCGAAGCAGTCGGTCCGGTTCGGGGTCACCTCGATCTCCAGAACCGGCTCGGCCAAGGGCAGCACCTCTGCCAGCGGCGTCCCCGGCGCCAGCTCGCCGTCGAGGACCATGATCCCGTCGGCCTCCTCGGCGACCTCGAGCTCGGCGGCGGAAAGGATCATCCCTTCCGAGGCGACCCCCCGCAGCTTCGCCTTGCGCAGCTTCTCGCCGTCGGGCATCCGCGCCCCAGGGAGCGCCACCGCGACCGTCTGGCCGGCGGCGACGTTGGGGGCGCCGCAGACGATCGTCCGCTCGCCGTCGCCGGTGTCGACCGTGCAGACCCGCAGCCGGTCGGCGTCGGGATGCTGCTCGGCGGCGCGCACCTGGCCGATCACGAAGCCCTCGCCAGCGGGCGGCCCAACCGTCTCGATCCGCTCCACCTCGGTCCCGGTCATCACCAGCCGGTCGGCCAGCGCCACCGGCTCGAGGCCAGGGTCGCAGTACTCGCGCAGCCAGCTGAGCGGCACCCTCATGA
>Ga0105242_10003673_pt1 | contig 11940 bp, 7 predicted proteins | sample KBSM24metaG_FD_81521 | JGI IMG/M metagenome (GOLD analysis project Ga0105242, IMG submission 81521) | Miscanthus rhizosphere microbial communities from Kellogg Biological Station, Michigan, USA - KBS M2-4 metaG | ecosystem: Host-associated > Plants > Roots > Rhizosphere > Soil | place: Michigan...
AAAAGGTTGGAGCGATTCAAAGGCGCGCGCCGCCCGCAGTACTCGCGCGTCGGCGTGGCGCGGTCCGACCAGCTGCAGACCGACCGGCAGGCCGTTCTTGGTCAGGCCGCAGGGGACCGAGGCCGCCGGCTGCTGCGTGAGGTTGAATGGATAGGTGAAGGGCGTCCACTCCGTCCAGCGCTTCTCCTTCATGACGTCGGCCACGTCCAGGCCGACGTCGAACGCTTCGAGCGGCAGCGTCGGCGTCAGCAGCAGATCGTATCGATCGTGGAACAGGTTCATCCGGATGCCGAGGGCGCCGCGCTGCTGGACGGCGTCGATCAACTCGAGCATGCCGATCCGCGAGCCATGCTCGGCGACGTCGAGGAGACCCGGATCCATCAGCGCCTTCTGTTCGGCGGTGAAATTCCTCAGCAGATAAGCCGCGCCGCTGAACCAGTGCTTGCGGAAGACGTCTTCGACGCCGGTGAGATCGAGGTCCACGCGTTCGACCTGCGCGCCGAGCTCGGAGAAGCGCCACGCCGCGCGTTCAACCATCGACGCTACCTCCGGGTCCACCGCGGCCGATCCGAGCGTCGCCGAGTAGGCGATGCGCCAGCCGCGCACGCCTTCGTCGATCCCGTCGAGATAATCACGCTCGTCGTGCGGCAGCGCAAACCAGTCCCGCGCGTCCGGCTGCGCGATCACGTTGAGCATCAGCGCGGCGTCGCCGACGGTCCGCGTCATCGGCCCAAGGTGCGCGACCGTGCCGAAGGGGGACAGCGGCCATGCCGGCACCCGACCGAAGGACGGCTTCAGGCCGAACAGGCCGGTGAACGCGCACGGGATGCGAATCGATCCGCCGCCGTCGGTGCCGATCGTCAGCGGCCCCATGCCCGAGGCGACGGCCGCGGCGCCGCCGCCGGATGAGCCGCCGGGCGTCTTCGCGCTGTTCCACGGGTTGCGCGTGATCCCGGTCAGCGGGCTGTCGGTGACGCCTTTCCACCCGAACTCCGGCGTCGTGGTCTTCCCGAGGAGCACCGCGCCGCTCTCGCGCAGTCGCGCGACCGCCGGCGCTTCGTCGAGCCACGGCCCGGTGGGATCGACGGTCCTGGAGCCGCGCCGCGTCGGCCAGCCGGCGGTGAGCAGCAGGTCTTTGATCGAGACCGGGACGCCGTCGAGCGGGCCTTGCGGCTCGCCGCGCATCCAGCGCGATTCCGAGCGCCGCGCCTGCTCGAGCGCGTCGGGCGCCAGGAAGCAGAACGCGTTCAGCATCGGGTTGAGCGCCTCGATGCGCTGCAGGATCGCCTCGGTCACCTCGACCGGAGAGGCGCGGCGGGCGCGATAGAGATCGATCAGGTCGGCGGCGGGACGGGTACAGAGCTCTGAGGACGTCATGCGACGCCCTCAGAGTAACCCGTTCCATGTAGTGCAGGCCTTCAGGCCTGCCCGGACACGGCGGAGCTGAAGGTCCGCACTACATCTAGCTCGGAGAGCTTCCTAGTTGGTCGCCAGCGTCGACTGCAGATGCTTGGCGTGGGCGAGGTGGCCCAGGAACGCGGGACGGACCTTGACCAGCAGCGCCTTCAGCTCGGCGTTGGTCGCGCCGGGGATGAGAGTCTTGTCCAACGCCTCGATCACCTGCTCGTGGTACGCCACTTCGTGATCGACATAGGCCTTGTCGAACGCCTTCCCCTTCATCATCTTCAGGCTGGCGACGTTCTCCATGCCGCCCTTCTTCAGGCTCATCGCGGTCGGGTTGTCCTCCGGCGTGACCATCAGCCTGGTGACCAGGTCGACGGCGGACTTGTTGACGCCGGTGTGATCCTTCACCATCTGCTCGCCGAACTTCTTCACCTCGGAGGTGCTGCCCATCGACGCGGCGAGCTTGCCGGCGTCGATGTCCACCTGGTTGGCGGTCACGACAATCGCGGCGATCTGCGCGTCGTTGACACCCTGGGCGGACGCGGCGGAAGCGGCCACCATCGAACCGAACAACACAAGAGCTCCAATCTTCATATCAGACTCCTCACAGTTAGCGGACTCACCCACTACTACGGCGACCGTCGTCCGCTGGATGTCGAGGATTTCTGGAACGCAAGCGGCAGTGTAAGATGACGGGCAACCTTTCCCAACGGTGGATACCCGGGCCATGACCCGCTCACTCAACGACTTGCAAGTCGATGTCGAGTCGACGTTCGTCCTGCTCGATCTGGTGCGGGCCGGCGACGCGCGCGCGCTCGATCGACTGTTTTCGCGCTATCTCGTGCCGCTGCGGCGCTTCGCGCACGGGCGGCTGCCGGCGGCCTCACGCGACATGCTCGATACCAACGATCTCGTGCAGGACACGCTGGTCGCCAGCCTGAAGCACATCGACGCGTTCCAGCCGCAGCGCGAAGGCGCGCTGCTCGCGTATCTCCGCCAGGCGGTGGTCAACCGCGTCCGCGACGAAGCACGCCGCAAGGCACGGCGGCCGATGGCCGCGACCCTGGACGACAACCTGGAGGGCGGCGACGCGTCGCCGCTCGACGTGGCGATCGGGCGCGAGGCGGCCGATCGCTACGAGACCGCGCTGCAGCGGCTGAAGCCGGAGGAGCGGGAGGTGCTGATCGCACGGGTCGAGCTCGGCATGAGCTTCGACGAGGTCGCCGCCGCCACCGGCCGTCCGTCCGGCGATGCGGCGCGCAAGGCGGTCAGCCGCGCGCTGCTGCGGCTCGCCGAGGAGATGCGCGATGTCGCCTGATCCGATGGACCCGGCAGATCGCCCCGTCGACGACCATCTGCTCGAGCTCGCCGACTCGGTGGCGACCGGCAGCGACGTCGACTGGGCCTCGGCGAGCACGGCACACGACCGCGTGGATCGCGAGGTCCTCGAACAGCTCAAGCTGATCGACGCCGTCGCACGCCTTCACCGCGGTGGCCTCGCGGCGCCCCGTGAGGACGGCCCGGCGCCGCCGCTCGAGCCCGGCGAGCGCTGGGCGCAGCTGGTCGTCGTCGAGCGCGTGAGCGGCGGAACATTCGGCGACGTCTACCTCGCGCGCGACACCGCGCTCGATCGCGACGTCGCGTTGAAGCTGCTGCGGCAGCGCGCCCGCGCAGAGACGCTGGCATCGCAGTTCCTGGCGGAAGGCCGTCTGCTGGCGCGCGTGGCGCACCCCAACGTGATCACGGTGTACGGCGCCGAGTCGGTCGGCGGCCGCGTCGGCCTGTGGATGGAGTTCATCCGCGGGCTCACGCTCGAAGACGTCCTCCGGCAGCACGGCGCCTTCTCGGCGCGGGAGGCGACGTTCATCGGCCTCGATCTCTGTCGCGCGCTCGCGGCGGTCCACGCCACCGGCCTGGTGCACCGCGACGTGAAGGCCGCCAACGTGATGCGCGAACAGGGCGGCCGCATCGTGCTGATGGACTTCGGCGCGGGGGGCGATCTCGAAGCCAACCGCGACGGCGATCAGATGGCGGGAACGCCGCTGTATCTCGCGCCGGAAATCTTCGCGGGGCGGGCGGCGACGGTGAGGAGCGATCTCTACAGCCTCGGCGTGCTGCTCTACCGGCTGACGACCGCCGCCTATCCGGTCAGCGGCGCGACCCTCGCGGATCTGGCGGCCGCGCACCGGGCCGGCCGCTTCGTCCGCCTGCGCGACGCCCGCCCGAATCTGCCCGACGGTTTCGTCCACGTCGTCGAGCGCGCGCTGTCGCCGTCACCGGAGCAGCGGTTCGAGAGCGCCGGCGCGATGGAGCAGGCGCTGGCCGGGTGGCTGGGCGGGATCGCCGCGGCGGATGCGCCGGCGGCCGCGGCTCCTCCCGCGCCGAGCCCGTCGACGCGCGCGCGCGGGCCGATGGCAGCCGCGGCGATCGCCCTCGCGTTGGTAGTGGTCGCGGCGATCGGGTTCTGGATCCGGCGTCCTGCGAAGCCGGCGGCGGCCACAGCATCGGCGGCAATCCGATCGGTGGCGGTCCTGCCTCTGCAGAACATCGGCGCCGGCGACTACTTCGCCGACGGGATGACCGAGGCGCTGATCGCCGACCTCGGCCGCACCGGCGTGCTCGACGTGATCTCACGGACGTCGGTGATGCGCTTCAAGGGATCGCAGCAGCCGCTGCCGGAGATCGCCAAGGCGCTGAACGTCGACGCGGTGGTCGAAGGATCCGTGCTGCGCGACGGCCGGCGGGTGCGGATCACCGCGCAGCTGATCGATGCGCGCACGGACAAGCATCTGTGGGCGAACAGCTACGAGCGCGACGTCAAGGACGTGCTGTCGCTGCAGGCGGACGTGGCGCGCGCGATCGCCCAGGAAGTGCGGACGACGCTGTCGCGGCAGCAGGAGGCGCGCAGCGCCGAAACCAGCAAACGCGCGGTGTCGCCGGAGGCGCTCGAGGCGTACTTGCAGGGCCGCTTCCACTGGAACCGGCGGGGCGGCGACGACCTGCTCAAGTCGGTCGACTACTTCGAGCAGGCGATCAAGATCGATCCGGCGTATGCCGCGGCGTATGCCGGCCTGGCCGACAGCTACACGCTGCTGGGATCGGTGAGCGGCTCGATGGGGCCGAAGGCGGCGATGGCCAACGCCAAGAAGGCCGCGGAGTCCGCGCTCAAGCTGGACGACTCGCTCGGCGAAGCGCACACGTCGCTGGCGATGCTGCACTTCTGGTACGACTGGGACTGGGCGGCCGCCGAGAAGGAGTTCAAGCTCGCGATCGCGCGCAATCGCAGTTATCCGACGGCGCATCACTGGCACGCCATCTTCCTCTCGGCGATGGGACGCCACGAGGAGGCGATGGCGGAGATCGATCAGGCGCTGCGGCTCGACCCGGTGTCGGCGATCATCCGGGCCAGCCGCGGATGGATTCAGTATCACCGCCGGCAGTTCGACGAGTCGATCGTCGAGAGCAAGAAAGCGCTCGACCTCGACGCCGACTTCGTCCGCGCGCACACCTATCTCGGAATGAACTACCTGAAGAAGGGGATGGCGCAGGACGCGATCCGGGAGTTCACGGAAGCGGATCGGCTCGCCGGCAGCATTCCGATCACGCTGGTGCAGCGGGCGGAGGCGTACGCGCTGGCCGGACGGACGGCGGAGTCGCACGCGATCCTCGCCGACCTCATCCGCCCGCGAGCACCGCGCTACGTATCGCCGTCAGACATCGCGTCGCTCTACATCTGGCTCGGCGACAACGATCGAGCGATGGACTGGCTCGCAAAGGCGTTCGACGAGCGCTCGTTCAACATGGTCTACCTCAAGGTCCACCCGATCTACGACCCGCTGCGCCAGGACCCGCGCTTCGTCACCCTCCTTCGCCGGATGCAGTTCCCCTAGCGACTCTCGGTCTCTGAGACGCGGTCTCTGAGACGCGGTCTCTGAGACGGGGGCTCTGAGACGGGGGCTCTGAGACGGGGTCTCTGAGACCGGGTCTCTGAGATCGGACCTCAGAGCCCCGCCACACGCCCATAACTCGTTGCAGGGATGGTCTTTCGGGTCCCCGGTGGGCCAGCCAGCCGCCCTCTTGTCCGGTTTTTCGCGGGACGCCGTTATACCTCCTGACAACGCACAGGAGGCATTCAATGTTCGCGCAGACGACTTACACAAACATCCGCTGGGCCCTGGGGGTGCTCTCGCTGCTGACGGCTGCAGCGTGCGCGCAGCCCGGCGCGCAAACCAGGACGGCTGCGGCCGCCGCGGCCGGCGATCCGGTTGCGCGCGGCCTTTACATCGTGAACGCGGGCGGCTGCCACGACTGCCATACGCCCTGGAAGATGGGCGCGCAGGGTCCCGAGCCCGATATGTCGCGCGCGCTGTCGGGCCATCCGGAAACGGAATCTCTGCCGGCGGCGCCCAATCTCGGTCAAGGCCCGTGGATCTCGGCCGCCTCGGCCACCAATACCGCGTTTGCCGGACCGTGGGGCATCTCGTTCGCGGCCAATCTGACGCCCGACACCAACACCGGCCTCGGCATCTGGACCGAGGACATGTTCGTCAGGGCGATCCGCACCGGCCGTCACATGGGCACCTCCCGGCCCATCAACCCGCCGATGCCGTGGCCTGCGTTTCGCAATTTTTCCGATGACGACCTGCACGCGATCTGGAGCTACCTGCGATCGCTGAAGCCGCTGACGAACCACGTGCCTGACTACCTGCCGCCGCCGACGACCACCGCGTCGGCCGAGGGCGTGGCGAAGGACGTGCGGCAATGAGCGCACGCAACCAATGGGTACGCATCGCGCTGCGCGTCGCACGTGCGCTCGCGATCGTCGTCGCCGTCATCGGCATCGGCGTCGCCATCTATGTCGCGCAACGGTGGGATCGCCGCTACGACCTGCCGCTGCCGGACCTGCACGCGAGCACCGATCCCGCCGTCATCAAGCGCGGGGAGTATCTCGTCTACGGGCCGGCGCACTGTGTCGAATGCCATGTTGGATCGTCCGATGAGATCGAGCGCGCGGCGGAGCGCGGTCAGCGTCCCGCGCTCTCCGGCGGGATGAAATTCGCGGCGGCGCCGCTCGGCGCGTTGTACTCGAGAAATCTCACGCCGGACCCGGAGACCGGGATCGGGCGGTACAGCGACGGCCAGATCGCGCGCATGCTGCGCTCGTCGGTGCGACCTGACGGCCGCGCGTCGGTGCAGCTGCTGATGCCGTACGGCGACATGAGCGACGCGGACATCATCGCGATCCTGTCGTTCCTTCGCGCGCAGCCGGCGGTCTCGCATCGGGTGCCGGAGAACGAATTCTCGATCATCGGCAAGACGGTCAAGAGTTTCGCGCCGGTGTTCCAGCCGCGCACCCAGGTGCATCCGGTCGCGGACACCCCGCAGGGGCCGACGAAGGCGCGCGGCGCCTATCTGGCGCGGTCGGTCGCCAACTGCGGAGGCTGTCACACGGAACGCGATCCGGTGTCGTTCGCGGCGATCCGGCCGGACTTCTCCGGCGGAAACGAAATGGAGCCGGCCGAGCGCAGCGGCGTCGACCGGCGCGTATGGTTCAGGACGCCGAACCTGACGCCGGCGGCCGGCAGCGCGCTGAGCAAGTTTCCGGATCGCGATACGTTCATCGCGCGCTTCCAGCGCGGCGGCCGTCAGCATCAGGGGTCGCCGATGCCATGGGAGGCGTTCGGCACCATGAACGCCGACGACCTGGCGGCGCTTTACGAGTTCCTCCACAGCCTGGCGCCGCAGAGCGGTCCGACCGGCGATCCAAGATTCCGGAAGGCGAGCTAGGTCTCAGAGGTCTGGTCTCAGAGGTTCGGTCTCAGAGGTCCCGTCTCTGAGACCCCGTCTCTGAGACCCCGTCTCTGAGACCCCGTCTCTGAGACCCCGTCTCTGAGCTTTCGTGCTAAGGTCCGCGGGCATGATGGACCGACGGCGGTTTCTGCACCTGACTTCGACCGCCGGGTTGGTAGTTGTTGCCAACCCGGCACGACTGCTGACTCGCGCTGCGACGCCGACTCCCGGCGCGGTGGTGCAGACGACAGCGGGCCGCGTTCGCGGACTGCTGGCTGACGGCGTGCAGACCTTCAAGGCGATCCCGTACGGCGCGTCGACCGCCGGCGCCCGGCGATTCCTGCCGCCGATCCCGGTGACGCCGTGGACCGGCGTCCGTGACGCCTTCGCGTTCGGCCCGCGCTCGCCCCAGGTGCTCGCGTCGTTCGTCCCCGAATGGCAGCCGCTGACCGGGACCGAGCCGATGAGCGAGGACTGCCTCCACCTCAACGTCTGGACGCCGGGCACCACCACCGGCGCGCGCCGCCCGGTCATGGTCTGGCTGCACGGCGGTGGCTACACCGGCGGCTCCCCGGCCGCGCTGCCCTACGACGGCGCGAACCTCGCGCGCCGCCACGACGTGGTGGTCGTCAGCATCACCCACCGCTTGAACGTGCTCGGCTTCATCCACCTTGCGGACCTTGGCGGCGAACGCTTCGCCGGCGCGAGCAACGCCGGACAGAAAGACATCATCGCCGGCCTCGAGTGGGTGCGCGACAACATCGATCGCTTCGGCGGCGATCCGAAAAGCGTGACGATCTTCGGGCAGTCGGGCGGCGCCGGCAAAGTGAGCACGCTCCTCGGCATGCCGGCCGCGCAGGGACTCTTTCATCGCGCGATTGCGCAAAGCGGATCCGCGGTCACCAGCATGCCGGCAAGCACGGCGACGCAGAACGCCGAAGCGTTGATGTCCCGTCTTGGATTGAAGCCCAACCAGGCCGACGAACTGCAGAAGATGCCGGTCGAGCAGGTGCTCGCGGCGATGCAGGCTCCCGGCGGCGGCCGCGGCGGCTTCGCGACCTCGCCCGTCGTCGATGGCGCCTCGCTGCCGCATGACGTGTTCAATCCCGCCGCGACGCCGTTGTCCGCCTCGATCCCGCTCCTGATCGGATCGACGGAAACAGAGGTGACCTGGAGCGTCAACACCGACTACACCGCGCCGGCGGACGCCGCGGCGCTGCGGACGCGGATCATGCGCACCCTGCGCGTGGACGACAGCCGCGCCCAGTCGCTGGTCGACGTGTACCGCCATGGCAGACCGCAGGCGAGCCTGCTCGACCTCGCGCTGATCATGGAGACCGACGCATCCCAGTTCCGCACCGGCGTCGATCTGGAAGCCGAGCGCAAGAGCGCAGCCGCGCGGGCGCCGGTCTACATGTATCGCTTCCAGTGGTACTCGCCGGTGAGCGGCGGTCGCCTGCGCGCGATGCATTGCATGGACATCCCGTTCGCCTTCGACAACGTGGACAACAGCCAGGCGATCGTCGGCGGCGGCGCCGACCGACAGGCGCTCGCCGACAAGATGAGCCGCGCCTGGGTTGCCTTCGCGCGCGGCGGCGATCCGAGCCATGCCGGGCTGCCCCGCTGGGAGCCGTTCACCGCGAGCGAGCGGTCGACGATGATGCTGAACACCGAGTGTCGTCTCGCGCACGACCCCTACCGCGACGAGCGGGTCGCGATCGCCGCCGCCATGGCCTCCCGCGGCGCCTGATTGTTCGGAAACGGACATCGTCCGCGCCATTTTCGTCAGAACTATACGGACCGGATGTCGTCTAAACGTCCGTGCCGGCTGAAACTTTTCTCCGCGACATCCGCATCGGCCTTCGCGTCCTGATCAAAGAGAAGTCGTTCTGCGCCCTCGCCGTCATCGTGCTCGCCCTCGGCATCTGCGGCGTGACGACGATGTTCAGCGTGGTGAACGGCGTAATGCTGCGCGGCTTCTCCTTCCCGACCGCCGACCGCCTGGCCAGCGCCAACTTCATCGACCTCTCGAGCGCGAACCCCGGCGGCTTCAACGGTCAGATCACGTCGATGGACTACGACGAGCTGCTGCCGCAGCAGAAGTCGTTCGAGATGATGGCGGCGTACCTGAACGGATCGACCGTCAACGTCACCGACAACGGCAAGCCGCAGCGCTATACCGGCGCCTACATCACCGACCGCTTCCTGACGATCCTCGGCACGCCGCCGATGCTCGGCCGCGACTTCACGCCGGCCGACAACACGGCCGGCGCCGAAAAGGTCGCGATCATCGGCTACGGGATCTGGCAGCGCGACTTCGGCGGCTCTCCGCAGATCGTCGGCAAGGCGGTGCGGATCAACGGCAAGCCGGCCACCATCGTCGGCGTGATGCCGAAGGGCTTCGCGTTCCCCCAGAACGAAGAGCTCTGGCTGCCGCTCTACAGCGAGTTCCCGCCGAAGGCGCGGAACGATCCGGCCAACATCAGCCCGTCGGTGATCGGTCTGATCGCGCCGGGTGTCTCCTACGATCAGGCCACCGCCGAATTCACCGCGCTGGCCAAACACTTCGCCGAGGCCTACCCGGACACCAACAAGCAGTTCAACACCGGGCAGGTCGAACCGCTGATCAAGACCTTCACGCCGCGCCAGCTCCGCGGCACCCTGTTGACGATGCTCGGGTTCTGCGTCGGCGTGCTGCTGATCGCCTGCGTCAACGTGATGAACATGCAGTTTGCGCGCGCGACGCTGCGCGCCAAGGAACTGGCGATCCGATCGTCGCTCGGCGCGACCCGCGTCCGGCTGATCCGTCAGATGCTCACCGAAAGCCTGCTGGTCGCCGGCCTCGGCGCCTCGATGGGGATCGCGCTCGCCTACGCGTCGACCTCGTGGCTGCAGGCAACGGTCAAGAGCCTCGAAAACGCGCCGCCGGCCTACATCACGTTCGACGTCGACGCGATTGCCCTCGCGGTGACGGTCGCCGCGACGATCGCCGCGGCGGTGCTCTCCGGACTGCTGCCGGCCTGGATGTCGTCTCGTGCCAACGCCAATGCCGTGCTCCGCGACGGCGGGCGCGGCACCACCAGCCGCGGCGTGACGCTCGTCTCCCGCGGCCTGGTCGTCTTCCAGATCGTCGTCACCTGCGTGCTGCTGATCGGGTCGCTCCTGCAGGTGCGCTCGATCCTCAACCAGCAGACGATCGACTACGGCTTCGACACGGACGGCATCATGTCGGCGCGCATGGGGCTGATGGACGGCGACTATCCGACCGCCGACGCGCGCAAGCTGTTCTACGATCGCCTGCTCAGGCAGCTGCGCGCGAATCCGGAATTCGACGCCGTCGGCTTCACCAGCCGTTTCCGGATGGTCTTTGCCGGCAACGGCCCGATCGAGCTCGACGGCAAGACCTACAAGGACAAGAAGGATCGTCCGCTCGCCAACTTCGAGCAGGTCACCGGCTCGTTCTTCGACGTCACGAGCCAGAAGCTGCTCGAAGGGCGCCGCTTCAACGACGACGATCTCGACACCAGGCTCCCGGTCGCCATCGTCAACGCCGCCTTCGCGCGCAGGCACTACGGCAACGAGAGCCCGATCGGCAGGCGCTTCCGGACGATGAACAACGCCGGCACCCAGCCGGGGCCGTGGCGCACCATCGTCGGCGTCGTCTCGACCGTGCGGATGCTCGGGCCGTTCAACAATCAGGGCGTCGACGACAGCGGCTTCTACGTGCCGTTCTATTCGACCGCGTTCGGCCCGGCGCCGCCCACGCCGTTCGTCAGCCAGTTCGCGACCGTGGCGGTGAAGCCACGCCCAGGCCAGCGGCCCGAAGCGCTGATCAACACGCTGCGGCGCGAGGTGATCAAGGCCGATCCCAACCTGCCGCTGTATTTCGTCGGGACACCGAAGCGGCAGCAAGAGGTGTTCGTGGCCCAGAACCGCATCGTCGCGACGATGTTCGTCATCTTCGGCGCGGTAGCGGTGGTGCTGGCGTCGGTCGGGATCTACGGTGTGATGTCGTTCTCGGTGAACCAGCGCACCCAGGAGTTCGGCGTGCGGATGGCGCTCGGCGCCAACGACGGCACGATCCTCGGGATGGTCCTGAGGCAGGGCGCGGCGCAGATCGGGATCGGGTTGATGCTCGGCCTCGGCCTCGCGCTCGCGATCGCCACGGCGGCGGCGGCCGGCATCCAGAACACGCTGTTCGGCGTCGGCGCGCGCGATCCGCTGACCTACACTTCTGTCGCCCTGCTTATCACGATCGTGTCTCTGATCGCGACGCTGGTACCCGCGCGACGCGCGACCCGCGTCGACCCGATGATCGCGCTGCGCGCCGAATAGGACGATCAGAAAAAACCGCGGAGCCGCATGGTTCGACAGGCTCACCATGAGCGCTCATCCTGAGCTTGTCGAAGGATGCGATCGCTCCGTCCTCTGCGGTTTCTTCTGAGTCGTCGTAGAATGCGGGCCTATGAGAGGCACCGCCGTCTTCGCATCACTCATCGCCATCCTCGCCGTCGCATTGTCAGCTCAGGCGCCGCGCCGGGCCGCCGCGCCGGCGAAACCGTTCCACCTCGTCGAAGCCACCATCCCCGAGATGCGCGCGGCGATGGCGTCGGGCCGGCTCACGTCACGGGCGCTGGTCAGCCAGTATCTCGTCCGCCTCGGCACCTACGAAGACCGGCTGCACGCGGCGATCGTCGTCAACCCGCGCGCGCTCGAAGAGGCCGACCGGCTCGACCGCGAGCGCGC
>Ga0105242_10003674_pt1 | contig 11940 bp, 13 predicted proteins | sample KBSM24metaG_FD_81521 | JGI IMG/M metagenome (GOLD analysis project Ga0105242, IMG submission 81521) | Miscanthus rhizosphere microbial communities from Kellogg Biological Station, Michigan, USA - KBS M2-4 metaG | ecosystem: Host-associated > Plants > Roots > Rhizosphere > Soil | place...
CCGGCGCAGGAGCGGCGTGATCACGGACGGCTTGTCGGGCCAATCGCTCATCAGAAAAGGCGATATAAGATAACGAACGCGCCCATGCCGAGGATTATCACGAAGACCTGAGCCTCAGGAGAGAGTCTCCCGAAGGCGTTGCGCACGACGGCAAGGCGCTCGTTCACGCGTTCAAGGAACGGGTCCAGAGCCGGAAAGGGATCGAGCGCTTCCGCGGCAGGGGAAGGCACGGGGTCAGGCGGCAATGCGACAGACAGGGGCGCGAGTTCGGGTGCCGGTTGCGCGACAGCCAACTGCGCCGGCGATGGCGAGGGCGGACGAGCTATTGCCGTCCCTGGCGCGACGAGCATGGGCGGCGGGCTGGCCGAGATCACGGTCGGCTCCGGGCTGCTGAAGTCGAAGAGCACTTCGCGGCCGTCGAAGGTGGCGGCGGTATCGAGATACATCCGCAGCCTCTTGCACGCTTCCATGAGCGCATCTTCTGCGTCCAGTAGCTCTTCCAGGCTTTTGCACTCGATGTGCTGGCCGCGCTGAAGGCCGTCCACGGTGATATTGAGGTGGAGCCGGGCAAGGGTGAATTGCGCGAGCGCCTTGAAGCCTCCTGCGCCTGTACCTTCGGCTATGGCGGCTTCCGCCGCTTTGACCCGTCGCTGGGAGGCTTCGTTGTTATATATAAGCTGGCCGCCGAGCCTGTACCGGGTCACGCTCGCCTGCTCTTCGCGCGTGAACTGCACGCGGGCGTCGAGGCAGAAGATGGCGGTCTTGGATATCATGCCGCCGTCTCGCTGGGAGCGGGTGAGTTTGAGCTGCATCTGTCTTTCCCCGCTCCGATATAGCCGCGCGGAGCCTCGCGAACAACCCTGCCGGGTATTGCTAACCAGTGCTTGCGCAGTCCAAAGTGAAGCGCCAGGGATCAGCAACGCGATAGCGTCGATGTGTGCTAACCGAGCTAGGCGCGGTCTCCGAGCCTTGCGGCAGGCTGCGCGATAGAAGGTATTTGGCAGGAGAGCTCATGAAGACCCACGAAGTATTTGGCATCCAGCCGCAAGTCAGCGAATATTCATACATCGATCGCGGATCGCTGGACGCGGAGCTGAAGAAGCTCCTGGAGCGAAAGCAAACGCATATTGCGATACGCGGCGCATCCAAGTCCGGAAAGTCGTGGCTCAGGCAGCGAACTCTAGAAAATCCGATCTTGGTTCAATGCCGTCTTTCATACACCGTACTCGATATTTACCGAGACGCCCTTGCGCGGCTCGAAATCAGGCTTGAGGTTGAGCGAACAACTAGTAGCGGTCTTATAGGCAAGATTTCCGCGTCAGGAGAAGTAGGTTTCAAGCTCATTGCCAAAGCAACCGGCGGGGCCGAAACCGAAAGCTCGAGTGAGACGAGCGTTATTGAAAAGAACGTTGGACGCGACGTCGACGATTTGGAATTCATTGCGTCGCTCATCCGAGCCTCGGGTCGCACGCTGGTAATAGAGGATTTTCATTATTTGCCCGCCGAGGAGCAGAAGCACTTTGCGTTCGACCTCAAGACGCTTTGGGACTACGGCACCATGGTCGTAATTGTTGGGGTGTGGATCAGCGAGAATATGCTGATAACGCTGAACCCCGATTTGTCTGACCGCATTGAAGAACTCGCCGTAACCTGGCGGCCCAGCGAGCTGAAAGAAGTTCTCGCGAAGGGGTGCGCGGAACTGAACATTCGCCTTGCCGACCCCGTGGCCGAAGCCCTTGCCCAGATCTCGTACGAAAGCGTCGGCCTACTGCAAAAGCTTGCACTCAGGTATCTCGATGATGAATTGAAAATTTCAGAAGGATACCCAGACGGAAAGGTGTGGATTGTCGACGACAAGAAAAAAGTCGATGACGCAGCTATGCATGTGGCCGAGCAGCTGAATCAGCTCTATCAAGCGTTTGCAAAACGGGTGTGTGATGGCATTCGTACACGAAAAAATGCAACCGGCATTTATGCTCATGCGATGGCGGCCGTGATGAACGCGGGCGACGACGATCTCTCTGCAGGTCTATCGGCGCGCGCGATCTATGATGTTGCTCATGCGCGGCAGCCGCGCGTGCAATTCGGCAACTTGAAGACGGTGCTTTCAAACTTCCCGTCGCTTCAGGTCGACAACGACGGGCGTGGTTTGGTCCTCGCATATGACACGCAGAACGAGAAGATGAACGTCGTCGATAAACAACTTCTGCTTTATAGGCGGTTTGCGACTATCAAATGGCCCTGGGAAGATCTCATCGAAGAAGTATCCAGTGGAAGCGAAGCTTTTGAGAAACCCGAAGCTGTCGACTAGCTGGGTGGCGCAACTCCGATTGGCCGCCTCGCTTATGACTGCACGGCGGCTTTATAACCCCTTCGGCAAAGGGCTGTCGCGCGTGGATGCTGCGACCACAACGAACGGAGCATGCTAAGACGCTTTGCGTGTGTCGACACCGAGCTATGTGATATCCTGCTGAAACAATATGGGGGATTTTGTTTCAAAGCGGTCAAGCAAGTCAACAACTATTGGTGGACGGAGATTAGCCGGTCGCGCGAAGACGGGCGGCATGGACTATTCCCTGTATGACCCATCCGGTCGTCGCAAATATTTGCTCCCCATCGAGCGCAAGCGCTTCCTTGAAGCCGCACTCGAAGCCCGCGGAAAGACCGCAAGCTTCTGCGCCGTGTTGGTATTGAGCGGCGCTCGCATCTCCGAGGTCTTGGCGCTTACGCCCGAGCGGATAGACGAAGCGAATGGCGCTATCAATTTTGAGACGCTGAAACAGCGAAAAAAAGGGCAGATACGCGCGGTTCCTGTGCCGCGCGAACTCCTCCTCTTTCTTGACGGCGTGCACCATTTCGTGGAAGCGCGGCGCGATCCTGAGCGCGAGCGGAAGCGACTATGGACGTGGAGCCGCACGACGGCGTGGCGGCGCGTGAAGGGCGTCATGAGAAAGGCCTCAACACCCTCCTATGTTTCGCAGCCCAAGTCGCTTCGGCACGCGTTTGGCGTTGAGGCGACATTGGAGAGCGTAAGCATCACGATGGTGCAGCGATGGCTCGGCCACGCGGATATTGAGACGACAACCATCTATACGACTGTTGTTGGCCGGGAAGAGCGGGTGCTCGCGAAAAAGACCTGGAAGGGCCTTGTTAAGTCACTGAGATTTTGAGTCCCTCGCTCCAAACTCTACTGATTTGCTCAACCCTAGAGCTGTGATATGCTGGTAAGCAACTTCAGCCTGTAGCGCAACCCCATTCGATACGAATCGCTATGACCAATGGCACCGAAGCGTCGGCGACGCTCTTTGAGGCGATGCAACGGGCGCGACATGTTGAAAAAGTCGGAACAGACAAGCGCTTCGCCCTCAATTTTTCCGACGCAATTCGACATTTCAAAAATGCGTGGATATACACCAGTGCCAAATCACTTAGGCTTGATACTCGTTTAGCCTCTGGTTCTTATCTATTCGTCTTCTCCAAAAATCTGCACGTCACAAACGTTGCGCTTCCTGAGCTACTTTCTTTAACAAGGACTTTTACGAAACGGCGCACGGATCAGTCGGCGCTCAAGCTAAACTTTTTCTCGAACGAGGAATATACTCGTTATCTGACGAACAGTTTGGCAGCCTTATTTCCGTCTGGACGAATCGCCACTGAGGCGGAATATGAGAGCGTGATACGGCAAATTTCCGACGTTTTGGCCCACCAGCACTCTTCGGTTATATGCGATACTATAATTCTCGATGCATATTTCACTACTGCTTTGATGCATATTCCACTTTCGTTGGAAACTAATATCCAAAGTATCGTGTTTGAATCGGGATACATTCATTCAGCCGGTCATTCGCTCTACATTCGTCGTGCCGAAAAGGCTAAGCCGAGTGAGTTAGAGGAGCGGCTCCGACTGTTCCTGGAAAATTCAGGGGCAAAACCACCGATTTTCGTTACTCCGTATGCGGATGAGTATTTTGCGCCGTGGGAGAAGCAGAGCTCCGCCACTTCTACTAGAAATGGACTGGATGGAATAAGACTCGAACTGCGGAAACACTTCATACAGGGACAGCCGCTACGAGACTACTTGAATGTATTAGATCAAGATTTTTCCGAACTGCACGTCGCCCCCGGACTCAAACATTATAAAACTGAACGGCAGGAGAGTGGAGCCAATCCCGATTGGACTATATGGCTCATCGCGGACACACGGCATGTACAAACGGAAGAGATGATTACTACGCGGGCTAAAGATCCCTATTTGATGGTGTACGCGCAGAAATATCACAACGCGAACCAGTTCGTACTTTTCAAAGAACGAAAGTTAGCTTGGACCGCGCCGATCACGCTGCCCCACACGTTGTCGACGGGGATGGTTAACATCGCGCGCTCGGGACTTGCCCACGGGGATGGGCAAAGACCAGTCATTATTGATCCCTTTTGCGGAACTGGCACGACGCTCATCGACGCCGTACTGCGTATCCCTGATGCTGTTGTTCTTGGCTTGGATCGAAATCCGCTAATGCCGCGCTTGGTCGCAGACAATTTGGAATTTTTTGCGAAGGATAAGTCGGGTATTGAGCGGCTGAACGAGTTGTTTTCTGTACTGAGCCGACGTATCGCGCAGGTACACGGAGGGACACCAAACAGCAATGTGCGACCCATACACAACCTGCTAACCGAATCGAAGAGCTTTGATTTGAACTCGCTCGTTTCCTCTAGGAGCGAAGAAGGAGTGGAATTTGAAACAATTCTCAAAGCTTGCTTGGCTGAACTCCGATTGGCGACACAGAACCAAGCGACCCAACTTATTCACGGCAGCGAGAAGATAATTGACGACGGATTTAGTAAGGAAATGACTTCGCTCCTTGCTGGTTGTGGGATGACGTGGCTCGCGCGGACACTTTTTTTTGCGACATGGCGAGGAATAGCTAGTGCGAGACACTCGGTTCGCGCCGACTTGGACATGTATCCCGTCTTGCAAAGGGAATACGAAACTATTGCCAAGGAGCTCAACGACTATTTGGAGAGCTTAAGGCAAGCGGAATCCGTGTCCGTGGGAAATTTTTCGGGACGGCGGGGTACTTACTCACTTGCAAGCATTACTGATCCGGCGAAGATCGCAAACATTGCGCACAAAGAGCTTTTGCCAAAGCAATTGCCCGGAGATCTGCAATCTCTCCAATCCGGGAGCATTCATACCTTGGTGGTCAGTGATTCAACGCAGGTGCTAGCCGGGCTGCGTAGCCAAGTCGATCTTGTTATCACCGACCCACCTTATGGCTTCAATACGCACGAATTTGAGATACTTGAGCTGCAAAATCTTTACACAAATTTTGTACGCGCCGCCGTGAGCGCACTTCGGCCCCGAGGGCAATTAATCGTCGTGGTCCCCTCATTCGCGAGAAACGGAAAACAGGTTCCGTATTTCCAAACCGGAGGAGCACTAATACGGCAAATCATAGGGAGTGCTAACGCCCTTGACCGCGAGGTACTGAACGTTGTCCACACAGTACCCACAAGAAAAATGATGTATTTGCCCCCTTTTTACTGGTTTTCCCCAAGTGCGCTTTCCCGGAAGATTTTGTGGTTTACAATTGAATAGTCAGTGTGATTCGGAGGCTGTTATGGTCATGTTGGAAGCGAACAACGCGGACCGTGAAGGTGAACCGACGAAAGTTCCTTCGTTCGATGTTTACGTTTCGCAAAGGAGGACAGCGACCGCAACGTGCAATGGTCTGCTTCGCCTTTTTGGTGAACCGGAACTAACTTGCGACGAACTCGGAAGAGTCTTCACGAAGGAGAGCTAACGCTCTCCTTCTGCGTTTTTCTCAAGACCACCGAGAGCGATTTATACAGCAGGAAGAAGTTGCGAAGTGCGAGCTTGTGAACACGTTTGAGCTTCACGGACACACCACAGATCATATCTGCAAACTGAAACAAAATCCCCCATATTGTTTCAATCGGGGGAACCATGGACAGCCGGTTTTCTACGCTTTCGGCGTTCGCCGCCTGCGGCGGTGCGCTGGGAGGGGTTGCGGCGGCGTATGGGCTTGCTGTGGCGCTCGGCCTATTTGGACCGAACATACCAGGTATTGACCCTTACGTCCTCCAGATGAGAGAGCTGTCGGCCGTCGGGGTCGCCACTCTGGGCGTTGTTGCGGTCCTTGGGGCCGCGGCGCTCCGCGTTCTCGTCTCCATAAGCGGCGCGCTGCATGCAGGTGCTGGGGGGAGGCAGCCATGAGGCTCATCGCAGCGCTCGCGCTCTCCCTGCTCGTCTCCGGCTGCTCCATGGGGTTCGGCATGGATTCAAGCGGCCACATCGCCGAGTACAAGCACATAGACGACGTGCTGAAGACCATCAAAAAGGGCAAGACCACGGGCGAGGAGCTGGTTGCCGCGCTCGGGGAGCCGGTGAACGACATGCAGCTCAGCGAGGACACCGAAACCCTTACTTTCAGGGACGAGGAGCCCTTCTGGAAGACGGGCGGCGTAGGCCAGCTCTTCGCCGGGCGCACGCAAGCAAAGACCCTCATGGTCACGCTCAGGCGCGGCGTGGTGCAGACTTACGTTGTCCAGAAGACCTGGGTAAACCGGTGAGGCACCGAAACGCCATATCGGCGGCTTTCGCCCTGTGCAGCTTGGCGCTTATTCGCGCACATGCCGCCCCGCCGAGCACGGTCTATCACGACCCCTTCTCATTTTGCCGGGCGGTAAAGAGCGCGGATTCCTCCGGCGAAGGAAGCGTGCAGGACCGCCGCTATCAAGGGCTGGACCTGCCTAGGAAGGTGCTTTCCACGCTCAGGACGCAGTATCCGCGCATGGACGAGAACGGCGTTTGGCGCTGCATGGGCGGCAAAGTCTATGCCTGCTACCTGGGCGCCTCTGGCCGCGCCTGCATGAAAACCAGGATCGTGCGGAAGCCGACCGCAGTCGTTCGCGGATACTGCGCGCAGTATCCGAACACGGACGTCCCGAACGCCGCCAACGACACATTCGCCGAATGGATCTGTCGCGGCACGAAGCCTATTCTGGACACGCGCTGTCCGCAGCCCGCGCTCGATCCGCGGGGCTATCTGAAAAGTAGCTGGCTGGAAGTGCGACCATGAGCCGGGGCTCTGCGGGGCGGCCGAGCCGCGCGGGAAAAGCGGCACCGCTCGCTATAATGCTCATGTTCCTGACGCTCGCGGGCTGTGGCAAACACAATGTCGCGGTCAAGCATGGCGACGCCGGCGACGACGCCATAGCCGCTATGGCACGGGCGGACCTTGAAACGCCGTTCTTTCTCGCGCTCTCAAAGGCCATTTCAGCCGAGCAGGTGGACAAGAACGGCAGCCTGAACGCGGTGCTGGCAACCACCACGAATGAATTCGAGGCGAACGGCTTCTGCCGCGCCCCGAAGTCGTCAATCGCGCTTCTTCCCAACGGCGGCTGGATGGTTGCGCGTATCGCGCAGGCGATCGAAGGCCGCGCCCTCATACGGCGGGGCCGCGAGTACCAGATCGTCTCCTCGATACCAGTGACCAATCTAATACGCGCTCAGGGATGGATGTGTCCTGGCTGGTACTACTTCGAGTGGGGTCATTTCTCGCTCAAGAAGATCGAGCGCGTGAACGAGTTCACCGCTCCCGATCCGCAGACGATGGCAACGACGAAAGTCCGCAGCTATCGCCTCTCGGCCGTGTTCGTGCCCGGCGCGGCGCTCGCAAAAGCGGCTCCTCACGCAGAGTACGGCACGTTCACCTGGATCGCCGCCTTCGAGCAGGATCCGGTTTCGCTCAACTGGAAGCTCTACAAGTTCGACAAGGGCATTCACTGGAGCCCGTAAGCGCAGGGGCGCTGTTCGGCCAGACCAAGCGCGGGAATGGGAGCGTCGAATGCGAACGTCGTTTGCGCGTCGCTTCTGCCCCGCGCCGGGCAATCTTCGAACGATATGCGCGACCGCGATGCTCTTAAGCGCCATGCGGCCCGCTATCGCCGAAGAGCCGGTGTCGCTTACCGCGACCGCCACGTTCACCACCGATTACCGCTTCCGGGGCGTGAGCCAGAACGCGCGCGCGCCCGCCGCGCAGGGCAACCTCGATCTCACGGGGCCGGACGGCTGGTATGGCGGCGGGTTCGCCTCCAAGGTGGACTTCGCTGACCACGAGAACACCGCGCTCGAACTCGTGCTCTACGGCGGGAAGCGCCTCGACTGGCACGGCACGACCTTCGACGTGAGCCTCAACTACTACGGCTATCCCGACCACCATCCAAAGCCCGGCAGTTCCCGGTACAGCTCGTTCGAGGGTATCGCAAGCGTCAGCCGGACGTGGGACGCGCTCACCCTGAGCGGGACGGCCGCATGGTCGCCGGAGTATTTCGGCGGCGGTCCCGCCTGGTACGTCGCGGGCACCGCTTCGTACCGCATGAACGACTGGCTTACCGCGAGCGCAACGCTCGGGGAGCAGGGAAGCCGCACTTGGGGCGATACTCCGGGGTCTGGCTACCCATATACCCATTGGGATGCGGGTGTCACCGCGACCTTCGGCGGGCTCTCGTTTGATGCGCGGTATGGCGGCGCGAGCCTTAGCGAGCGCGCCTGCCTGCTCACGCAAGGCGGGCGGGACTGGTGCGCGAGCGCGCTTGTCCTGTCGGTCTCGTACCGCATGACGCTCGCGGGCGGCGGGCACGAGAGCCCATGATCCCCCGCTATCCCGTCTTCAAGAAGCTGGAACTGTCGGACCGGGACGCCGTTGAGGCGCACACCGCCCGGCTTCCGCCCTATTCCGATTTCGAATTCGGCAACCTCTGGTCCTGGGACGTGAAGGGGGAAATGCGGCTTTCCGAACTCAATGGGAACCTCGTCGTCCGCTTCACCGACTACCAGACGGGCCGACCACTGCTCACCTTCCTCGGAACCCATGACGCAGCCAAAACGGCCCGCTCGCTTCTTGAGGACGTGCCAAAAGCGGAAGACCGGTCGCTCCACCTCATTGCCGCGGAGGCAGCAGTAGCAATTGAGGGAGGCGGCTTCGTCGTCGAGCCGTCCTACGATCACCTGGACTATATCTGCGAAGTGGCGCGCCACCTCGACTATCACGGCGCGGGCCTCAAGGCGCAGCGGAGAAACGTACGCCGCTTTATGGAGCTCGCTCCCGGCGCGGAATACATCGAACTCGACCTCATGACCCGCGAAGCGCAGGCCGACATACGCGCGGTTTGTGAGCGCTGGATCGCGCATAAAGGCAGTTCCGGGACCAGCGAGCCCCGCGCGATCGAGCGGTTTCTCGCCGCAGCCGGGTCCATTCCGCATGCGGCGGTCGGGATAAGGCTCGACGTCGCGCTCATCGCGTTCCATATCGCGAGCCTCGCGCCGGGCATATGCGCGAATGCGCTCTTTTCCAAAGCGGATGCCGCGTATCGCGGCGTGTACGCGGCGCTCGACCAGGCCGTCGCCCACGACCTGCTTTCGCGCGGCTACGCGCGCCTGAACTTGCAGCAGGACTTGGGCATCAAAGGGCTGCGCTGCGCGAAGCAGTCGCTCAAGCCGAGCATGGTGCTGAGGAAATACTCTGTGAGGCTCCGTACCTGATGGGCTGGTTCCTCCTGGCGCTCCTCGGGCCATTCCTCTATGCGATCACGAACTACTTGGACAAGCTCGTCCTTGAGCGATACGTCCGCGGCGGCAGCGTTGCGACTGTCTTGATCTTTTCCGGGGTGTTCTCCGGCCTCTCGCTGCCGCTCCTCTGGCTCGCCGATCCGACCGTTCTTCGCGTGAGCGAGACGCATCTGGCGGCTCTCGCGGGCGTCGGAGTGCTGAACTTCCTCGTCCTGCTGTTCTACTTGAAGGCAATCCAAGGCGACGAGGTCTCGACCGCGATCATTTTCTACCAGCTCGTGCCGGTGCTGGCATATGGGCTCGGCTATGCCTTTCTTGGCGAGACCCTCACGGCGCGCCAGCTCGTCGCAATGGCGCTTATCGTGCTTGGAACGTCCGTCGTCTCTTTCAGCATCGACGATGGCGGGTTCACCTTTCGCGGGCGCACCGTGCTCTACATGCTCGCCGCGTCCTTCTGCTGGGCGCTCGGGGCGGTGCTGTTCAAGGCTGTTGCGCTCGAAGAACAGGTAGTGCGCTCCTTGTTTTGGGAAAACCTCACGCTTGCGATGATCGGCGCGGGTATCGTTACGGCCTCCGGAAGGTTGCGCGACCAGTTCCTCGGGGTGCTCCGAAGCAATGCGGGAGCAGTGCTTTCGCTCAATGCCGTGAACGAGAGCGCGTACATCGCAGCGAACGTCGCCATGGCGTTCGCGTATCTGCTTGCGCCCGTGTCGCTCGTCCTTCTCGCAAACTCCTATCAGGCGGTCTTTGTTATGGTGATAGGCGCATGCATCAGCCATTTTCGGCCTGCACTGCTGGCCGCGACGATGCGGCGCGGTCATCTGTTGCAGAAAGTGCTCGCCATAGCGATAACGGCACTTGGAACATATGAGCTTCTTTCATCTGGTCGCTGAGAAGCAAGAAGGCCCCGGCAGGGAGCCGGGGCTTCAAGTTAGGGCACGCGACTTCCTGTGAGCGTTCGCAGATACTCTACCGCCCGCTGCGCGTGGCTTGCCGCCGCGAAGATCGCCCGGCTGTCCCGCGCAAGCAGCGCAAGCCAGTGGTTGATATACGCGGCGTGGTCCGGCCTCGGCTCATTCACGAGATGGAGTGCCGAGCACAGGAACGCGGCGCCAAGTTCCGCGACGAGTTCCTCGAAGACGTAGTCAGGGTCTGCGAACCGCTTGCCCTGTACGCGATCCAGCCGATGCGCGGCGCCCGTCCAGTGGGTCAGCTCATGGAGCAGGGTCGAATAGTAGCCTTCGGTTGGGGAGCAGCTCGGGCTGCCCGTGAAAAGCGAGACTGGTGGGATGGCGATGTAGTCGGCTACCCGGTCATAGAACGCACTCAGGCCCCTGTGCCGGATATCGGCCCTGGTCGCAGATATGAAGGCTGCGACCTGCTCATTGATCTCGACCTGCGAAACGCGCGTGGCGGCTTCCGGCAGGTCCCATCCCTCCACCTGCGCGAAGTTGAAGACGTGCGAGTGCCGCAGCACGACCCGGGGCGCTTCGGCCTCTTCCACGGTCGCAGGTTCGGCTTCTCCGCTCTGCTTCTTGTAGAAGATGATGGGTGAGCCGCGCTCGCCCTTCCTGACCTGAGCGCCGAGCTTGCGCCATTGCTCGTAGCTGGCCCAATAGCCGGAAGGATAGAGCTTCATGGCGGCTGTGGCCCACAGCGCCACGACATTGACGCCGTGGTACGGCATCTCCGTGGCCGCGTTCCTCGGCATGACCACTGGCACCACACCGCCGTGCCAGGGCATGACGGCTCGGCCTACCCCGTCCGCGATGGCCTGGATGATATGCGCGGTGATGGTCTCGTAGATGCTTTGCTTGGTTGAAAGAACTGCGGACATACGTGGCTCCTGTCCATCCGGGGGCGCCGGAACCATTTCCGGCGCCCCCGCCTATCCAGGAGCACTCACTGCCTCGCCTCGTGGGCGTACCAAGCAAGCACTGCGGCAGCGGCGCTGAATAGGGACGCGTTGGGATGTTCGCCTTCCCACACCTGACGTTTGGCAGGCAGCCGGGGGCGCAGAGCTTCGATGTGGCTGGCGACGAAGCGGGCGATCTCATCCCGCGTGCCGCTTCCCGGTTCTGCAAAAGCTGCGCGGATATGCGCCCGCGAATAGAGCGCGACCCCGATCTTCCGCTGCTTTGCCTGGACGACCACGGCTCTTGCCAGTCGGCGGATGCGCGGGGCACGGCGCGAAAGCTCGCCTTCGAACTGCTCCATGACGAGCACCGCGGGGCGATACCTCTCCACAAGGTATGTGAACCGAGCAAGCGCCGCTTCGTTCTTGTCCCCTTTCACCTCAACCGTGCCCCAATCGAAGGGAGACACGGGTCCCTCGAACAGCGCCCATC
>Ga0105242_10003681_pt1 | contig 11927 bp, 9 predicted proteins | sample KBSM24metaG_FD_81521 | JGI IMG/M metagenome (GOLD analysis project Ga0105242, IMG submission 81521) | Miscanthus rhizosphere microbial communities from Kellogg Biological Station, Michigan, USA - KBS M2-4 metaG | ecosystem: Host-associated > Plants > Roots > Rhizosphere > Soil | place: Michigan...
CTGCCGGAGCAGGATCGTTCGTTGTGGGACCAGGCGCAGATTCAGCGCGGCATGGCTGCGCTCGAGCGGGCGCAGCAGCTGGGTGGCGGCGCCCATAGTTACGTCCTGCAGGCGGCGATCGCGGCGTGTCATATGCGAGCCGCCGCCGCAGCGGATACCGACTGGGAGAGCGTCGTGCTTCTCTATGACGCCCTGCTGCAGATCGGCCCGTCTCCCATCGTCGGGCTGAACCGCGCGGTCGCCGTCGGCATGGCCCGAGGGCCCGCCGCCGGACTCCAGGCGCTGGATGCTCTCGCGGCCGAGCCCGCGCTGGCCAATTACCATCTGCTCCCGAGCGTCCGAGGAGATCTGCTGGTGAGGCTGGGACGGCATGCCGAAGCCCGCGAAGAGCTGCAACGCGCCATGGCCATGACGGACAACGTTCGGGAGCACGAACTGCTGTCGAGAAAGCTGAAAAATATTCGGGCCTTTGTAGAATCCGGGTCGGGCCATTCGTCGACCTAGTGAAAAGGAGAAGTCATGCCGCACTATATGGTTTCTGGAATCCTCCCCGACAATTTCGACCCGTCCAAACAGGACGAGGCCATGATCCGCGACATCAACGCGCTCAATGACGAGCTGGAAGCGGCGGGGGCCAGGGTCTTCGCCGGCGGGCTCAGCCCGGCCAGCCAGGCGAAGTCGCTGCGACCGCAACCCCATGGGGAAGTGCTGGTCACCGACGGACCGTTCCTTGAAGCCAAGGAACACGTTGGCGGTTTTACGATACTGGAAGCCGCTGACATGAACGAGGCGCTCGCGTGGGCCCGCAAGTCTGTCATTGCCTGCCGGACGCCGATCGAGGTACGCGAAATTCCGTACAGCAATCTGCCGAAGGGCACACCGCACCCCTCGCGCCAGCAGCGGGGAAAGCCGTGAGCCCCGAGGAACTCTCCTGAAGGTACCGCGCTCAGTGCGCGCGGCCGCTGCGGAATTCTGTTTCGGCGGCGTCGACGAAAGCGCGGTACCCCTCAGGGTCGATGAACGGCTCCACCGGGTCTCTCGCCTTGGCACTTGCGACGAACTTGCGGTACCGTCCCCACCATCGTGCATGGCAGGTCACCCAGATGTCGGCCGGGAGACTCCGCAGCACGCGAAAGCTGCGCTCGAGGTCGGCCGCTTGTTCTGCGTAGCGCGTACCACCCAATACACCCAGGTCGCAGGCGCTGACGACGTTCAGCACTCGGTCACCGTCGCGGACAGGGAACGACCACGACGTGCAGCCGCGAGTGTGGCCTCCCGTGATGTGTGCGGTGACGGCGATCGGCCCCACGCGAATCGTCTCGCCATCCTTGAACCGGTGATCGACGCGCGCAGCCGGGTAGCCGGTGAGCTTGAGCCACATGAGCATCCGGAGAGGCAGCGCCATGGCGCGATCGTCGCCGCCGCCGGCGATGACGTCCGCACTCGCGTCGCTGGCCCATACCTGCGCGCCTGACACCCGCTGGATCACCGCCAGCCCGCCCGCGTGGTCGGGATGCGGCTCCGAGTTCAGGAGGACTTTGACGTCCTTGATGTCGAAACCGAGCTTGGCGATGCTCCCCATGATCATCATCGCGGTGGTGGGATAGCCGGCATCGAGCACGATGTGCCCCTGCGGGCCGGTGATGAGGAAGGCCGCGACATCGTTGGCGCCGACGTAGTAGAAATTGCCGGCGATGCGGAACGGTTCGGCGGGCTCCTGTCCGCCGACTTTGTTGGCGTTCAGGCGCCGGCCGACGAGCACCAGCGCAAGCGCGATCAGCAATCCCAGCACGACCAGCGCACGACGGTCAAATGCTTTGACGGCGGCCAGTCGCATGTCGCGATTCTATCAAGGCACGTGTCGCCTCCGCGGCGCCGTGACCCACGCTGTCATTGCCCGGCGATAGGATGCCGCCATGACGGTCCGTCTGATCGATTTGCCGCCCACGACGCCGAAGGTCGCCACGCCGATCTGGACGTTGACGAAGGACGCGCAGCGCATCGATGCCGAACTGGTCGAGCAAGGCGCGGCCGGGTGGGAACTCCGGCTGATGCAGAACCGCGAGTGGATCGGCGGCCGATGCTTCAGGAACCGGCTGCAGGCCGTCGCTCACGCCGTCGAGACGCGCCGCGTGTTGCTGTCGCGAGGCTGGAGTCCTTCAACCAACTCATGATGGCGGGCGCCGACGCCAAAGCCAACGCGGCAATCGAATGTGAACGGTCTCAGAGGCCTGTTGTTAATCGTGCCGGTCTGATCCGCAACCGCCCTGCCAGGCCACTTCGTCGAATACAGGCCTGAATCTCCACCGATCATCGGTTGGCGAGCCTCAGATCGAACACTTCTTCATCGTCGTCACGAACGGCAGCATCGTTGCAGGGCAAAGCCGTATGAAGAACGTGAATCTCACCGCAATCGCTCTGGCCGTCACGCTGTTGTTCACTTCGAGCGTCAACGCGCGCCTCCAGAGCGCCGGTGGCCAGCAAAGCAGAGACTACGGCCACGACCAATACAGTGGCTCGCTGGACGCCAGGCAGCACGGCTACGAACACGCGTATCGCGACGGCGCCGATCAGGGGCGTCAGGATCGCGAGCGAAAGATGCCGTACTCCTGGAGGGATAACGACTACTGGGGCGCGCGCGGCTACGAACAGGCGTTCGGCGATCGCAACGAATACATGGACGGCTATCGCCAGGGCTACCAGGCGGGGTACGACGACGCCTACTACGCGCTCGCGGGGCAGTACGGACAGATCTACGGACGCCCGCAGGCCGGCCGGCGTGTGCCCTCAGGCACTGATCCCTATGCCGACCGTCAATTCGGCGCGACCGACATGGCGTTCGACGCCGGATATCGCGAAGGCGTCACGCTCGGTCAGCAGGATCGCGGCCGGAACGCGCGATCGAACTATCGCGGCAACAACGTCTACAAGAACGGCGATCTCGGCTACCGCGCCAGCTACGGCAGTCGCGATCAGTACCGGGTGGAATTCCGCGACGGCCTCGAGCGCGGCTATGCGGACGGTTACGGCCGTTCGCAATATGACGGGGGCGTCGGCGGCAACCCCCACGGCTACTCGACAAACGGCCCCGCGAACGGTGGGCGTGGCAACGGTGGGCGGACCGCCGGCACTGCGGCAGGCGGAACGTTCATCGTGCCTGCCAACCGTCAGTGGACGCCGACCGGCATCCGAGTGAACCCGGGCGACGTGCTCCGATTCTCGTCGAGCGGCGAGATCCGTTTCACCGGCAGGGCCGCCGATCGCGCCGGGGTCTCCGGCTCGCCGGATCATAAGTTCGTGGGCGGCGCGCCGCTGCCGGGGGCGCCGGCCGGAGCGCTGATCGGACGGATCGACAACGGCCTGCCCTTCGGCATCGGCGATCAGCAGTCGTTCACCGTGCGGATGAGCGGCCTGTTGTACCTGGGCACCAACGACGACAACGTCAGCGACAACAGCGGACAGTTTCAGGTGGCCGTCTCGTTCGGACGCTGATTTCTCAGGGTTTCAGCAGCGCGCGCCAGTTGACGACGATGCTGATCGGGGGAGCCTGGAAGTCGGGAGCCCGGACAGCGACGAGGAATCGCGCACCATTCGAGGCGGCGACGTACACGTTGGAGGTCGGAAACGCGTGATCGGTGTCCGCGAGGTTCGCGATCGGGAACAGCGGCTGCGGCGCGTCCACATCCACCGAGGACGGTGTCGCACGAATGCGCGCGGCCATCAACCGCCGGTCGTCGGAGACGTAGACGATCTCCTCGTTGCCCATACCCCACTGGGGTGACGTCCCGCCGCCGACCGACACCTGACGGCGGATCGATCCGGAAGGAAAGCTCGCAACCCACACCTCGCTTCTCCCGTCGGCGTCGGTGTCGTACGCAATCCAGCGATTATCCGGTGACAGCTTTCCGTAGGACTCGTTGAACGCGCTGTTGACCGACAGGCGCTCGTCGACACCCTCCGGCAGGCGATGGACCCAGAGATCGTTGCGGTTGCGGGGATCGATACGGACGCTGACGATCGAGCGGCCGTCCTGGCTCCAGTTCGACGCAAACTCCGCCGTCTTCGACACGCCGATCCGCGTCGCCGCGCCCGCGCCCGCCACGTTCTTGACGAACAGTTTCACCGGAGGGTGTTCGCCCGGGCCCGAAAACACGATGCGCGTCCCGTCCGGCGACCACTGCGGCGTGAACGCGGCGCCGTCGAACGTCAGACGCCGTTCATCACCGCGGCCGAGATCGCGAACCCAGACGTCGGAGCCGCCACTCGCGCCGGCGCGGGAAAACACCAGCTGGCTGGCGTCGGGCGAGAGCGCGAAGCCGGCGTACTCCGCGGGAGTGTCCACGGCGACCGAGGCGCGGCCGTTTCTCTCGAACCAGTGCAGCATCGCCGGCGTCCCCACCGGATAAGGCCAGTAGGCGAGGACACCGGCGGCGGAAACCGAGAAGGGCGCCCGGCCGGGTCCCATGACCGGCACGCCGTCCACGATCGGGATTGGGTCGCCGGAAAACTCGAGGCGCCGTTCATCGAACGGCCGCGCGAACAGCGTGGCATCCTGCACGAAGAACACGAATCCGGAGACGTAGGCGAGGGAGGAAATCCGCACCGGAAACTTCATCAGCATCCGCGGCGTCTCGTTTCCAAGAGAGCCGAGATAGATGCTGCCGTTGGCCGCTGCATCGTAAATGAAATGCCGGCCGTCTCCCAGAAACTGCGGCCAGAAATGACTGCCTTCGTTCGTGGCCGTCGCCGGCGTCACCGGACCGCCCTGGGCCGACACCTTCGACAGACCGCCGGGCCCGGTCGTGAACACGATCACGTCGTTGGCATTCCACGCCGCGCCGCCCTTGGTCTGCACGTTCGCGGCGATCACCTGCGTAAGCCCCGTGGACACCCGGATCTTCTTCAGGGTGCTGGCGGCGAAGAACCCGATCCACTGGCTGTCGGTCGACCAGAACGGGCTGTTCGCGCCCTCGGTGCCCGGCATGGGCTGTTCAACCTGGGAATAGAGCGAGCGAAGCCACAGCTGTGCGGTCCCATCGGCCTTGATGCTGGAATAGACGATCTGGCGGCCGTCGGGAGACAACGCAAACGGCAAACCCTGAGCGGAATACAGGGCCGTTCCCCGGGCGGGGAACAGCGTGTAGCGGATCGGCGGGGCCGCCGGCGCATCCCCGGAACGCACCTCGCGGCGCCGCGCCCAGAAAAAGGTGACGGCCACGCACGCGACGATGGCGGCCGCCCACGCGGCCCGCTCGACCCAGGGCCGATAAGCGCTCGTCGGTGATTTTGCGGCGCCACGCGCTGCCGCCGGCTGGCCGTTCGAACGCAGCTCGAACAACAGATCGCTGGCAGACTGCCACCGGTCGTCCGGATCCTTGGCGAGACACCGCTCGAGCGACTGAGCCAGGCGGAGCGGCACTTCGCGGGCGACGTCGGCGATCGGCTGGGGATCGTCCTTGAGGATGGCGCCGACGAGCTGAGCCCGGCTGGTCGCCGGGAAGGCGGTCCTGCCGGTGATCATCTCGTAGGCGACGGCGCCGAACGCAAAGATGTCGGCGCGGCCGTCAGCCTGCTTGCCTTCGAGCTGCTCGGGAGCGATGTACTGGAGCGTGCCCAGGATCGCGCCTTCCGCGGTCAGCCCGCTCGAGTCATCGTCCGCCGTGTCGCCAAGCGCGATCGCGTGTGACGTGGAACGCATGGCCAGCCCGAAATCCAGCAGCTTCACGCCCGCTTTCGTCAGCATGACGTTGCCTGGCTTCAGGTCCCGGTGAACGACGCCTCGCCGGTGGGCCTTGTCGAGCGCATCGACGATCTGCGTCGCGTATTCGAGCGCGCGTGCGATCGGCAGCGGTCCCTGCTCGAGGCGCTGCTGGAGCGTCTCGCCCTCGATGTGCTCCATGACCAGGTAGTCGATGTCGTCCTGCACTCCCACGTCGTGAAGCGTGCAGATGTGCGGATGATTCAAGCTCGAAACCATGCGCGCCTCGCGCATGAAGCGCCCGCGACGCTCAGGATCGTTCGACAGGTGTCCGGGCAGCGTCTTGATCGCGACGGTGCGGTTCAAGCGGGTATCGAGCGCGCGATAGACCTCGCCCATGCCGCCCGCGGCGATCAGGGCCTGCACCTCGTACGCGCCGAACGTGCGTCCCACGAAGCTGCCGGGCACGAACGTCTGCTCGAGCCGGCGGACCGCGCTCGTCAGACGAGGCGACGCCGCCGGCGTCTCCATGAAGTCCTTCGCCCGGCTCGCGGAGTCGAACAGCGATTCGACCTCGCGATGCAGCGCCTGGTCCGCGCCGCAGGCGTCGTTCAGAAACCGCGAGCGCTCGTCGGCGGGCCGCTCCAGCGCCGCGTGATAGAGCCGCTCGATCTCGCGCCACCGTTCAGGAGTCATCACGTCCGTTCCAACTCCCGCAGCAGCCAGGCCTTCGCGAAGCTCCAATCGCGCATCACCGTCATCACCGATACGTTCAGCACTTCTGCGGTTTCGTCGACGCTCAGCCCGCCGAAGAACCGCAGTTCGACCACCTTGCTCTTTCGCCCGTCGAACGCGGCCAGCGCGGTGAGCGCTTCGTCGAGCGCGATCACATCGGCGGCCGGCTCATTCGAGACGGACAGCGCTTCGTCCAACGAGACGTGGATGGCGTCGCCGCCGCGTTTGAGCTTTCTTCTGGAGCGGGCCGCATCGACGAGGATCCGCCGCATCAACTGCGCCGACACCGCGAAGAAATGTGCGCGGTTCTGCCACCGGACACGGCTCGAGTCGATGAGACGGAGATAGGCCTCGTTGACGAGCGCCGTGGTCTGAAGCGGGTGGCCGGTGCGTTCGCCTGCCATGTAGCGATGGGCCAGCAGGTGCAATTCGTCATGAACCAGCGGCATCAGCCGGTCCAGGGCCTGATCGTCGCCCTCGTTCCAGGCGAGTAACAGTTGTGTGATCTCGAGCGACATGCCAGCGGGATCTTGACACAGAGTGGCCCCGACCAACGGATGGTAGTTCCCAGCCACAAACGACGCCTTATGTCACGAAGGCGGTCCGCCGACCTGGCGGGGCCTGACACCTGGAGAAGGCCCGTGAAACTACGACTGCTGCTCGTCGCGTGTTGCCTCGTCGCGTTACCCACGCTGGTGATCAAGGCCAGCAATGCCGCGTTCTCGCATCCTGGGCTGGTCCCGGAGCACCGGGCGGAAGCGGCTCAACAGGAGGTGGACTGCGGCGGCGAGCCGTGCGACGCGGTCGTCCGCGGCCTGTTCGCGTTCTTCGACCGGCGCCCTCACGGCCTCGAGGGCAACGGGCGTTCGTGCGCCGACTGCCACATGGCGACGGACCACTTCCAGCTGTCGCCCGCCAGCGTCGAGGCGAGGTTCCGGTTCCTGCAGTGGCGGCGTCTATGGGATCGGAAGGCAGACGATCCGCTGTTCAGGCCGATCGACGCCGACGACTTCCGCACCAACGGCGAGAATGCCGACGACTACAGCAATCTCCGCCAGAACGGCCTGATCAGGATCACCTTCCCGCTGCCGTCGACCATCAAGCTGATCGATCCGGCGACCAATGCGCCATCGAGCGAGACGTTCGTGGACGTGTGGCGTGCGGTTCCGACCGTCAATGATGTGGCGCTCACCGGATCGGACGCGGTCAACCCCTGGGCGCGCGGCCCGAACAACACCGGGGGCTATCAGCTGGATGCCCGCGTGGCGACGCTCCAGGAACAGGCGACGGGAGCGCTGACCAATCACGCGCAGCTGCCGAGCCTGCCGCCGCAACAGTTCCTCGACGACGTCGCATCGTTTCAGCGCGTCCTGTTCACGAACCCCCGCGTGCGTGCGCTTTCCGATGCGATCAGGACCGGAGCGACGCCGCTCCCGGATCCGGATCCGCCCCTCACCGAGCTCGAAGCGCAGGGCAAGGTCGTGTTCACGCGCGCCTGCGCCCAGTGTCACGGCGGTCCGGGGCAGTCGACCGGGCAGGCGCCGGTCGTTCGATTTCACTCTATTTCCGCCCAGTGCCCGCGTCCCGTCGACCTCGCGGTGCCTGCGCGCTTCGAGTTTGCGGCCTGCCCGGATCGGCTCGTCCGGAACGCGCGGACGTACGAGATCACGTTGTCGGTCCCGACCCCCTGCCCGCCGCCTGCCGATCGCGTAACCGCTTGCCCGCTGCCTCCGGCTCCCGGCGCGCCCGCTCCGCCGCTGCCCGTCGGGGCCAAAGTGCGTCGAACGAGCTCAGATCCTGGCCGCGCCTTGCTGACCGGATTTGCTGGCGGGTTGCCTGGACTGGATGATTGGGACAAGTTCGACGTGCCCGGCCTCCGCGGGATCAGCAAGACGGCTCCGTACTTCGCCAACAACAGCGCGGCGACGCTCGAAGAGGTGGTCGACCACTACATCGCGTTCTTCAAGCGCGTGCAGGCAAACGCCGCACCGGGCGTCGTCCCGCCGCTCACGACCACCGACGGCGTGCACTTCGATCGGCAGCCCAAACCCGAGGAGCGCGCGGCTCTGCTCGCGTATCTGCGAAAGCTGTAGCAGACGAGAAAAAACCGCCGAGCGCGCATCCTTCGACAAGCTCAGGATGAGCGCTCATGGTGAGCCTGTCGAACCACGCGTGCTCTGCGGTTTTTTCTTATCGTGTGCGAGATGACAACTCGTCTTTGAACACGGCGCCGCCTTTCATCACGAAGCGCACCTCGCGCAGCGCCCCGATGGCGGTGAGCGGGTTGCCCGCCACCGCAATCAGATCCGCCAGCTTGCCGGCGGTGACCGAACCGATGCGGTCCTGCATCCCGAGGATCTCGGCGTTCAGCGACGTGGCGGCGACGATCGCGTGCATCGGCGGCTCGCCGAGCAGGACGCGATACTCGATCTCGCGCGCGTTCAGGCCGTGCGGCATGACCGGCGCGTCGGTCGCGAGTCCGATTGGCAGGTTCGCCGCGAGCGCCCGCTTGAAGCCGCCCACGGCTATCTCGTTGACGATCCGCCCCCGCGCCTTCTCCGATTCCGGCACCGTCGTCGACTCCTGGATGTAAGACCCGAGCGCCAGGGTCGGCACATAGAACGTCGTGGGGTGCTGTTTCAGCAGCGCCACCGCCTCGTCGTCCAGGTACGAGCCGTGATCGATCGTCCTGACACCCGCGCGGATCGCCGCCTTGATCCCTTCGGCCCCGTGCGCGTGCGCGGCGACCGGCCGTCCCCAGCGCGTGGCCTCGGTTACTGCGGCCTGAATCTCGGCGTCGGAGTACTGCTGCGCGCCCGGCGTGATCCCTTTCGACAGCACCGCGCCGGTCGCGAGGATCTTGATGAAGTCGGCGCCGTACTTGAAGTTGGTGCGGACCGCCTTGACGATTTCCTCCGGGCCGTCGGCGAGGTTCCGCACCATCGGCACGTCGAGGTAGAGCGAGAACTGACGGGCGTCGCCGGCGCCGCCGGTGGACGAGACGTAGTTGCCGGCGACCAGCATGCGCGGTCCGGGGACGACGCCGGCATCGATCGCCTTCCGGAGCTCGACGTCGACGAACGGCCAGGTGGGCCCCATGTCGCGGCACGTCGTAAAGCCGGCCATCAACGTCACGCGCGCGTTGCGTGCGCCCCATAACGCCGCTTCGGGCGGCGTGGTCGTGGTCAGCGCCGACTCCCAATGCACATCGTCGCGATCCGTGAGATGGGTGTGAAGGTCAATCAGGCCGGGGAGCAGCGTCGCGGTTCCAAGGTCGATGACGGTGGCGCCGGCCGGCACCGCGATGGTGGAGGCGACTTCGGCGATCCGTTCGCCGGAGATGCGCACCATCGCCGGCTCGAGCGGCGGACCGCCGCGGCCGTCGATGAGGCGTGCGGCCTTCACGATGATCGTCTGCGCGTCGGCCGGGGACGGTTGCGCAAGCCACCCGCCGACAAGTATCAGGACGATCGCGGCGCGCCGGTTCATCATCGCTGCCTCCGCGGCGGAGTGTAGCATCCGGCCAGCCGGCGAACGATCGGCGACGTTTTCGTCACTATCGCTGAACCGCCTGCTGTCGTAGAGTTGCCACGTGCTGAAACGTGCGCTCGCTACCGTGACTCTCGTTGGCGTCTTCGTCGCCGGCACCCGGGCGATTGTGCCCATGCCGCCCGCCGACGTTTCCCAGACGACCACCAGCCCGGCACAGGCGCTGGAGCGCGCCATCGAGCAGGAGCTCACGCGCCGCGGCGGCGTCGGCGCGACCGTTGCGGCGGTGGCGAACGGGCGCGTCCTGCTGGCCAGGAACTTCGGCCGCCGATCGGCGGACTCGCCGGCCGCCGTCAGCGAGGACACGCTGTTCGGCATCGGGTCGGTGACGAAGCAGTTCACGGCTGCCGCGACGCTGCTGCTCGCCGAGGACGGCAAGCTGTCCGTGAACGACAAGGTCGCGAAGTACTTTCCGGGCCTGACGCGCGCCAACGACATCACCCTGCTCGATCTGATGAACCATGTGTCGGGCTATCCCGACTACTATCCGCTCGACTTCGTGGATCGCCGGATGCTGGCGCCGATCGCGCCGGACGCGTTGATCGACCGGTACGCCGGCGCTCCGCTCGACTTCGAGCCCGGGACGCGCTGGTCGTACTCCAATACCGGCTTCGTGCTGCTCGGCAGGATTCTCGAGAAGGCGGGCGGCCGGCCGCTCGGGTCGTTTCTCCGCGAGCGAATCTTCACGCCGCTCGGCATGACGCGCACGCTCTACGAGCCCGCGCGCAACGAACGCCGCGTCGCGCCGGGGTACACGTCGTTCGCGCTGACGAAGCTCGCGCCGGCAGCGCAGGAGGGCGACGGCTGGGTGGGCGCCGCCGGGGCCATCTATTCCACGGCCGCCGACATCGCCCGCTGGGACATCGCGCTGATGGAAGGGCGCGTCCTGAAACCGGCGTCGTGGGATCTGATGACACGGCCGCGGCTGCTCGCGAACGGCAACTCGAGCAACTACGGATGCGGCTTGTCGGTCGGTACGCGCGAGGGCCTCACCGTCTTCACCCACGGCGGCGCGGTCAGCGGGTTCATCGCCAGGAACACCTTCGTGCCGCAGACGCGGTCGGCCGTGGTCGTCATCATCAACGACGAGGACGGGCCGCTGGCCAACGCGCTCGTCGAGCACGCGATGAAGGCCGTTCTGCCGGAGCGGGCCGCGCAGGTGCCGGTGACGACGGGACCGTCGGCCGCGCGCGCGGACCGGGGCGCGATCCCACGCGTCGCCGGTCCGGAGCCCGGTGCGCAGGCGTCGGCGCTGTTCAGGGCGCTGCAGGCGGGCACGCTCGATCGCTCCGGCCTTGGTGAGGAGTACAGCGTGTTCGCGACACCAGCCAAGGTGCGCGCGGCTTCCCTGGTCTTGAAGCCGTTGGGTGAGATCACCGGTGTCGACGTGCGATCGATTGGCGAGCGCGGAGGCATGGAGGTGAGCTCGGTGCGGTTGACGCTGGGCTCGAAGGCGCTGGATGCGCTGATGTACCGCAGCACGGACGGCAAGGTGCAGGAGTATTTGTTGTTCCAGCCCTAAGAACCGGTGTCGTAGGGGCGGACCCGCGTGTCCGCCCCGGGGCCGGCACATGGGCCGGCCCCTACGAGATCAACTCTGCAATGTGATTCAAGAAGGAGATGGACCGATGCGATGGATCGTTCTGGCGGCATGTGCCGCTGCCGTGTCGGCCGGATGCTCGAAAGGCACGGCGCAGCAACCGCCGGCGCCTGCCGCCGCGGTTCCGGCGAAGCCGAAGCTCGGCATCCGTCCGGCCGGTGACGAAACGATCAAGCCGGATCTGAGCCAGGTGTCCGACGAGCTCAAGAAGGTGTTTACCCACATCGACGAGCACATCGACGATCACGTCGAGGCGCTGCAGAAGTGGGTGCGGCAGCCGAGCATCTCGAACAGCGGGGAAGGCATTCCCGAATCGGCCGAGATGGTGAAGGGCTTCTTCGAGCA
>Ga0105242_10003683_pt1 | contig 11925 bp, 14 predicted proteins | sample KBSM24metaG_FD_81521 | JGI IMG/M metagenome (GOLD analysis project Ga0105242, IMG submission 81521) | Miscanthus rhizosphere microbial communities from Kellogg Biological Station, Michigan, USA - KBS M2-4 metaG | ecosystem: Host-associated > Plants > Roots > Rhizosphere > Soil | place...
CAGGCCGTGCCAGGTGTCGAGATATCCGTAGCCGAGGTACGTGAGGAAGCTGAGAAATCCCGCGGTTCCGCTTACGGCGATCGCCCACCACGACCACGCTTCGCCGCGCTTCAGCGGAAACTCGATCAGCCAGAGATAGACGATCCCGAGCGCGATCAGCACGCCGCCGAACGACGCGCGGTCGTGCATCATGAAATGAACGATGCGGCAGCCCTGCATCGTGCAGAGCTGTTGCGCGGTCATGCCGAGATACGCGGTGTCGTGCGGGAGAAAGTGTCCGGTCGACGACTGGAAGAGCGCGAACGCGCCGCAGCCGATGAGAACGAGCGCGACCAGCGTTAGCAGCGGACGTCCGTCACCGATCATCGTGCGCACAAAGCTGTCGTCGTCAGTTGTCATGGAAACCTCGGCGGCGTCTTCAGATGATGATCGGTGGCGAGCTGGAAGTGAATGCCCGCGTTCAGCAACAGCGGCTCGTTCGCCGGCGCGGCGTTCAGTTGGATCGACGTCGGAAGGCTGTTCTCGCCGAAGCCGTTCGGCATGCAGACCGCGGGCGCGCCGAGGAGGTTCATGCTCGCGATGATCGACGGCCCGGAGCGCACTTCGCGATAGACGTCGTTGAAGTTCACGCCGATCGGAAACGCGAGCGTCGCGCGGCCGGGCGCGGCGATGAGGTCGTGCTCCTCGAAGAGCTTCAGCAGCGCCTCGCGGACCTTCACCCGAACGCGCAAGGCGCGAATGTAGTCGATCGCGAGAATCGCCGACGCGGCGAAGCCGCCGGTCTTATCGGCCACCGCGCGGAGCTGCTTCGCGCGGCCGTCGCGCAGCAGGTCCTCGAACGCACTCGCGCCTTCCGCGCGAATGATCGTCGTGGTCGCGGGGCCGTACGGGAGATCGGGATAGTCGATCTCGCGGATCGTGTGTCCGAGCGACTTCAGGACGTCGACCGATTTCTGGAAGTTCTCGCGGACGACGGGCTGCGCGTTTTCCCAGGTGCCCTTCACCAGCGCGATCTTGGCGATGCGTTTGTTCGGCGCGCGCGTCATGACGATGCTGCTGACCCATGACGCGCGGCCGGACGGATAGACGCGCGAGGTCGTCGGATCGCGCTCGTCCTCGCCCATGATCACGCCGAGAATCGTGTTGCAGTCGGCGGCGGTACGCGCGATCGGGCCGAGCTTGTCCATCGTCCACGAGAGCGCCATCGCGCCGTGGCGGCTCACCGCGCCGTATGTCGGACGCACGCCGGTCACGCCGCAAAACGACGCCGGCGTGAGGATCGATCCCGAGGTCTCGCTGCCGATCGCGAACGGAACGAGCCCCGCCGCGACCGCCGCGCCCGGACCCGCCGACGATCCGCCGGACCAAAACGCCGTGTTCCATGGAGTGCGTCCGGGACCGGTGAACGAGGCGTCGGCGTTGTTGTAGCCGAAACCGCCCGCCAGCTCGACCATCGCCAGCTTCGCCACGAGCACCGCGCCGGCGTTCGTCAGTTTCTCGATGACCGTCGCGTCGTAGTCGAACACCTGATTGCGAAACGGCTCCGCGCCCCAGGTGGTCGGAATGCCTTTCGTCGCCAGGAGATCCTTCACGCCGTACGGAATGCCGAGCAGCGGCCGGTTCTGCGTCTTCCCCGCCGCGAGATCGCGGTCGGCGGCGGCGGCTTCCGCCAGCGCGCGCTCGCGCGTGATCGTCACCACCGCGCCGAGCGCCTCGCCGTACGTTTCGAGTCTCGCGAGATAGAACTTTGTCAGCTCGACGGACGAGACTTCCTTCGCGCGCAATGCGCGCGCGAGCTCGTCGAGCGTCGAGTAGGGACTCACCATCGCTTCGTCAATGCGGAGAAGGTCACGTCCGGCTCGTCGGAGTTGACGAGCGGGAACTGGCGGAGGCGATCGACGGCCGTCGCGAGCTCCTGCAGCGTCGCCGCGACTCGCTCGCTCTCATCGTCCGCGAGCGTGTACTGCGACTTCACGACTTCGGTGAGCGCCTTCGCGAGCGGCTTCGAGTCGGTCTGCGCGAGAAGATCGGCCGCAGCGAGCGGCACGGCCGCGCCGGCCGCGGCCAGCGACTTCGCGAACTGCCGGCGTGAGGTGGGCATCGCAGAATGATACGGCGTCAGCGAATGCTTTTCGTCACCACGAGTCCGGGAGGCGTGTCGTGCGTGAACATCTCCAGCGCGGCGCGGACGACCTTGCGGTGCAGCTCGCGCTGGCCGGCGCGGCCGACGATGCGGCCGATCTCCGCGCCCTCGAACGTCATCGCCCGCGGCGGACGCACCGATTCCGTCGCCGCGGGCGATGCGCTGATGATGATGGTCGGCACGCCGCGGGCCTCGATCTCGCGCGCGAGATTCCCGACCGAGCGGTGACACGTCTCCGGACAGCCGGCCGTGAGGAGGACGAGCTTCGTCTTCGAGCGCTCGACCTTGTCGGCGATCTCGGGAAACGTCTTCTCGTACAGCTCTTTGAGGCGCGTGGTGAATCCGTAGCTGTAGTGGTTGTCGTTCAGGCCGGCGATCACGCCTTCCGCGGCGAGCTCGCGCAGCGTGTCGATCGGAAAGACGATGTTCGGATCGGCGTCCGCTTCGCTGTGATCGTAGTGATGATGCGCGATGCGCAGCGACGCCGCCCCGGCCGCTCCCGGAATCACCCGATACGTGATGTCCCCCGGATCCTCCGTCGGAAACGCCTCCTGATCGGCGCCATACACGCCGGTCGCCGACACGAGCGTGACGATCGCCGTGCCGAGGCCCTTCTCGAACGGAGTAAACGGGACGCATCTGCGGGCGATGGAGAGCATGAAGACTTCGGTTGCTGGGTTGCTGGGTTGCTGGGTTGCTGGGTTGCTGGGTTGCTGGGTTGCTGGGTTGCTGGGTTGCTGGGTTGCTGGGTTGCTGGGTTGCTTGGACAGATCACCTCAACAACCTAGCAACTCAGCAACCCAGCAACCGTCCTACGAAAGCTCCCTCAACACCTCGAGCAGTTGTGCGTTCTCGGGCGCTTCGCCGATGTTGTGGACGTCGGCGTAGCGGACGATGCCTTCTTTGTCGACGAGGACGATGGCGCGCTCGCAGTGGCCCTTTTCGTCGATGTAGACGCCGTATTTCTTGGAGACTTCGCCCTTGGGATGGAAGTCGGCGAGGAGTGGGTACCGTTCGATTCCGCCGAGCGATTTGGCAAAGGCGACGTGGCTGGGAATGGAGTCGACCGAAATGCCCACGACCTGGGCATCATACCGTTCGAAGTCGGCCATCTCGGCCTCGTACGACGGCATCTGGACCGTTCAAACAGGGGTCCAGTCGAGGGGATAGAACACGAGGACGACGTTCTTCTTGCCGCGGGAATCGCTGAGTTTGAACCGCTCGCCGCCGCGATGACCCGGAAGCTCGAAGTCGGGCGCGGGGTCCCCCACTTTGAGCGTCTTGGTCTTGTCGGCGACGGAGGTTCTTCCGAAGGTCACCATTGGAAGATCTCCTTTCGTGCTGGGGATTGTAGTACCCGGCGTCTTTAATGCGTGCTCGTCGTCGCAGGCGGCGGAGGCTCGGGCTTCTTCGCGTCCTTTTGAATCTCCTGCCCCTTCTTTGCGATCGCTTCGCCCGCCGACTGGAGCGCTTCGCCGGCGCCCTGCTTCACGCCCTTTGCGGCCTCGGTCGCGCCGGCCGCGACGCGCTGCGCGGCCTCGGACTGCTTGACCTGCTCCGCGCCTTCTTTGAGCTTCTCTTTGACTTCCTGCGCGCCCTGCTGGATCTGCTGCTTGGCTTCGGCCGTGGCGGTCTGCGTTTCCGCATTCGGCTCGAGTTTCCCCTGGCAGGCAAGGACGAGTGCCGACACGACGATAACGATCTGTTTTCTCATACGAGGAGCGGAAGCAATTCACGCGCCTCCCGGTTTCCTACTCGCTCATGGACCGACCCGATCGAATCATTCAGGGAATGGCGGGAAGCGGCGACTTCCGCGTGATCGCCGCGCAGACGACGATCGCCGTCGAGACGGCCCGGGAAATCCTCGATCTCTCCCCCGTCGCCGCCGACGCCCTCGGCCGCGCGATGACCGGCTCCCTGCTCCTGGCGCGCCTCCTCGACAAGGACGTGCGCAACCAGTACGTCACGCTCCGTTTCCAGGGCAATGGTCCGCTCGGCACGGTCATCGCCGATGCCACCGTGGCGGGCGCGGTGCGCGGTTATGTCGCGAATCCCGTCCCCGAGGATCCGGTGCTCGATGTCGAGGCAGCGATTGGGAATGGAATGCTCACGGTCGTTCGAGGAACGCCGCCGGCAGGCAAGCCGTACACATCGCAACTGCTCCTCGGCGGCACCGGAATCGCGACCGATCTGACTCGCTTTCTCATGCGCTCGGAGCAGATCGCCTCGGCCGTGCTCCTCGGCGTGCTCAATCGCCGCGACGGCGTCGCCGCCGCGGGCGGCATCGTCATCCAGGCCTTCCCGCACGCCACCGAGGAGTCGATCTCCGCGATCGAGCAGCGCATCAAAGAGGCGCCGCCGCTCAGCACGCTCCTCGAGAAGCTGCCGATCGAAGACGTCGTCGCGACCGTGCTGCACGACGTCGAGTACAAACAGATCGACGCCGGCCACACCGTTCCGGTCAGCTACAGCTGCTCGTGCAGCCGCGAGCGCGCTCTCGCGCCGATCACGCTGTTCGGCGAGGCCGAGATCCTGGAGATGATCGGCGAGGGCGGGACGGAAGTGGTCTGCCAGTTCTGCGGACGCAAGTACGCCTTCACGTCTGAAGATCTCCTTGCGCTGACTGCAAAGCACGATGCATGATGCCCGGGCTTAGCTCGCAGCTCTCAGCTCTTAGCTCTCAGCTCTTAGCTCTTAGCTCTTAGCTCTTAGCTCTTAGCTCTTAGCTCTCAGATTTTCTCCCTGAGAGCTGACAGCGGCGAGCTGCGAGCTCCAAAAAATGCGAAGCGTCATCACCGGTAGCGGCGTCGGCATCCCCAAGAACGTCGTGTCCAACGACGTGCTGTCGAAGGTCATGGACACCACCGACGAGTGGATCCGCACGCGCAGCGGCGTCGTGGAGCGACGCTACGCCGACGAAGGCGAGGGCTCGGCGGAGCTCGGCATGATCGCCGCGCAGAACGCGCTCGCCGCAGCGGAGAGGACCACCGCCGACATCGACGCGATGATCTTCGCCACGATGACGCCCGACTTCTACTTCCCAGGCAACGGCCCGATCGTGCAGGCGAAGATGGGGTTCGCGGAGATCCCGACGTTCGACATCCGCCAGCAGTGTTCCGGTTTCCTCTACGGACTCGATCTCGCCGACTCGCTCATTCAGAGCGGGAAACATCGCCGGGTGCTGCTCATCGGCGCCGACGTCCACACGCCGCTCATGCCCTGGCGTCGCGGATGGAGCGTCACGATCGGCGAAGACCGCGAAGTCTCGCGCGAAGACTACGAGTTCAATACGCGATTCCGCGACCGCACCGTGTTGTTCGGCGACGGCGCGGGTGCGGTGGTGGTCGAGGCGAGCGAGAACGGCGAGCGCGGATTCATCCTGTCGCGTCTCTTCACGAACGGCTCGAACATGGAAGCGCTATACATGAAAGGCGGCTCGCGCCAGCGCCCGTGGATCGAGCCGGAGCAGATCACGAGCGGCGAGCTGATTCCGGTGATGGAAGGGCGCGAGGTCTTCAAGCAGGCGGTGACGAAGATGCCCGAGGCCGTGCGCGCGGTCTGCGCCGCCGCGGGAGTGCGCGTCGAGGACCTCGACATCCTGCTGATTCACCAGGCCAACCTGCGGATCGTCGAGGGAGTGACGAAGCAACTCGCATTGCCGGCCGAAAAAGTGCCGCATAACATCGAGCGCTACGGCAACACGACCTCCGGCACGCTCCCGATTCTCTTCCACGAATGCGTCCTGGACGGGCGCATCCGCCCGGGGATGCTCGTCTGCTTCACCGCCCTCGGATCGGGACTGCACTGGGGAGCGGCGCTGTATCGTGCGTAGACTTCTGTTGCTCGTCGCGATCGCGACCGGCGCAAGCGCGCAAACGCGTCCCTTCCTCACGGACAAAGAAATCACCGCCCTCGCCAGCGAGATCTCGGGCGAGTCGGCGAAGCGCACCGTCGAAGGACTGGCGCGCCAGCATCGCATGCGCGGATCGCGTGGATATCACGCCGCGGCGGAGCAGATCGCCGGCGAGTTGAAACGCGCCGGCCTCGCGGACGCGCATATCGAAGCGCTGCCCGCGGACGGGAAGATCTTCTACGGCACGCAACGATCGCGTCCCGCCTGGAATGCCGAATTCGCGGAGCTGTGGGAGGTCGATGCGAACGACGAGCGCGTGGCACGGCTCGCGAGCTGGGACGCGGCGCCGATCACGCTCGCGCAGGACAGCTGGAGCGCGGACGTGACCGCGGAGCTGATCGACGTCGCAGCCGGGACAGCGGAGTCCGACTACGCGAACAAAGACGTGAAGGGGAAGATCGTCCTCGCGTCGGCGCAACCCGGACCGGTCGCGGCGCTCGCGGTGCAGCGATTCGGCGCCGCCGGAATCGTCAGCTACGCGCAGAACCAGAAGACCGCGTGGTGGGGCGAGAACGAGAACCTCATCCGCTGGGGACATCTGGAGACGTTCACGCCGGTGCGCACGTTCGCGTTCATGATCTCGCTGAAGACCGCGCGCGCATTGCAGCAGCGGCTCGCGAAGAACGAGACGGTCCGGCTCCACGCGAAAGTGCGCGCGGGACAGGAGCCCGGCGCGTACGAGATCGCGACGGCGACCATTCCCGGCACCGACCTGCGCGATCAGGAGATCGTCTTCAGCTGCCACCTCGATCATCCGCGCCCCGGCGCGAACGACAACGCCAGCGGCTGCGCGACGATCGCCGAGATCGCGCGCACGCTCTCCAAGCTCATCGCCGAACAACGCCTCGCGCCGCCGCGGCGCACGATCCGCTTCGTCTTCCCGCCCGAGATCGAAGGCACGCTCGCGCTTCTCAACGGGAAACCGGAGATCGCCGCGCGCATCAAGGCGGCCATCCATCTCGACATGGTGGGCGGCGGCCCGGAGACGAAGGCGATCTTTCACGTGACGCGCGGACCGGCCAGCCAGCCGTCGTTCATCTACGACATCGCGCAGTCCGTGGGTGAGCTCGTGAACGAGCAGTCGGCGCAGTTCGCGTCGACCGGAAGCGCGCGCTGGCCGCTCGTCGCGCCGGACGGCGGGAAGGAAGCGCTCCAGGCGATGATGTCGCCGCTCTCCCTCGGCAGCGATCACCAGGTCTACAGCGACAGCTCGTTCGGCATCCCGGCGATCTATCTCAACGACTGGCCCGACCGCTACATCCACACGAATCTCGACGTGCCCGCGAACATCGACTCGACCAAGCTCGCCCGGGCCGGCTTCATCGCCGCGGCGAGCGGCTACGTGCTCTCGCGCATCGGGCCCGGCGACGCGCCGATGCTGATCGCGATGACCGAGCCGTTCGCACTCGAGCGCCGCGCCGCCGCGATGCGCCGCAGGAACGCGAACGCGATGAAGTTCGCCGAGTGGTACGAGTCGGAGATCAACGCATCGGTTCAGCGCTTCTTCGGTGTGCCCGTGAAAGGCGCGCCGGAGGCGCGCACCACACGTTATCGCCGCAATCCGAACATCAGAGGCCCGATGAGCGTGTTCGGATACGACTACCTCACCGACCACTTCGGAACGAAGAAGCTCGCGCTCGGCGAGGAGTATCGCTACGAAGCGCTGAACCTCGCCGACGGCCGGCGCACGACCGCGGAGATCCGCGACGCGCTTTCGGCGATCTACGAGCCGGTGGAACTGAAGGACGTCGAGGAGTATCTCGCGGCGCTCGCCTCGATCGGCGTCATTCGTCTCTCAGATACCGCTCCATGAGCGACGCGTTCTCGTGCATCGCGTGGATCTGGACCCAGTAGGCCCGCGCGAACATCAGCAGCGACGCTGCGGCCAGCGCATCGTGCAGCCAGCGCGGCGTCTTTCCCGTGCCGACGCCGCCGCCCATGATGAACGTGATCATGATCGTCGCCATCGCGTACATCGCCGTCGGGAACACTTTCGACTTGAACGCCCGCGTGCGCCGCACGACGTCCGCATCCTGATTCGACTTGTCCTTCAACTCCTTCCCCGTGCCGATGAAGAAAAACATCGTCATCGACTGGGAGAAGAGGCCGGCCACCACCGTGACGATGGCCAGGATGATGTGGTCCGCCGCATGCGCCGGATTCGCCTGAAATCCCATGATGATCGTGACGATGAGACCGGCGATGGTGAGAAGGGTGGTGATGAGAAGGGCTTGAGCCACGGCGCGCATTGTAGATGGCAGAGGGCAGAGGGCGGAGGGCAGAAGAGAGCACCGGTTCTTCCGCCTTCTGCCGTCTGCCATCTGCCGTCTACAATGCGCGCCGTGACCGACAAGACCACCTATCGCGATTCGGGCGTCGACATCGACGCGCAGGACGAGGCCCTGGCCGTGGTGAAGCGGATCGTGCGCGACACCTACACGCCGGGCGTGATGTCGGACATCGGTTCGTTCGGCGGCCTCTTTCGGGGGACGTTCGAGGGGATGGAGTCGCCGATTCTCGTCTCGTCGACCGACGGCGTCGGGACGAAGCTGCGCGTCGCGCAGGCGATGAAGATTCACGATACGGTCGGCTACGATCTGGTCTGCCACTGCGTGAACGACATCCTCGTGCAGGGCGCGCGTCCGCTGTTTTTTCTCGACTACTACGCCACCGGCAAACTGCGCCCGCCGGTGATGACCGACGTGATCCGCGGCATGGCCCGCGCCTGCCGCGAGAACGGCTGCGCGCTGATCGGCGGCGAGACCGCGGAGATGCCGGGCTTCTACAACGAAGAGGACTACGACGTCGCCGGCTTCATCCTCGGCGTGGTCGACGCCAAGAATCTCATCGACGGAAAAGCCGTCCGCGAAGGCGACATCCTGATGGGGCTTCCGTCCGTGGGCCTGCACACGAACGGCTACTCCCTCGCGCGGCGCATCCTGTTCGACAAGCTCGGCTACGACCACCAGTCCATCATCCCGGGGATCGGAAAAGCGGGAGAGGCGCTGCTCCAGCCGCACATCTCCTATCTCAAGCCGCTGCTGCCGCTCGTCGAGGAGCGCGCGATCCATGCGCTCGCGCACATCACGGGCGGCGGCCTGACCGACAACGTGCCGCGCGTGCTTCCGGACACGCTCGACGCACACATCAAGCTCGGATCGTGGCCAGTGCTGCCCGTGTTCCGGTTCCTCTATGAGAACGGCAACGTCGAGCGCGACGAGATGCTGCGCGTGTTCAACATGGGCATCGGCATGGTGATGATCATCGCCCCGCCGAACGTCGATCGGGTGGCGAAACACTTCGCGCAGATCGGGCAGCCGTACTACTTCATCGGCAACGTCGTGAAGGGCAGCGGCAAGGTGCAGTACGACGTCCCTCCGAGCGGCTTCGCGTCGTGGATCGAATAATGAGAGGGCAGAGGGCAGAGGGCAGAGGGCAGAAGCAGCAGAGCTACGGCGTTCCTGCGCTTTGCGCTCTGCGCTCTGCGCTTTGATCATGCGTCTCGCCGTGCTGCTCTCCGGCCGCGGCTCGAACTTTCAGGCGATTCATGAGGCGGTGAAGAGCGGCGAGCTGCCCGCGGAGATCGCCTGCGTCATCTCCAACCGCCCCGACGCGCCGGGCATTCATGTCGCGCAGGAGTACGGCTACGCGGCGCACGTGATCGATCACAAGGCCTTTGCGAATCGCGCGGCGCATGAGGCCGAGGTGCTGCGGGTGATCGAAGACGCCGGAGCGGACTTCATCGCGCTGGCCGGCTACATGCGCCTCCTCAGCGCTTCGTTCATCGAGCGCTATCGAAATCGCATCGTGAACATTCACCCATCCCTGCTGCCGTCGTTTCCCGGCGTCGACGCGCAGGCGCAGGCGATCGCCTACGGCGTGAAGGTCTCGGGCTGCACGGTGCATTTCGTCGACGAACACCTCGACGCCGGACCGATCATCGTCCAGCGCGCCGTCGAGGTCCTGGAGAACGACACCGCGGAGTCGCTCGCCGCGCGCATCCTCATTCAGGAGCATGAGGCGTACGTCGAAGCGCTCGCGAGGCTCGCGACGACGCGCTGGCGGATCGAAGGCCGGCGGGTGATCTTCGGGTAGCTGCTAGAACGGCAGGAATGATTTCCACCAGGCCTGCTTCGGGACGTCCTGCGCGGCGACCGCGGGGATCTTCGCCAGCGTCTCGTTCCCGCGCTGCACGACGATCGTTCCGACGCGCTGTCCGCGTTTCACGGGGGCCGTCAACGCTCCGCCGCTGAACGCGACGCGAACGCCTTTCTCCTCGCCACGCTTCACCAGCGCCTTCACATCGGAGGCCGCCACGACCGGCACCGACTTCGCGCGGCCGTCATTCACCGAAGCCTGCGCGACTACGGCGCCCTGCTTCACCGGCGTCACCATCTTGTAGTTGATGAATGCCTGGTTCATGAGCCGCGACGCGATCTCGAACGAGCTTTCCGGCCCGCGCGAGGTCTTCGCACCCATTACCACCGCGATCAGCTCCATGTTGTTGCGCTTGGCCGACGCGGTGACGCAGAAACCCGCCGGCGCGGAGAAGCCGGTCTTGATCCCCGTGGCGCCCTCGTAGAACCGCAGCAGGCGATTGGGGTTGTAGATGCGTGCGAGCGTGCCGTTGCGGAACTCCATCTCCGGAATCACCGCGAGCGAGCGCATGAACGGATGCTTCATCAGCTCCCGGCCGACGATTGCCAGGTCGTGTGCGCTCATCACGTCGTTACGCGACGGGTCCGTCGCCGGCAGCCCGTGCGGGTCGTAGAAGCGCGACTCTTTCAGGCCGAGGTCCTGGGCCCTCGCGTTCATCAGATCGGCGAACGACTCGGCCGAGCCGGCGACCTTTTCGGCGATCGCTTCTGCGGCGTCGTTGGCCGAGTGCACCATCGTCGCGATCAGCAGATTCTTGAGCGGCCACACCGAGCCGGCGCGCAGGTAGATCTGCGAGCCTCCCATCTTGCTCGCCCGCGCGGAGATCGTTACCGGCGTGTCGTAGTGGAGATTGCCGGCCTGGATCTCATCCATCGCGATGAGCAGCGTCATCATCTTCGCCATCGACGCGGTCGGCAGCGGCGTGTGCGCGTTCTGCTCGAACAGCACGCGGCCCGTCGAAGGCTCGATCACGTAGGCGGCGGTGAAGCCGGTGGGATTGTTCTGGATGGAGGCGGACACCGGTCCGCCTTCTTCACTCTGAGCGAACGAGGTCGCCGCCATCGCGGCAACCGCCAGCGCGACAAGTAGTCTCTTCATGCGCCCTGAGACTGCATGGCGCATACCACTGCTGAGATTACTTTCGGGCGCGTTTTTTCGTCGCTCGCGACGTGCGCGGAATCGAGCTGATCACGGTCCAGTCGTGCCTGTGCACGACGACCGGTTCCTTCCCCTTCGGCCAGAGATCGATCGGAATGTAGTAGTAGCCGTCGCCAAGGACGCGCGACTTGATGGCGAGATCGCGCATGCTCTTGCACAGGCCCCGCTTCCCTCGAATCGCGGCACGTTCGACGATGATCCCGGTCGACTCTCCAACGCCCTGGAAGACGCTGATCTCCGCGCAGAGAGAATTCACCAGCGTCATACCGGACGCTGGTGAAGCAAGATCCGGTCCCGGCTGCCGCCCACCTTCCCGGTTTCCACCGCCCACGCCGCCGGGTTCCTGCCGCCCACCTCCGGTTTTCCGCCCGCCCGCACACCCGTTCGGCACGCGCGCCTGCGGCGCGCTGTTCAGCGCGAAAAACAGCCGCGCGCACGCGCGGCGTGGCGGAACGGGTGTGCGGCTGGGCGGAAAACCGGAGGGCCGGGCGGCAGGAACCCGCGCAACCGGGCGGCCGGGCGGGCGGGTACGTCACTAAACCTTCACCCGACC
>Ga0105242_10003686_pt1 | contig 11922 bp, 17 predicted proteins | sample KBSM24metaG_FD_81521 | JGI IMG/M metagenome (GOLD analysis project Ga0105242, IMG submission 81521) | Miscanthus rhizosphere microbial communities from Kellogg Biological Station, Michigan, USA - KBS M2-4 metaG | ecosystem: Host-associated > Plants > Roots > Rhizosphere > Soil | place...
CGTGGGGCGGTACAGTGAGCGAGTGCCCTGTACCGTGGGGCGGTGCTAAAAATGGCTTCCCTGTACCGTGGGACGGTTTAAGGCTCGCGTTTTTTATGGGCTGCTGTTTTCGGTAGGCGCCTCGTTCAAACGCGCCGGACACGCCAGAGTCGTAGCCGTCCAGCTTGTCCAGCGTCTGCCAGGTCAGCGCGTACCAGCTGGCCCGGTTCGGGCGCGCTCCCTTGACCGTTTCAAAGATCAGCTCCGCTTCAAGGAGTTCGCGCTTGGCCTTCATCAGCATGTCGGAACTGTTCCAGCCTCGCGGCTGCATGTATGCCCGGCTGCAGAGCAGAGCGCCGTTATTGCTCCCAACGTACTGGCGCGCTATCTCGATGAGCAGGGTCTTGGCGTGCACGGACAGTGTTTGATAGGCCGGGCTGTCCACGACCTGCCAAGGAAGCGCGATAAAGCCGCCAGCATCGCGCCCGCTCTTGGATCGGTTGTTAGTACGCTTCATCCTTCACATCCTGCGTTGGTTGCGGTTGCGACGAGACTAGGCGATGGCGCAGAGCGCAATAAACGGCCCGCTGTTCACTTGAATCGAGCTGGTCGATGTCTGGAGCCATTCCTGCGGCCGTCATGCGCTGCAAGAGCCGTTTTAGGCCGTCTGCAGAGGTTTCGCTATTCATTGGAGACCCCCGGCAACGGCATCTGTTGCGGCGGCTCCATCAAAAGCACGTACTGTGCAGCGTTGATGTGCGGATAACCGTTGTCATCGATCGTTTTGACGCGCTGGGTAAGGATCTCGTAGCCATCGTCCCGCAGGTCAAGAACTCGCCCGGCCGGATGGGAGATACCGTGGGCGCGCAGAAAATGCGTCGTCTTCGGCCCTTCGCGGAGGAAAGCCAGCAGCTTGGCAATCTGCGCTTCGGTCGACGTGCTGCGGCTGCGCTTTGCCTTGGCTTCGACCTCGGCCTGGTCGGCATTTGCAACGGGCTCGGGAATCGGCGTATGATTCGCTTGCTGATCGTTTTGAAATGCTGTCTCGGCCTGCCCGCCGGAGACATCGAAGGCGCTACCCTCGCAGGTAGCGTTTTCTTTTTGGAGGTCAGCCACGGGTCACCTCCTTGCCGTTCAGCAAGTCGGAAATTTCGTCCAGCGGCCACGCCAGGCGGCCATTGATGCGGATGGGACGAATCGGGCCGTTCTCGAAGCAGGCCCATTTGCGCAAGGTCTGCGGGGCTCGATTTAAAGCCTTGGCGGCTTGGGCCGTTGTAACGGCTTGGCGAAGGTCTTGAATGCTCATTTCGTATCACCTTTGTTGATTAATAGGTGATACGAACTTTATGCACGAGAATTTCCCGGCGGGGGGAGCCGGGAAACTAGGAAACTCCCGGGAAACTCCCGGGAAGGGATCAGGGAATTAGCCCCTCTTTTCTTAGGGCGGATAAATGGTTCTGGACTGTTTTTAAAACCACATCATCCTCACCCTTGTCTCGCTTCAAAACTCGGTGGACGTTGCGCGCATCGATATTCTTCCCGTACTCCTTTTCAATGTCGTTCCATTTTTCAAGAATGCGGCGGCGCGCCCCACGTTCGCGCGTCATATCTAGTTGCGCTCGGCGTTCAGCCGGCGTTGCCGCGTTTTCAGGCCTCGTTGATGCGAGCACCTCGCCAGCAGTTGAGGCTGTTTCTTCAGCGGTAGTCGATGGCTGAGCAGGTTGCGTAGGTGGGGCGCTGGTCACGCTGTTCGCCGGCACTTCTGGAGGGACTGGCGCACGGTCCTTAATCTTATGTGTGATCGCTTGCTCCCTCGTCGGGGTTCGCAGTGCGGAACTCCCGAAAAGCGCTGCCCGCACCTTGTCAGCATCCTGGGAAGTCATGTACCAACACGTTGGGCTAGCTAGGACTTGGCTCAAGTCGACTGGCGGCATACCGTTGAGCGTGCTTCGAACCGTAATCTCCCCTTTTTCCAACATCTTCAAAATATGTGGCCGCACACCGGGCCTTACTGTTCTTTGCCCTCCTGGCTCTTGGCCGTCCCACCCCAACTTGTCTAACAATGCCGCGATCGTTCTATCCATCGCATCTACTTCGTCGCCAGTCTTCCAAGGCGCATCGGTTGCGTCTGAGATCTGCTGGGCGATTTCCCAGGCCAAGTCGTCGACCGTTATCCTGTCTTTCACGAGCACCCCTTCAGGTGTCATCCTTCAAAAATGGGGCGCCGGACAGGCGGGCGAAGGTTTCCCGCTTTTCGGCCCGTCGGCCTAGTCCGGCGCTTGAACTGGTCATGATAAGGTGTTGCGCATTTTAAGGTGGGACACGTGGGACAAGTGGGACCGCCAGCATTGATGCAGGTTTGCCCTGTCCCACCATGTTTTTGGTGGTGGGACAGGGTGGGACAACCCTGCAAAGCATTGAGGCGGTTGTGATGAGCAAAGCACTACTGTCCCACCGTGTCCCACCTGTCTTTCCCGTGGTGGGACACATGGACCCCGCATGAATACTACGTGTCCCACCTGTCCCACCTGTCCCACCGCTTTTTTCAATCAAGCGAATTTGCGGACCTAAAGCGGTTGTAGATCACTCGGCCTGCCACATACGGCTATTGAACACGTAGCAGCGTGTCGGCCCCATGCCGGCGATGCGCGGTTTCTGAGCGCTCTTGCCGTCCTTGCCGGGTTCGAGCCATCCGGCGTCGAGCAAGGACTTGGTAGCGGTCGGAACATGGAAACCTTGGCACAGTTCACGCCTGAACGCCTCCGGCAGTACAAGGAACTCACGTTCACCATCGGCCCCAGTGCGGTAGAAGCCGGCCCGGTTGATGACGCGTTGATCACCTGTAGCGTGGACGTCCTCGAACCGGCTTTGGCCGTGAGCCTCGAAGAATGCCCGCACCTGAGACAGAATGTTGCGCTCCTCTCGGTTACCAGTCCCACCGAACGACTCCAGCCAGGAGGTAAAGCACTTGTGAGCTGCCCGCATCGCTTCGCCGGTCGTCCATCCGGTGATGCCGTAGTGTGTCGCCAGTTCCCCGGCCACGGCCACTAGGGCAAAGCGCCGCGCCACTCGCAGAACTTGGCCGGCAGAGTTCTCCGGTACTGCATCGGCAATGAAGCCCCTGATACCGTCTTCGACGGTATCGGGCAGGGTGGGGCGATCGGCAACGATGAAGCGAAGCCATGCCACCCCGGCCGTGCCGTGATAGCGGATCGCGGCGTCTTTGACGGTTAACGCGAGTGCGGCCGGGCTCGGGTGCTCGTGCAGCAGTTCAAATGCGCCCATACCTTGCCCCGCATCGGCGTCGATGTCGGCCAAGCGGATCTCCTGTCCTGCGTTCGCCTTACGCCCGGCACGCGCCATCAACGCGGTGAGCGATTCTTCGCCAGCAGACAGGAACAGCAGCCGCCAGCGCGCGGCCTGACGGGCGGCGCCGGTCCGGGATGCACGCGCTTTGCCTTGGCCGTTCGCCAGCAGATAGGCCGCCTCTCCGGCTTCCCTCGGATCGATCTGGCTCAGCTCGTCTAGGATCAGCAAACCGTCGTTGTGAAGCGCCGCTAGACCTTCCAGACCATTCGCCGTCGCGCGCCATAGGCGAGGGTAGCTGTTCGGATCGCCCCACACGGACGCGGCCACCTTGAGTGCAGTCGTCTTGCCCGATGACGATCCGCCGCGTAGGTGAATGCCGCCGGAGTCCTCGCCGGCCACGTCGGCAAGCGGACCGGCAAACGCAGCGGACAGGGCAAACACCAGACGCGAATTGCCGGCAGAAAGCCGTGCCACCGACCCGCGCCATTCGTCCAAGGTCCCGGACGTGGAGAGCGCCGGGTCAATAGCGTGGGCATTCTGGAAGACCACGATTTCTTCCTTCTGGCCGATCGATTCCGAAGGCGTCACGTACACGGACCCATGCCAGCCCAGCCGCTCGACACAACGTGCGCGGTGCTCGACCGGCCACACCTGAACATAGGACGCAAGCAGATCGCGCTGCGCTTTGCCTGGCGCAATCGACAGGCCCATGCGCGCCAGTTCGCGCCGCATGTCGGTGCCATCGCTTTGCAGGAGCTCCAGCGGCATCGCCCACTGGTGCCTCACGCGGTCGTCGTCGTGCCACTCCAGAAGCCGGCCCCACTCGCCGCTCCTGGAGTCCCGCGTTTTCGCTACCACCTGCAGGCGTGAGCAGATCCAGCGTTCTGGCTGCTCATTGCCGTCCTTGTCGGTACCAATGAAGTACACGCCATGGCTCGACACATCAAACCGACCGCCGCCGTAGCTGCATGTCACGGAATCGGGATGCAGGCGCTTTGCCTTCGGCTTGGGCAGTGGTGTGGCCGGCGCTGGTTTGTCCTCTTGTGGCGCCTCCTGTGCAGGCGCAGGGACGCTCAGCACGGCGCCGATGGCTTCACGTACGGCGTCCATGCCCGAGCGCACCGCCAAGTCGTTGATATCGGTGTCGCTTGCCGCCCGGTCCTCACCAAATGCAGGGACCAGCAGGCGCCCATCGACAGCTTTCGCGGCCTGCTCAGCGTGGTGGTCGGGCTCCCCGGTGTCCTTCACCAAGTCGGCCACTAACACCAGCAAAGCCGATGGATAGCGCGTGCGCATCGCCTTGGCGACGGCCAGCAGGTTCCCGGACGATAGCGCAGCAACACAGGCGCGGCCGGAAGCTTCGCATACGGTCAACATGGTTGCTACGCCTTCACCGATGAACAGCACGAGGTCCGCACTGTCTTCGGGAAGTAGTTGCGTAGACCAGTAGCCGCCAGCCTTCGCCCCGCCGTAGATGGCCGACTTGCGGCCTTCACCGTCGATCAGTTCGCAGGTGGTCATGACCTCACCGACGAAGATCGGAGCTATCAGCAGATCGCTCGTCAATTCTTCGCCGCTTGATTTTGGCGCATAGCCAAGGATCGAGGCGACGGCGGATGCTTCCATCTGGCGCAGGCTGTCCACGGGCCGCACGCTCTTGCGCATCAGGTAGGGATGACCTGCGTTCGCCGGCTTCCCCGCGACCCACAGCGCCGTCGCTTTCTTGGCAGCGGCGTTGCGGCGCTTCTCCTCCTCACCTTCGCGGACCAAGCGCAGTGCTTCAATTCGCGCACGGTGGGCGTCTTCCTCGGCTGGGCTGAGCATCCGGCCCACGTCGGCGCGCCAGTTCTGGTGCAGGCCGGTGCGATGGTCGCCAATGACGCCGGCAGGGACGGTGCCGCCGTGTAGCACGTACCATCCAGCGTCGTCTTTTGCCTTGCCGTTGCTGGAAAAGCGGCGCAGCTTACCATCTGCCTCGATCACAGCGGGCGGCGTCAGGCCAGCCGCTACGATGGCGTCACGGAATTGCGCTACCACGTCGAATGGTTGGCTGTGCTGGCTTGTTGAATTAGTTCCTGTCATGCGCCTCCCATTGTTTGCGGTTGCGCGCGCCGCTCTTTGCCACTTCCCACTGACGCCGGATGATGTCCGCGTTCTGGACGTCGCCGGCATCCTCGTAACGCTTGACGATGGCCGCGTAGTCGGCATCGGTCAGGCGTGGCCCACGGCGGGCGCGAACTCGCCCGCCGCCACCGTGTGGCACAGCATCCATGCGGGTTTCGGCAGGTTTTTGGCGGGCCTCGCCGCCGGCCGATACGAACTTTTTCATCGTGCACCTCCTTGGTGGCCGGTGGGCACAAGGGTCAGCGCGGCACGTCGGCGAGTACGCGGAGCGTCTTCGGCGAAGCTTTCGGCTATCACAATGACCTGCGCACGGGAGTCATCGTCCATCGTGCGATAGGCTTTCAACAGCGCGGCCTCCTCTGGTGTAACGGCGCCGTCGACAAGGTACAGCTTCGTTTTGTCGACCATTACTTGTCTCCGTGTCGAATGGTTTGCACAAGGGTTAGAGTCGGCCGAGGGCGCCCGAAGACTCTCGCAATGGCCTGGACGGCACAAAGGGCATCGTCTCGACCGCGACTGTCCATGGCACGGAAGGCGCGCAGCAGCGCTGCCTCCTCCGCCGTGATCGATCCGCCGTCGACGGGGCGTGGTTTCGTTTTGTCGGCCATCATTGACCTCCAAACTGGCGGATCGAAACGAGAGTCAGGGCCGACTGACGACGTGGGGATTGCTGTGCGCCGGCCCGCGCGGCCGCGATTACTTCGCGCCGTGCATGATCGCTCATGGCACGGTATGCCGACAGTAGCGCAAGCTCATCAGGCGTAACTGCGCCATCCCTGACGGCGCCCGGAGTGAAACTATCGTTCATCGCACACCTCCAGCCGGGTGGATCGAGCAAGCGTCAAGGCCACACGCTGGCGTGGGAAACCCTTCTGTAACTGTCGGGCGAAGCCGATAAGCCACTCTTGGCCGGCGTCGTTCAGCGTGTGATACGTGGCCGACAGAGCCGATTCGCGATGCGTCGCGGTGCGCGCGCGGTCGGCCTGCACCTGGGCCAGAACCTGCTGGGCGTTCAGCAGCAGGCCGAACAGCGCCGTGCTACCGTCGTTCGCGCTGGCCTCGCCGATGGAGCTCAGCAGTTGGTCGATATCGATGCCGGCGATGCGGGCGGCTCCCTGAATGACCCGCAGCACGGGGCGCCGCACTTTCTGGATGCGCTCGTACTCGCCTTCCAGCATGTCAAGGATGAAGTCTTGCCCCTCGGCGTCGATGGCTGCAAACATGGCCGAAAAACGCTCTTGCCTGGTCATTTCTTGGCCCTCCGCGAGCTGGCCGGCGCTGGCGTGGCGATGCCTTCCGCCTGCGCCCCTCCATGAATCAGGCGCAAGGTAGGGCGGCGCGTGCGCTGGACGCGCTCGTATTCCGCGCGCAGCACGACCAAAACATATCGCCGACCATCGGCATCGATTGCACCGAACATCTGCGCCATTTGCTCGAGCTGGCTCATGGTCGCACCCCATCAACCGCGTTGCGCAATTCGTATTGCGATACCTGCTGACGGAACTCGTCCAAGAGCTGGAGTTGTAGAGCAACCTCACTTATCAACAGGCCCACGTTACCGAAGTGGTGAGGGTCGATTTCGTTTTCTTTGTTCTGGCTTGCGGCCCACATCACGTGCCCAACGGATTGCAGGCCCCGTAGCAAGGTGCCGGTTGCGTTGAGGGCGTGCAGTTCGGCCGCTTCGAGTTTGAGTCGTTGCGCATCCGACAAACTGTCTCGCAGGTTTTGTGGGATGTCGCGCAGCAGATAGCCGAACTCGTGAGACGCGCGTTCCGGGTTGTTGAAGTAGGAATTGCTCATGCCCGGCCCTCCTCGCGAACCTCTTCGGCAATGATGGGCAGCATGTCCCGCAGTTCATCGGCCAATTGCGATGCCAACCACATCAGGCTCAGTTGGCGGTCGTTGCTGATGTTCCGGAAGGTGCGGGCATCGTCCAGACGCATCAGCAGGAGCAGGCTGGAAAGCTGGTTCGCACGCATGTCGGCGTGATCCTGGGCGGCGCCGGGCCCGCTATCGACGAGGAATACACCGTTCGTCACGTTCACGGCGGCGGACGCCTCGAAGTGGGCGAGTGCCTTTGCTCGCGCATCCTCCGTCCCTGTGGCTTTTTTTGATTCGGACGGTGTTGCACCGCAGTGATTTGTGTTAACCTTCGTTTCGTGCATGTGTTCCTCCTTGAAATGAGCGCACGTGTCCACACCGCAGTCCGAAGCTCCACCTTCGTGACTGCAGCAACTTCCCGGTGCCGCCGGGCGCGGTTGTAAAGAAATCCGAGGGGTCAGCTGGCAGGCTGGCCCTTTCGTCTTTCTGGATCTGTCATCAAGCCATCGCTGCTTGCCTTTCGCTTTGTTCCTTGGCGCGTGCCACCATATTCACGATTTCCGCGCTCACACTGCGGTGGTTTTCTTTGGCGTACGCCTTGATCCATTCTTTAAGCTCAGGGGGCAGACGCACAGGAGTCGGCATGGGGGTAGTCGCCATTGTTCTCACCGGATGTTTTGGGGATGAGTCAAATAGTGACTCACTTTGACTACCGAGTCAATAAATGACTCATTGCGTGAGCCAAAAAAGACTCATATGCTCCTTGGCATGACGCGCCCGCCTCCTGTTACTCCGTACCCTCTGCGCATGTCCGATGCGTTACGGGATCGCCTTACCGCCCAAGCCAAAGAGCGGGGGCATAGCCTCCACGCGGAAATCATCGCAATTCTGGAAGGCGCAACCGGCCTTGCTCCTGTCGTCCCAGGAACCGAGATAAAGACCCTGGCCGAGGAAATCGCCGAGATCGTCGCGGCCAAGCTGCGCGATTCCTCAACCTGAGCGGATCAGCGGAACTCAACCCGGCAACGTCGCCGGATTGGCTCACGCGCTCTGCAGCAGATAGACGCCGACACGGTGCATTACGCCGCTTTCAGTTTGCTCGGCACGCATCACAGTTTTGATGCCGGTGCCGCCCTTGCGCAATTCGTGGATGCGCGCCCTCGGGTCATAGCAGTCCAAGTAACGCGAGCCTTCGAATGTCGTTACGCTGCCTAGCTTTTGCATGGCAGTTAGCATCCGTTGACGCTGGGTGTGTGGATCATTGCCGGGCTGGGAGGCCAAAATTGCGGCTAGGGCGCGAATGCGTTTGGAATTGGATGGGGCGCTCATTGTGCTCTCCCGATCAAAGCGCGAATGTCCTCGACACGCCAGGCGGTAGTGCGCGGGCCGAGTTTTACGGGGGAGGGGAAGCGGCCGGATTTGACGCCGGCCCACCAGGTCGATTTGCAGACCGGGACTACTGCAGGCACAGGTGGCTGTGCTTTGTTATTGCCGATGATCTGCGGCAGGCGGAGAAAGCCGGTTTCGGGAAGTTGGTGCATTTGTGATTGCTCCTGTTTGTAATGGTCCGAGGTGGACCAACAGGGCAATCGTGAAAGTTTTCAAACTGCATGTGAATTACGACAAGGGGCCAGCCTGCACAGTTTGGCCGCTTGCCGTATCGGTCTAGCGGCTATTCGGACTTTTTTCTGAACCATTCTGCAATCGTGCGTTGAGCATTGGACGGAGCCAGCCGAGCGTTTATGGACCGTCCGTGGGCCATAATCTTGTCCATTAACTCATGAGCTGCTTGGTTGGCAGATTTCCACTCGTTCGGGTCGTATAACGAGACAGCGTACTCTCGAAGAGCCCGTATCGGACTGTGGCGTTTAGCTGCCCCGGCTGCGCCAAGTGCGGAGAAGTCGAATTTTGCAATCCTTTCTTTCTCATCCGGAGTCAAGTCGATTTTTTGGGTGAGTCTGTTCGCATAGCAAAGCGCTTGATACGCATTAAGTAGGCACTCCGCTTTGTGATTGAGGACGTTTATTTCGAACCAGCCCTGCTCGTTCCGACCGTCGTGATCATAGGGGGAGCTCCCGAACGCCATCGCTTCAGACTCGATGAACCATAAGCCGAGCGCTGCAATGTGCTCGGTTTTAGAAAATTGCGATGAAATGTAGTCGGAGATCACACTTCCGTTGTCATCATAGAGAAGGCCGTCCCTATTTGTTAGGTCGGCCGGACTAAGTGCGCCGCCGCTCATGAGCCATTCGAAAAGGGCTCGGACTGGAAAGAGTTCGTAGTAAGCAAACTCGTCAAAATCTTCGTCAGCAAACATTGCGCCGAGCTCGATTCCAATGGTTTTTTTTAGTCGGCTTGCGATCGAGTCGGCTGGGAAAAATTTCATCAACCCCGCGTGCAGATAGGAATAATGGGAAATCGGGTTAATTTGTAGCATGTGCATTCTCGAAATGGCCGAAAAAGCCAGTGTCACAACTGACGAAGATCTTCTAAGTAGTCCGCCCACTGCTGCATCATTTCCCGCCGCGCCGGCAAGTGAGCGGTTCGGTTGTAGGCCCGGCCATTGGCGTCGCGGACGGCGTGCGCCAGCTGGTGTTCGATCAGGTCTGGCCGCACCCCCATGACTTCATCCAGGATCGTTCGAGCCATCGCGCGGAAGCCGTGGCCGCTCATCTCATCCTTGGCGATACCCATGCGCCGGAGCGCTGCGAGGATTGCGTTGTCGCTCATGGGCCGCGTCGACGTGCGCGCGCTGGGGAACACGAAGCGCCCGGCACCGGTCAGAGGCTGGATTTCGCGGAGGATCGCCACGGCCTGGGCGGACAGCGGCACGATGTGATCAATGCCCAGCTTCATCCGTGCGCCCGGGATGCGCCACTCAGCCCCGTCCAGGTCGATCTCGGCCCACTCGGCGCCGCGTAGCTCACCAGGCCGAACGAACACCAGCGGCGCCAAGCGCAGGGCGCAGGACACGACTTTCGAGCCTTGGTAGTCTTCGATAGCGCGTAGGATCTGTGCGGCCTGTGCCGGCTCCGTGACGGCGGCGAAGTGTTCGCCCTTGACTGGTGGCAGGGCGCCGCGCAGATCGCTAGATGGGTCACGTACGGCCCGGCCAGTGGCGACGGCATACCGGAACACCTGACCGCAGTTGCCCAGCGCACGATGCGCCGTTTCGAGCGCGCCGCGACCCTCGATCTTACGGATGACCTGCAGCAGTTCGGGCGCCGTGATGTCGGCGATGGGGCGGGCGCCAAGGTCTGGAAAGATGTCACGTTCCAGCCGGCGAATGATCCTGCTGCCGTGGGCTTCTACCCAGTTGGGCGAATGCTTTTCGTACCACTCCCGCGATACCAGCTCGAAACTGTTGGCGGCCTGCTGCTGGCGGACCGCTTTCTGTGCCTTGCGGCTGTGGCTCGGGTCGATGCCATCGGCCACCTGTTTACGGGCATCGTCACGTCGTTGTCGCGCGTCCTTTAAGCTCACATCGGGATATGTGCCCAAGGACAACAGTTTTTCCTTGCCCTCGAAGCGGTACTTCAAGCGCCACCACTTACCCCCGGCCGGGGTAACAAGCAGGAACAGGCCGCGCTCGTCAAAAAGCTTAGTCGGCTTGGTGCCGGGCTTGGCGGTGCGGATCGTCGTATCGGTCAGAGGCATTGTGGGGGTATCGCAGGGTAGGGTAACTCCTGTGGGGGTAACAGTTTTGGGGGTATCACAGTTACCCTTACAGTTACCCCCGCCAGTTCTTGGATTTCATCGGACTATGTTACCCCAAGATATACGACTCCCCATAGTAAAAAACCCGCACGGAGGCGGGTTCTTGGACGTGGAAAAACCACGTTGGAGAGTATTCTGGTGGAGGCGGAGGGAATCGAACCCTCGTCCGCAAGCACTCTACAGACAGTTCTACATACTTAGCACTGTCTTTTAATTTAACCAGTACAACGGGGACGTGCACCCTGTGTACAAGCGAGTTACCTTAAATTTCGGAAGCAACCAAGTAACCCGGTTGAGTCCTAGCCTCTGTAAATGACTCTACTTGCCTTGCGGCACACCCCAGAGGCGAGATGGTGTAGAGCTAGCAGCGATTAGGCTGCGAGTGCGTACGAGTTATCGTTTGCAGTTATTGATTTCTGGATGTATTTACGAGGTAACCAGTCCTCGGTATGCCCTGTTCTGCTTTGCAACCCACGTCGAAACCAGGTCGCCCCCAGAAAGAGAATGATCATTGTACCGCAATCGGCCGGCGATTGCAGTGGGGCAGGCCCCACGTTTGCGCCAGGCCGACGCCCTGATGCGTCCTCACACCCGATATGGGGTGCGAGGTATCCGCATTCAAGGCCCGGGCTGTGATCAACGGCCCTGGTTCTGGTTCTGGTTGGCGATCTGGTTGCCGAGCATGCCGCCGCCGATGATGCCGGCGACCGTTGCCAGTTTGCGGCCATTGCCGCTGCCGACCTGGTTGCCCAGCAGGCCGCCCACGACGGCGCCCGTGCCGATCGCGACGTAGTTCGGTTGCGCCGGTTGCGGTGCAGGCTGCGGTGCCGGTTGGCGGTACGCAGGCGCATCGTTCTGGGCATAGCTCGAGCTCGTGTGGTGCGTGGTGTGGTGCGCCACCGGTTTCGCCGGCACTTCCTTGATGATCGTTTCCTTGATGACGGTCGGTGCCGGCGCCGGTTGGGCACTTGC
>Ga0105242_10003689_pt1 | contig 11918 bp, 9 predicted proteins | sample KBSM24metaG_FD_81521 | JGI IMG/M metagenome (GOLD analysis project Ga0105242, IMG submission 81521) | Miscanthus rhizosphere microbial communities from Kellogg Biological Station, Michigan, USA - KBS M2-4 metaG | ecosystem: Host-associated > Plants > Roots > Rhizosphere > Soil | place: Michigan...
CCTGCGCAAGCAGTTCATCGTCACCAACGCACGCGACGTACGAAACCTGGACTTCTGATGAGTGACACCCCGATCCCCCCGAACGGCGACGACACCGACAACGGCGAGGACCCCTCGCTCTCCGTGCAACCCGTCGCGCTGCAAGACGAGATGGAGCGCAGCTTCCTCGACTACGCGATGTCGGTCATCATGGCCCGCGCCCTGCCCGACGTGCGCGACGGTCTCAAGCCGGTCCACCGCCGCATCATCTGGGACATGGAGGAGCAGGGCTTCCGTCCTGACCGTCCGTTCGTGAAGTCCGCTCGCGTCACCGGCGACACCATGGGGCGCTACCCCCCCCACGGCGACAGCGCGATCTACGACGCACTGGTGCGCATGGCGCAGCCTTTCTCGCTACGCCATCCGCTGATCGACTTCCACGGCAACTACGGCAGCCCCGACTTCGGTCCTGCCGCATCGCGCTACACCGAGTGCCGTCTGCACCCGCTGGCCATGCAGTTGCTGTCGGACATCGACGAAGAGACCGTCGACATGCAGCCGACGTACGACGGCAGCCGCGAAGAGCCGAAGGTCCTTCCGTCGCGGTTCCCCAACCTGTTGGTCAACGGCAGTCAGGGAATTGCCGTCGGCATGGCCACCAACATCCCGCCGCACAACCTCGGCGAGGTCATCGACGCCACCCTGCACCTGCTCGCCAATCCGCAGGCGACCGCCGACGATCTGATGCACTTCGTCAAGGGTCCCGACTTCCCGACCGGTGGCAGCATCCTCGGACGGGCCGGCATCATCGACGCCTATCGCACCGGCCGGGGCAGCATCAAGATGCGCGCCAAGGCATCGATCGAAGAGGGCAAGCGCGGCCAGATGCAGATCGTCGTCACCGAACTCCCGTACCAGACCAGTTGTGCATCGATCGCCGGTCGCATCCAGGAACTGGTCGACGCCGGTGACCTCGAGGGAATCGCCGACGTCAACGACGGCTCGGCCGGCGGAAAGACCAGTCTGGTCGTGTCGCTGAAGCGCGACGCCAACGCCAACGTGGTGCTCAACAACCTCTTCAAGCTCACCCAGTTGCAGACCAGCTTCGGTGTCAACATGGTGGCGCTCGTCGATGGAGTCCCGCGCACGCTGAACCTCGTCACCGCCTTGCAGGGCTACCTGCGCCACCAGGTCGACGTCATCACCCGGCGCTCGCAGTTCCGCCTCGACAAGGCCCGCCGTCGGGAGCACATCCTCGAAGGCCGGCTGAAGGCCCTCGACGTCATCGATCAGATCATCGCCCTCATCCGCGCCAGCGACGATGCCGCGGCCGCCAAAGTCGGCCTGATGGCAGAGCCGTACGAGTTCTCCGAGGTCCAGGCCCAAGACATCCTCGAGATGCGTCTCGCCCAGCTGACGCGGCTGAGCCGAATCGACATCGAGCAGGAGTTGATCGACGTGCGCGCCAGCATCGTCGAGCTCGAGGCGATCCTCGCCGACCCGGCAGTGTTGAACGAGGTCATCCGTGCCGAGATGACAGCGATCAAGGAAGAGTTCGCCAAGCCGCGTGTCTGCGAGATCGGCCTCGACGACGGCGAGATGACCGACCTCGATCTGGTCGAGGACAAAGAGCTCGTCATCGTGATGACCGAGGCGCAGTACGTCAAGGCCGTCACCGCCGACAGCTTCAAGACGCAGGGTCGCGGCGGCCGCGGTGTCGCCGGAGCCCGGCTGAAGACCGACGACATCGTCCAGCACGTCATCTTCACCACAGCCCATGCGTTCTTGCTGTTCTTCAGCAACCGCGGTCGTGTGTATCGGCTGCGCGCGCTCGACATCCCCGAGCGGGAACGAACGGCCAAGGGCATGCCTATCGTCAACCTGTTGCCATTGCAGCCAGGTGAGACGATCCAAGCCATCATCGACACGCGCGACTTCGCCGGCGAGCGCAACCTGTTCTTCGCGACCCGGCAGGGCGTCGTCAAGAAGACGTCGTTCCACGAGTACGACAATGGTCGCCGCGATGGCCTCATCGCCCTCAACCTGCGTGACGGCGACGAGTTGGTGCGGGTCATCGAGACCTCCGGCAGCGACGACATCTTCATGGTCAGCCGCAAGGGCTTGACGATCCGTTTCAGCGAGGACGAGGTTCGGGCCATGGGCCGCGCCGCCTCGGGCGTACGCGGCATGAAGTTGAAGACGGGCGACGAAGTCGTCGCCGTCGATGTGGCCCGCGACGACACAGCCATCCTCATCGTCACGGAGGCCGGGTACGGCAAGCGCACGCAACTCGACAAGTTCAACGTGCAGGGTCGCGGCGGACAGGGTGTCATCGGGATCCGCCTCACCGGCAAGAAGGGTCAAGTCGTCGCCGCGTTCATGGTCGGCCTCGACGACGAGATCGTCGCCGTGTCGAGTGGTGGTGTCGCCATCCGCATGGGTGTGCGCGACATCTCCTCGCAAGGTCGTGACGCCACCGGTGTCAAGGTCATGAACCTCGACGACGGCCAGTCGGTCGCTTCGGTTGCGTTGATCATCGCCAGCGACGAGTAGATCTCTCCCGCGAGGGGGCGCATTGAGAATCACGCTCCACATCGGCCACGTGCCCAACTCGAACGACGAGAGGCAGGTCTTTGCGTGGAGGTCGACGAAATCGATCGCGGACAAGCCGTGGTGCTGCTGTTGGCCGTCGTGGTGATGGCCGCGTTGTCGGTGGTAGCCGTCGGCTCGTTCGCCCAACGGATCGCCACCCGAGGCCAGGCCCAGACCGCCGCCGACGCTGCGGCGTTGGCGGCAACCACCGGCGGCCGTCCTGCTGCGCAGCGGTTGGCATCGGCCAACGGGGCGACGCTCGTGTCGCTGGTCGTGACCGGCGACGACGTCACGGTGGTGGTCGAAATCGACGGAACGCTCGCCACGGCGCGTGCCAGCAACGGTCCATAACGTCAAGGACCAGGCAAGATCCACCGCGTGCCCTGCCCTGCTCGACTTGCAGCGCCTACACTTCCGGAGGTGGACAGCGGCGCCGTGCCCCAGACCTCGAAGCGGGCCGGGTCGCGCGCCGGTGGTGGCGGGGTGAAGCCTCCGGATTCCAAGGGGAACGGCTCGGCGAAGGCCAACGGCAACGGCTCGTCGAGACAGGGGCCCGTCGACCCTCGCACCGAAGACACGAGTTCGCCGCAAGGGATCTCACGCGGCGCGAAGACGATCTGGCGGCGCCCGGGCGCATCGACATCGCGTTCGGCCAAACGCGACACCGTCGAACCCGCTGCACCTTCCGACTTCGCGATGACGCTTCCGCTCGCCCCGGCACCGTTCGCCATTCCTGCCGCCAAGGCGGGCGAACCCGTCGCCGACATCACCGAGGCGGTCGAACCCGCCGTCGTGCAGCCAACCATCGAGGTCGTACAGCCGACCCCGTGGGCGCTCGGTGTCGTTCCGACGATGCTCGTACCGACGGCGCCGGTACCAAAGGAAATCGAGCCGGTCGACGAGCCTGCCACCGAAGCGATGCCGGAGCTCATACCCGCACCGATCCTGTACGACGAAGCGGCGACGATCGACGACGTCACCATGATCGGTCCGGTGTTGGAAACCCGGCCGCTGCACCGGCCGATCCGGTTCCGCCGTGCCCCGAAGCCTCGGGTCCGGCGGGTCACTCGGGTCGTGCGCCACGTCGACACGTGGAGTGTCTTCAAGGTCGCCCTCGTCTTCAACGTCTTCTTCTACGCGGTCGCCTTGGTTGCCGGGGTGTTGCTGTGGCAGGTGGCCTACGCGACGGGCACCATCGACAACGTCGAGAAGTTCTTCGAGGGATTCGGTTGGGAGACCTTCCAGTTCAACGGCGGCCAGATCTTCCACAACGCTTGGATCGCCGGCCTGTTCGTTGCCGTTGGATTCACCGGTCTCGCCGTGCTGCTGGCAACGCTGTTCAACCTCATCACCGACCTCGTCGGCGGTGTGCGCTTCAGCGTGCTCGAAGAAGAGGTGCAGACCCGCGTGCAACGCGGCACCGCGCCAGTGATGGTCGAGCCCGTCGAGCCGGTCTTCGTCCCCGCCGAACCCGACCCGGTCGAAACCGTCGCCGAGCCGGTGGCGGTCGACGACGAACCCACCGAGGCAATTGCCGGTTGAGACAGGCCGAAGCCGCCCGGTAGCCTGACCACTCCGTGCCGCTTGGGTCGTGGCGGGCACGGGGCTATAGCTCAGTTGGTTAGAGCGTCACACTGATAATGTGAAGGTCGCTGGTTCGATTCCAGCTAGCCCCACAGTGAAAGCACTGCGTCGAGCCTTCATCGCACTTTCGCTCGCCGGAGCAATCGCCGGCCTGCTGCGAGTGCGCGGCAAAGGTGGGGTCCCTCCACAAGAGGGCGGCTGGCGCGAGCTCAAACTGCCACCGACATGACGGATGCAATCGTCGGCGTTGTCGGAGCAGGTGTCACCGGACGACGGCTGGCCACGTTCATGCTCGGGCAGGGGCGCCGTGTCGCGGTGTTCGATCCGGCCTCGTCGGGCATGTCGCGCGAGGCGGTGCGCGTCGCCCAGGCTGCCGATCTGGCGGTCACCGATGTCGTCACCCTGTGTCAGCCCCACCCTCATGCCAACCTGGCCGCCGAGTATCTCGCCGCGGGAACGTCGGTCGTGTCGGTCTCGGCCGACATCTCGGACGTGCGCGATCTGCTCGATCTCGACGCCCATGCGAAGCATCACAACGCGGCGCTGATCGTCGGCGCAGCGATGAGCCCGGGGTTGACTGCGCTGCTTGCCGACCATCTGTGGCGCCAGTTGCACGTTGCCGAGGAGATCCACGTCGCCACCCACGGCACTGCGGGGCCGGCGTGTGCGGTGCAGCACCACAACGCCCTCGGGGAGACCGCGATCGGATGGCATGACGGGGCGTGGATCGAGCGACCCGGCGGCAGTGGCCGCGAGCTCAACTGGTTTCCGGAGCCGATCGGGGCCCGTGACTGCTACCGAGCAGCGCTGCCCGATCCGATTCTCCTGCATCGGCTCTTTCCCAGCGTCGCCAGGATCAGCGCACGCGTGTCGGGCACCCGACGCGACCGTCTCACCGCCCGCCTGCCGATGCTCACACCACCGCACGCCGCCGGTGACCTCGGAGCCGTGCGGGTCGAGGTTCGCGGCGCCGCCGCCGACGGGTCCCGCGTCACCGTCATCGCCGGGGCGTCCGGCCCGACCGGTGATCTCGCCGCCGCAGTCGCGGCGTCGTGCGTCGACGCCTGCCTCGGTGGCTCCGTCGAACCGGGCGTGCACGTGGTCGGCGAGGCCGCCCTCGAGCCCTCGTCGATGTTGCGCTGCGCTGTCGACCGTGGGGTTCAGCTGCAGGAGTTCACCGGCGTGGCCCGTTCGTCGACGTGGTAGCGATGCGGCCGATACCGTCTCGGACGTGAATTCGACGTCGACCGGCCAAGTGGTGCCCTGGCTTCCCGAGGGTCACACCCTCGTCGTGCCCGGTCGCGGCGAGCTGTTCTATCGCTACTACCGCCATCCCGATCCCGCTGCACCGGTCGTGTTGCTGTTGCACGGTTGGACGGCCAGCGGCGATCTGCAGTTCTTCACCGCCTACGAGGCCTTGGCCGAGCACCACTCGTTCCTGACGATCGACTACCGCGGCCATGGCCGAGGCCTCCGTATCGACTCCAGGTTCGAGTTGGAAGATGTCGCCGACGACGCGGCAGCGTTGGTCGACGCACTCGGCGTGGAACAGGTGATCGCGGTCGGCTACTCGATGGGTGGCCCGGTGTCGATGCTGTTGGCCCGCCGCCATCCGCAACTGGTGCGCGGGCTCGTCGTTCAAGCGACCGCGCTCGAGTGGTGCTCCTCGGTCTTCGATCGTGTCCGGTGGAAGACGGCGAGGATCATCGGTCCACTGCTGCGGTCGTTCGCCTATCAGCGCTGGCTGATCCACGGCATTCGCCGGCTGCTCGGGCCCGGCCACGCGCTGCAGCGCTACGTGCCGTGGCTCGCCGGCGAGATGCGGCGCAACGATCCCCTCACCATGGTGCAGGCCGGGCAGGCGATCAGTCGCTACGACGCACGGCCGTGGGCGGCGCAGCTGAACGTTCCGGCGGCGTCGCTCGTGACGTCGAGAGATCGATTGGTGAAGCCCAGGAAGCAGTACGCGCTCGCCAAGGCCTTGGGTGCCGAGGTGCGCGAGCTGTCGGGCGACCACCTCAGCCCGTGGTTGCATCCGGTCGAGTTCGCCGAGTTGACGGTCGACCTCGTCGAGTTGGTCGACGCCAAGATCGCCAACCCACGGACGTAGACGGCGTCAGTCGGCTCCCGGTTCGGTTCGTTCCTCGAGCCGGCCGAGGCGATCACCGAGCCGTTCGACGGCCTTCGTGAGCCGTTCGAGATGGTCCTCGAGTTCGCTCGAGCTGGCCACGTCGGCCAATCCCAAGCGGACCCCTGCCAACTCGCGGGCCAGGAACTCGGTGTCGACCTGCGTGCGCTCGGCGACACGTCGATCGAGTTCGGACTGCAACCGGTCGCGTTGCTCCTGGCGGTTCTGCGCGAGCAGGATCAGCGGAGCGGCGTACGCGGCCTGCAGCGACAGCAGCAACGTCAGCAGCTGTAGCTGCTTGCCGTCGAACTCCCTGATGCGATTGATGATGATCCACAGCCCGATGAACACCGTCTGGAAGACCAAGAAGCGTGCGGTGCCGAGGGTGCGGGCGATGGTCTCGCTGAACTGGCCGAACGCCTCGGGGTCGTAGTGAACGCCGAGCCGGCGGCGCTGCCGCGGTGTGGTGAGGTCTTCGCGGCGCTTCATTGCTGTTGCCCCGAACCTGTGCTCACCCGCCTGCGTTGCCGCCATCCGGTCGGCAGCGTTCTGTCGAGTACGTCGTCGACCGTGATCGCCCCGAGCAGTCGGCCGGCCTCGTCGCAGACACCGACCGCCAACATGTTGTAGCTCGCCAGGCGCTCGGCGACCTCGCGCTCGGGCATGTCGGGTGTGATCGTCGGCTCCTCTTCGATGCACCGCCCGAGTTCGAGGCTCGGTGGTTCGCGAAGGAGCCGCTGGAAGTGCACGACGCCGACATAGGTGCCCGTGGGCGGCTTGTACGGCGGTCGCACCACGAACACCTGGGCGGCGATCGACACGAGCCAATCGGGGTTGCGCAGCTCGGCGAGCGCCTCCGCAACCGTTGCGGTCACCCCGAGGATGATGATGTCGGGCGTCATCAACGCACCGGCTGTGCCCTCGTCGTAGCTCAGCAGCTGACGCATCAGGTCGGCGTCTTCGGCATCCATCGCTTCGAGGATTCGGGTTCGCTGCTCGCCGGGCATCTCGGCCAACAAGTCGGCGAGATCGTCGTACTCCATCTCATCGAGCACGTTGACGAGACGCTCGAGATCGAGACCCTCGATGATGCGCAACTGCTCGGCCTCGGGCAGCTCCTCGAGCAGATCGGCGAGGCGCTCGTCATCCATCGCTTCGGCGAGCTGCTTGCGCTGCGTCAGGGGCATGGCCCGTACGACGCCGGCGACGTCGCTGGGGTGCATGTCGCGAAGCCGGGCCACCTCGGCCGCCACCTCGGATCCGAAGGTGCGGAACAACTCCGGCAGCTCGGCGACATCGACGAGTCGATAGCTCGGCCGGCGCCGCAATGCACTGCGCCGAGCCAAGCGAACCTTGGCCAGTTGCCACCACGTCTGGCGTCCGTCGCCTGCAGCCCGCATCGCCACGTCGCTGACGGTCTCGTCGCCGATCTTGCGGTCGATGATGTCGCGGCCGATCAAGATCTCGCCGGGCTTGACCTTGAACGGGTTCAAGTCGACGTCCCAGCTGCGCAGGCGGGCTCCGTCGCTGTCGATGCCGGCGACGCGGTTGGCGCTGACGAAGATGCGTCGACGCTGGCTGGTGGCGACGAAACCCAGCACACGTGGAGCGATGCCCGGGCGGCCCGGGATCACGACGATGTCGTCGAGCCGGCCGATCGGCGAGCCGCCTGCATCGAGCAACGGCAGGCGCATGACCCGGAACGCGTAGATGAGCTCGCCTGCCATGCCTGAAGGTTACCCCCGCGTCCCAGCTCAGCAGGGATGGATTGGGCTGCTAACGAGCGCTGACCTCGACCAGCGTGTCGGAGAACGCCACGCCACCGCCCCATTCCGTGAGGGCGTCGTTGGTCAGCGAGTTGGCCACCATCGCATCGGGATGATGGCGGTTCCACCAGCCCCAAGGGATCGACACCAGACCGGGCCGGACACGATCGGTGATCCTCGTCGGCACCTCGACCGAGGCGCGGTCGTTGAACACTCGCGCGTACTGGCCGTCGACGATGCCGCGCTCGGCGGCGTCGTGCGCGCACATCTCCAGGAACGGGCCGGACTCGCGGCCACCGTGCCCCGGCAGGTTCGAATAGGCGCTGTTGAGGAAGCGGTTGTGGTGCTTCGGTGTCATCAACTGCAACGGGTATCGGTCGGCCAGCGGCGACCCCGGACCTTCGCCAGGAGCGACGAACGTCGGCAATGCCGGCTGACCCATTCCCACCAGCGCTTCGCTGAAGAACTCGACCTTGCCGCTGGCGGTCGGGAACACACCATCGCCGAACGGCCGCCCGTCCTCGGGGTAGGGCACGCGCAGGTGGCCGACTGCTTGCAGTTGGTCGACGTCGACGTCGGGCAGAGCGGCGCGAATGGCTGTCATGTCGTCGTCGAACAACTCGGGTTCGGTGTATCCCATCGCCTTGGCCAGGCGGCGGAACAACTCGCTGTTGCTCACGGCCTCGCCGCACGGCTCGATTGCAGCGTTGTTCCAACTGAGCCACAGATGCCCCCACGGGGCGACGACGTCGGTCGCCTCGATCTGCGTCGTGGCGGGCAGGACGATGTCGGCGTAGCGGGCGGTGTCGGTGATGAACTGCTCGTGGACCACCGTGAACAGGTCGTCGCGAAGGATTCCCTGGCGGATCCGCTCGCTGTTCGGTGTGATCACCAGCGGGTTGCAGTTCCACACCACGAGGCCCCTGATCGCCGGACCGGACGTGTCGGTGAGGATCTCGCCGAGCCGACTCATGTTGACCCACCGTGGCTGCCGGTCGCCGAGGAGATCGGGTCGTTCGAGGGCATCGTCGTCGACCACTGACCCTGTCCACACCCCTATCGATCGGGCCAGGCCGCCGCCGCGGTCCTGCCACGCGCCGACGAGCGCCGGCAGGCAGGCGAGCGTGCGGAAGAACATGGCTCCGTTCTCGTGGTGTTCCGCGCCGATCAACGTCCGGATCGCGGCCGGGCGGATCGTGCCGTACATCGTGGCCAACTTCTCGATGTCGGCTGCAGCGACGCCGCACGTGGCAGCGGCACGTTCGGGAGTCCACTCGTCGACGTGCAACGCCAACTCGTCGAATCCCAAGGTGTGATCGGCGATCCACTGCTTGTCGGTGAGCCCGTCGCGAATCAACACATGCATGACGGCGAGCATCAACGCGATGTCGGTGCCGGGTCGGGGTTGGATGAACCAGTCGGCCGCGTCGGCGGTGACGGTGCGGATGGGATCGAGCACCACGATCTGAGCGCCGTTGGTACGTGCCTCTTCGATCGTCGGCCACAGATGCCGGTTGGTGAGCTTGGTGTTGGTGCCCCACAGGATGATCAACTTCGAGTGGCGCAACTCCGACGGGTCGAGACACTTGGTCGTACCCATCGTCATCTTCACGCCGGCACCCACAGTCGGGCCGCAAATGTTTCGTAGGACGCGGGTGGCGCCGAGGCGGTTCCAGAACCGCTCCGGAAAGCCCATCGCCAGCAGGCTCTGGTTGCCGGCGTCGCTGTACGGCATGATCGCTTCCGGGCCGTCGTGGTCGATGATGTCGTGGAAGCGCTCCGCGATCTCAGTGAGCGCCTCGTCCCACGAGATCTGCTCGAACTGCCCGTCGCCCTTGGCGCCGACGCGCCGCAGTGGATGCAGCACTCGGTCGTCGCTGTACACACGGTCGAGGAACTTGTTGACCTTCGGACACAACTCGCCCTTGCTGTACGGATGACCGGGGTCACCGCGCATCTGCAACGCGACCGGTGTGGGCCCACTGCGATCGACGGTGACATGCCAGCCGCACGTGTCGGGACAATCGTGATGGCATGCTCCGCTGACGACGTCGGCCGTTGCTCGCCCGGCTGCGCTCATGGACGTACGTTAGACGCGTGTCGACGATTCAGTTTCAGCAGGTGGTCGTTCCGGAGGGCGTGATCGACCTCGGCGTCGGCCAACCGAACAACGCGATCCTGCCTCGCGACTACATCCGGCGCGCCGCGGAGATGCAGTTCAACGACTCGCCCGAGTTCCTGCAGTACGGAGCTGAGTGGGGCGACGGCTACCACCGTGTCGCGTTGGGGCAGTACCTCACAGAGGCGTACGGCACGCCGGTCGCCGCCGAGCAACTCTTCTCGACGAACGGCAACTCGCAGGCGCTGGAGATGCTGAGCACGGTACTGACCGAGCCCGGCGACGTCGTGCTGGTCGAAGAGCCGACGTACTTCCTCGCGTTCCAGATGTTCCGCGACCACGGACTCGAGATTCGCGGCGTGCCGATCGACAGCGACGGTGTCATCGTCGACGCGTTGCTCGCCGAGGCCTCGGCCGTCCGTGCCGCCGGCAAGCGTGTCGCGTTCGCCTATGTCATTCCGGCGTTTCAGAATCCCACGGGAGTGACCCTGTCGGCCGCACGACGGCTCGAGCTCGTCGATGGTGCGGCGGAGCACGACGTGCTCGTGGTCGCCGACGAGGTGTACCACCTGTTGCGGTTCGCGCCAGGGGAGATGCCGCCGCCGATGTCGGCCTTCGTCGACGATGGGCCGATCCTGTCGATCGGCACGTTCTCCAAGATCCTCGCCCCAGGGATGCGCCTCGGCTGGATACACGGTTCCATCGACCGTCTCACCGCCTTGGCCAACTCGGGGCTGATCCTCAGCGGTGGCGGTCTCAATCCGGTCACGTCGAGCCTGGCGACCGCGATGATGCGCACCGGTTGGCAACACGAGTACGTCGAATGGCTTCGGGCGACCTTCGCCCGGCGCTCTTCGGTGATGGTCGACGCGCTGCGTCGGCACATGCCCGAGTGGGTGCAGTTCGACGAACCGCAAGGCGGGTACTTCGTGTGGTTGCGGCTGCCGGCCGGCGCGGACGGCGCCGAACTGCGACGTCGGGCCAAGAGCGAGGGCGTCGATCTGCGTCACGGCGCGCAGTTCTCACCGACGGGATCTTTGGGTAACCATCTACGTCTCAGTTATGCGTTCTACGACGACGACCAAATTGCTGAAGGCGTTGCCCGCCTCGGCCGCGCCTTGCACACGCTGTGATGCCTTGCGTTGCGAGGTCACTCGGCCACGCCGTGTAACAGGATTGTCACTCGTCCGGCATCGACTCAGGCAGGGGCGGTGGTTTACGGTGTGCTGTTCGGCTTGTCAGGAGTCGGTATAGACGGGGGTCGCAAAATAGTGGGTACCTTCGACATGCTCATACGCGGTGGGACCGTCGTCGACGGCACGGGCGCGCCCGCCCGGGTCGCCGACGTGGCGATCGTCAACGACCACGTCGTCGACGTGTCTGCCAACATCGTCGGCTCCGCCGGCCGGGTGATCGATGCGACCGATCGTGTCGTCACGCCCGGCTTCGTCGACATCCACACCCACCTCGACGCCCAACTGGCGTGGGACCCGATCGGTTCGAGCAGCTGCTTCCACGGGATCACCAGCGTGGTGATGGGCAACTGCGGGGTCACGTTCGCGCCGTGCAAACCCGAGGATCGTCAGTACCTCGCCGAGCTGATGGAGAGCGTCGAGGACATCCCTCGCGACGCGATCCTCGACGGACTGCCGTGGGACTGGGTGACCTACGGCGAGTACCTCGACAGCATGGGCCGCCGTCCGACTGGCCCCAACATCGGCGGCATGGTCGGACATTGCGCGATGCGCCA
>Ga0105242_10003696_pt1 | contig 11909 bp, 12 predicted proteins | sample KBSM24metaG_FD_81521 | JGI IMG/M metagenome (GOLD analysis project Ga0105242, IMG submission 81521) | Miscanthus rhizosphere microbial communities from Kellogg Biological Station, Michigan, USA - KBS M2-4 metaG | ecosystem: Host-associated > Plants > Roots > Rhizosphere > Soil | place...
CGGGAGGGGTCGCCACGATGAATTTGCCATGGCATCCGGCAAGATGACCGGAACCCAATACGTATGCCTTTTTACTGACTCTCTTGGATTTGCGGTGAAAAACTCACGCGACGGCGCCCTGCACTACGTCTTCGTGGACTGGCGGCATTCATACGAACTCATGTCAGCAGGACGAGAAATCTATGACCATCAGCTCAACCTTTGCGTATGGAACAAAGACAATGGCGGCATGGGATCGTTTTACCGGTCCAAGCACGAACTCGTCATGGTCTTCAAGGTCGGCAATGCGCCGCACGTCAACAACGTCGAACTTGGCCGGCATGGCCGTAACCGGACCAATGTCTGGGACTATGCCGGCGTAAACACCTTCCGGGCTGGCCGGCTCGATGAGCTTGCGATGCACCCGACCGTAAAGCCGGTTGCGCTCGTCGCTGATGTCATTCGGGATGCCTCGTGCCGGTCTGATCTTGTGCTTGATCCATTTGCCGGAAGTGGCACCACAATTATCGCGGCGGAAAAAACCGGCCGGCGCGCCTGCGCCCTCGAAATCGACCCTCAATATGTCGATGTTATTATTCAGCGCTGGCAAGTGTACACGGGCAAACTCGCTCGCCTGGACGCGACAACGGCAAGCTTCGAAGAGGTCGCAGAGCACCGACAATCCGAGGCTAAAACCCTAGCGGCTACGGCTCAAACGCCCGCTTCTGATCATAAAGTGGGAGCTTGAATATGAGCGGACCAAACGATTGGCTTCGCAAAAACAATAGCGCCCCTGGAAATGGTTCGGTCGGCTATGGCCGACCGCCTGTCGCTAAGCAGTTCAAGCCAGGGCAATCCGGCAATCCTAGAGGACGCAAAAAAGGGGTGAAGAATGTGGCGTCGATCTTCAACGAAGCTCTCTATCGACCGGTCAAGATACGTACCACCGGGGGCGTTAAAACGCTTCCGAGGATCAAGGCCATCGTCGAGGTTATAATGAATAAAGCTCTGGCGGGTGATACCGCCGCAGTCTCAAGAATTGTTGAACTTGCCCATAAACTGGGAGGATTTGAATTTCTGGCGAACTCGACCAATACCTCACCAAACCGTGAGAGCGCGTACGAAAGGCTGTCGCGGCTTTTCGCAGCGCAGTATCCTGATCGATCGGACGCGCCGAACTCAAGCGACGACACGCCAGAGCCGAATTCGGATCAGAAAAAAGCAAAGGAATGAAAACAATTCAGCCAATAAGCTGACCAATGCTGATGAGACGATAATGAAGGGGCGCAATGTCTGCTTCAGATGATTGGTTCCCGCCTCTCAGCCGCAGCAATCGATCGGTCCGGTTTGGCATGCTGGTGGCCTCGATAACAGACGTTAATTCCGATTGCTTCCCAACGTGCGCCTTGGAACAAGGGAAAATTGACCGGCGCCAAGCCGCCGCTGCAACCAAAGTACGTCTGGTTAATCCGCACTAGGCTGCACGTCGAGGGGCGCAGTCGTGACTTGGCAATGTTCAACTTGGCAATCGACAGCAAGCTGCGCGGCTGCGATGTGGTTGCGCTCAAGGTCGCGGATGTGGCCCCAAAGGGCCATGCACTCGAACGTGCGAGCATTCGTCAACAGAAGACTGGTCAACCAGTGCGGTTTGAATTGACTCAACAGTCCCGCCAAGCGGTCGATGACTATGTGCGGGTTGCCGATAAGAAGCCTGACCAATTCCTGTTTGACGGCCATTCCGGTTCTGGACAGGGTTTGTCAACTCGGCAATATGCCCGCCTGGTTTCTGAGTGGGTCGCCAGCGTCGGACTGGATCCGAGACTGTTCGGAACGCATTCGCTACGACGAACTAAAGCGACCCTGATCTACCGACGTACCGGCAATTTGCGAGGGGTCCAGCTCTTGCTTGGCCATCGCAAGATAGAGAGTACCGCTCGGTATCTCGGCATCGAGGTTGATGATGCTCTCGCCATTGCTGAACAGGTGGATGTCTGATCGTCAGGGCAGAGCGGACAAGCTCTGCCCTTCCTTTATGTCCGCTTTACCCCAAAAGCAGACATTGGCTGACGTCAATCGAATGTCTTCTAAGTGCCAGAAGCGGAAATTCGCCGGACGTGGATCGACGTTGCCTCAGCGGACCAAATTCAATCTCACTCAGCCGCCACTCCGTAAAGAAAGGGTTCGAGCGGGCTGTAGGGGCCAAGGAGTCGTCACCCAGCGGCGATCGGCTATCGCCTACGCTGGGGGTGAGCCATATTTTTCCAGCGCCACAATTGCTTTCTGCAGCAGCGTGCGAATGCGCTGCGCGGAACTGACATTGACCATGGTGGGGTCGAGATAGAAATCGAGTCCTGTCATGTGTTCGCTGAAGATTTCGACCTTTTGGCCCAGCGCGTCGACCATACCTTCGACCGCATAGGGCACAACGTCTCGGCTGATCCCTTTCATCGTAATTGGCGGCAGTGCGTGCGCGACCAGGATGTCCCGGACCAGAGCGTAGGTTTCGTAGCTGATAACAATGTGACCCGGTTCGGCGATCGTTTGCAGCCGCGCCGCCAGGTTTGCTTCGGCGCCGATGATTGTATAGTCCATCCGGTCGACACTGCCGAAATTGCCGACATTGCAGTAACCGGTGTTGATGCCCATCCGGACCCGGAACGGGTGTTCGACGCCTTCATTGCGCCACTTCACGTTGAGTTCGGCGAGCCGGCGTTGCATATCGGCCGCCATGTGCAAGCAGGCCTTGGCGTCTTCTGCTTCCCCCTTGGATTCCGGGTCCCCGAAAAAGATCAAAATGGCGTCGCCGACAAATTTGTCGAGTGTGCCGCCATGCTTGAGCGCGATGTTGGACATCTCAGTAAAATACTCGTTGAGCAGCGACGTGATCTGTTCCGGCTGCAAGCGTTCCGTGGTCGCCGTAAAATCCTTAATGTCGGAGAAGAAGATCGTGAGCCTCTTGCGCTCGGTGTGGATGGTCACGTCCTTCTGGCCGCTGAAAATACTTTTGTAAATTTGCGGCGAGAGGTAACGCGAAATCTTCATGGACAGTGTCGCGAGGAATTCATTCGCAGTCTCAAGCTCATGGTTCATGCCATGGATGGTCGCCGCCTGCCGCCGCTGCACACCGATGAAAGTGAGTCCCGATGCGGCCATAAAGACGAAATAGGCGAGCAGGTATTTGAATGAAAATATATTGGCTACGATCGGCTGACTGATAGTGATTTCCTGGATGCCGCGGACGTCGCCGACTTTCCAGTCCCGCTTCGGGCTCTCCGGATGCGAGTTGTGGCACGCTACGCAGGCTGCGCCCATGATCACCGGTGCAACGAGACGCACGCGATCGCTGAAGGCCGACGCCGTCGCTTCGCTCAATTGTTGATCGACATGATTGCGTAAGTTCGCGAGAGCAGCGGTCTCAAAATTATCAAGGGCGTGTGGCGCACGGTTCTTGAACGGAAAGTCCGAGACGAAGCGGTAGCTGATGTTCTGTTGCTGCTCGCTGATGACTCGTCCGAGCTCGAGCGAGAGCGTCGCAGGGATCGGAATAGCACCTGGAACGCTTTCGTAATTGTGCACCACTTGGGTTGAGCCCGGCGAGGCCAACACGCGACCAACCACGTTGCTGGCGTAGTAACCGCGCACGCTACTGACCGCTGAATTCAAGTCCCTTGCCTGCCGGAGCAACGACGTCTCTGTCAGATTGCGCAGATCGAGCCAGACCGCAACGGGAAGTCCCGCGAGCAAAGCGAGGACAAGCAAGATCAAGGCGAGGCCGTGCGAACCTGTAGAACGAGGTTGATCCATCGGCTATCTCTCCGGATTGCAAAAAGTCGGCTGAGTGGGCGACAACTAATTCACACTTATAACAATGGCATCGACAGTTCGAGATGCCTGATTGTAAATACGAATCAAAAGAAACTTTACGTATGTCCGGTTTACCCCAATGGCGGACATTCGTCGCTGTAAGTGGTCTTGGGCCGTTACTCCCGTGCACACGACCTATCGAGCGGCCTCAACATCGCCTCGATCTCGACGCCGTCTTCGGATTCCGGATCTATGTCCTGAAGTCCGTACATCAATGAGAGATATTCGGGACCGAGTTGGTTTTCCAACCCTCTCATTTTTTGCGTCAGCACATCAGCCGTTTTTTTGTCTTTTGCCTCATTGGCATCTTCGATCTGCACACCGAGTTTTCCGATAGCGCAATAGGTCTCGCCCTTGGCAGGGTCACTGCTGATCATTTCGACTACCCTTTGTGCGGCCGTCACCACTGGGTTTCGGTCCTGGACCCGCGCATAAACCGGCATAGCGGTGGTCACCAAGATCGCAACAATCAACTTCAAGTTCATGAAGCGCCTCCTGCCATCTGCGATGAGGAGGTGGTGTTGCCGAAGTTTTTCTTTCACCTCCACTCCCCCACACCCAAAAAATATAAACCTAAAAATCTCGCCTTCGCGTTCTTCTATTGTTGCGTGGCTAGTCGGGGGCTTGAACTTTTTCCTAGAGGCCCCGGAGGCTCCCTAGCGGATATTTCATTAACAGTAGCGTCAAAAACGGAAGAGCGACGATAAGACTGGAAAGAATGAACGAAACCACCCTGTCGATAACAAAGAAGCTTCCACGCATTTGGTCCGCCTGATTTATCATCTGCGCCAGCACTATTGGGATGAGACGGGGCCCAGCGCATCGAGCGCTCTTCGTTTTCTAACACATGATGATGTGATCAAGAAGACGTCGCTGTGCTGGGCACTGACACCTGATGTATGCAAGACCGATCGAAATTGTAATATGCCAGAAATTTCTATTTCAATTTTCATGTCAGCGACGCTTACGTATTCGCACAATTGTTAATGCTTGAGACGTGGTCTTTTTTCCCTCATACCGCCAAGCCCGAAGCGAAACGTGTCACGCACACGTTAGCTGCCTGCCATATATCCTCGGGCCGGCAAGTGGTATGGTGATTGCTCTTGAGGAGATATACGCATGAGAAAAGTCCTCGGATTTATTTTGATCGCCTTTACACTCGTTGCCGGAACGGCTGCTTTTGTAACCGTCAATCCGCATCAAGCCTTCAGTTGTGAAGACGGTGACAAGCGCAGCTCCTAGCAGACATTCGAACCAAAAGGCCCCGGTCTAACCCGCCGGGACCTTTCTGCTTTCGGCCACACATGTCCGCTTTGGGTCATTAGCGGACATTTCGCCTTTGTCGACTGATGTCCAATTTTGGGGCGGCCGTCGCGATATGTTAGTCTAAGTCGGTAATACAGGCTGTCCTGCTGGGGGACCGCTTTCATGCGCGCTCTGGCACAGAACGGCACCCTCGACCAGACAGGCCACGCGCAAGCTTGGGCACCTGCGGCACTTGCTTGCATGGGCGTTGTCTTTGGCGACATTGGCACCAGCCCGCTTTATGCGCTCAGTGTGGCCGTGAAGGCGACAGCTACGGATGGCCAAATATCACCGCAGGCCATTTTGGGAATCGTCTCGCTGATCTTTTGGTCCCTGATTGTTGTCATCTCCATCAAATACGCGATCTTGATTATGCGAGCGGACAACCATGGTGAGGGCGGCATTCTGGCGTTGCTCGCCTTGGTTAGCCCAAGGCGCGCCAAACAAAACAAGTGGCGCGCGATCATGGTGGTGATTGGCCTTGTCGGAGCGACTTTGCTCTATGGCGACGGCTGCATCACTCCGGCTATTTCAGTGCTTAGTGCGATTGAAGGCATTAAGGTCTACGCCCCGCACATGGACCACGCTGTGGTCCCGCTAACCGTGGTCATCCTCGCGCTTCTGTTTCTCATACAACGTAATGGCACGGCTTGGATTGGCGGCATATTTGGACCGGTCATGCTGGTTTGGTTCGTAGTGGCTGGGCTTCTTGGAATCGGCGGAATCGTCAACGCGCCAGCGGTGCTCGCTGCATTGAGTCCATTACCGGCGGTCGACTATCTTTTGCATGCGGGGCCACTCGCATTTGTTGTCATCGGTGGCGCTTTCCTAGCCGTGACGGGCGGGGAAGCATTTTACGCCGATATGGGGCACTTCGGACCGTTTCCTATTCGGGTGGCCTGGTTCGGGGTGGCGTTGCCTGCACTTACGTTAAACTACTTTGGCCAAGGCGCCCTCCTGCTTGCCGACCCGACTGCAATCGACAATCCATTTTATCAGCTGGCCCCATCCTGGTCCCATTACGCGCTTGTTGTACTCGCAACCGCCGCCACCGTTATCGCATCTCAGGCAGTTATTTCGGGCGCTTTTTCTCTGACGCAGCAGGCCATTCAGCTCGGTTTTCTCCCGCGCATGAACATCATCCACACCGCGGGCGAGGAGATTGGTCAGATCTATGTTCCCTTCGTCAACTGGGCGCTCGCGTTTGCGACGCTTGCTGCCGTAATGGGGTTCGGTTCGTCAGATGCTTTAGCGGGCGCATATGGGATCGCGGTTTCGTTATTAATGGCGATCACGACGCTGATGGCAACGTTCGTTGCGCTGCATTGGAAACACAATCCGGTTCTTGTCTATGCGGTGAACGGCAGCTTGCTCATCGTAGATATCCTCTTTTTTGCATCGACTTCGACAAAGCTGTTCGAAGGTGGGTGGTTCCCTCTGCTCATCGCCTTCGTACTTGCATTCTTGATGCTCACTTGGCGCAAAGGTGAGGAGATAATGGACAAAGTGCGGCTCGAGGTCCGCGCGCCTTCAAAGGAGTTCATCGAACAGCTCAACCGCGATCCGCCAGTTCGAATCCCAGGTACAGCGGTTGTTCTTGGCCGGATGGCCAAGGGCGTGCCACTTGCATTGTCGCACAACACCAAATGCAATCGCGTCCTGCACGAGAATGTTCTACTTGTCGCTGTAATCACCTCGGAAACGCCTCGCGTGAGGGATGAAGACCGGATCGTTGTCACTCCGATCGCAGAAGGGATCACTCGTATCGAGTTGCGTTTCGGTTTTATGGAGCAGCCCAACGTTCCAAAAGGACTTGAAATCGCAATAACACGCGAACAGATCACGAAGTTTGATCTTGCGAAAGTGATCTATTACACCGGCCACGAGACCATTATCCCGTCGGGCCGACGCTCAGGTCTGGCGCGCTGGCGAGAAGAACTGTTTGCGTTCATGCACCATAACGCGCAGCGGCCCGGTGCCTATTTTCAGATTCCGAGCAATCAAATCATGGAAATTGGCATCGAGTTCGAAATTTGAACCAGCTGTTCATGCCAGTCTCCGAAAGTTAGTGAAAAGTTGTGTCCTGAAAGCGGGGTCGCGGCTCGCTAACCGTACCGCCACATGTCCGCTTTGGGTGAGAAGCGGACATTGCGACATGACGATATGACGTCTGTTTTACCCTCGAAAGCGACGGATGTCCGCTAAGTGCCAAAAGCGGACATTGGCCGGTGTCATTCGGCGCGGCCCAGGATCGAAAGAGGCACAGTAATGCTTCCATGATGCGAACAAACGCGAGGACCGCTTAGCCAGTCAGGAAATTTGAGCGACCGCACCCTGACGGTTCACAGCCGCTTCAACAGTACCGCCGCTGGCCTCCATGCCGTAGCGCAAGTAATCGGCTTGAGAACGCCGGATGTGTTCGTCCGCCATCTTGTTCAATTCTGCGCTGAGGCGGCCTAGAAGGGCGAGCGCCTCATCGCCATCTGCCCGTCGCGTTTCTACTGAAATCATCGAACGAATGATTTGCAGCTGATTGCCGACGCGATGATTAATTTCTCGTATGAGCTGATCTTTTTCCGCCGTACGTTGCGCGACGAGGAACTCCAATTTTATTTGCTGCTGTTTTGGTGATGGAAGCTGTTTGATTTGAGGAATGATGAACGCAAATGCGACCGCGGTTCCCACCGAGACAAGCGCACAAAAGAAACCTACACCGGCATGAACCTCAAGATAGCTCGTTCCCGAAAGAGCAGCCCATACGTGCGCGATATGGGTCATACCGCACGCGATGATGAAGGTGACGAACAATAGCCACAACCAAGGATATGGGATGTCGTCCTTTCGATCTCGCAGCACGATCGCCATCGTCACTGGAATGGCGAAATACGCGAGAGCAATGGACAAGTCGCTGCCAAGGGTGAGCCAAAACAAACCACCACCTGAAGTGCACAGCTCTACAAATTTTTCGAGCATCGTCGTGCCTTTCGTGATTTGCGAAACGCAACAACCTACGCTCTTTTCACTTAGAAGCTATGAATACCGCAATGACGGACAAGTCGAAAAAGTTCTGTTTTCAACCATCGCTTGTCAAGGAACTCGGCCTTCGGAGCGGCTATGCAGCGCGTCGTCGAGAAATCGGTTGGCTTGATCAACAAATTTCAAACTCTCGGCGAGGTGGCGCCATCGATGCTCAATATCGAGCCATTCGACTTTTAGTCTTTCGTTGGTTTCGTGCTGGGCTCGTTGGCTGGCCTCTTCAGCCCGCGCTAAACAGTCAGCGATCTCTTCGGGTATTTTCAACAACAATGGCGCCATCCCCCAAAACCGCGACTTTGGCTTGCGTCTGGTATCCGCGCTTCCGTTTGGTTCTGTCTTGCTTGTACGTTTTTCTTGTAGAGCGCTGGCGGCCGCACAACGCATTCCGTCTAGCGAAATTGGACGGTTACTATTTCCGCGTAAGCGCACGTCGTGCATTCAAAAGTCCGCCGGTCCTGTCCAACGGTGTCGGCTGGTTCAATTTGCGAAAGAAACATCGGCAATCCGCATTTCGGACATCGCCGTTGTCCAATCGGCGCTGATGCGGGGTCGGGACGATGTGGCTGTGGCATAGTCATCTCCAAACAACTAGGCCAATAAAGCCGGAAGAATATCTCGCTGGCGTTGGGTCTAAAAATAAATTTTGACATACTACCAAAATGAGTATTCGCGCCGATGCTGCAGCGCAAACTGCATGTCTGCTCTTGTTCCAAAAACGGAAATTTGCGGTGCACCAGCATGTGTTGGCTAAGTGCCAAAAGCGGACATTGGGACAAACCTGGGTTGTCAGTTATTAGATCACTTCATCGGCGCGGTTAAGCAGCGAATGCGGCACAGTGAGGCCGAGCGCCTTGGCAGTCTTGAGATTGATCACCAATTCGAACCTGGTTGGCCGTTCGATTGGCATATCAGCGACCTTGATGCCCTTAAGGATACGGTCGACGTAATTCGCTGTGCGCTTGTATATGTCAGGCAGATTTGGGCCGTATGCCATCAGCCCACCAGCCCTGGGAAGAGCGGTGAAGAGACTGATTGTTGGTAGGCGAGCCTTCATAGCCCATCCAGCAATCTGTAAGCGTTGCTCCAGAATGAGCGGTGAAGAGAGGACGACCACACTATCAATCCCATCGCGAGCAGCACGGTCGAATGCGACTTTGAAATCGTCTGGGCCTTTTATCGGCAGCGAGTGCAGGGTGACTCCTGCCGAACGTGCGGCAGTCTGCGTGGCAAGAAATTGGAATTCGCCGATATAAGAATCCCAAATTACACCCAGACGGGAAAGCGTCGGCGCGGCTTCTTTCAGGAGTTCGATCTGTTTGCCACTGAGCTCGGGAAGGTCGAGGAACAATCCCGTAAAATTGCCGCCAGGATGGCCAAGACTGTTGACCCACCCTCTCGCCACTGGATCGCTTTCCAAGTCTATTCCGACGATCGGGATCGTGCTCGTCGCTCTCATCACAGCCTCGAATGCATATTGCGAGCCGGCGACGACGACATCGCATTTGAGATCGACCAGCTCCTTGGCGAGATCGGGAAGTCGATCGAGCGTTGTTTCATAAATTCGGGTCTCAATAAGCGCATTCTGACCGTCAAAGTACCCGGCATCGCGTAGCCCCTGGATGAACGCCACGACATTTTCATTCCGGATTCTCTGGAGGAAGCCGATGCGGGGGACCTTGCCCGCCTGCTGCTGCGCCAGCGCCGTGAAAGGCCAAGCGGCCGCCGCGCCTCCTAGAAGCGCGATGAACTGGCGTCTCTGCATGTGATGGTATCGCCTTCCGCGAGGCAAAATCATAGCAGATGCGAGCGACAGCGTGTGTGAAATAGCGAGCACCGGCTGCAGGTGATGGCAAAGCGATGTCCGCTTTTCTCCCGAAAGCGGACATTCAACGCTGCAAGACAAATGTCCGCTAAGTGCCAATAGCGGACTGGCGGACGCACAACGCATTCGGTCCGGTCTAGCGAAATTGGACGGTTATTGTTTCCGCGCCAAAGCACCGTCTCCAGTTCAGCGCATGATCACGAAATAAAACCCTCGGAATGTCCGCCTGTGGACCTAATTCAATGGAATAAGCAACAAAAAATTGGCGCCAATGGCGGAAACGGGCTGCGTTAGCTCGGCCTCCAACTGCTTCGCCAGCGCATTGATTAAGCGCGAGCCGAGCCGCTTGCTCGTCAACGGATCAAAGCCGGCAGGCAAGCCGACACCTTCGTCACGGACCGATATTTGAATGAAATCCTTGTCCTTTTGGACAACTCGCACCCAAATCAATCCGCCGGAAGAGTCTGAATAAGCGTGCTTGCCCGCATTCAAAACTAATTCATTGATGATAAGAGCGACGAGTATGGCACGATCCGCCGCGAACTGTATTTCCTCGGGCGCCTCTAATTGTACTTTACAGGGAGCAACTGCGGTCTCCAGGTCTCCAATGACTTCCCGTAAGTAGGAGGCAAGACCGATACTCTCATAGTCAGCATTGTAGGCGAGGCGCTCATAGGCTCGGCCGACCGTCGAAATACGGGTCGATGCTTCGTTTAGCCGGTCACTCAACACCGGGTCACCAGCATCGCTCGCTTGCAGGTAAAGCATGCTGGAGACTACCTGCAGACTATTCTTGACCCGGTGGTTCACTTCCTTAAGCAAAATCTGATGACGCTCAAGAGCGACTTGTAGCTTGCGTTGGTATTGCTGTTGCTCGATGGCCATGCCGAGGATGTTCGCTGCACCCTGCAGAAATGCGATATCATGCTCGCTGAACTCGCCTTCGGATTGGCTGTCAACTTCGAGCACGCCGAATGGCGAGCCATCGCCTTGCAAAATGACATTCATCGCACGACGAATGCCATGCTCTACGAGCAACTCGGGTGTACGAAATCGTTGCTCATTCTCAAGATGGTTGGAAATTACGGGCTTGCCCGTGCGCAAGGCATAACCGGCCGGCGAGGCCAAGTCGGCCCCGACGGTGGCATTCCCGACCACGCCCTCCCCCCAGCCGACACCCGCGCGAACCAGAAGCCTGTTCTCGGCCGGAATGTATTGCATCACTTTACAGTACTCCGCCCCGAGCCCTTCCGCAGTCACTCTGGCGGTGTGATTGAGCATTTCAATGAAGCTCGTGCCCTGCAGGGCAAGGACACCGAGTTCGGCAAGCAACTCCTGCTGGCGAATGCGCAAACGGAGTGCGCGACCGGTCAAGTCGTCAGACTGACCGTCACTGGATTGGCGTTCAACAACCGGCTCTTTAGACACAGGCTGGACTCATAGCCGATTGCATTAACATATCCCTCGGGTACGGGAACTATCAAAAGCTCCTTGCAACTTTCAGCCCCGCGGGTAGCGACGCGAAATGTCCTCTTTGGGTCATTAGCGGACATCTCACGCCCGCCCTGGCATCGTTTTGGGGAGCAGGCTAGCGGCGTTACCCGAATAGCCCCATAGTGCGCGGATGGGCAAAACTCCACGAGTCATATTTCATCCCAAGCGTATCGCTGAAGGCGATTGGAGGCTCACTTTCCCGGAGCCGAGGTTCGTTACATCACAGGATTAACGGACAAAGCCGATATTGATGATTGGTTGGGCGGCACCCGCAAAATAGCTTGGCTCCGCTCTCAAGGTTACGCGAAATGACGAACGGTGACGTCGGCGCGGTCCGCATCCTACGCGCCATCCTCGGCGCCGTTAGCTCGCTGAGACGACGTCTTCGTATTCGATGAGCACAGTACAC
>Ga0105242_10003697_pt1 | contig 11909 bp, 5 predicted proteins | sample KBSM24metaG_FD_81521 | JGI IMG/M metagenome (GOLD analysis project Ga0105242, IMG submission 81521) | Miscanthus rhizosphere microbial communities from Kellogg Biological Station, Michigan, USA - KBS M2-4 metaG | ecosystem: Host-associated > Plants > Roots > Rhizosphere > Soil | place: Michigan...
CTGAACGCGTTCGGAGAGCTGCTACACCAGGCCTGGGAAGCCAAGCGGTCTCTGGAATCCTCGATCAGCAGTTCGCAGATCGATGACTACTACAACCGGGCGATCCGCGCCGGAGCCCTCGGAGGAAAGCTGCTGGGCGCGGGCGGCGGAGGCTTCTTACTGTTCTTCTGTGAGCCGCATTTGCAGGAGAACCTGCGGGCCGAGCTGGCGGAACTGGTGCACGTGCCGTTCCAGTTCGAGCGCCAGGGATCGAAGATTGTATACGTGAGTGACGACAGCCCACCTCCGGACTTCGCGGGTCGAAGGGATTTGTGAGCCGTCCCTGTGTGTTTCTGGACCGGGACGGAGTGATCAATGTGGCCGCCGCCCCGGGAGACTACATCCGCACCTGGGACGAGTTCCATGTGCTTCCCAACGTCGCCGACTGGATCCGGATCCTCAATCACCTGGACTACCTGGTGATTGTGGTGACCAACCAGCGTGGCGTGGCCCTGGGACTGATCGATCCGGCGAGACTCGAAGAGATTCACCGCAAGATGGTTCAGGTGCTCGCGGATGCCGGGGCGAGAATCGACGATGTCTTCTGCTGCCCTCACGAGTATGGGACCTGCGACTGCCGCAAGCCCCAACCGGGGCTGGTACAGGCGGCGTGCCGGAGGTGGGACATCGATCTCGAACGGTCCCTGCTGATTGGGGATTCGGTTTTGGACGAACAGCTGGCGGCCAACTGCGGGCTGCGATTCCTGCGGGCTACCGGGGACGGCCATGTGCTGGCCGCGGGCGAGACGGTGGGGGAGCCGGAAGGATCCCGGGAGCGGGACGCTTGAGACCGTTACACATCTGTTTCATCTGCAACGAGTATCCGCCGGCTCCGCACGGAGGCATCGGAACGTTCACGCAGACGCTGGCGAGGGCACTGGTCCAGCGCGGCCACCGGGTCACTGTTTTCGGCATGCATTCGGATCGGCCAGCCGGCACGGAATCCGACGGAGGCGTGGAGGTGGTGCGCATCTCCCGGCGCGGTCTGCCGCTGTTGCGCTTCGCGCTCAACCGCAGAAAATTCGCCGAGGCATACCGCCGGGTTCACGCGGCGCACCCGATCGACATCGTGGAAGGCGCGGAGATCGACGTATGGCTGTTGAGCCGTTCGCTCCCGGGGGTGAAGGTATTGCGGATGCACGGCGGCCCGACATTTTTCGCCACCGGCATCCGGATTCAAGTCCTGAAGGAGGGATGGGGGCTGCGCGCGGTGCAACATCTGTGCGCAGTCAGCCACTGTGTTGCGGATGGAACGCGCCGCATGCTGAAGCTGGGGAACCGGCCCATCGAGGTGATTCCCAATCCGATCAACACCGAGGTGTTCGCTCCGGTGACCGGTGATGTGGCGGAAGAAGACGGCCTGATTCTGTTCGCTGGAACGATCACGGAGCGCAAGGGGATACGACAACTGATTCAGGCCATGCCGCGGATCGTGGCGGAAGCGCCGCAGGCGCATCTGGAGGTTTACGGAGGCGAGGCCATCGATCCGCCGCCGAGCGAGCCGATGACCCCGCGATTGATCCAGATGATGCCGGCAGAGGTGGCCGCGCACGTGGAATGGAAGGGCCGGGTAGAGCGAACGGTGCTGCCACGGGCGATCCGGCGCGCGAGTATCTGCGTGTATCCTTCGCACATCGAGGCGATGCCGATCGCGTGGCTGGAGGGATTGGCTGCCGGCAAAGCAGTCGTGGCCTCGCAAACGGGCCCTGGCCCTGAGATCATCGACGACGGGATCACTGGATTGTTGTGCAATCCCCACGACCCGGATTCCATCGCGAGCGCAATTCTCAGACTGCTGAAGGACCCGGACCTGCGCCGGCGGTTAGGCGCCGCGGCGCGGCAAACGGCGATGGAGCGCTACTCGCTCGAAAAAATCGTGGATCGGAATCTGGAGTACTACGCGAAAATCACCCAGCTGGGTTCTTGAGAAGACGCGTCACCCGGAGCACTCCTGTTCCATGAAGTAGTAACCGATCATGTGGCAGATCACCATATGGGCGTCCTCGATCCGCCCCATGTGGGGCTCGGCGACATGGATATTGAGTTGCGCCAGAGGACCGAGCTGGCCCCGATCGCGCCCACTAAGGGCAATCGTCCGGCAGCCGATGGAGTTGGCGTACTCGATGGCGCGCACGACATTTGCCGAGTTCCCTGAACCGCTCAGCGCCATAACCACGTCCTGCGGCTGAGCGAAGTTTTTTAGCTGCTCGACAAACACGCACTCATAGCTGACGTCGTTGGAATAGGCCGTGAGGGTGGGCAATGAGTCGGTCAGCGCAAGGATCCGGAAGCGTTTTTTCTGCTTATAGCTGGCGCCCTTGACGATGTCGCAGGCGAAGTGCGACGCGGTGGACGCGCTGCCGCCGTTGCCGCAAACGAAGATATGCCGGTCCTGATCGCGGGCTTCACGAAGCCACTCGATGGCTTGTGCGACTTCGGCGGAATCCACTCGTGACAGGGTTTGAAGCAGTTGGGAACGATAACGCTCGGCGAAGTCCGCGAAGGGGTTTACTTGCGGCAGGCTCATGCACAAGATATAGCACAGGAAGATTCGTTTTCCCCTGGTACGAGAGTGTTTTTTCCTCTGGTACTCAAGTACTTGCCACAAATCCGAGGCGCTAGAACGTGGACGGGGCGCAAGGATGCAAGCGAGATGTACTTGCCAAAACTCAGAAATACGAAACGGGCCCAACGGCTCCTGTGGTGGATGATTCTGTGGGCCGAGGTTGCCACGGGCCAAACCAAGGTCGACCTGCACGCGCAGGCCAAATCGGCCGATCTATCCACGATGGGGCCCACCAAGCCAGCTCAGGTGGGGACAATTCTGCCGGGAGTTTGTAGCGGGGGTGAACTCTTTTTCAAGAGCGACGCGGCACCCGGCACGAACCTTTATGCATGCACCAGCGCGAATATTTGGACGGTGCTGGCGGGAGGCGGGGGCGCGGGGACCGGCAATGTATCGGGCCTGGGGGCCAGCGTGGCGGGTAATCTTCCAGTCTATTCGGACGCCACCGGAAGGAGCATCACGGACAGCGGTGTAACGGGGTCGACCGCGGTCCTGATGACGCACGTCCGGTACCAGGAGGGGACGCCGCTGGATTGTTCGGGCGCGTTGGGCGACACGGGAGCAAGCATGAATTGCCTGTTGGATCCGACGTTGGGCGCCTATGCTCTGCACATGCTGCTGCGTTTCACTCCTAGGGTGTCAAATTCCGGTACGTTCACTCTGAATATCGATATGAACGGGTCCAAGGCGGTCAAAAGCTCCGACTGTTCGAGCGACCCGCCGGCGGGTTACTTCCAGGCCCAGCAAACCTATCTGCTGACCTACAACGGGACATTGTTCTGCGAAGTTCACGCGGGGGGCTCGCTGCTGGCGGCGCCTTATCAGCAATTCGGGGGAGCGTCTTACCTGCCGTTTTCATTTGCGGCCACGCTTCCTCCCGTTTCCGGATGGAGCGCGGTGAATTTTACAGGCGCGACGTTCTCGACCTCCGGGCTGGGAGGAGCAATCCAGATCAACACACCCTCCTCGCGCAGCGGCGAATCGCTGAATCTGCAAATCCTGTCGCGTGGAACCACGTCGACGCTGGTGGCGGTTCTAGCCGCGTCAGGGATTGCCCAGGCTTCTAATCCCGGAGCATGCGGGATCGGCGTCCATGACAGCGGGAGCACCGCCACCTACGTGCTGATGCAACAGCTCGGCTCGTCGTCTCCGCTTGTCGAAGCGGGTTACACTACGCCGACGGTGCGTAGTTTTGCTGGTGACACAGCGCTAGCGGGAGTGGGAAACGTCCTTTTTCTCCGTCTGCAGGTCATCGGCGGGAACATCACTACAAGTTACTCTGCGACGGGCGCACCCAACACCTGGACGCAAATCCACAGCCGGGCGATGGGAAGCTCGGGAGTCCCAGCCAGTGCGACTGACTGGGCGTTTCTCGCCGAGGCGGCTGGGGTCTCGCCCGTAACCTGCCAACTCCTTAGTTGGAGCATCCTGTGAACGGGCGCCGGAAGCGATCCGCTAAAATGAGGTGTTCGATGCGTAGCTTGAAATTTCTAAATCTGCTCCTATTTGGGGCGTGTCTGGCGGCAGGCCAGCCGACCATCAGCAATATCAGGATCGACTCGCTGGACACGAGTTCTTTGCGAGTTTTTTTTACTGTGACCGGATCTCCGGGAGCCTGGGCGGAACTAATGTATGGCACCTCCAGCGGCACCTATCCGTACAACACCAAGTCCATTAACTGTTACGCGCGCGAGGACGTCTGTCAGGGCTCTGGCGTTACCGCGCTGGTGATCACCGCGTTGAAGCCGGGAACAACGTACTACATCCGCCCCACGGCGCGCCCGAACCCGAACGACGATGCGGGGATCTGCAACACTCCCGCGTGCGGTTCCATCGAGCAAGTGGTTACAACGCTGGCGGGGGATTCGCCCGCGCCTCCTTTGCCACCAGCCAGATGGACGCCGTCGCCACCGGACACCAGTTCCTACACTGTGGTTCCCCTGCAAGTAGGACCAACGGGCGAGTGCCGATCCGCATCGACGGTCGTATCGCCGGATGGCTGGAGCGTCAACGCGGGTACATATCTGGGAGCCGCTCTGAACAATGTAGGCTATGGCGCGGTGTTCGAGATTCCGCAGGGTGTTTCGTGCAAGGTTCCGGTCAACGCGATGGGGGACCCGACCAAAGGTTACGTGCTTCCCGCGAGAGCGCTGGATCCGACGGCTTGCCAAGGACCTTGTTCCATGACGGACACCCGGCATCGGTGGATTGTATTCCGAACCAAGCAGCTAAACACGGCGGACTTCCCTCCCTTCGGAGTTCGAATTAATCCAAGTTATGCCCCCAAGCTGGGGAAATTCTACAGCTCCCAGCCTAACCTGGCTTCCCAGATTTTCGATGCGGAAAACGGAACGGGCTCGGTGCATCACTTTTGGTTTCAGAACATCGAATTGGAAGACGATCCGGCTTACACGAACCCACCCGGCGCCGTCGATCCAGCGGCCTTCCACTATTTCGCGCGCCTGGGATCGACGTACCAGAACGCGAACAATCAATTCCTGGTTCTGGACCGGGTGTATACGCACGGTCCGGGTGCCCCGATCCGGCACGTCGAGGGATTTGAGATCGGCGGAAACTACATCGCCATGGTGGGCTGCTACACGAGCCAGATCGAGACCTGGCATATGACGCTCTGGCCGTCGAGCGCGGGAACGGTGAGTGCCGGGAACACGGTGCTGAACGTTCCCCAGAATAACTTCCGCTTTGCGAGAAATACGGCCACGCTTGGAATGACGGCCGCGGCCACGGCTACATTGAGCGGCATAACGGGCGCGGGAACGATGGTCGGGAACCTCTATCCGGATCACTTGGAGATCCAGTACACGTCGGGGATCGGCACGGTAAGCTGCGCGGGCTGTACCGCGATTCCGGTAGCGTCACCATCGACGCCGCCTACAGCCTTGCAATTGTTCACGGGATCGATCACCCCCGCCGGGCAGTTCGCGGGAGTCAACTGGAACAATGTGGACTATCTGTTCAGCCGATACTCGATGGCGTTCGGAGTGATGACGTCGGACCTGGCCGGCGCAAACGGCGGGCCGTATTATCTGGAGAACAATTACATTGACGGCGTGGGTGAGGGATTCTACATCGACGTCCAATACTCTACGTTCTCCAACGACGACATCACCTACACCCACAACCACCACATCTGGCCAAAGAACTACTTCGCGCTGGACCCGGGAAATTTGTGGCGCTACTATGTCCGGCAGCATTGGGAGACCAAGCGTATGCATCGCGGGCTCTTGCGGGGTAATTTGTTCTCCTACTCGTGGTCCTACCAGAACGACGGCCCCGCGATTTTGTTGAGCGCGCGCTTCCCCTACATCGTACAGCCTGGCAACGATGGCGTGAATGACGTGCTGATTGAATCCAACACAATCAGCCACGGGCGCACGGGCATTGCGTGTTCCAGCGGGAACAGCCTGGACAACGGAGCAGGTCTTCCCGAACCTCAGGCGATCAAGCGGGTGCAGATCGTCAACAACCTGATGTTCGATCTGGGGAGATGGAAATACTGCGATCCGTTTAGCTGCCCGGGTTTGTCGTCGTTTTATTTTGAAAACCGGCCGGGGTGTCAGGATCTGGTAATCGAGAACAACACGGCCGGACCGAGCTATGGCGAGATTCCCAGCATCCTGTATCTGGGAGGCGGCCAGAATCTCAGCAACTACCTTTCTTTCCGCAAGAACGTGCTGTATGTCTCGAAGGGGTTGGGCGGTTACGGTGGGGGAAACTTCGGGGACTGGCCGGCGAACACCGTGGCCAATCACGACGTCTTGCCCAGCGCCAGCTACAGTGTCGCCGGCGCCGCTCCGGATTTCAAGGCGAACCTGGACGCGTCGTTCGTGACCACGGCCAGCATGGTGACGCCGAACTACTCCTGGGGACAGAATATGCTGATCGGCGGATGGAGGGATACTAATCAGACGCTTCAGGGCGCGGCGGACATGACCTTCGCCGAAGTCGCGGCCTATGCGGCACACATGCCTCCTGGAGACACCTACGCGACCGGCAATACGATTCATTTGCGGGAGCAGGCGGCGAAGATGACAGATCCGTCGAAGTTTAACTATCGCTTGAGCGGGGCTACGAGTTTTGCACCCGGCGGCATTGGCGTGGACTACGATAAGCTAGCGAGCGACCAGGGCCTGGTCACGGAGATCCAACCTCCGCGCCTGAATTCGGACGCGGCGAAGTTCCACTACACGGCTCCCGATGCCCGGGCCTGCGCGGTGGACGTGAAACCAGCGGGCGGGGATTGGAGCCGCACGATGGATTCGGGAGGCGGCCGCGTTAGAGAGTTACTTTTGTGCGCCTTGCAAATGGATACGATCTATCAACACCGCATTCTCTGTTACTTCGAGCAGGTGAATGACGGGGTGCTGTATACCGACTACACTCCGAAGCAGACTACCAACGGAACGTTCCGCACGCTGGCAGCTCCGCACCTGGCATTGGCCACGGTTCCTTTCTCTCTGGCTTCGGTACCCGGCTCCAATCATGTAAGTGTTACCTTGCAGCCAGTAAGCGGTTCGCCCATCCAGCGAGATTGCGCAACGTCTCCCTGCCAAGCAACTGTTCTCACGGGAGACTACGTTGTGTACGTCAAGTACCTCAATGCGTCCGGTGCTCTCCTCGCGTCGAGCGATTCAGGAGTCCTTTCGGTACGGTAACCCTCGTGCCGCGTATCTGATCGATCTCTGGGCGCAGCTCTCGCTCCATCTAACAAGCCACTAATAAGAGGTTGAGCGGCGGCTCAGCCGGGGAGTACGCGGCAACCCGCGGTTGGGTTAATGGGAATCATCAGTCCAATTAAGAGTTCTTTCTAGTGCTTGAGTCGGTACTCCGGTCGATGAGATACCATATGAGAAATCTGAGAGCGGCTCGAATTATAGTACCGGGAACCGTTTGGTTCTACTTAGTACTCTCGGTGTGTCTCTCCTTTGCGAGTGGTTCGCTCCACGGGCAGACGCTTCCCCCGGTATTGAGTCTCTCTCCAACAGCGCTCAGCTTTTCAGGGGGCGCTGGCGGGATCAATCCCCCATCCAAGACGATCAGTATTAAATACAGCGGCACGGGTCGATCAAGAAACCTCGCCCGGAGGGCCATGCTGGCATGGAGCGCCAGTAAGACGCAGCCCTGGCTGAGCCTGGCGGCTGCCTCTGGCACCGCACCATACAACCTTACGGTAACGACGAACACGCAGGGGCTGGCTGCGGGCAACTACACCGATACAGTGACAGTCGTGGCCGACGGCTCAGCTGGATACACCCAGACGGTGAGCGTCACGTTGTCACTATCTTCTTCGCTTTCTACATTGAACCTTTCCGCTTCGTCCCTGGCGTTTTCGGGGGCTCCCGGCGGAGCCAATCCTGCATCTCAGGCCATCAACATTACAGACAGCGGCAGCACTCTGACCTGGATCGCGAGTAAGACCCAGCCGTGGCTGAGCTTATCCGCCGCCTCGGGAACCACGCCGTCCAGCCTTATGGTGACGACCAACACAAACGGTCTGGCCGCAGGAATCTACACCGACACGGTGACGATCAGCGCGGCCGAGACGGGATCTTCCCAGACGGTGAGCGTAACCCTTAACGTGTCTTCCTCGCTTCCTGCTTTGGGCGTCTCTCCCCCATCTCTCACCTTCTCGACGGTGATCGACGGGGCCAATCCGGCGCCTCAAGCCATCAACATTACAAACAATGGCGCGGGCACCCTGAACTGGAGCGCCGGTACGACGCAACCCTGGCTGACGGTTTCGGCTGCCTCGGGCGCCGCGCCATCCAGCCTTATGGTGTCAGCGAAGACCAGCGGATTGGCCGCGGGCACTTACACCGATACGGTCAGCCTCGCCAGTGCGACAGGGTCCCCCCAACTGGTGAGCGTAACGTTGAACGTGTCCTCCCCGTTTCCAACTTTGAGCGTCACCCCGGCAGCTCTCACCTTTTTGGGGACCGTTGATGGCGGCAATCCCGCATCCCAGACCATCAGCATTACAAACATCGGGGGAGGCACGCTGGACTGGACCGCGAGCAAGACGCAGCCATGGTTGAGCTTGTCGGGGGGTTCGGGAACCGCGCCGTCCAGTGTGACGGTAACGACCAACACGAGCGGATTGGCTGCGGGCACGTACACGGATACCATCAGTCTCGCCAGTTCAACGGGATCGACTCAACCGGTGACCGTAATATTGAATGTATCCTCGTCGCTCCCTGCTTTGAGCGTTGCCCCGGGATCTCTCAGCTTTTCTGGGACAGTTGAGGGAAGCAACCCTGCATCCCAAGCCATCACCATCGCAAACAGCAGTGGTGGCACGCTGAACTGGACCGCAAGCAAGACGCAGCCCTGGTTGAGCCTATCGGCTACCTCGGGAACCGCGCCATTCAGTCTTGTGGTGACGACAAACACGAACGGGTTGACGGCGGGCGCCTATACCGATACCGTGACGATCGGCGTCAATGGCTCGACGGGATCTCCCCAGCTGGTGATCGTCACGTTGAACCTGTCCGCTTCGAGCAATTCTTCTGGCGGGTTGATTTCCAACATCCGCATTGACTCTCTGGATACCACCAGCTTCCGAGTATTCTATACGGTGAACTCGCCATCGTGGGTTGATATTAGATACGGGACTTCGAGCGGCGTTTACCCTTACAACACCAAGAGCGTGAAATGCTTCGATGCCATGCCCACATGCCAGTGGACCGCCGGGAAGGGGGCCCTTACGATTTCTGGACTGACGCCGGGTACAACGTATTATCTCCGAGTCACGGCGCGGCCCAACCCGGACGATGATACCAACATCTGCGCCAACGACGGCTGTGGTTCGGTCGAACAGGTAGTCACAACAGTCTACAACAGCCAACAACGTGCGCCGATCGCACCTGCAACGTGGGTGCCAACTCTGCCGGACACGACCAATTACACAGTGATCCGGCTCCAAACCAGCCCGAACGGTGAGTGCCAAGCTTCAGCGAATGTTGTCTCACGAGACGGATGGTCAGTTTCCGTCGGCGAAACGGTAGGCACTATTCTTACGAAAATAGGATACGGCACAGTTATAGAATTGCCTCAAGGCATCAAATGCAAAGTGCCATCGGCGGGATACAAAGGGTACGAGCTTCCGGATAAAGGTCCGGATTGGACAGCATGCGGGGGAACCTGCTCAATGACCGACCCCCGCCATCGATGGATTGTGTTCAGAACGCAAGAGCTGAATGCGGGTGATTTCCCGCCGTTCCAATCGAGGATTGATCCTTCTTTTGCTCCGAAGCTTGGCAAGTTCTATTCCTCTCAGCCTAATAAGGCGAGCCAACTGTTTGACGCCGAAAATGGGGTAGGGACGATTCACCATTACTGGTTCCAGAACATCGAGCTGGCAGACGACGAAAACTATCGTAACCCCACGGATTCGGTCGATCCGGAGGCGTTCGCGTATTTCATGCGCCTTGGTTCCCAGTATCAGGCCGGCGTCAATAACCAGTTCCTTGTCCTCGACCGGGTCTATGCACACGGCCCAGGTGCTCCCATCCGGCACTGGCAAGGAATCGAGCTGGGTGGCAACTATCAAGCCATGATCGGGTGCTACACCAGCAAGATAGAGGTATCACATCTCACTGCCTGGCCTACGACTCCCGGCACTCTATCGAGCAACCAGACGGTCTTGAACATACCTCAGAACAGGTATCGGTTTGCCTCCAACGCAGCCTTTCTCGGCATGTCCGGTCCCGCTGTCGTTCAGTTGGCCAACGTGACGGGAAAAGGAACCATTGTCGGGAATCTTTACAAGGATCACCTCGAGATTGAATACACCAGTTCGATGGGGTCGGTCAGTTGCTCGGGATGCATCGCCACACCAACCAGCAATCCATCCACGCCGGCCACCGCGGTGCAACTGTTCTACGGATCCTTCACTGCGGCAGGCTTTAGCGGCATCAACTGGAATACCGCGGAGTGGACTACCAGTCGCTATTCAATGGCATTTGGAGTCGTGTTCTCCGACCTTCGCGCAGCGGGCGGGCCGTATTACTTCGACAATAATTATCTGGACGGAGTGGGCGAGGGATTCTACATCGATCCGAACTATTCAGATTTCGCGCATGATGACGTGACGTATACGCGCAATCATCAAATCTGGCCCAAGAACTATCTTTCAGGAGACCCCGCCAACGTGTGGCGCTACAATGTTCGTCAACACTTTGAGATCAAGCGTGGACATCGGTTCCTGTTGCGCGGAAATGTTTTCTCCAATTCCTGGGCATACCAAAATGACGGGCCGGCCATCCTCTTGAGCGGGCGTCCGACTTACATCTCTCAGAGCCGCAACGATGGGATTTCCGACATTCAGATTGTCTCGAACCAGATCAGCCATGTCCGGACACCCATTGAGTGCAGCAGTGCGAATAGCATGGACAATGGAGGAGGACAAAATGAGGGCGCCGTCGCGAAACGGGTTAGCATTACCAACAACCTGATGTTTGATCTGGGTCGCTGGAAGCACTGCGACAGCATAAACTGTCCCGGTCTGACGTCGGTTTACTTCATGAATCGTCCCGGCTGCCAGGATCTAACGATTCGGAACAACACAGCTGGGCCGACGTACGGCGAAATTCCATCATTACTGTATGTCGGGGGGGGGCAGTTGCAGGGGAACTCACTTGTGTTCCAAAACAACATCCTCCACTTCTCAAAAGGGTTAGGCGGTTATGGTGGCGGAAATGTCGGAGACTGGCCTGGAAACAACGTTGCAAATCACGCCATCAAACCGGCCCCCGTGTATGACAACTACGGCGCGGCTCCCAATTTCAAGGCCAATCTCGATGCCTCATTTGTCAACATCGGGACGACTGTAACGCCCAATTATAGTTGGTCCAGTAATGTGCTCATCGGCGGATGGGCAGGTGACGGACCGACAAGTGTTACGGACCTCACTTATGCAGGCCTGATGTCCTACGCTTCGAAAATGCCGGCGGGCGATATCTACCCGGCGGGCGACACCATCGCTGCACGGCAAGCCGCAGCGGGCTTGAGTCCAACAACATGGAGATCCAGCGTTTACAACCCGCTCGGCATCGGCGCCGATATCGACGTTCTCAATACTGATTTGGGCCGGGTAACCGCCGTTCAGGCCCCGCGACCCGCCGGGACCTCGGCTGTGTTTTCCTACATGGCGCCCGATGCGAAAGCATGTTCGGTGGACGTGACTGCCGACGGCCAGCGTTGGATTCGAACCATGGACGGGGGCGGAGCGCGCAGCCGGAGCGTCACCGTGACCGGGTTGTTGAATGGGACGACATACCAGTCA
>Ga0105242_10003698_pt1 | contig 11909 bp, 11 predicted proteins | sample KBSM24metaG_FD_81521 | JGI IMG/M metagenome (GOLD analysis project Ga0105242, IMG submission 81521) | Miscanthus rhizosphere microbial communities from Kellogg Biological Station, Michigan, USA - KBS M2-4 metaG | ecosystem: Host-associated > Plants > Roots > Rhizosphere > Soil | place...
CAGGTTGAGGATGGTTTGGATGAACGCATGTTCATGCTGAACCTCAGCAGCGGTGGCCTGGTACTTGGAAATATCCACAGTACCCAGGGTGCTCATGTCGATGCCGGTGCCCGGATGGAACACGTTGGCCAACACCAGACCGACCACGATGGCGATGGTGGTGACGATCTCGAAGTAAAGGATGGTCTTGAGGCCGATGCGCCCAAGCTTCTTCGCGTCGCCGACGCCTGCAATACCGACGATCAGCGAAGAGATCACGATCGGGATCACAATCATCTTGATCAGACGGATAAAGATATCGCCTGCTGGTTGCAGGACGTTGCTGACCCACCAGGCTTTTTCGGCACTGAAATGGTTGAGCAGCGCACCGATTGCAATCCCCAATACCAGACCGATGAGGATCTGCCAGGCGAGGCTAAGCTTTGCCTTCTTCATATCTTTACCCTTACTTGCGTTTGACTCAGACCGATGCAAGAACTGGAACGCTTGTGGCGAAAAAGTCTTGTGCATCTGCCCCCGTATAAGGTGCCCCGGAGCGCTTGTTATCGGCTCTCTGGCAGGCGAAAAAAGGCGCAACTATTCAGATGCAAGGAAGCGACGTCTAATGCCGTAAACGCCTACCCTATGCCGAATCGGCATGAGCTTTTTTAACTGAAACACGCGTCCCAACCGGTTCGAATACGACATTTCGGCAGGCATAAGTGCCGTGAACCGGCCATCGCAGAGGAGATTGGTTGTTTTTTGAACAAAGGAATGTGGGCTAAAACTTTGGAAAAATCCTACGTTTAAGCGCGAAAATTCTCAGTCTTTGAGTCGCAGTTTTCTCGATATACGGTCACCAAAGAAATACCGCGAAATGGTTTTGCGAGGGAATAACGGAGATGAAACGGGGATGCGAGCAGAACGCTCTAAGACAACGCTTTGCGCTGAGGAAGCTCTTCGCAAGTCCGTCGATCCTTGAGTGACCGACGAACTCGCGTCGCAGCTTCTGCCTGATCCGGCCCTTGCGCAGGTACTCCCTGTACCCGTAGGTCACTCCGCCCCTGAAACAGGCAGAACGTCCCGGCCCCTTGATCATGCGTCTACCGTCCTCGGGTAGCGCAGTGGAAAGAAGCCATGCTGCTTCTTTCATGTTACGAATTCAGTACCCGCGTGGATCTTTCTACAGCTGTTCCATTAACAAGTCCTGCATACGCTGTTGCTATGGCACTGCCGCCCAGAGGCAGGGCGGCTGCCAGTGTCTTTCATCAAACGCTCATGTTCACCCTCGACCGCGACGGCCGAAGAAGAAGGAAGCAATGAACATCACCAGGAACACGACAAAGAGAATCTTGGCGATACCCGTGGCGGTGCCCGCGATACCACCGAAGCCCAGTACTGCAGCGATGATGGCAATGATCAAGAATGTGATTGCCCAGCTCAACATGGTGATTCTCCTTACGCTTCTATTTAGAGGTGTTGCTTGTGGTGCTATTCCCGGCGCATCGAAAGCGCCAAGTTCATGTGTTTAGAACACCCAACGTTCCTGGCGAGGCATCTCATCCACAGGCTGAGCCTGGTCGACGTCCATCATTCGCATTGGGGGGCTGTCAGCCTGGTTACTGCTGGCCGCGCTGAAATGGGTTTGGGTCGGGTGCTGAATCGACAAGCGTGGCGCTTCTTGCTGCCGGTTGTTCTGCTCCCAGCGCTGAAACTGCTGGCCGGCGATCAAGGTGATCAATAGCGCCAAAACAGAAAACAGTACTTGCTGGATATGCAGTGGCGAGATACGCAACTGGGCGGCATGTTGGCGACTCATCCTGAAGCTCCTCCCACTCTTGTGGTGATCTGGTTAGGGGCGACGTCTTGAATGCCCTGGTTAATCAGACTATTGCAGTCTGCATGCCAGCTTTTACTGATAATAAAACTCAATAAAATCAACTAGTTATGAATCGTGTGGAAAGCGGGCCGGACGCATCCTGCACGATGGTCCTTTTGAAGTCGTGCGTAATGCACGATGGATTCGTAGGTACTTTCAATTTTTTTGAATTGCGAGGAGGGCGCGGATGTCACAAAGGGACAGCGGTAATCGCCTGCGAACCGGCTATCTGATAAAAAAACAACAAAATCAGACGATTAGCCGTAGGGTAAGTAGAGAGCTACGCTGCTGTGGCTGGAATCGACCAGAATCAACCATGCAACTTGCCCGATTATTCCGGGACTAACCAAGATTACTCATTAAGGAGCGTAGGAAAATGGAATCAGCCACTGAGCATCAAGGCCGCATTCTGCTGGTGGACGATGAGTCCGCCATCCTGCGTACTTTTCGTTATTGCCTCGAAGATGAAGGCTACAGCGTCGCTACCGCCAACAGCGCCGCCCAGGCTGACGCGCTGCTTCAGCGCCAGGTCTTCGACCTGTGCTTCCTCGACCTGCGTCTGGGTGAAGACAATGGCCTCGATGTGCTGGCCCAAATGCGCATTCAGGCGCCGTGGATGAGGGTGGTGATCGTCACCGCTCATTCGGCCGTGGATACTGCCGTGGATGCCATTCAGGCGGGTGCCGCCGACTATCTGGTCAAGCCTTGCAGCCCAGACCAATTGCGCCTGGCCACCGCCAAGCAGCTGGAAGTGCGGCAACTGTCGGCACGTCTGGAAGCCCTTGAAGGCGAAGTGCGCAAACCCAAGGATGGCCTCGACTCTCACAGCCCGGCGATGAAAGTCGTGCTCGAAACCGCCCGCCAGGTGGCCAACACCGATGCCAATATTTTGATTCTCGGCGAGTCCGGTACCGGTAAAGGCGAACTGTCCCAAGCCATTCACGGCTGGAGCAAGCGCGCGAAGAAATCCTGCATCACGATCAACTGCCCGTCACTGACCGCCGAACTCATGGAAAGCGAGCTCTTCGGCCACAGCCGTGGCGCGTTCACCGGGGCCAGCGAAAGTACGCTGGGTCGGGTCAATCAGGCCGACGGTGGCACGCTGTTTCTTGACGAGATCGGCGATTTTCCTGTGGTTTTGCAGCCTAAACTGCTGCGTTTCATCCAGGATAAAGAATACGAACGGGTGGGCGACCCGGTCACCCGCCGTGCCGATGTGCGCATCCTCGCGGCCACGAACCAGATTCTCGAAGACATGGTCCGCGACGGCCGTTTCCGCGAAGACCTGCTCTACCGCCTGAACGTGATCACCCTGCACCTGCCACCCCTGCGCGAACGCAGGGAAGATATTCTGAACCTGGCCGATCGTTTTCTGGCCCGTTTCGTCAAGGAATACGCGCGTCCGGCTCGGGGTTTCAGCGACGAAGCCCGTGAAGCGCTGCTCGGTTACCGCTGGCCGGGGAACATTCGCGAACTGCGCAACGTTGTGGAGCGGGCAAGCATCATTTGTCCACAGGAGCGGGTCGAGATCAGTCACTTGGGCATGGCTGAAACCCCGGTCAACAACGCACCTCGCATCGGCGCTGCGCTGAGTCTGGATGAATTGGAAAAAGCTCACATCGGAGCGGTCCTCGCCACTGCAGATACGCTGGACCAGGCCGCCAAGACCCTGGGCATCGATGCCTCGACCTTGTACCGAAAACGCAAGCAGTACAACTTGTGAGCTGTCTCCGATGAGACTGGCGATGAAGTTGCGCACACGGCTGTTTCTGAGTATTTCCGCACTGATCACAGTGGCGCTGCTTGGGCTGTTGCTCGGGCTGGTCAGCGTGATGCAGATGGCGAGTTCCCAGGAAGCGCTGATTCGCAACAATTTCGTCACGCTCGACCTGGGACTGAAAATGCGCCAGACCCTGGGCGATCAGCTGATGATCATGCTCAGCGAGAAGCCGGATCCTGCAGCGTTCGAGGCGTCCAAGCAGCATTATTTCCAGTTGCTTGACGACAGTATTGCCCATGCCCAGGCCGGCGATGAGCACCAGTTCGGTTTCGAACAGGCCAAGACTGACTACCTGAGCTTTCTGCAGGTGTATGACCTGTCACGTGACTCGACGCAGGTATTGAGCGGCAACAAAGAACTCACCGAAAAATTCAATGCGCTGCGCAATGGTTTGATCGTCGAGCAACAGCGTGCGCTGGATAACATCAATGCCACCGAACAGCAGGCTCGGGAGAGGGCGCTGCTGGTTGCCGGCCTGCTCGGGCTGGTGGGGTTGGCGGTGCTGATCATCGGCTTCATCACCGCCCACGCTATCGCTCGACGTTTTGGTGAACCGATCGAGGCCCTGGCCCAGGCGGCGGACAATATCGGCCAAGGCAATTTCGAAGTGACTCTACCGATTTCCTCGGCTGTGGAAATGAACCTGCTGACCAAGCGCTTCGGGATCATGGCCGAGGCCTTGCGTGAACATCAGGCCACCAATGTCGATGAACTGCTCGCCGGCCAGCAGCGTTTGCAGGCCGTGCTCGATAGCATCGACGATGGGTTGTTGATGATTGACCGCGATGGTCGTCTGGAACACCTCAATCCAGTGGCGCAGCGTCAGTTGGGTTGGGACGGCGATCGTCTCGGTCAAGGTCTGGGTACTGCGCTTGACCGTCCCGAGCTCGATGATCAGCTGCAACTGGTGTTGCGCGGCGGCACCCTGGAGCGGGCGCCTGAGGACCTGAGTATCGAGGTCGACGGTGAGTCGCGGTTGCTGACCTTCAGTCTGACGCCGGTCAGCCATACGCAGGGTCATATTCTGGGCGCCGTGATGGTGCTGCATGACGTCACCGAACAGCGGGCGTTTGAGCGGGTGCGCAGCGAGTTCGTGCTGCGTGCCTCTCATGAATTGCGAACGCCGGTTACCGGGATGCACATGGCATTCGGCCTGTTTCGCGAGCGCGCGCACTTTGCCAAGGACTCGCGTGAAGCTGATCTGCTGGACACCGTGAATGAAGAGATGCAGCGCTTGATGCAGTTGATCAACGACCTGCTGAACTTCTCCCGCTACCAGAACGGCTTGCAGAAACTCACGTTGGCGCCGTGCTCCATCGAGGATTTGCTGGAGCAGGCCCGGGCACGTTTTGCCGGCCCAGCAGGAGAGCAGGGCATCGACCTGCTGGTGGAAGTGCAAGGGCCATTACCGCGATTGCAGGCCGATCAGCCGCAGCTGGAGCGGGTGCTCGATAACCTGATCGACAACGCGATGCGCCACACCGCTGCGGGCGGGCAAATACGTTTGCAGGCTCGACGCCATGGGGATCGAGTGATTATCAGCGTCGAGGACAATGGCGAAGGCATTGCCTATGGTCAGCAGGGGCGGATTTTCGAACCCTTTGTACAGGTAGGTCGCAAGAAGGGCGGTGCCGGGCTCGGTCTGGCGCTGTGCAAGGAAATCGTGCAGTTGCACGGCGGTCGGATGGGTGTTTATTCGCGGCCAGGGCAGGGTACTCAGTTCTATATGGCGCTGTCGGTTTAAGCGGCAGCCGCTTCAGGCTTCGTCATCGAGACGTCGGGCAGCCAATCGGCGGCCACGGGTTATCAGCTCGATGAATTGCACCGCACTCAACGCATGGGCGAACAGCCAACCCTGACCGAACTTCACGCCTTCACTGCTCAGAAGCGCCGCCTGGGATTCAAGTTCGATGCCTTCGGCAATCACCTTGAGTTGCAGGGCCTGGGCCATGTGAATGATGTGCGGGGCGACACCGCTGCTTGCCGCGTCATGACCCAGCGCATCGATAAACGCCTTGTCGATTTTCAGGCAATCGACTGGCAGGGTTTGCAGGTAGGCGAGGCTGCAATAGCCGGTGCCAAAGTCATCAATCAGCACTTGATGCCCGACATCCCGCAAGGCTTGCAGGTTTTCCCGGGCGACCACGACATCGATCAATCCCCGCTCGGTGACCTCAAAGGCAATTTGCTTTGCCGCGACACGGTGCAAGGTCAACAGTCGCGCCATTACCTGACCGATACGCGGCACCATGACGTCGCAGGCCGCCAGGTTGACCGAGATGTACAGTTGCGGATTGGCCCGCAACAATTGACCCAGCTGCTCAAGCAGGCGTTGCAGGACGAAGTCGGTCATCTGGCGGATCTGGCCGGTGTTTTCCGCCATCGGAATAAACAGGTCGGGGCTGGTCAGGGTGCCGTCCGGCCTTCGCCAGCGCAGCAAGGCTTCTGCCCCGACACAGTTGCGGCTGTCGAGGTCGAAGATCGGTTGATACAACACCTGCAATTCGCCTCGTCGTATGGCGCCACTCAGTTCGGCGTCCAGCGACTGTCGCTGGCGCACCAGCAAAAGCACCAGAAAACCCACGCATAAGGCGAGTGCCAGGCTGGCCGGCAGCAACCACCACCAGACTGCGGGTACATGCATGCCGGTGCGCGGACTGATCAGCACCAATTGGTATTCCGGATTGTTGGTGGGCATGCGGTAAATCAAGCGCGAATGCGTCACTTGTAGCGCGTCGAGGCTTTTCGGGGGCCACGGTTCGGTGGGTGGCCAGGCCTGCGAGACACCCAGTACCGGAATCGCGCGCGTACCGCGGTCGAGCACCACCAGCAGGCTGCTTCCCGGTGGCAAGTCGACCATGTCGGTCAAATGCCCGCGAGACGTCGCGACACGAAAATTGCCGCGCCCGAGCATCAGCGCAGCGCGGTTTTCATCGGGTTCGGTGGTGGTGTTCAGCCAGTAGCTGTAGGTCGGCCCCTTGATGTCTGGCGGCCTTATCATCGACAGCCCTTCCTGGCGGGGACGGTTGGAACAGATCCGCGAAGCGTCCATATAAACGGCTTCGTAAACGAAACGGTAATTGAAGCTGACCTGTTGCAAGGTCGCGATCATTTCGTCATCGCAGCCGCGTAACGGCTGGGCTTCCAGGTCGTCGAGGCTTTCACGCAACTGCCCGAAAAGTTGCTCCAGGCGAGCAAGGAAGCGCTCGCCCTGGGCATTCATTTCTTCGCTTTCGCTCTGCTCGACTTGATGCATGGCCACGAACAGGCTGCCGGCCATCAGAAATGTCGCGCTCAAGGCAGCAGCCAGTATCGCCAAAAACCAAGGGCGAAAGAACCAACTACGTAGTGTCTCTCGAACAGCAGGCATAGGGAATATCCGAAGAATTACCAATGAGTTATAGCTGCTACTTGAAAAAAAGCCCTGACCGTCGGGCGGGCGTCATTATTTTGTCTGGTTCAAGACTTGTAGAAGCGCTGCGGTTTGCGCATCCGGGGTGCCATCGAAACGTGACGGTCGGAAATGCATCTGGAAGGCCGCAATCACATGATGTGTCGCAACATCCAGTTCGCCGGTTTGCGGCGTGGGATAACCCGCGCGGGCCAGCTGTGCCTGAAACCAGCTGATGGTTGGCAGTTGTGTTTCGAACTTTACTTGCTGACGCATTACGGCCTGCTCGTTCGGCCAGATTCCCAGGCCTTCGGCAGCCAGGCGTTTCCAAGGAAACATCGGCCCCGGATCGAGCTTGCGCAGCGGTGCGATGTCGCTATGGCCGATGATGTTGCGGGGGTTGATGGCGTAACGCTTGCTGATGTCTTTGAGCAGGACGATCAGGGACTGGACCTGGGCTTCGCTATAGGGGTACCAGAGACGCCCTGTCGGGATGACTTTGAAGCCCGGATTGACGATTTCGATGCCGATGGAGCTGGAGTTCAACCAGGTCCGGCCTTCCCATTCGCTTTCCCCGGCATGCCAGGACCGCTGATTTTCATCCACCAGCTTATAGATAGTGGCGTTTTTGTCGTCGCCAATCAGATAGTGGCTGCTGACCTCGCCGTGGGTCAGCAGTTGCAGCGAGCGCTCCAGTGACGCGTTGGTGTAATGCACCACCACGAACTGAATGCGGCTGTCGTAATTGGCTGAAGGGTGGCTGGTGTCATACCGGGGGCCGCTGGCACAACCGGCCAACAGAATCAGCGACACGATGAGAGATAGATATTTCATGGCAGAAGGCAATACACGCAAGACAGTAATGCAACAGTGTAACGTACTGCCTTGCGCGCAGACGGCCAACGCGAAGTTTTAAACAAAATGGAACAATTGACCGTCAGCCCAGTGCCACTTGGTTACGTCCGGCGTGTTTCGCGCGATATAGAGCCTGATCGGCTCTTTTAAGCACCAGATCGCTATGTTCGCCGGGTTTGAATGCAGTCAGGCCCATGGAAATGGTGATGGTGACTGGCTCTCCCTTGAAGTGGAAAGGGCAGGCTTCGATCGAGGCGCGCAGCTTTTCCAGCAGTTTCGCGCCAGCAGTGGGCGCTGTGTCTGGCATCAACAGGACAAATTCCTCGCCGCCGAACCGGGCAATGAAATCCGTCCCGCGCAGGCGCTTGCGTAGCACGTTGGCAATGATCTTCAGTACTTTGTCGCCCGCCAGGTGGCCATAGTTATCGTTAATGCGTTTGAAGTGGTCGAGGTCGAGCATTGCCAGCAACAGGGTGTTGCCGTGTTGCTGCCATTGGTTGATTTCGTGATCCAGCCGTTCGCTCCAGGCAGCCCGGTTAGGCAGGCCGGTCAGCGGGTCGATCAAGGCTTTCTGACGCTGTTCTTCAAGATGCTCGCGGTAACCCAGGGCTTCCTGCTCCATGTGCGCAACGCGTTCGGCCAGACCATGAAGGCGGGCTGCGACTTCCTGCTCGCGCTCGTTACGCTGCTTCTGGTGCTGGTCCATGGTGCCGAGCAGGCCTTCCAGATGGTTTTCCAGGACGTGCTTGAGATCGTCCAGGTCGGCGGCTTCTTGCATGCTGCTCTGCAAGCCGTCGACCTGCTCGCGGATCTGCGTGTCCATCTCGCGTGCGGCGGAGCGGTTGTCGGCATGGCCTTCGCTGGCGGCTTGCAAGTTGCTTTGGAACGACTCGAGGCGTTCGTTGAGCTGTTGCAAGTAGGCTTCGAATTCATGCTGGCCACTGTCGGTGATTGCCAGCATCAAGGTTGCCAGATCGTCGAGGATTGGCAGCAGTTCGTACCAATTCAAACCGTTTTGCAGACGATCGCGCATCGCTTCGGCTTGCGGACGATGACGCTCGGGCAGCGTCAGGTCGTCGAGCAGGCCCAGTAGCGTGTCTTCGATATGCTTGGCCACCGAGCTGTAGGACGGCTCGGGTGAGTCCGGCAGGGCGTAGAGAACATCCGGCTCGGATTGTTCGGTGTCTACGGCGGCCAACACTTCGGCCATGGCCGGGGGCAACGGCAGGCTGTCGAGATAGACCACCGGGGTCAGTTCGTCGGGATTGATAGTCGGTTGAGCCTGTATTTCTGGCTCGATGATTGATGGAGCGGGTTCTTCTGGATGTTCTATATGAGGTTGTGGTTGCGTCTCTGGAGTCGGGGTGGGGGCTCGCTCCGGCTCAAGCACCGGCGGGACAAATGCTGCAACTGCCGGAGAAGGCGGAGCCTCGATCGTCGGTGGCTCGGATGCAGTAGCGGACGCGGCAACTTGTGCGACCGCCACTTGCGGCTTAGCGACCTCTGGCGCGAGATCGATAGTTACCTGTGGTGTCTCGGCATGAGCCACAGCAACCATTTCGGCCGGCTGCGGGGCGAGCGTCGGGAAGGTATCGGAGGCAATCTGTGATGCCGCTTCATCCGCTTCACGGCTACCAAACAGTCGCTGCAGCAGGCCAGGACGCCCGGGTTCTGCCGGGTTTTCAAGTTGATTCAGGGCCTTGCCTTGCAGACCGCTCAGTTCGCTGAGCAGCAACGGAATTTCGCGCACCTGCCCGACTCTTGCATCCAGTTGCTTGGCGAAGTTTTTCAGCGGCCGGCTTACTTCGCGGGGCAGCGGTAATGTTTGCAGTTGCGAGACCAGTGCGGTCAATGCAGCGCTGGTCTGATTAACCCGGGTTTCCCGACGTTGTTCGGAGTCGAGTACCGCTTTTTCCAGCCGCGGAAGCAGAGCGGCCAGGCCGGCGTCCATGTCGTCGCTGCGCACGACTTCACGCATTTCCTTCATGCATTCGTCAACGACGCGGTCGGTGCCCTCGGCTGCCAGCGTGCTGCGCACCAGGCCACGACGCAGCAGGTCGAGTCGGGCGTCCCATCGACGTTCGAGTTTTTCCTGTTGTTCGATGCTTTTGAGGTATTTCTCTTTCCAGCGCTGTGCTTCGTCGCTCATTCATGGGATCCGCGAGGGGCAGGACTCAACGCGGGCAATGCATCAGCCGTGAGCGAACCCGGCAGACGAATCTCTACCGCGACCGGCAGGTGATCGGAAATGGGTTGTGCCAGCACCTCGACCTTTTCAAGGGTCAGGGTGGGGCTCAGAAGAATATGGTCCAGGCAGCGCTGCGGACGCCAGCTAGGGAACGTCGCTTCCAGTTGCGGCGCGAGCAGGCCGAGGTCGCGCAGCGGGGAGTTTTGCAGCAAGTCACTGGCATGGGTATTCATGTCACCCATCAGCACCTGGTGTTTATAACCGCCGATCAGCTCGCGGATGTAAGCCAGTTGCATGCTGCGGGCGCGAGCGCCCAGTGCCAGGTGCATCATGACCACCACCAGCGCCTCAGGACCTTCGCCAAAGCGCACCAGAATCGCCCCGCGACCCTTGGGCCCCGGTAGCGGATGATCTTCAATCGCCCACGGCCGCAGACGGCTGAGCACGCCATTGCTGTGCTGGCCGAGGCGTCCGAGATTGCGATTGAGTTGTTGATACCAGTAGGGGAATGCGCCGAGCTGCGCCAGGTGTTCGACCTGGTTGACGTAGCCTGATCGCAAGCTGCCGCCATCGGCTTCCTGCAGGGCGACCAGATCGAAGTCGCCCAGCAGATTGCCGATCTTTTGCAGATTGTCGGCACGCCCGGTGTGCGGCAACAGATGCTGCCAACCCCGGGTCAGGTAGTGGTGATAGCGCTCGGTGCTGATGCCAACCTGAATATTGAAACTGAGCAGGCGCAGACGGCTGTCCGCAGGCAGGCCCGTCGATTCCAGATGATGTTCGTTGACCCGCGGATCATGCAGGCCAACGACGCGTTCAGTGCCCCAGCGGCGCATGGCAGTCGCCGCGCTTAGTTGGCGGCAGCCTTGTTAGCCGCTCGCTCTTTGTCGATCAGCTTGTCGGCCAGTTGCAACGCTTGCTCGGCGCCGCCGGCAGAGCCCACGTCGAAGCGATACTTGCCGTTGACGATCATGGTCGGAACACCGGAGATTTCATACTTTTTGGCCAGGTCAGTGGCCTTGACGATCTGGCCCTTGATGGCGAAGGAGTCGAAGGTGGCCAGGAACTTGTCCTTGTCTACGCCCTGAGTGGCCAGGAAATCGGCCATTTCATTCTTGTCGACCAGCTTCTTGTGTTCTTTCTAAATGGCGTTGAACACCGCAGCGTGAACCTTGTTTTCGACGCCCATGGCTTCAAGGGTCAGGAACATTTGGCCGTGTGCGTTCCACGGGCCGCCGAACATGGCCGGAATACGGACGAAGTTCACGTCGGAAGGCAGTTTCTCAACCCATGGATTGATCACGGGTTCGAAAGCGTAGCAGTGCGGGCAGCCATACCAGAACAGCTCCACCACTTCGATCTTGCCAGGCACAGCCACCGGGACGGGATTGGTCAGTTCGACATAAGGCGCTGCGGGTGCTTCAGCAGCTTGGGCGGTCATGCCGAACAGGCTGGCAGCGACGAGTGCGGCGCTGATGATCAGATTACGCATGCTTTACTCCTGGACAATTTTGGTCGCCTCGCGCGACCTGTTTTCAGACAGGTCCTGGCGGGCTTGAGTTCTGTAGTGTAACGGCAGCAGCCACAAAAAAGGGCGGCCTAAGCCACCCTTTTTATACTTGCTGCGACGGATTAATGGAGCGTTAACGTTGCAGGAGATGTACATCCCGCGCAACGCTCCAACCGCCAGCCTTAGTGCAGGCCCTGAATGTAGCTGGACACGGCTGCGATATCTTCGTCGCTCAGCTTTTTGGCGATGGTCTGCATCGTTTTGGTGTCGCCATCGTTGGTGCGGCCGGCCTCTTCCTTGCGGAAGTCGGTCAGTTGCTTGGCAACG
>Ga0105242_10003701_pt1 | contig 11901 bp, 6 predicted proteins | sample KBSM24metaG_FD_81521 | JGI IMG/M metagenome (GOLD analysis project Ga0105242, IMG submission 81521) | Miscanthus rhizosphere microbial communities from Kellogg Biological Station, Michigan, USA - KBS M2-4 metaG | ecosystem: Host-associated > Plants > Roots > Rhizosphere > Soil | place: Michigan...
CGCGGCGCGCGGCGGCGTGCCGAGCGCGAGGAGCAGCGCGACGATCGCCAGCGGCACCAATTCCACGACCATCAGCGCGCGAATCAGTTCGGGCTCGACGCCCGTCCCGACTTGCAGGTCCCACATCAGGTACGTCACGACCGCGAGGATGACGCCGGTGGTGACGACGATCGCGACGGCCGCCCATCGCCGCGCCCACGCGTCGATCGCGATCGCCGCGAGCATGCTCAGCGCGAACGCACCGGCGAACGCGAGCCGCTGATTGAGAGCGATGTTGAACAGCGGCAGCTCGTGGAGCAGATGCGCGACCGGAGGCGCATCGAACGCCGCGCAGAGCGTCACGGCGGCGAGACCGCCGAAGAACCACGTCTCCTTGCGCGGCGCGAGCACGAGCGCGGCGAGCGCCAGCGCGAGGACGATGCTCCCGACGCGCGGCGCGGACGGGTCCCACAGCGCGGTCACGTTCCCCCGCTCCGGCTGCCCGCCGAAGAAGGGAAAGAACGTGCGCCCCGCGCGAAGGGCGACGTTCTCCGCGGTCGTGTAGAAGTTCGCCGGCGCATAGAGATTGCGGCGCAGGTCGTACTCGCTCGTCTCCGGCGCCGCGGAGAGGAACGGCATCAGCGAGATGGAGGTGACGAGCAGCGCGAGGATGCCGGCGAGCGCCGCCCAGAGCGCGGGGCGCAGAGCGCGGAGCGCGGAAGCGCGTGACGATGCTTCTGCGCTCTGCCCTCTGCGCACTGCCATCTCGAAGATGCCGTACGCCGCTCCGATGGCGACGATATGCAGCATCGACTCTGGATGGCCCGCGAAGATCGTGAGCACGAATGCGAGTGTGAGCATCACGGTCGCGCGCAGCCCGGGCTCGCGCGCGAGCATGCGCACGGCGAAGAGAACGAGCGGCAGGAACGACCACGCGCGCGCGAGCGGCCAGCCGATGAAAAAGGCGAGCATGGCGTTGAACATGTAGCCGGCCGCCGCGGCGAGCGCCGCGATCTCGCCGAGTCCGATCGAGCGCGCGAAGGCGAACGTGAAGAAGCCGGCGAGGAAGAACGTCATCGCCGCGCCGAACGTGAGCGCCTGCGGATGCGAGAGTAAAAGGGCGAGGATGTTGAAGGGATCGTAGGGCGCGGCCTGCATGTTCGCTGCGAGAACGGTCCCGCAGAGCAGGAACGGATTCCACACCGGCCACTCGCCCCGCGCGAGCGCATGCCGCACGGCGTGCTGCCACGGGATGATCTGCGTGTAGAGATCGGAGAGCGTGCCGTTGTGCACCGGCTTGATGCCTGCGTCGGGCGCGTACTCCCGCAGCGGCTCCGACATGTACGGCAGATCGATCGGCGAATAGATTTTTCCGCTGAGGAGCGCGCGTCCCGTGAAGCACAGCGGCAGCAGAACGAGCACGAGCGCCGCGGCAACCGTCAACGGCTGCACGAAGCGGTTCCAGGCGAAGAGAATCGCCAACGTGACGATGAGATAGAGAACGATCGCCGGCAACGCGGGGAACTATAACGGTTACGCGTGGAGCGGCGGGCTCTCAGCCCGCCGGCCGGCGCGCTAAGAGCGCGCCGCTCCACAAGGCGAGCAAAGCGAGCGTTGCCAGCGTGATGGTCCGTCCGCGCGTGAACGACTCCGGCAGATACACGAGCCGCAGCCGGTGGCGGCCCGCGGGGACGTGGATGCCGAGGAAGGCGTGATTCGCGAATAGCCACTCGACGCGGCGGCCGTCGATGTAGGCGCGCCAGCCTTTCCACCCCGTCTCCGAGATCACGATCCAGCCGGCGCCGTCCATCTGCGCATCGATGTCGAACGCGGAGCCGTCGCGGCGGACGGCCAGGCGTCCCGGTCCATTCGGCGCGTCCTGCGGCTCGTACGACGGCGCCTCGATCCAGGCGACCTGCGAGAAATCGGACGCGCCCTTCATCTGCTCGAGCACCTGCTTCCCGTCGCGCTCGTAGCGGACGCGCGGCGGCACGAACGCACGCGGCAGCACGGATTGGTTTTCGGTGAGGCGCGTGCCGTCGAGGATGTAGCGGACGTTGAGGAACGACAGAAACGGCCGCGACGGATCGTCGACGACGTTGAACCAGGCGACCTGAAAGCGCGACCAGAGCATGTACGTGTCGGCGAGACGCCTGAACGTCATGGCCTCGTAGCCGCGTGCGTCGTGCAGCCCGTACATCGCCGAAGTATTCGGGATGAGCGTCTGGCCGACACCGATGATGCGGTCGCCGGTGCGAACGGCGTCGAGCACCGGCGCGCGCGGATAGAACAGGTCCCGCGGCAGCGCGGGATAGATGCCGCCGTCGACGATCGCGCGCTGGATGAGAACGAGCGCGAGGATCGCGATTGGCGTGTACCGCCAGCGCATCAGCACGAGCAGCGCGACCGCGGCGAGCGGCAACAGCTCGGCGGGCATCAGCGTCCAGGTGTGCGTCAGCATCGCCGCGACCGCGAGGACCGCACCGGCGGCGATCAGCACCGCCGCGACGCGCGGCTGCAAAGCGTCGATCGCGATCGCTGCGAGCATCGCCACCGCGAACACCGCCGCGAACGCGAATCGCTCATTGATGGCGATGTCGAACAACGGCACCGCGTGCAGCGCGTGGGCGAACGGCCAGCTGCCGAACGTCAACCCGAGACAGACCACGGCCAGGGCGGCGAAGAACCACGTCTCCGCGCGCCGCGGCGCGACCAGGAGCGCCGCGAGAGCGAGCGCGAACGCGAGACCGCCGGCGCGCGCATTGAGCGCGTCCCACTTCGGCGAGCTCTCCCCGCGCCACGGCTGGCCGTCGAAGAACGGGAGGAACGTGCGCCCCATCCGATGCGCGCGTTCTTCGGGAGGCGCGAGCCGCTCATACGGCGTCGGCGCATAGAGCCCCGTTCGGATGTAGTGCTCCAGCGACTGGCTCGACGCTTCGGCGAACGGCAGGAGATAGATCGCCGTCAGGAGCAGCGCGGCGATTCCGGCACCCGCGGCTGACGCCATCGTACGGAAGATGTTTTTGCGTTCCACGCAGAGCTCGAAGATGCCGTACACGAGGCCCACGGCGACGACGTGCAGCGTCGACTCCGGATGGCCCGCGACGATCACGAGAACGAGCGCGCAGAGCAGAACGCCCGCCTTGCGTTCGTGCACCACGCGCCTCACACCGCAAAGCACCAGTGGCAGAAAGGCCCACGTCCGCCCGAGCGGCCAGCCGGCGAAAAACGCCATCATGCCGCCGAACATGAAGACCGCAGCGGCGATGAGCGACGCGATCTCGCCTCGCCCGAGCGCGCGGGCGAAGGCGTAGGTAAAGAAGCCGGCCAGAAAAAACGTGAGGCTCCCGCCGAACGTGATCGCGTGCGGGAGCGGGAGGAGGAGGCCGGTCAGGTTGAAAGGATCGTACACGGCCGGCTGGGCGGCGGCGGCGAGGATGTCGCCGCAGAGGATGTACGGATTCCAGAGCGGCCACTCGCCGCGCGCCAGCGCCGAGCGCACCGCCTGCTGCCACGGAATGATCTGGCAATAGAGATCGGAGAGGGCGATGTCGTGCGGCGTGATCCGCGGGTCCTTGAGAGGCTCGTACGCGAACGCGAGATCGACCGGCGCGTACACGCGCCCGGTGAGGAGCGCGCGCCCCGTGAACGTCATTGGCATCACGATCAGCACGAGCCCGATCGCCGGCGCGACGCGCCGCACGAAGCGCGACCAGACGCTCACGAGCGCGATCGTGACGGCGAGATACAGCAGGAGGGACATGCTGGGCTCAGCATACGTGGAGCGGCGGGCTCTCAGCCCGCCGAATCGAATGGCGGGCTGAGACCAACGGCGGGCTGAGAGCCCGCCGCTCCACTGCCGTCGTACACTAAGCAACCGCATGGATCGCCGCACGTTTCTCGCGCTCTCCGCGACGGCGGCACTCACGCCGTCGGCGGCGCTGGACGCGGCGTCGAAACATCTCCTCCAGATGAACGGCTATCCGCTCAACCTGGAGACGCCCCTCGAGCTGCTGACCGATTACCTCACGCCGAACGAGCTCTTTTTCGTCCGCAGCCACTGGAACCCGCACATGCCCGATCCGAAGAGGTGGGCGCTGACGGTCGACGGCGACGTGAAGCGCGGCCAGCGTCTCACGCTCGACGATCTGAAGAAGCTTCCGCGTGCCGAGGCCACGTGCGTCTTGCAGTGCGCGGGCAACGGGCGCGGGCTGCAGAATCCGACGATGCCCGGCGTGCAGTGGCGATACGGCGCCGCCGGCAACGCGAAGTGGCGCGGCGTGCGCGTGAAAGACGTCCTCGATCGCGCGGGCGTGAGTCCAGCCGCCGCGCACCTGCACCTCTTCGGCAGCGACGATCCTCCCGGAAAAGTGCCGCCGTTCCATCGCAGCATCGAGATGGAGAAGGCGATGGACGACTGCATCCTGGCCTGGGAGATGAACGGCGTCCCACTGCCGCCGCAGCACGGCGCGCCGCTGCGCCTCATCGTGCCGGGATGGGCGGGCGATCACTGGATGAAATGGGTCGTGCGCCTCTCCGCCCAGAAGGATCCGCAGAAGGGCTTCTACATGGACACCGCATATCGCTGGCCGCTCACGCCGGGCGCGCCCGGCGTCGCGTTCAAGCCGGAGGAGATGAAGCCGCTCACGGAGATGGCCGTGAAGTCGAACATCACCTCCGCGCCGAAACGTGCGCGCATGAAGATGCCGTACGACGTTCGCGGCTTCGCCTTTTCCGGCGCGCCCGACGTCGCGAAGGTCGAGATCAGCGACGACGACGGAAAGACGTGGAACGCCGCGCAGCTCGACCCGCGCCACACGCCGCACGCATGGCGTCTCTGGACGTACCGCTGGACCCCACGCTCCTCGGGGACCGCCATCCTCCTCGCCCGCGCCACCGACAGCCGCGGCGCCGCGCAGCCGCGCGAAACGGTCTGGAACCAGAGCGGATACCTCTTCAACGCCTGGCACTCGGTGAACGTCGAGGTGACCGAATGATGCTGCTTCTCCTGGCGATCCTCGCCGCGCTTCCAATGCCGGGAACGCAGTTCAAGCAGCTTCCGGCCGGCAAAGGCAAAACGGAAGTCGAGGCCGCGTGCTACGCCTGCCACTCCGCCGACCTCCTCGTGCAGCAGCGCCTCACGCCGAAGCAGTGGACGGCGACGGTCGAGAAGATGATGCGCTGGGGCGCGGAGATGAAGGAGAGCGACAAGCAGGTGATGATCGATTACCTGTCGAAGCACTTCGGGCCGGGGAATCGCTTCACGCCCGCCGCAACCACACCCGTGAAGTGATCGGTTACGCGGTTGCGCAGTTACGCGGTTGCGCGGCGAAACCCACCGCGCAACCGCGCAACCGCGTAACCGATCAACAGTACGAACATCGTCACGCCACTGACCCACGCCCCGATCACAAACGCCTCCGGCAAATACACCATCCGCACGGTGTGCGTTCCCTGCGGCACGTAGACCGCGAGGAGCGTGTGATTCGCGTAGCGCAGCGGCGCGCGTTTTCCGTCGACGAATGCGCGCCATCCTTTCCACGCCGTCTCCGAGATCACCAGCCAGCCGCCGCCGTCCATCGAGGCGTGGATCAGCAGCTCGCCGCGGCCTTTCTGCTCGACGCGCGCGCGGCCCGGACCGTTCACTTCCTCGCGGGAAACGCTCATCCGCGCGTCGATCCAGCTCCGCTGGGCGAAGTCGTTTTCCAGCCGCATCTGCAGAAGCGTGACGTCCTTCGAATAGCCGGCGCGCACGCGACGCGGGACGAACGCGCGGCCGAGCGCGTGCGTGTTCTCGAAGAGGTACGTGCCCGGCTGCTCGGCGATCTTCCGCCAGCCGGGCGGCGGGGCGGTCTTCACGCTCCACGGAACGAGCGCGTAGCGCACGTTCAGCATCGACAGGAACGGCGGCCGCAGATCGTCAACGCGGTTCCACCACACGCCCTGCGGCACCGACCAGATCTCGATCGTCTCGACCCAGCGCTTGAGGCGGAGGGCCTGATATCCGCGGACGTCTTCGAGTCCGTACAGCGTCGCCGAGTTCGGAATCAGCTCGTACAGCTGCCCCACGATGCGGAACGGCTCGCCGCCCTTCGGCAGTTTCTCGAGCACCGGAATCGGCGGATAGAACATGCGCGGCGACAGCGTCGGATACATGTCGCCCACTTCGATCGTCCGCTGCGCGACGATGAGCAGCAGGAGCAGCGCGCAGGCGGCGCGCCCGCGCGCGGTCGCGGCGATCAGCGCCACGAGCAGCGGTCCCGCGATGAGGATCGCCGTCTGCATCTGGACGAACGCCGGCGTGAGACCGAGAGCGAGCATGCGGCTCCACGCATTCGCGCAGGCGAGAGCGAGAAGGACCGCGACGGCGATCGAAGTGATCGCCAAGGAGAGCGGGCGTCCCGCCCGCCTGCTGATTGGGCGGGCGAGACGCCCGCCCTCCTCCACTCCCAGCGCGGCGAGAATCGCCACTCCGAACGCGGCCGCGGCGACGAGGCGCTCGTTCAGCGAGATGTCGAACAGCGGCAGCTTCGCGATGAGGTCCGCGAACGGCGGCATCCTCGTGCCGAGGAGCACTCCGAAGACGATCAATGCGAGGGCGATCCACTTCGCGCGCAGGCGCGAGCGCCACGCGCCGAACACGGCCAGCGCGAGCGCCGCGCTCCCGCAGTACGCGCTCTCCAGCGGCGGCTCGAACTTCAGGTTCTCCGGCCACTCCTTCTGCGGCATGCCGTGGATGAACGGCACGAGCTGCGCTTCCAGTTTCGCAGCCGCGAGCGGCAGGGGCACCGACTTCTCCATCTGCCGGAAGACGTTGCGCCGCAGCTCGTGCTCGAACGTCTGCGGCAGCGCGTCCATCACCGGGAACAAGTAGATCGCACAGACCAGCAGTGCGGCCACGCCCGAGCCGATGCCGAGAATCGCGATGCGAATGATTCCTCGCCCCCGCACCGCCCACAACTCCGCCGCCGCCCAGATCGCGCCGATCGCTACCAGGTGTAGAGCGGTCTCCGGATGTCCGGCGAGGAGCATCATCACGAAGACGAACGTGAGCAGCGCCGCGGCGCGCAACGAACGCTCACGCACCACACGCCGCACGCCGAGAATCAAGAGCGGGAGCCAGACCGTCGTCGCGCCGAGCGCCCACTCCAGCCAGATGGCGATGAACGTGGAGAACATCCACGCCGCGCTGCCGGCGAGGCGTGCGATGTCCGATGTGGCGACCGCTGCCTCAGCGGTCGCTGGTGCCGCTGAGGGCAGCGGCACCCACAATAGATCGCGCAGCAACAAAAACATTCCCAGTCCGGCGATGAAGAACGTCATCGCCGCGAGGAACGTCAGGCTGTTCGGCAGCGGCAGGAGGAGGCTCAGCAGAAGGAGCGGATCGAAGGCCGCGGGCTGCGCGGCGGCCGCGAGCACATCGCCCGCGAAGATGTGCGGATTCCACAGCGGCGCCTCGCCGTGCCGGTAGGCATCGCGGACCGCGTACTTCCACGGGATGTTGTGCGAGTAGACGTCCGAGAGCAGCCCGTTGTGCAGCCGCCCCACGCCGTACTCCGCTTTCATCCACGACAGCGGCTCCGCGCCGTACGGCAGATCGATCGGCGCGTACACGCGCCCGGTGAGCAGCGCGGGTCCGGTGAACGCGAGCGGCAGCAGCACGAGGACGATCGCGATCTGCCAGCGGATGCGCGCAAATCGCGTGGCCGCGGCGGCCGTGATGAGGTAGAGAAGGGCCGTCGTCACTCCACGCCTCGTAGAACGGGAACACCCCCGCCCGCCCCGGAGTTAGATTGATACCTCATGGACTCCATCGTCATTCGCGGCGCACGCGAGCATAACCTCAAGAACATCGATGTCGTCGTCCCCCGCAACAAGTTCGTCGTCATCACCGGCGTGAGCGGGTCGGGCAAATCGTCCCTCGCCTTCGACACCATCTTCGCCGAAGGGCAGCGGCGCTACGTCGAGTCGCTCTCCGCGTATGCCCGGCAGTTCCTCGAGCAGATGGAAAAGCCCGACGTCGACTCGATCGAAGGGCTCTCGCCCGCGATCTCGATCGAGCAGCGCACGACCTCGCGCAATCCGCGCTCCACGGTCGGCACCGTCACCGAGATCTACGACTATCTCCGCCTCCTCTACGCGTCGGTCGGAGTGCCGCACTGCACCAGCTGCGGCCAGGAGATCCGTCCGCAGACGATTCAGCAGATGGTCGACCGGCTGATCCAGCTGCCGGCCGGAACGAAGTTCACCATCCTCGCGCCGTATGTGCGCGGCAAGAAGGGCGAGTACCGCAAGCAGATGCTGCAGATGGTGAAGGAGGGCTTCACCCACGCCATCGTCGACGGCGATGAAATCGAGCTTTCGAATCCGCCAAACCTCGACAAGCAGAAGAAGCACACCATCGACATCCGCATCGACCGCATCGTGGTGAAGGAAGGAATCGCCCAGCGCCTCGCCGACTCGCTCGAAACGGCCACGCGGGTGACGAAGGGGCTTGTCAAGATTCTCTACCAGGAGAACAAACGCGAAGAGCTCCTCTCCCAGAGCTACGCCTGTCCCGACTGCGGCATCTCCATCGGCGAGATCACGCCGCGGCTCTTCTCCTTCAACTCTCCGTACGGCGCGTGCCCGCGCTGCTCGGGGCTGGGCATGCTGCTGGAGATCGACGAGCGGAAGATCGTTCCCGACCCGGAGAAGTCGATCGAAGGAGGGGCGATCGCGCTCTGGAAGGAAGGCTCCGAGCACTGGCGCCTCAGGCAGATCCACACGCTCGCGCGGCACTACAAGTTCAAGCTCGACACGCCGTGGCAGAAGCTTGCCGAAAAGGCGCGCAACTGCATCCTCTACGGTTCCGAGGAGAAGATCCGTTTCGAGTTTCAGGGAAGCGAGAGCACGTACGAGTACAAGGGCACCTACGAAGGGATCGTCCCGATGCTCAAGCGGCGCTACCACGAGTCGGACTCCGACGACATCCGCGAAGAGATCGAGCGCTTCATGACGCCGACGAAGTGCCCGGAGTGCGGCGGCCGCCGCCTCAAGCCGGAAGCGCTGAGCGTCACCGTGGCCGGGAAGACCATCGACCGCATCGTCGCGCAGCAGCTGAAGGACGCCGTGGAATTCTTCCGCAAGATCGAGCTCACGCCGCGCGAAGAAGCGATCGCCGGCAAGATCCTCAAAGAAGTCCGCGACCGTCTCGGATTTCTGAACGCGGTCGGCGTCGGTTACCTGATGCTCGACCGCAACGCCGCTTCTCTTTCCGGCGGCGAGGGACAGCGCATCCGTCTCGCGACGCAGATCGGATCGAAGCTCATGGGCGTGTTGTACGTGCTCGACGAGCCGTCGATCGGACTGCATCAGCGCGACAACCGCCGGCTCATCGAATCGCTGCTCGAGCTGCGCGACGTCGGCAACACGGTGATCGTCGTCGAGCACGACGAGGAGACGATCGAGACCGCGGACCACATCATCGACCTCGGCCCGCGCGCCGGCGTGCACGGCGGCGAAGTCGTCGCCGAGGGGACGCTCGCGCAGGTGAAGACGTTCCCGGCGTCGCTGACCGCGAAGTATCTGCGCGGCGAGGCGCGCATCGAAGTGCCGGCGCTGCGACGCATGCCGAACGGCAAGGCGCTGGTGATCCGCGGCGCGCGGCAGAACAACCTGAAGAACATCGACGTCACGATTCCGCTCGGCCTCTTCATCGCCGTCACCGGCGTGAGCGGCTCGGGCAAATCGACGCTCGTCAACGACATCCTCTACAAGGCGCTGTCGCGCCACTTCTACGACGCCATCGACACGCCCGGCGAGCACGATCGCATCGACGGACTCGAATTCATCGACAAGGTCATCGACATCGATCAGTCGCCGATCGGCCGCACGCCGCGCTCGAACCCGGCCACCTACACACAACTCTTCACCGAGATCCGGAACCTGATGGCCGCGACACCCGAGGCGCGCATGCGCGGCTACGGACCGGGGCGTTTCTCGTTCAACGTGAAGGGCGGGCGCTGCGAGGCGTGCAAGGGCGACGGGCAGATCAAGATCGAGATGCACTTCCTGCCCGACATCTACGTCACCTGCGACGTCTGCGGCGGGAAGCGCTACAACCGCGAGACGCTCGAGGTGAAGTACAAGGGCTTCTCGATCGCCGACCTACTGGCGATGACGGTCGAGCAGGCGCTGGATGTGTTCCGCAACGTGCCGCGCCTGGCGAACATCCTCCGCACGCTCGACGAAGTCGGCCTCGGCTACATCACGCTCGGCCAGTCATCGACGACGATCTCCGGCGGCGAGGCGCAGCGTGTGAAGCTGGCCAAAGAGCTCGCGAAACGAGCGACCGGCAGAACGCTCTACATCCTCGACGAGCCGACCACCGGCCTGCATTTCGACGACGTGGCGAAACTCCTTCACCTGATGCACGGCCTCGTCGACCGCGGCAACACCGTCGTCGTGATCGAGCACAACCTCGACGTCATCAAGACCGCCGACCACGTGATCGACCTCGGCCCCGAGGGCGGCGACGACGGCGGCCTCGTCATCGCCACCGGCACCCCCGAACAAGTCGCCGACGTCGACTCCCCCACCGGCATCTACCTCCGCAAGGTGGTACGGAGGGCGGGCGTCCCGCCCGCCCCCACTGGGCATGTAGCCCGCCGACGCTAAACAGGTATCCGCTCGGGATAAGACCGCGCGAAGCGCCAGTCGAGCAACCCTGCCTTCGCCGAAGGCGGGCCGGACGCCCGTATGGGGGCATAGAGACGGGCGGCGAATCGTTTCTTCGCGAGACCGATGTCTAAAATTTTTCTTCTCTCGCCGGCGAATTTGAGCGGGACGCGGGCGAAGCAGCTCGCTTCGCCGCGGGCGACGTTCGAGGCGGCGCGGCGCTTCCGATCCGTGGAGGGGGTGGCGATCGCCGAGGCGTTCGCGTTCATGAGCTCTCTCTACTTCCGCGGAAAGATCGCTTACGCGCGGAGGTTCGCCGTTCCCTCGGCGGTGGTCGGCGGGGACGGCATCTTCGTCATCACGTCGGGATTCGGACTCGTGCCGCCCGACTGGGCGCTCACGGAAGAGCGGATGCAGCGGATGAAGAAGATCGACGTCGACGTGGCGACGCGGAGCTACACCAAGCCGCTGCGCGATCACGCGCAACTGCTCGCCGGCGCGCTCGACGACGACACGCAGATCGTGCTTCTCGGCAGCGTGGCCACCGGCAAGTACGTCGACATCCTCCTGCCGATCCTCGGCAACCGTCTCCGCTTCCCGGCGCTCTTCGCGGGGCTCGGCGACATGTCGCGCGGCGGCCTGATGCTGCGCGCCGCGCGCGAAGGGCGCGAGTTGCAGTACACCACGCTCGACGCGCCGCGACATCGCGTGGGCGGGAGCGGGAAGATGCCGGCGGAGTGGTAGTGATCCCAACCGACATCAACGAAGTCATCCTGAAGTTCGGCAAACGCGAAGTGCGCCTCACGAACCTCCGCAAGATCTTCTGGAAAAAGCTCGGCATCACCAAACGCGATCTGCTGCAGTACTACGCCGACGTCTCGCCATGGCTGCTCCCGCATCTCACCGAACGGGCCATGGTGATGAAGCGGTATCCGAACGGCGCGGAAGGCGACTTCTTCTACATGAAGCGCGCGCCCGAGCCGCGGCCGGAGTGGATCGAGATCTGCGACATTGCTCATGGCAGCGCCGGGATCGTGAACTTTCCGATCGTGCAGGACGTACCGTCGCTGCTCTGGCTGATCAACCTCGGGTGCATCGATCTCAACCCCTGGTACGCGCGCTGCGACGACACTGACCGCCCCGACTTCCTCCACTTCGACCTCGATCCCGGTCCCGGGGCGAACTTCGAGAAGGTGCGAACCGTCGCATTACATGTGCGCGACATCCTCGCGGCTCTCAAGATGCCGACCTACGCGAAGACGA
>Ga0105242_10003708_pt1 | contig 11887 bp, 19 predicted proteins | sample KBSM24metaG_FD_81521 | JGI IMG/M metagenome (GOLD analysis project Ga0105242, IMG submission 81521) | Miscanthus rhizosphere microbial communities from Kellogg Biological Station, Michigan, USA - KBS M2-4 metaG | ecosystem: Host-associated > Plants > Roots > Rhizosphere > Soil | place...
CCGCGCCGCCGATCCCGGCTCCGCCCGCCCCAGCGCCGAGCACGCCTCCGGCGCCGACGGCGATCGTGCCGCCGCCGGTCGAGGTCTCCGGCTCGGTAGAGGTCGCCACGCCGGCTACGCCGGAGAAGATCCTGCCGCCCGAGTGGCCCTTCAAGGGCTTCACCGGCTGCCAGCCCTGGGAGGCGGAGAACCCGCCCACGATCACCCACGACCGGCGGATGCTGACCTCCGGGACCAATGGTCCCGAGGTCGCCGAGCTCGGCGCCCTCCTCGGCGTGATCGGTTACCCCAATCCGATCACCGCGGGGCAGAACCCCCACGCGATCTACGACACCGAGCTCGCCGCCGCTGTGCGCCAGTTCTGCTCGGAGTTCGGGGTCAGCGAGGACCCCGCGATCGTCGCGGCGATGACCGCGGACGTCGTCGGGCCCTGGATCTGGGAGGCGCTCAACCGCGCGGCCCGGAAGGCGGCCAGCTAGCCCGATGCCGGCCGGCGCCGCACAAGCACCGCCACGCGGTCCCTTGACCTCCCCTCCGGACTGGTGGGTTGGAAGCGAGGCCGCGGGCGGTGCTGAGCCGGGGCCGGGAGCCGAAATGGGGATCCCAGGCCCGGGCTGGCCGCCCCTCCAGACGATCGAGTACGTGACGAAACTCATCGTCCTTGTGCTCTTGCTGCTCGCGGTGCCGTGGGTGTTGGCCAAGCTGATCGAGTCCCCGCGCGATGGCAGCCACGCCGCTGCGGCCGCCGTGGGGAGTCTGGGGGCGAAGTGAGTGTGCCCCTCGAGGAGCTCGCAGCCGGGTGCCCATCGGCAGCAGCTGCAAGTCAAGCAGCATGGCGTTCTGACTCCCAAGGAATGGGCCGCGGTGATCGTCGCCGAGGCGAACAAGCTCGGCTACAAGCTGACCCCTCGCGACGTCGCCGAAGGTGTGGCGACGGTCCAGATCGAGAGCAGCGGCAACACGTCCAACTTCGTGCAGGGGGCCGGCGGCCATATCGGCGGGCTCTCGGAGTCCCCGGCGTTCGGATCGGTTGCCGAACGCCTGAACCCGGGGGCCGCGGTTCGGGCCGGGCTCGAAAACTGGCACTCAGAAGGCGGCTGGTGGAATGCCTGGGGCCAGTGGGAGAAGGAACAGGCCGGCCGCTGGGGCGGCGAACCGAGCGAGTACAAGCAGTACCTGGGGATCGCCGAGGCGGCGCTCGGGCATCCGGCCTCGATCGGCGCCCGGCAGGTGTCGCGCCGACCAGGTGGAGAAGCGTCGCCGGCGACGTCGGGCGCCAGCTCGCTCGGCGGCGATCTCATGCACGCCGGCCTCGTCGGGGTCCTGGTGCTCGGGGGCGCCGGGCTACTGGCCTTCGGCGGATCGCGCTTCGTCGGCGCGTCGAAGGCCGGAAAGGTCCTGGGGGAATGAGCTACGTCTACCCCTTCGGCAAGAACGTGACGACTGGCCGGATCGACCAGGGCCAGGACTTCGGGGGCACCGGCCCGATCTTCGCGATCGGCCGCGCACGCATCGTCTCCACGGGCGCCCCCGGCTGGCCCGGCGGCGCCGGCGTCCTCTACAAGCTCCTCGACGGCCCGAAGGCCGGCCGCTACGTCTTCGTCAACGAGGGGATCAAGGTCAGCGTCCACCCCGGCCAGCTGGTGAAGGCGGGCGAGGTAATCGGGCACCTGATCCCCGGCAGCGAAACCGGCATTGAGATCGGCTGGGCACACGCCAACGGCGAACCGATCAGCCATCCCGAATACAGCGAGGGCATGGAAACGAGGGGCGGAAAGGCGATGGCCGCTTTCCTCGCCGGCCTTCCGAAGGTGGGCGCTCACGGTGGCTTCCAGGTTCCCCTTCCCGCCGGCGAACGCAAGCGGCTGCAGGGCCTCGCCAAGGAAGAAAACCTTGGCGAAAGCGTCCTTCCCGGCGGCGGTGAAATCGCTGACGAAATTCTCGGCGGGATCCTCGGCGATCTCGCGAAGTCAGCCGAGCCCCTGATGCTGAACATCGCCCTGGTCGGCGGCGGCGCTTTCCTCATCTACTACGGCGTCGCGCTCCTGGCCGGCGTCAACGAACCGGGCCTGAAGATCCTGCGGGGCGCGAAACGAGGCGGCGAGGCAGCGGCGGTGGCGGCGTGAACGAGCAGCTGCAAGAGGCCCAGGACCACGCCCTCGAGGAGTTCCTGGTTGCAATCCGCGATCTCGCGGGCTTTGCACGCCAGCGCGAGATCCCGGCCGAGCTCCGCGCCCTGGTCTTCGATGGCTCCGCCGGTGTATATGAACAGCTTGATGACGTCGGTGCGCCGGCGAGGTCCTTCGCCGTCATCAACCCCGTCGAAGCCACCGCATACATCAACTTCGGTGGCGGCCAAGCCCGGGAAGGGTCGGCGATCCCGGTCCCGCCGCGCTCGGCGCTCGTCATGCCGATCGCCACCCCGGGCCACGTGATGTTGGGCGTTGACCAAACCGACCTCGGCGAAGACGAAGCGACGATCTATCGCCTGCGCTTCCACAGCGTGCAGCCCTTCTTTCTGGGAGCGCTCGGGTGATGCCGATGCTCCCGCCCTGGGCGGGTGCGCCGCCGGCGAGCGCCCGCGCGAGCATCGGGCAGCCCTGCTCGGATCGCATCACGAGCCTGTGCGCTGCGCTCGGCACCGGTGCCGCCGAACAGTCCAGCGGCGCCAAGCTCGGCGAGACCTCGCGAGTCAAGGCGAAGCTCCTGCGCAGCTGCGGCGGCTTCCGAGTCGTGGTCGGCAATTGGTCGAAGGTCAACGAGAAAGCGGCCCAGAACACGATCACGATCAAAGTCGGCCTGGAGATGGCCAACGGCGAAGTCCTGCCCGTGAACTGGGGCGGCAAGGAATCCGTGACCATCGAAAAAGGGATGTACGCGATTTCCGACATCGCGCCGGCGAACGGGCTCGCCGGCGAAACCGTCTGGATACGGACCTACGTCAGCGTCGCCGCGGAAGGCCTCAAATGGCCGCTCTCCCTCACCCTCAACAAAGCCGAAGGCGAGGGTGTTACCGCCGGCAATACCGACAAGTCACAGGGAGCCTCTGAAGTTCCTCCCAGCGAAGGCACCTGTTACTCCCCCGTTCTTCTCCTTGCCGTCTCCCCGAACGAACTGGTGCCCGTCGTCGGGCTGCACGGCGATTCGATCCTCGCCGGCAACCACGGCACGCCGATCGACATCGGCTGGGCGAAGATCGCCTTCGCTCCGAGCGGTCAGGCCTACGTCGAAATGTCTAAGGGCGGCGGCTTCGCCGAAACCGCGGCGAAGTTCAACGCCAGCGAGGGGCGCTGGCAGATGGTCGACTTCGCCAACTACGCGCTCGAGGCCTACGGAGTCAACGACGTCAACACCGGGCGCACCTTCGCCCAGATCAAAGCCGACAAAGAAACGATCTGGCGGCGTCTGATCGAGCGCGGCCAGAAGGTCTTCGCAACGACGGTGACGCCGATCGCGACGTCGACCGACGGATTCACCACCTTGAAAAACCAGACTCCTGGCGTCCACGACACCACGCGCCAGGAAGTGAATGCGTGGCTGCGAACGCGGCCTGCTCAGCTGGAGGGGCTGATCGATACCGCCTCCGCCGTGGAGTCGGGGATCTCCGGCAAATGGATTCCGCTGATGACCGAAGAAGGGATCCACCCCTTGCAGATCGGCCATGAAGCGATGGCCAGGCTGCTGCGACCCGGGCAGCTGTTCAGATGAGCGCCCTGCGAGAGAGGCTCCGCGGCGCCCTGGCGCCCTCGGCGCCAACGGTTCAACGGTGGAGCGGCTCCCTCCCGATGCCCGAGCAGACCACGGCCGAAGGCGCCGAGTACGGCCCGAACTCCAGCTATGAGCTCCCTTTCTCGCCCGGGTTCCCAGAGGGTCCGGTCTGGCCGGTGGAAGTGTGGTTCCTCTCCAGCTTCCAAGTGACCCTCACCGGGACCCTGATCGTGCGCGATGAACTCGAGCTCTCGCCGGAGACCGAAATCCTGCCGGTCATCCTGGCGCTCGAACAGAGCGGGCGCCCGGTGTGGTCCCAGAACCTGCCGCTGAGGCTCGTGCCGGAACTCGGCACCGACAAACAGCGATTCAACTTCAAGATCGGCGTCTTCGTAGACCTGACGAATCCCCTTCCCTATGACGCAACCGCCCAGATGCGGTTCGTCGTCTCCGGCCTGGTCCCGGTCTACAAGCCGCCGGGGCCGACCTTCGAGAGTGAAACCCTCGAACGACTTGGGCAGCTGCTCGAAGCCATCCAAATAGGGAACCTGACCCAGGGCGAAGTCATCTCTGCGGTGACCGCGGTGCTCGAAGCCGTGGAAGCGAACGAGGCCACGACGGCCGAAGCGGTCACCGCGCTCGAAAACGCCGGCGTCACCCAGGAAGAAATGGTGGCCCTGCTCGAAACGATCGCGGCCAACACGGAATAAGGAGTCGCCTCGATGTCCCGTATCCACATTCTCGAGCCAGAACCCTTCAAGTTGCTGCCCTCGAGCTTCCTGCCCGAGAAGCCGTCGGCACCCGGACATCTCCGCGACGTCCTCGATCTGGCCGAGCTCGAGGCGCCCCGCTGGCCGGAGATGCTCGGCTCGATCGACGGGCCAACGGCCGCCCTCTCACACATCATGGACGGGATGGCGAATGCCATGCTCGCGGCGATACCCGCCTACGGTCTTAGCAGTGTGTGGGAATTGATCCTCTGTACCGGCAACCCAGGACCGACTGGTGTCGAACACCAATTCAATTTTGAAGTCGGCTTTCCCAAAATCACCTGGGGCGCAGCGGCTTCCCGGAAAATCTCGAACTCCAAAGCAGCGGTATTTGTCGAAATCAAAAAAACCGCGACCATCACCTTCGCCCTTCTCTCCCCGAACGGCCAGCCGTACGGCGCCTACGCCGAACTCGCCGCGCCGGTAACGCCCGAAATCGGCGACACGCTGCGGGTGAACATTGGCGGCCTCGTGGTGGAAATCCCGTAGCCGATGCCCACCGTCCGGACTATCAGCGCGGCGATCAAAGCCGCGGCCCAGAGCACCAGCACCGTCATCGACCCGACGAAGTACGCCGCCGGGGTCGCGTCGACTGTGCCGGTGGCCTCCGCCCGGGCGAGCATCGCACAGCGCCTTGCCGCCGAGCTCGAAGCACGCGCCGCTGTCGTCGCCGGCGTCACCCGCCTGCCCCAGAGCCAGCACGTCTTCCTTACCTTCGAGCTCGAGCGAACTCTCATCCCCTACATCGCGGAGAGGGGGTGATCGCATGGCACGCCGCAAGAAACGCTCCCGGCGCAAGCCGAAGGGCCACAAGAAGGGCTGCCGCTGCGTCGTCTGTCGACGCCGCTGACAGCTACTGCAAGTACCTGACTACAGGAGGAGTGAGTTGAAGACCCATGCGAAACACCTGACGATCGCCGGAGTGCTGACGCCGATCGCCCTCGCCGCCGCGGCGGCGATCGCCAATGAGGCACAGACCGTTCTCGGGCTCGACCTTCACGGCAGCGCCCTCGCGATCTTCCTGGTCGGGTTCGTCGCCGGCGCCAGCCTGGCCGTTCACGGGCAGCTGCGCCTCGAGGCGCAGAAGATCCTCGCCGAGCTCGGCACGGGCGAACTCGATCTTGGAGCCGTCCTTGGAGGCCTCTCGGGACTCTTCCCGACGACGGAACCGTCGCCCGCCAAGCCCGCGGAACCCGTCGCGCCCCGATCGAGCGAGCCGCTACCGCCGGCGCCGACGTTCCCCCCGCCCGCGCCGCCGGCGCCCCCCGCGCCATGAGCGCCACGTCGAGGCTCAAGGAGCTGCGTTGGCACCTGCGCCGCGGGCGTAAGAAGGTGGCCCGAATCGTCGGCTTCAACCGGCGGCGCCGGCGAGCGATCAAGCGCCTGGAGGCCGAACTCGAAACGCGGGCGATGTTCGATTCGGTGACGATCTCGGAGATCCCCAAGAGCGCCGGCGCGGTCGCCGGCTACACCGGCGGCAGCTGGCCGACCTACTGGGATCTGGTCAAGGAGTTCCCACATGCGTTCGTCCTGGACATCGCCGTCGCCTCGTCCTACGACGCTCGCTGCCTCGACATCGAGAGCGGCGATGCGACGGTAGCCGAGGCGATTCCCTGGCTCCGACGCCAGCACGCTCGAGGAGTGAAGCGCCCGCGCCTGTACATCGCCGTCTCCGGGGCCTCGCAGCTGCTCGCCCTCCTGGACGATGCGGGCTATCGCCAGGGCCGCGACTATCTCCTATGGACGGCGCACTGGACGTTCGAGCCGCACCTCTGCGGGCCGCATTCCTGCGGCGCGCTCCAATCCACCACGGCCGACGCTACCCAGTGGACCGATCAGGCGCTCGGGCGGAACCTCGATCAGAGCCTGGTCAGCCCGGAGTTCATCGGCTAGCCGCCGTGCAAGCGGAAGCGATCATCGCCGCGATCATCGGCGCCGTCGGGGGTGGCGGCGGCGCCGGTGTGCTGTACCGGGCCTTCGGTCCCCAGCGCGAGTCCGAAGTCGCGACCTACTACCGCGAAGTCATCAAGTCGCTGATGGATGAAAACCTGAGCCAGCGCAAGCGCATCAAGCAGCTGCTCGAGGAAACCGAACACACCCACCAGCGGATCGAGGAGCTCCAGCACGCAGTGAGCAAGGTCGAGGCTGGAGACCTTCCCCCTGAGTACAGCTAGGGGTGACACTCCCCAGGGGCGAGCGGGGTGGTGCCCCTGGGGAGGGAGTCGGGGGGAAGCTATCCGGCATTCTGCTGCTTGGCAACCAAGCCGCTCTCCCTAAGTGAGTCGAACGCCGCCTGGTAGCGGGGGATGGTCCAGCCCTCGCCGATCGCCCAGTACACCGCGGCCGGGGCAGGCTCCCTGGTGAACGCTTCGAGGTTCGCCAGCGCAACGAGCAAGCGGCCCGCGTCGAGCTCGGGCTCGAGGGGGACCGTCACGACGCGAGCTCCAGCTGCTCGTCCTCGTCGGGAACCGAGCCGGTCGTGTAGAGCGACCACGCCCGGCCGACCGCCCCCGAGCCGGGGAAGAGGTCGACCAGTTCGTCGCCGGCGACAGCGCCGAGCAGCCGGAACATCCATTCGCAGAAGGCCGCCGGCTTCATCCCCGTCAAGGCGTCGGGATGGGAGCGCTGGTGGCCGCCGCCAATCAGGACGTCGGTGAGGTCGAGGATCTCGGGCTCGGGTCGCTGGCGGCCACCGGCGACGAGTAGCGCCTCATAGACGTGGATCGCCTCATAGGCCAGCGTGCTCGAGCGGCGACGGCTCACCCAGATGCACAGGCGCGTATCCGGTGGGCAGAGCGCCCAGACATCGCGGAGCGCCGTGGCGGACGTCGAGAGAGCCCAGCCGTCCGGGAACTCGGCGACCAGGCGGTCGACCAACTCGCGATGGTCGACCTCCTCGCGCCCGTAGTAGCGCTGAGAGAGTCCGGGGTAGGGAGGGTCGGCGTAGGCAAAGCGCTTCGGTTCTGCAGAGGCGACGGCTCTGGCCTTCTTCACCTTGAAGCGTGCCTTGGCCTGCCGGCAGGCCTTCGAGCAGGTCCGCGCATCGGCCCGAGCCCCGACAGGGATCGGGCCTTTGCACCATTCGCACTGTCGTCGTGGCCCATTCATGTGAGGCCTCCGAAATCCGAGGCTCTGAGAGCCGATCTGAGCCCCTCGAGGAGATGTCCCCTTGTCTTCCGCTGCGGCTTTTCTGACGTCGACGCGCGACGGATCCGCTCGAGCATCGCCGCGCTCGGGGCGCGGCGGTGCTGTGTCGGGTGGTAGGGCCGGCCGGCGCCGGCGATGGGGATCACGTCCCCTCCGGGAACTTGCCGGAGCCCGGACACTTCGGCACCCGAACCCCCCGCCCGACCCCGTACAGCTCGTGCTTCTGGTCGGAGTGCTCGCGCAGCTTGCCGTTGCTCCGCAGAGCGATGTTGCCATTGCACTGGGGACAAATCCCTCGCTTGAGTCTCACGTTCGGTTCCTTCCTCGAGGCGAAGCTCAGCGCCCTCGCCCGCTTCTCCCATGCCCACTCAGACACGGTGTCGATCGTCAGCACCGTCGAGCTCAGCTGGTCGAGGCCTATGCAGACGGCCTCGACCATGCTTCCCCGTTTGCCGATGATCGCCAGCTGCACGCCGTCGCCCCCCTGGGCGGGGCGCACCAGCAGCTGCCGGCCTTCGGTTGTAGGGATCCTGAGCCCGACGCGGGCGTCATTCACTCCCTCGTCGCAGCGGCGCGACGGCGGCCTCTTCAAGGGCGTCGGCGATCATGCTGGCGGCGACAGGCTCGAGATCGAGAGTCAGCCAGCGGTGGACGGCGCCGTTCCAACAGCGCCCCACTTTCAGCTGGACCTTTCCGTCCTCGATCGCGTCGACGTCGACCCGGCCGCCGGCGACGACCAGGTTCAGGCCGCCCACGGGAGAACCTCGCCCTCGCTCACCACTTCGCTGACTGCTTCCGCGGCGACGTCGATCGCCGCGTCGTAGATGCGGACGCCGAGTTCGGGCGTCGGCTCACCCCACGGGTAGAACCACAGACAGGCGAGCCCCCTGGTGTGGCTGACCTGGACGTGCCCGGTGAAGGTGCGAATCCGCGCACTCGCGCGGGTGCGGAGCGCGTCGGCGAGTTCGCGGGCTTTGCCGTGATCGAGCATGAACGCGAAGCTCTTGCCCTCCTGCTCGATCCACCCGTGCAGAACCCCGTCGATCGGCGGGCCTCCGCCGATCACCAGGTCGCCGCCACCGTGCAATGCAATCGTTCTGGACTCCATGCGATCATGCCTCCTGTTCGGTATTGCGCGCCGGCGTCCCAACCGTCTGGGGGCGCCGGCGCTTTCTCTTTGGCCGCGCCCAGGTGCTACGCCACCCTGCTGGGGTGGTCAACTGCCTGGGCGCGGAGTTGCGCCGCCACTGCTTTGAGACCTCCTCGAGCAGCGGCACGTAGTAGGCCGCTGAGGACGGCGCCTTGCGCCGCCGCCCCCAGCGGATGTCATCGGCGTCGGCCTCGAGCAGCTGCTCGGCAAACGCAAGCCCTGCTCCCTCCCGACCCTCGCCGAAGTTCGCGTAGCGATCGAGCCGAGCCAACGCTCGGTCTAGCCGCCGGCCCCAGCGTCGGTGCGAGAACGCCGGCGGCCCAAAGAGCTCCGTGAAACGCCGCAGGTAGGCCGCCCTCGCCGGCGGCGCCGACCACTCGCCTCCACCCAGCTGCTGTTCCGGGGGGATCCCGGCGACGTTTGCGCCTTCGGCTCGCTGGCCAGCGGCGCCGAGGGCTGCGGCGCGGTCAGGGCGCGGCGGAGCCGCGGCCGCCCGCCGCTCGGCGGCGGAGGCTGGTCCCGGCTCCGATGCTGGGCGGGGCGGAGCCCCGCTCGCTCCTCCCGCCCGTCGCGCGCGCGCGACGGGCACGCTCAAGGAGTTTCCCTTCGTAGAAGGGGAACTCCCCTTCAAGGGACTTGCCATTTTGCCGCGAGCAAAAAAAATGCGGCGAGCGGTCGACGCCGGCCGGTAGCGACGCTTACGGTCGCCCTCCTGGGCGCCCAGGGGACGCCGCTGCGGGCGCCTTCGGGCACCCCCACAGGGCGACTTCGCCACCATTATCGTGCGTTGGACATTTGCTCGGAGACATCCTGGGCAAAACGTAGGCTCCCGCCCGTGCTCGGGTTCTTTTTATGGAGGTTGCCTGGTTTCCGCGACTTAGGACCTCACGGAAAAGGGTTCGTGGAAGCCGGTCCGGTTCTGCTCGGCACCGCGCTGATCTTTGCCGCCATTACTCAGATCGCCTCTGTTCGCCCGGCGGCCGAGACGCTGGAGTCGGCAGCGCAGATCGGTGCCACGCTTCTTATCGCTTATGCGGTCGAGACTTCATGGGTTATCCGGGCCAGCCGGCACCGCCCGAGTCGCGATCGAGAAGAGCGCCTTGGATCTTTCACCGCAGTCGGCTCAGCGGCGGCACTGGGGGTTGTTTTCTCTCTGGGGTTAGCTGATCGGGTCCATGCAGGACACTGGATCTGGCTCGACGGTCTCGGCTTCGGTTGGGTTCTCGGGTCAATCCTCGTTCTCGGGCTGTTCGTCGTAATGCAGCCCTGGATCACGCACGAGTGGATGTATGAGGATGAGGAGGAGAGGAGGCGGCGTTAGCCGCCCAGCGCCTGCCGGGCCAGCTGTCTGCACACAGCCACCAGGCCATGCGGTAGATCGGCCGACGGTGACGCGCCCGGATGGCTCCGGGCGATGCGAACTCGGAGGGCTTGCGGGCGGACGCGGAAGTGCAGCGGCGGCTGCAGGGTGACAGCCTCGCCGTCGATTCCGAGTGGGACCGGCTGGTCGCTCTCGACAGTGAGCTCGGTCGCGGCTAGCTCACGCCAGCGCGCTTGCGACTTTTCCCTCGCTATAGGGGGGTGAAAGTCGACAACGCCGAGGGTGCCAGTGTCGAGGCGCGGGCGGGTGCCGGAGCCGATCGTCGGGCCGAGCAGGTACGGGTTGTTGGAGACGAGAATGAGGGCGGTGCTGGTCTGGTCGGATCCGTCGGGGTCGCGCCAGCGCAGCTCGCGAACCTCCCTGGCGTCTGGGCCCAGCGAGGCTGACAGAGTGTCGAGCAGGGTCCGCATCTTCGCCGCGCGGTACTGGTCCTGGCTGACCGCCTCCGCGTAGACGCCGAGCGAGACGTTGTTGACGAAGACGCGACCATTGACCTCGCCGAGGTCGACGAGGCGCTCTCCCCCGTCGAGGAAGGCGTCGAGGGCGCCGACGACGTCTTCGCGGTCGACGCCGAGATCGAGCGCGAAATGGTTGCGGGTTCCCGCCGGGATGCAGGCGTAGGGAAGGTCATGCTCGGCCGCGATCGCCGCGACCAGGGCCTGGGAGCCGTCGCCGCCCGCCATCGCCAGCCCATCGACCCCCCTCCCCACCGCCTCGCGCACCAGCTCCGCCAGATCCTGGCCTGGCTCTAGCTCGATCACTTCGATTCCGCGCTCGCGCGCCGCCGCGGCTAGGCCGACCTGCTCGGCCCGGCCTTCCCCAGAGCGGGGGTTAATGAAGAGGACCGGGTGCTTCGGCGGCGGCGCCGACGGCAGCGACCGCTCGGCGCGGAAGGCGACGCGGGCGGCAGCTACCGCGACGCCACCGCAGAGTCCGACCAGCAGCCAGGCAAATGCATGGGTGCCGGTCAGCACGACGTAGATCGCCCCCGCCAGCAGCAGCGCCGCCAGCCCAAGGCCCAACCAGCGCTGCGACCCGCGACGCAGCAGCGAGGCCCAGGCGAGCGGCATTGCGAGGACGAGGAAGACAAAGACGAGGGCGCCGCGGGGGAAGTTGGCGATGAGCGTGTAGAGGGCGAGCAGCAGCGCTAGCGCCCCGGCCAAGAGCGCGACGATCGCTCCGGCGCGCCGGCCGCTCATATCATCGCCCGATGGCCGGTTTGCTGAGTGACCTCAAGGCCGTCGACACGGCTGTCTACGCGGCCGTCGCCGGCAGCGAGACGCCGGCGCTCGACACGGCGATGCGTCGCCTCAGCCGAGCTGCCGATCACAGCAAGCTCTGGCTCACCGCCGCGGCCGTGCTCGGCATCGCCGGCGGCTCCCGCGGTCGGCGCGCCGCCGCCAGGGGCCTCGCCTCGCTGCCGCCACTGCCGTCCGCGCAACGCGAGCTGAATGCCGCACAACAACTACTCGGTGCATCGCCATCAGACGAATTGTTCAATGCGGCGTTCACAGCGGATGCCGTACGCCACACGCCACTGAAAGACTACCGCATCTTGCATTTTGCGACGCACGCCCTGCTGCCGGCCGAACTGCGGTGCCAGAACGAACCAGCGATCATCACCTCGGCGCCGCCCAATGCACGCGATGCGTCCGGCACAATGCTGACGGCAAGCGACGTCGCTGGTCTGGATTTAGACGCCAATGCGGTCATCCTGTCAGCCTGCAACAC
>Ga0105242_10003709_pt1 | contig 11879 bp, 9 predicted proteins | sample KBSM24metaG_FD_81521 | JGI IMG/M metagenome (GOLD analysis project Ga0105242, IMG submission 81521) | Miscanthus rhizosphere microbial communities from Kellogg Biological Station, Michigan, USA - KBS M2-4 metaG | ecosystem: Host-associated > Plants > Roots > Rhizosphere > Soil | place: Michigan...
ACATGATCGATAAGGTTCTCGCCGATCCGCCGCCGCAAGAGCCGCGCTCGCACGTCACGAATGCCGACAACATCCAGGCAGTCGTACAGGTGTATAGGGATCTGCTCACGTCCGAAAGCTAAGAACGCACGAAGACGAATTCATTGCATCCGAGATCATTGAAGGTCTTCAGCTTCTCCAAGCGGAATCCCCGCTTCCGGTAGAAATCGAAGATCTCCTCAGGCTTGGCCACCTCGAACGGATACCCGCCTACCCAATCCACTAGGTCGCGCCAGGGCGACATACCGCGCAGCCCGGAGTAATTGCGAAATGTCCGAAACGGGCGAAACAGCACCAAATCCTTGATGATCGGGCGCCAATAAACATGGACGAATGCGGCCCAGAGTATCGGCGGCCTCAGGAATGCCGGTACACCGTTGTAGGTGCGCTTCACCCAGCGCCACCGTCGGCTTGCGGTTCCCTGATCGTTGTAAATAGCGATGAATAGCTTGCCGCCTTCCTTCACTAAGCTCCCGGCGTGCTCTAGCGCCAGCCACATCTGCCCGGTATGGTGTAGCACGCCCCATGAGTAGACCACGTCGAATTTTGGAAGCGCGTGAATATATTCCGCATCCAGAACCGACCCCGTCCCCACGGTCCAGTCTTCATCCTGGGGATAATAGCGGGTTTTCAGTTCGCGAGCACATGCCACCGACGCCGGATCGTAGTCGAACGACCGAACCGTCGCCCCCAGGCGGCGAGCCGCCAAGCTGAACAAACCGCTTCCAGAGCCAATGTCCAAAAACGTCTTACCTTTTAGGTGGTCGGTCTCCAGCATGTCACGCAAAGAGTTTTCCGCGGCCGCTATCCGGGATTCATCCAGCAGCTCCAGAAACGCGGCCCAGTTCTCGCCAAAGGTGAATCGTTCACCGGCGGCAATCTCGGCAGCATGCTGAGTCATATCTTACTCATTTTAGGCGGTTAGCAGTTCTGTTGCAAAATTATGCGAAGTGAGTCCGACCCGGGCGGATCAGGTCGAGCGCCGATACGCAGGGCTTAATGGATGCCCAAAATCCCGATTTTCGCGATCGCCTCTCGAAGCGCCAACTTTTCGCTGTCGCCAAGTACGTTCAAACTCCAAGCCAGAATTCCATACGTGAGCGTTCCGAACGCTATCTCCGTCCCCAGTATCAACGGAATCGCGTGAGTAGAGAGCTCGTATCGAATCCCCCAAGCGACGGCATCTGCTACTCTTGCCATACTCAGAAACGTCGCTGGCCGGCGCCAAGGAAGCAGTTCGTTCACGCTCACTCCCAGGAGCATCTTGATTCTTTGGAGACCAGCGATCTTGAAAACGGCGTTAGCCAGCACACGACAAGAGACCCGCCACTAACCCATGTCCCAAAGCCCACGGCATCAGCGCGACGGTAACCCGTTAGTCGAACCACATTCAGGATTAGCAAGATCCTGGTCTGGGGAAAAACACGCAGCACACCATCGACAGAGAAGAGAGCCAGTAACGCCATGCTCGACCACATCACCACGATCGGCACGCTGGCAAGATATCGACCGGTATAGACGAGCACAATGATTTCGTTTGCCGCCACAACAAAGTAAGGCAACCATCGGGAAAAACAACAGGGCCAGCTTAGCCGTGGTTTGGTGCCAAAGCTCCAGCACAACGCGACAGCGGTGTGTCGCCAGCGCGGCTTAGCCGCGAACCCTGAGGTAAACTAGTCAAAGTGAAATTGAGCGTAGCTTTAGAAATCCTTCAAAGCGCGCGCCACCAACAAGATCCGTTCACTGTCACGCTGGCGTGCGGCTTTACGCCGCTATACCTGCAGACTTTTCTGGGCGCCCACCTGCAAGCCGCGCTTCCGACCCGGCGGGTAGAAATCAAAACGGGACTATACGGCGATCTACCCGGCACTTTGGAGCGTGCTTCCGGCAGCGATGCGATTGTCATAACAATCGAGTGGGCGGATCTGGATGCCCGGCTCGGATATCGCGCACTGGGTGGATGGGGGCCCGCGGAAGAGAGTGACATAATCGCACACGTCCAAGCTTCGCTGCAGCGAATCCAGGCCGCCATCACAAAATTGGATGGCATCCCGATTGCTATTTCGATGCCCACACTGCGGCCGGCTCCGGCGTTTCACACCGCGGGCTGGGAGGCTGGACCCTGCGAGCTGGAACTGGACCAAGCGGTCGCGTGTTTTGCAGCAACCGCCGCAAAATATCCGCTGGCGGCCATAGTGAACGGGAGGCGGCTGCTCGAAGACTCGCCCTCGGAGCGGAGGCTCGACCTGAAGTCGGAACTCTCCACGGGGCATCCCTACACTTTGGCCCACGCCAACCAGATGGGCCAAGCGCTGGCTCGCCTGATCCAGCGGCCGACTCCCAAAAAAGGCCTGATCACGGACCTTGACGATACGTTATGGAAAGGGATCGTTGGGGAAGTGGACGCGGAAGGAGTGAGCTGGGATCTTGCCAGTCACAGCCAGATGCACGGACTCTACCAGCAGATATTGCGCGCGCTGGCGGCCTCGGGAGTTCTGATCGGAGTAGCGAGTAAGAATGACTCCGCAGTAGTAGAGCGAGCATTTGCGAGGAAGGATTTGCTGCTCCCGAAAGACAGCGTCTTTCCGATTGAGGTGCATTGGGATGCCAAATCGACGTCGGCCGGAAGAATTCTGAAGGCGTGGAATATCGCCGCCGATAGCGTCGTGTTCATTGATGATAGCCCCATGGAGCTGGCCGAAGTGAAGGCTGCCTGGCCCGAGATGGAATGTCTCCAGTTCCCCGGGAAAGATGCAGCGAGCGCCGAACCATTTTTACGGAAACTGCGCGATCTTTTCGGAAAACCTCGCGTTGGCGCCGAGGACGCACTGCGTCTGGAGAGTTTGCGGAGCTCCGCGGAGTTTCGCAACGGGACGGAGCATTCGGGCGGGGCTCCCGAGGCGTTCCTCGCGCAGGCAGGCGCAACTTTGACCGTTGAAATCAATCCCCCCGCAAGCGATGGAAGAATACTAGAGCTGGTGAACAAGACCAACCAGTTCAATCTCAACGGGCGTCGCTACACGGAAGCAGACTGGCGCAGGCAGACCGAGCAATCCGGAGCCTTTGTCCTGGCGGTTTCCTACGAAGACAAGTTTGGACCCCTGGGAAAGATCGCTGTACTGCGCGGGCACAATAGGGACCGGACCATAGAATTAAGTGCCTGGGTCATGAGCTGCCGGGCGTTTTCCCGACGCATCGAGGACCGTTGTCTGGAGATTCTGTTTGACAGATTCGGCGCGGACGAAATCCGGTTTCAATTCGAGCCGACGCCAAAAAACGGGCCCACGAGTGAGGCATTCGAGCGCTATTTGCAGGCCAAACCGGCTGGCGAGTTCAATCTTTCACGCGCGCGATTTTCGGAACGGATGCCGTTGCTGTACCACCAGGTGCAGTTCATAGAGCGTTAGCTCGGATTAATGTTACGCGGAATGCGCTGGCTCGGCCGGTCTTTCCGAAACCGCCGTAGTCCATTGACGGAACCATACTTCGAGCATCAGGAGGGCCCATAAATGATTGCTATTGTCGAACCGCCCGCTCTGGTGCTCGTCGATCAAACGACGGACGAAGGCGGGTGACGCGATGCCGCGACCGGCGAACTGGGGGCTCAGCAGATGGTCCTGCACAAAGTCGCGCAACGGGCCGCGAAACCAGTGGCATAGTGGAACTCCGAACCCCATTTTCTTGCGTTGGCGAAGCGTCATTGGAAGACGATCGCCGATAGCGTCAAGCAGAATCGCTTTGCCCTTGCCGTTGCGCATGTTCCAGGCGGCCGGGATGGAAGCGGCCAACTCGGCCAATTCATGATCGAGCAAGGGACACCGCACCTCCAGCGAGTGGGCCATCGACATGCGGTCCACTTTGACCAGCATATCGCCAGTTAGCTTAGCCGTCTCTTCAAAATAGAGAGCCTGGGAGAGCGCATCGGCGCCGATGGGCAGCAGGCAATGATCGAATGAGCGGAGCAGGAATCCCGCGTCGGCTGGAAGCATCCAGTCCGGGTTTAGTAGCTCCCGCCGGAGCATGAATGGCGTGTAGTTCTGTTCGAAGTAGCGTTCCAGCGCCGACGGGCGGCTCATTACGCGCAGACGATTCTTTCCATAAGCGGAGTATGGAAGAAAGTCGGCCAGCGAAGAAAGCATGCTCCGGAGAGCCTGCGGAATGCCGTCGTAGACGCCCATTTTCTGGACTTCGAAGAAACTCTCATAACCCGCAAAAAGCTCATCGCCGCCGTCTCCGGTAAGGACGACTTTTACATGTTCCGCAGCGAATTTGGAAACCAGGTAGGTCGGAATCGCCGCTGTGTCCGCGAAGGGCTCGTCAAAGTGGTGAACAAGACTTGACACCAGGCCCACCGAATCCGGCCGCACGATCAGTTCGTGGTGGTCGGTGTGATACTGGCGGGCCAGCTCTCGAGCGTAAGGCAACTCGTTGAACTCTGCTTCCTCGAAGCCGATGGAAAAAGTCTTCACGGGATCCGGGGACTGGAGGGCCATGGAGGCGACCACCGAGCTCGAATCGATGCCGCCGCTTAGAAACGCTCCGAGCGGAACGTCGGCGATCATGCGGATGCGAACAGACTCGTCAAATACTTCACGCACGCGATCGCGGAGGCTGGCTTCGGTCGCACCCTGGGGAGCTTGCGTGGCGGGCGCAGGTAGAGTCCAGTAGCGTTCCTGGGCCACCGTGCCGTCGGAATCGTAGGTCAGCCAGGCGCCCGGCGGCAGTTTACGAATCGCGCGAAAAGGACTCGCGGGGTCGGGAATATAGCCGAACTGAAAATAGAACCGCAATGCTTCTGTGTCGATCTCGAAAGGAATATCGAGATCTCGAAAGCATTTGATCTCGCTGGCGAAGTAGATACCGTGTGGAAGGATTGCGTAGTACAGCGGCTTTTTCCCGAAGCGGTCGCGGGCTAGCAGGAGCCGCTGGCGGCGCACATCCCACAGAGCAATCGCGAACATCCCGCGCAGCCGGGCCACAGCAGCGGGTCCTTCATCTTCATACAGGTGAACGATGGTTTCGGTATCGCTGTGCGTGGCAAGACGGTGGCCGCGGGCGAGCAAATCGCTCCGCAGAAGGCCATAGTTATAAATTTCGCCGTTAAAGACTACCCAGTTGGACTGGTCTTCATTTGTGATCGGCTGATGGCCGGTACTAAGGTCGATGATGCTGAGGCGCCGCATCCCGATGGCGCAGCCGCCATCCAAATGAAAACCTTCATCGTCCGGTCCGCGGTGGCGGATTGCGGAGCACATTCGCTGGACGTCCGCTAGCGCGGCAGGCCTGTTGGGAAGGAAAAAACCGGCGATGCCGCACATTCGAACATTTTAACTCAGGCATGCTACGCGATTCGTATTCGTTCGTTCAAGCCTCTAAAGGCGACTGGCTGCCGCGGTTGATCGCGCGGGTGGGAAGCAGGGCGCCCAAACCGACCAGCCAGCTTTCGAACTCCAGCGAGGAATAGGCGCTGTGATCGATGAGCCTCGGCAAGAGAAGAGGATTGCTGGTACTGGTCGCCAATCCGGTATCGCAGGTGGTGGCCGAGAGCACACCTTGTTCCTTGAGCCAAGGCAGGAATTCTTTATGGTAAGCGCCGCAGGGGTAGCAGAAGTGTACGGGCCTTTCATGCGTCATTCCTTCGATTTCGATTCGATTGTCGACAATCTCCCGGGTGAATAGATCGTGGTCGAGGGGAGTACGGTGGCGATGAGTATGCAACTGGACGTCGATACCATCGCCCGCGAGGCAAGTTACCTCTTGCGGAGTCATCAGTTGTAGAATCCGCTGGGAGACGAGTGTTTCGTAAGGTAAACCGAGTTGCCTCGCCAGGCGTTCCAGAAGCGCATCGCGTTCCGCCAGCGGGAGACGATGCTCGGCTGCGTAGTGCTCGATCGCAGCGAGTGCGCTGGAACGTCCGGATTCGGAAGCGAGATCGAAGATGCCATCCAGATCCAAAAGACGCCCGCCAGAAAATGTGTTTCGCGCTTTCCACAAAAGATAGGAAGCGAACAACCGGAACACTGGCCGGTGGTGATGGCAATAGAACGTAGTCAGATACACCGTCGCGGGGAACTGGTACTGCTTTAACAGCGGCCGGGCACGATTGTAGAAGTCGAAGGTCCCATCGTCGAAAGTAATGACGACGCTCTTGGGAGGGAGTGTTCCGTTGTATAAACGCTCCAGGCCTTCCGCCAGGGGAAGCACGTTGAATCCACGGTCGCGCAAAAGGCGCAGACGCTGCTCGAAAAGGGCGGCACTGACAAACAGTGTGGGATCCCATTCGTGCTCGTCATCGATTGAAATTCCGTGATAACAAAGGATTAGGAGCCGCCGCCGCCGCCATCCACTCCCGGCAAACAAGCGGAACAGTCCGAAAGACTTGAAGGTCCCTAAGGCCATGCGCTTCAGGCTTTTCAGCACAACTATGGTTCCTGCGCCTCCTTCGAAGGGTGAAATGGTTCGTAAATACTCACGCGAGAAAGGGCCAACTCGCTATATAGCTGCAGGACGGCCAAACACTATTGTCGTTGATTTCGTGGCGAGCCTGAGGCCTTGCGGATTCTGATCCGTTCAGGACTTGCTCAACGATCCGACGGCATGTGTCGCAATCGAGGGGGGCGATCAGATTGACGCCGACCTGTGCGGCGATCACGAGCGTACCGAAACGCCGGGCTTCCCTGATGGCGAGCGAGTTTCCATCGTAAAATGGGTTCGGAGAAGGACACTGCGATCTGGAAATCACAGCTCCCAATCCGCCCACCAGCAGCCAGCACGGAAGAGTACCGCTGAAAGAAATCGACGATATTAGCCGGCTGGTGACATACATGCGCTGGGCAGAACCCGTGCGGCATGAATCAGATGATGATTCGTCGGAGCTTGCTTCCCGTTTGTGCGCGGGACGATGCGACCGAGGTGAAGCCGTTGGTTTGCGTTACAACCTGTGGTGGTGAACTACGATGAACATAATGAAGCAGTCCTGGCGGATCGTTAGATCGATAGTGCCCTTGTTGGCGGCGATCCCATTCGCGCACGGTCAGACCCAGGTGGACTTGGCAGCCCAGTCGAAAAATGTCGATTTTTCGGGAGCCATCTTCACCAAACCTGCCAAAGCGGGCACTGCTATTCCGCCCTCCTGCACCGTTGGCGAAGCATTCTTCAAGACGAACGCGTCCGCGGGCCAGAACTTGTATGGCTGCACATCCTCGAATACATGGAGCCTGATGGCGGGGATCACAGGGGCCGGGTTAGCCTCAGTGGGCGACTTCGCGGCGAGCAACAGCTCCGCTTCGGTGCAGACGCTCGGGGCAGGCTGCAGCAGCGCGATTCCGTGCCAAATCCGCATAGGGTCCGTGGTGTTTACATTGACCGCACCGGTCACGGGGACCCTCAGCGGGACTAGCGCGAGTGGGACTGTGTTCTGGTACCTGTCGCCATCGCAGGTGCTCACGGCTGGGCACAATTCCGCGGCTACGCTCACGTGCTCTGCAGGATGCTCGGTCGCTTCAGGCATCCTATATTTTCCGCCGGACGCCACGCCTTTGTGGCAAACCACGTTCACGGCCAATGTGTGGGGCGCGATCAATCCGGCAATGGACAAACGAGCCTTCCTTTCGCGGAACGTGATTGCTCCCGGCTCGGGAGTATCGTCGGCTTCAGATCCGACTACAGGCATTCAGACGCTTTCAACGGATCCGACCATTGTGCCGCGCTATTTCACGGGCTCCGGCGCACCAGCGAGCACTTGCACTGCGGGCCGAGATTTCTATACGGATACCGGCGGGGCTCATTTGTACTTCTGCTCATCCACGAATACATGGACGCAGGCCCACTAAACGCCATGAAACGAATTGCGCTCTTTCTCGCCGTTAGCTCACTGCATGCGGCAAGCTATTACGTATCGAGCACGGGGAACGACTCGACTGGCACCGGATCTTCAAGCGCTCCGTGGCTCACTCTCGCTCATGCCGTGAGCGCCGTCGCAAATGGCGACACAATCATCATTGTGGCTAACGGCAATAAAGTCACTTGCGATGCAGCTCTCCCGGCGACGATCACCAACATAACGGTTCAGTCATCGAAGCTCGCTATGCTTCAGCCGGTGGGATACCGCGTCAACCCAGCCACGGATTCGGCGAACTTTGGAAAGTGCCAATTCTCAGGCATTGGGATTATCGCGTCGGGCGAAGTCTACGGACATAATGCAGGACAAACCTATCAACAGGCTTCCGTAGATTTAACTACCAACACGTTCACGATCACCGGGCCGGGTTGGGTTGAGAACGGATACGCCGTTGCCAATGGCACACAGATTGAGCCCGAACTTTACATTGTGTTTGCCTACACCGCTGGAACAACTATGCCACCGACGACGGCGGTGCCCACCCCTCTTGTGGCGCTGACGCATTACTACATCGTGAATTGCGCTCCCAGCGGGCCAGCGTGCGGCCGTAACGGGTCTACATTCCAACTTGCCGCGACTCCGGGCGGGTCCCCTATCGATATTACGGCCTGTGATTCTGATTGTGCACTGAACACTACGTTTGGCTTGCCGGTTCAGGCAGATCCTTCTGCCGATACGATCACGTCAACCCAAGGACTGAGCGGCACCTATGTCAACGGGCTTGCGATCACGTTCTCGTCGGGCAGTCTTCGACTTCCCAGTAATTTACCGGCACCACTAGCGCAAGACACGCTCTACTATGTTTGCAACTTGAGCGGAAGAACCTTCAAACTCGGGACTACTTCCGGTTGCGGAACGACCATCAACATTACCGATGTTGGAACTGGTATGCAGAGTTTTTCCAATCAATTAGTTCCGCACGGCTGGAAGTTTAGCGGGATCGAGTTCGCGCCCACCAGTGGTAACCACATGGGTTCCTTAGTTCAGGTGGGTAATGGTGGAGAAACTAGCGTTTTATCCATGCCTGATAGTTTTGAATTTGATCGTAATTGGTTCCATGACTACTCGGCAACCGATGACGGACCCGTACGCGCCATACTGGACAATTCCACTAACCTCTACGTGCATGATAGCTGGTTTGACGGGATAAAAGACGCGAGCGCGGAGTCGCAGTGTATCACCGGAATCTCCAGCTACGGACCCACGCGAATTATCAACAATTTTCTGGAGTGCATGACCGAAAACGTGATGTACGGTGGTGGGGTTCCAAACTATTACCCCGTCACCAATCAGAATAAGACGATCACTGGGAACTACTTCTACAAACCGTTCCTGTGGAAGAATACAACTGGAGCATACGGAACACCTAGCGGAACCTGCCTATACGATGCTGCGAGCAGTCCAGATCCGCGCCACCGTGGCGGGGAATATGTGTACGACACAGTGGGATCGCAAGGTTGGGTATGCGTTGGGGGAACATGGACAATGACCGGAACTCCACCATTTACCGGGACAGTCAAGAATCTGCTTGAGTTCAAAAGCGGCCGTATCTGGACCGTAAGCGGTAATGTGTTTGAGGGTAACTGGCTGGCTGGACAAGCAGGCCAAGCATTGACGTTTGGCCAAAATGACGATAGCGGCCCAGGAACAGCCAACGATCACCTGACGGTAACGAACAACAAGATCAGCAAAGTTTATCGGCTCGTCACTTGGGGATCGCATTGCACTGGCGGGGCTGGTGTAGGCAATAACCCTTGCGTTAATGGAACGCCGAACAATCAAAACCTCATTAATAATCTCTACGTCGGTGGAGGACCCCCTTACTGCACAGTTACCTTTAACACTGCGGGTTGCAATACTCAAATGTGGACTTCTCTCTACACGGGGTATGCGACGTTACAAAACAGGTGGGATCATAATACAATCGTAGAGCCCGACGGGTTGGCTTCCACATCACCCTATTTCCCACAAAGCTTCCTATATGAAATTACACCCGCAACTCCTCTAAACGATCAGGACACCTATACCAATAGCATAGATTCGTATGATTTTTTTGGGCAGAAAGCTAATTTTGCGGGTCACTGGACTAATAGCACCTGGAATCGAATGGTCTTAAAAGGTGCGGCAGGTGATTACACCTCGGGGGGATCTGGTTCAGGCAATGTGTTTTCAAATACGTCTCTCCCCGCGAACAATACTGCGGTTGGGTTCGTCAATCCTTCTGCTGGCGATTACCACCTTTCGCCGACCAGCCCCTACAGCGCCTCTTGCACTACCGGTTGCGTGTTCAAGTCGAGCGATGGCACGGACTTGGGTGCGGACATTGATCTCGTCAACATGGCTACTTCCGGTGCAGTGGCCGGCACGCCACCGTGGGATCAGCAAGCAGGACTGCAACTGACGGCGGGATCAACTCAGATCGTGTTCCGTTACAAGGCTCCGACCTCCACCGCTTGCACGGCAACAATTTACAACGCACCAGCACGTATTTCCGCAAATCAGGCGGCCTCAGTTTCCGACAGCTCCGCAAATTCCGTTTCTGACGTACTCGACCGGCAGCTTTACATCTCAGGCTTAACAGCGTCTAAGAACTATTGGTACAAGCTGGCCTGCGGGGGCGGCGTGCTCATGGTAGGGGATGTGTCTACGCGGGCCGCGGGTTCGGGCACCTCACAGTTTAGTTTCGACTGGAGCGCTCCCGTTGCAATGCAATATTCCTCATCGCGGAGCATGTCCGGCGCGGTATCGCTTCCGGCGGCGACACGGCAGTTCATACCAGTAGCGGCCAACTCGGTGGTATATGCACAGGTTGGCACAACGGGACCAATCACGATACTCATCGCGCCATAAGTATCGTAGTGGGGCCGCGACGCCCTTGCGGCGCGCTTTGGCGTCCTCTGTCCGCTTGACAAGCCTACCTTGGCGGACACGCTCTCGCGCTTCCGAATTCCTCGGTTGCGGTTGCATGGGCCTGATCGTAACCGATCACGACCCACTCCGGACGGTCCATGCGGCAGGCCCAGAGGTCACGCTCCGCGGGCTCCGAATCGACTAAGAACATCGAGCTGCCGTTGCGCCAGTCGGCACGGTTCGGGTTCAGATGCGTGGCGAAGAACGGCTCGCCGTCATGGAGGAACACGGTGTAGCGTTTGTTTCCCAGGCGGTCGATGGCGGCCAGGACCTGCCGGTAGGGCTGAATCTGTCTCCAAAATACGGGCGCGGCAAGCACGAACCGGCCCGTCTCGAACGCGAGGAGCAGGACCAAGACCGCGGTGAAAGCCCGTTGCCCAATCCGCCGTTCGTTCACCAGCAGCACAACCCCGCGCGCCGCCAGAATCAGCACCACAAAGAAACTTTCGAAATAATATCGCTCGCCGATGAATTCGACGGACACTCCCGGTTGCACCAGGTGTGCCAACACCAGCAGCAGCGGGATGATGCCTAGAACCCGGGTTTCCCGAGCGTGCTGTCTGTCCCTCCAGACGGCGTATCCGGCCAAGAGAATCACGAACGGAAAGCTGTAAAACGCCGTCTCCAGTACGGCCCAGCGGGTCTGATGAGTGAGGTTATGAACCAGCTGGAGCGGACTCAAGTCGATTTGAGGGCCGGACGCAGAATGGGAATACAGGTACGGCGATCTCCAACTTCCAGTGGACAGCTTGGTGTACGCGAAAAAGGATCCCGCGCAGATCGCGCAGCAGAGGCCGCCCAGCGCCACCAAGTGAAAGCGGAGCCGCTCCCTCCGCAAATACCAAAGTGCCGCAAATCCCAGCGTGCCTCCGATTACGGCCGCAGTGAAGGGCCGGACTTGAAACGCCGCCGCGGTAAAAGTAAGCATCCATGCGAAGGGCGCCACACGCGGTTTACGTAAGCCTTCCATGAAAAACAGGCACGCCCCAGCAAGCAATACACTGTCCACCGGATGAGGCATCCGCCCGAT
>Ga0105242_10003710_pt1 | contig 11879 bp, 7 predicted proteins | sample KBSM24metaG_FD_81521 | JGI IMG/M metagenome (GOLD analysis project Ga0105242, IMG submission 81521) | Miscanthus rhizosphere microbial communities from Kellogg Biological Station, Michigan, USA - KBS M2-4 metaG | ecosystem: Host-associated > Plants > Roots > Rhizosphere > Soil | place: Michigan...
ATCAGAGCCTGATGGATCCGACGGATCCCCAAACCGATCGCTATCGCGACACGCTCACTTTGTTGAACACGTCCGACCTGGACGGCGATGGCGCCACCGATCTCATCGCCTCCCACGGCGCGATCCTGTTCAACATTCCCGCGGTGGCGAACCGGCCACCGACGGTGAACGCCGGGCCGGATACGGTGATCCTGAACGATCACAGCATCATCCTGCGGCCGGCGGCGTCCGATCCGGACGAGGACATGCTCACCTACGAGATTCACGACGCAGCGGGCGCGTTCGTCGCCACCTACCCGAATGCGTGCTTCGAATCGGTCCTTCACGACGGCGACAATCCCGTCACGGTCACGGTGAACGATGGCCACGGCCATTCCGCCTCCGACACCGTGGTCTACACCGTGGTCACGACCGACGGCGGTACCGGACAGTTCGCGGCGGGCACCGACATCGGAGGTGTTGGTGCGGCCGGCGACGACGCCTACGACAGCACGACCGGCACCTACACGGTGCGAGGGAGCGGCAGCGACATCTGGGGCGCCGCCGACGAGTTCCACTACGTCTGGACCCAGTGGTCCGGCGACTTCGAGATCACCGTCCGCGTGGACGCGGTTCAGAATGTCAACGCCTGGACGAAGGCGGGCATCATGATCCGCGGGAACCTCAATCCTGGAAGTCTTCACGCGTCGCTGTTCGCGTCGCCGGGGAAGGGCATCGCCTTCCAGCGGCGCCCGATCGAGAACGGCAGCAGCGTGCATACGGCGGGTCCCGCGACCACGGCGCCGGTGTGGCTGAAGCTGCAGCGCAGCGACACCACGATCACCGCCTACTATCGCAAGGCGACCGCGGACGACTGGATCCAGATTGGCCAGGAGACGCTGGCCGATCTACCGGGCGCTCCATTGGTGGGGCTGGCCGTCAGCAGCCATGTGGATGCCAAGGTGGCGACCGCGTCGTTTTCCCGGGTGACGATTCAACCCGCGCTCACCTTGACCGGTCACGCCGTCGGTGCGGGCTCCGGGTCGGTCGAGCCCGACGGCGTAACGTTCACCGCCACCGGCAAGGGCGCCGACATCTGGGGCGCCGCCGATGCGTTCTACTATGCGGCGATGCCGTACAGCAACGACGTCGTGATCACCGCTCGCGTGAAACGCATCACCGATTCGGACGCGTGGGCGAAGGCTGGCGTGATGATCCGGGAGGATCTGACGCCGGGATCCCGGCACGTGATGGCGGTGGTCACGCCAGGCAAGGGCGTCGCGATGCAGTCCCGGGCGACACCCGGCGGCGCCAGCGTGCAGACCGCGCAGGTGGCCGGCGCCGCGCCGGCCTGGGTCCGGCTTTCGCTGCGCGCCGGCACCTTCACCTCGTCGTGGTCGCGCGACGGGGATCACTGGACCGTGCTCGGCTCAGTGAGCGTGCCCTTCGCCGCGAGGGAGTTCTATATCGGGCTGCCGGTGACCAGCCATGACGCGGCGGTGCAGACGGCGGTCGTCTTCGACGACGTCGCCGTCAGCCCGCCGTTCTGAGCGCACGATCGGAAGGAACCGCGGAGAGCGCCGAGATCGCTGAGACACATTGTCTCCGCGGTCTTTGCGAGCTTCGCGGTTTCTTCTTTCCGTGTTCGATCACTGGCAAAACACCGCCACGATGGTTCCCGTGCCGGGATGACCGGGATTCGGCCCATATCCTGGATTGACCTGGACGACGACGATCGAGGCGGTGTTTCCGGAGATCGTGTTCCCGGCCTTGCTGCTCGTGCCGGCGACGAGAACCCCCATGAACGACGGAATGGTTCCCGGCGGCGACGAACTGTTCCCCGGAGACGACGACCAGGGCCCGCCGCACGGCGAGGGCGGAGTGCTGGTGGGCAGGCTCACCGTTCCCGCGAATCCCTTGAAGGAAGACGGCGCTGCGCCGCCCGACAGATTGTTCTCCTGCGCCCAACTGTGGCTCCACCACGTCTGCGTGCCGCCCGCCGCGACGCTGGCATCGCCGACGACGAAGGCTCCTCCGGTGGGGAAGGCAAACACGACGGCGGTCTTATTGTCGGACGAAGGGAGATAGAACGCGTCGCCGGTGAAGTTGGCGGTGATCGGCACGGAACCGAGCACCGAGCCCACCAGGATGCTGCAGTGCGCGGTCCCGCTCGCGTCGGTAACGCCGTTGCACGCCTGCGCGCCGAGTGTGAACGCGACGGAACGACCGGCGATCGGCACCAGACCGTCCTCCTTCAGCACGGCGGACAGCGTGACGTTCCCGGCGTTCAGGATCGCCGTCGGACCGTTGTAGGTCAGCGTCGTTTCTTCCTTGGTGACGGTGATCGTGACGGTACCCGACACCGGAGCGTTGACGTGATCGTTGGCTGTGAACGTCGCCAGGTACACGGCAGGGATGGCGGTCAGCGTCCCGGCGACCGTGCCGGTGCGATCGCCGTTGTCCACGAACGCGAGGCCGGCGGGGAGACCGCTGGCCGTAAGCGTGACCGTGTCACCGGCGTTCGCGTCGGTCGCGCTGATGCCGAACGTCAGCGGATCGTGGAAGTCGGCGGTCTGCGGTCCCGGCAGGTGGAGTACGGGCGGCGTGTTGACATCGAGCGCGAACGCCACCTGATCCTTGAGTCTGCCATCGCTCACGGTGACGTAGACCAGCTCGCTCGCGACGGCCGTATACGTCCAGGTCCAGTGCTTGCCATCGCCGTCGTCGGTGATCGTGCCGACGGACGCGCTCAGGCTCAGCGAGTCGCCGTCGGGATCGGAGAAGGTGCCGTGCATCGTGAGCGTGTCGCCGGTGTGACCGGAGAGCGACGTACCGTTGGCGTTGATGTGCGGCCGCTCGTTGCCGTCCGCATCCACGACATTGAGCTCCGAGATCATGCCGAACACGGCATGGAAGAAGATGTGGCAGTGGAACACCCATCGGCCCGCCGCGCCGCCTGACGTCACGCCGTCCATCAGCGGCCGGTCATCGAGCCGCAGCCTGAAGCGCAGCGTATAGCCCTTCGGCATGTCGATCGTGTCTTTGAACTCGTGATAGGGGAACGTGTATGTCGGCGACCCGGATTTGGTGAGTTCGATCGGCTGGATCGAGAACCCGTGCAGGTGGAACGGATGGTGCGCCTGAGTCGTGTTCGTGACGGTCAGCTCCAACCGGTCTCCGACCGCTGCGGCGTAGCGCGCCGACAACTCGTGCCCGATCAGCGTGTAGTCCACCGTGGAATCGTGCGTGCCTTTCTTGTCGTTGATCCCCAGACTCGTGCCGCCAACCTGCGTCAGCTGGATGTCCTGGTTCGCCATGCCGGGCTTCGGGACACCGAAGGCGCCCGGATCCAGCAGCGAGACGGTCGCCGGGCCGATCACCTCGACCGACTGCCCCGGAATCGACGCGCGCAGGTTCGCGCCTGCGGCGATCGTGTAAGGCGTGACGGCTCCGTTGACGTTCAGGTGCGCCACCGGCACGGTGGGGATGTTCGCCCAGGGATTGCCGGTGCGGGAGAAGTCCTGCGTCCACAGCGTGAGCACGCCTGTCGCGGTCGCTGGAATCGCGGCGACGACGTCGGCTCGATCGCCCGGATCGATCAGGATCTCGCCGGCGGTGTACTTGAAGTCGTACACGCCGGCCGGCGGCGGCGTGGTCGGATTTCCCTCGACGATGGCGTGATCGAGCAGCCCGCCCTGACCGCCGATGCGGACGAGCGGAATCTGCACACCTGCGTTGTCGGTGAGGATCAGACGGAAGAATCGCGTCGTCGCCGCATTGAGGATCTGGAGGCGAAGCCCCTGGCCCGCTTGAACATCCAGCGTCTGCGCGCCGGGGGCCAACGCGCCGGGGCCGGGCAGCGCGAACGGCCCGCCAATCAACGGCGTTCCGGCGCGCCCGCCGACGTTCTTGCCGTTGGTCAGGACGGTCTGTCCCTCGTTCACCGGCGAGAAGTCTGGAGCCACCTTCTGAGTGTTCGGCACGTCGCCCGCGGCGAACGACGCGCGCGGAGCGCCGTCCTCATCGATCGCCTTGCCCGCGGGATTGTCCGCCAGGCCCTCGCACAGATTCACGGGAAACGGAGTCTGCTGCGCGGGCAGCGGCCCGCCGCTCACGTGAGGCAGGGACGGATCGTAGGTCACGGCATCGTTGCTGCCGACGGCTTTGCAGACCGTCACGTCGGAGAGCACCAGCGTTTTGGTCTGGGCCGCGCCCGGGATCACACCGGCCGCCTCGAGCGCGGTTTCGTTCGGATCGGTCACGACAATCGATCCGTACAGGCCCTTGAACACCTGGTTCGTCGACGAATGGTGATGCGGGTGGTACCAGTAGATGCCGGGGCGCGAGATCTTGAACTTGTAGAGGAACGTGCCGCCGGGCGGCACGAGATTCTGGGTCAGCGGCGTCCCGTCGCTCGCGTTGGCGAGCTCGATGCCGTGCCAGTGGATGCCCGACGCGTGCCCGAGATTGTTCTTGTAGTGCACGATCACGGTGTCGCCGACTTTCAGGCGGAACTCGGGTCCGGGCACCGATCCGTTGAACGTGAGGACGCTGGCGATCACGCCGTTGCCGACGTCCGTTGTCGCAGGCTCGGCGGTAATCGTGGTTTCGACGATGTCCGGGTCAGGGTTCGTGTCGACGACCAGCGGAACCGTGTACGGACTTCCGCCTGAGGTCGCCAGAGTCGGACGCCCGAGTCGCGCACCGAAGTAGAAGATGATCGACAACGCGGCCGCGATCGTCAGTCCTAGAGTGACGCTGCGCCGCTGTTTAAATAGCACACCCATGTCTTCTCCTCATCCTTCGGCGGGGAAGGGGACGTCCGGCTGTCGATCGTTGATTGGTAACGGATGGGGTTATACGCCTGCAGAGCCGGAGGGTCAATCCGATTTCTTTATGGAAGAGGCTGGATCCATATAGAAGAGGCTGGCGTATCGTGCCTTCGCTTATCGAATGGGAACGTCGAGCGCGGCACGGAGACGATTGCCATCCGCGGTTCGCGCGGTGACCGCGATCCGGTTGGAGCCGCTGGCGAGACTGATCTCGGCCACGAAGCGGCTGCGGTCCAATCGCCGCACGGGTATCTGCCGCGTCGGACTGTCTCCGAGAGCCGCGGTGAGGACGACAGCCTCCACCGGCAGGTCTTCAAAAATTCCGTCCAGGCAGGTGATGTGCATCTCGCTCCGGCCGGGGCGTTCCGGATCCAGGGCGAGACGCACGCGGCCTTTGCCTTTCACCTCGATCGTGTACTCCGGGGGCTGACCCGGAACGCGCAGGACGGAGACGAATTGCGGCCCGCTCCGCGTTTCCACATCCAGAGGAACCTCGACGGAGTCGCCGGCGCGCTCGATCAGCGCCGTGATTCGCCAGCGGCCCTCGAACGCGAGGTTTGCGCCGGAGGCCGCATAGGAATCACCAGGGCCTGGAGCGAGCGCCAGCGAAGTCGGCGCCACGTCGGGATCGTCGAGCGGCGCGAATGTCAGGCTCATGCGCCGCGGCCGCATCGCCGTCTTCGAGTCGTAGTCCACGGCGTTCACGACGAAGCGGTTGGGGCCGGGCTGATTCGACGGCGCCGTCAGATGCACGCGGACGGTCGTGCCGAAGTCAGAGCCGGACGCCTCCAGCCCTGGCGGTGACGCCAGTGCCGCCGGTGGAGGCAGCGCGCCGAGCGCCGACGTCGCTGCCAATGCCACCAGGAAGATCGCGAGCTCCCAGCTCCCGGCGCGTCGCAGCGGGCTCAGGTTGAGCCGTGCCGCCGGAACGCCGCGCCATCGGCTGAACGCCCCGATTGCGGCGACGCCAAGAATCAGCGCGATCTTGATCACGACAGTGCGCCCGTATGCGGTGGCGATCAGGTCGCTCCACGACGGCAGCTCCCCGACGGCTCGAGCGGCTCCCGTGCAGACGACGACGAGAAGGCTCCATCCCGCGACGATCGAGAATCGGCGCGCGGCCTCCGCCTTCTCGGCCGACGGTGCGCCGCGGACGCCGACGAGCAGCGCCGCCAGCCCACCGAACCAGATACCGACCGCGACGAAGTGGACCCATTGGACGCCGATGACCGCCGGCGGCGGCCATGCGCCTCCAGCCGCCGCGTGCCCGGCGGCGACGTGTGCGCCCATCGCGGTCATCGCCGCGAGAGCCGCCGCCGTCATCGCGATGCGCCGGACCATCGGACGTGTCGATCGCGCGATCACGAGAGCGGCGCCGGCGCAGCCGATCGCTGCGACCCGCCAGAGCAGCGCCTGTCCAACCGCGGTGTTCATCAACCCGCCGAACGAAGCGGCCGCATTGCGACGTTGCGCGTCGGCGAGGAGGAGGGCGCCGAGCATGGCGAGCACCCACCCGCAGACGCCGGGCACGGATTCCCGATCGCCGCCGAAACGCCACAACCCGGCGGCGGCCGCGCCAAGCAGCGCGGCGAGCCCGACGAGAAGAATCCAGCGAGCCGTCATCTCGAAGAACGAGGCCGGCGGATTGTCGAGTACCACCAGGGCGTTTCCGGACGGCGCGACGCGGACCCCGAAGGCGTACGCCCCCGTGGTGGCATGGCCGTCCACGGCGGACACGATGCGCCAGCTCACGATGTAGACGCCGCGATCGAGCGGCCGCACAGGCACGGTGAGAGAGAGGGGATCGCCGGCCTCGTACTCGGGCCGGCGGGTCTGGCAGGCTGCGCCGCTCGCGTCGAGAACCCGAATGATCGAGAGCGACGCTTCTGGCTTTTCCGAAAAGGACAGTCGAACGGCTGTCGGGCTCTCGCCGAGCACGGCGCCGTCAACCGGATCGGTTTGCCGCGGACCGGCGTGGGCCCGTGCGTTCTGGTTGCTGAGCCCGCTCAGCGCCGCGATGAGCAAAAGGCGGCCAAGGCTTCGCCGCATCACCTCAGTGGCCCACCCGGCCCTTCCGAATGGCGAGGCCGATGACCGCGAGGATCGCCAGGACCGCGGCTGCGATCGCCGCGATGCCGATCGAGCGCGCGTCGGCCGCCGTGTCCATGGCCAGTTGCGCACGAGGGAGCGTTCGCGTGATTCGTTCGGCGAGCTGGCCTGCGGAGGGATCCCTCACCGGGAATTGAAGCGCCGAGACGTCCGCGACACAGGAGAACGTCTTGTCCGAGCATGTGGACGTGGTGTCGACCGTCTGGCCGCGCGCTTTGCCGATGAAGTGGAACGAGTAGGTGCCGGAGCGGGTGGGCATGAGCCACGCTCGGAAGGTGCCGGGCCGTCCGTGCACCGGTTCCAGCGGCAGCGCCACTCGCTCTTCGCCGAACGAGACCTCGACCGTCCAGGGATCCGCGACATCCGTCACCGGCGCGCCCGCGGCATCGGCCACCGCGACTTCGATCGCGTTCTTGAGCCCGCTGAACGCCGGCTCGTCGCCCCAGCCGATCGTCAACCGGAGCGATCCGACGATCTTCGTTTCGTGGGCCGTGAGTGAAGCCGCGCACACCAGGAGGATCGCCGCGGTGAGTACGACGAATGGATCGCGCCGGCCGCTGTGATGCATGAACGCCGGCGAGCCTAATTCACCCGTCACTCGTCGCGCAAGGCAATCAGCGGGTCGACCCGCGCGGCGCGGCGGGCCGGGATGTAACACGCCAGCAGCGCCACCATCGTCAGTGCGATGCTGACGCCGGCCAGCGTGAGCGGGTCGCGTCCGCTGACGCCGAACAGCAGCGTGCTGACCGCCTGACCGGCGAGCAGCGCCAGCACCACGCCGACCGCCGCGCCTCCGGCCGCCAGCACCATCCCCTGCCTCAACACCAGCATCAGGACGTCGCGCGCCTGCGCGCCGAGCGCCATCCGGATGCCGAGCTCCTGCGCGCGCTGCGCCACCGAGTACGACATCACGCCGTAGACGCCGATCATCGCCAGCAGGAGCGCCAGGCCGCCGAAGATGCTGAGCAGCGCCGCGCCCATCCGCGGCGCCCAGAGCCCGGCTTCGATATTGCGCTGCACCGTGCCGGTGCCGCGCAGCGGCATGTTGCGATCGAGCGTCTGGATCTGATCGCGCACCACGCCGAGCAGCGGTTCGGGCTCGCCCTTCGTGCGGATCAGCAGCGACACGCCGGGGGCGTATTCCTGCCGCAGCGGCCGGTAGATCATCGGCGTCGGCTCTTCTCCCACCGCGTTCACGACCGAGGTCGCGACGATGCCGACGATCTCGATGAGCCGGTTGTCCTGGACGATGCTGAAGCGCTTGCTCAACGCATCCTGTCCGGGCCAGAGCTGCCTGGCCAGCGCGTCGTTCACGACCGCCACCATCTTGGTCTGATCGCGATCGAAGTCGTTGAAGTCGCGGCCAGCCCGCAGCGGGATGCGGAGCGTGTCGAAGTAGCCGGGCGCGATGTCGTTGAACTGCACGAGTGAACCGCGATAGTTGGGGTTCTGCGCCTCGCCTTCGGGGAACACCGTGAGCAGGATGCCGCCCTGCAGCGGCGGCGCCGACGCCACGACCGCCGCTTCCACGCCCGGCACCGTCCGCGCCCTGGCCATCGCGTCCTCATAGAACTGCTGGCCGCGCGCCATGTCGTACCTCTGCTGGCCGGGATTCAGCGCGATGAACGCGATGTGCGCCGAGTCGAAGCCGAGGTCCATCCGCTGCGCTGCCTGCATGCTGCGGACGAACAGCCCGGCGCCGATCAGCGCGACGGTCGCGAGCCCGATCTCCGACATCACCAGCGCGCTGCGGATGCGGTTGCTGCCGACGCTCGACGCGCCGGTGCGGCCGCCCGCCTTCAGCGTGTCGTTCAGGTTGGTGCGCGACACGCGGATCGCCGGCGCGAGCCCGAAGAGCAGCCCGGTGAGGACGGACATCGCGGCGGTGAACAGCAGCACGCGCGGCTCGAAGCTGAGATCGATCGACGCATTCCCCAGGAACGGCGGCCGGAACGACCACAGCGCGCTGCGGCCCCAGTAGGCGACGATCATGCCGGCCGCGCCGCCGAGCACGGCCAGCAGCACGCTCTCGGTCAGCAGTTGCCGGACGATGCGGCCGCGCCCCGCCCCCATCGCCGAGCGGATGCTCATCTCCTTCTCGCGCGTCGCCGACTGCGCCAGCAGCAGGTTCGCCAGGTTGACGCACGCGATCAGCAGCACCAGGCCGACGACGCCCATCATCACCGTGCCCGCGAGCACGAGCTGCCCCCGTCCGTTGATGCCGAGCGCGGCGTCGGACTCCAGCGCCATATCCAGCGTGCGCCCGTCGTTGGCGGTCGGATACTGCTTCTCCAGCGCGGCCGCGATCGTCTTCATCGCGGCCTCCGCCTGCTTGAAGGCGACGCCGGGTTTCAGCCGGCCGATCATGTTGATCCAGCGGAACCGCCGGTTGGGCATCAGCGCGCGCAGCTGTCCGTTCGCGAGCTGCTCGCGCATGCTGAGCGGCACCCACACGCGGTCCGGGCCGGCCAGCGAGAAGGTGCCCTTGAAGCCGGGCGGCGTCACTCCGATGACCGTGAAGGGCAGGCCGTTGAGCGTCAGCGTCTGGCCGATCAGGTTCGGATCGGATCCGAACTCCCTGATCCACAGGCTGTGGCTCACGACGACGACGGTGTTGCCACCCATTGATCGGTCTTCGTCAGGCCGGAAAAGGCGTCCGCGGTACGGCTTGATCCCGAGCACGTCGAAATAGTTCGCGCTCGTCATCATTGCCGGCAGGCCCTGTGTCTCGCCCTTTCGCGTCCATTGGAGTCCGAACGGGAAGTAGCCGGCCAGGCCCGTGAACACGTTGTTCTGATCGCGGTAGTCCTCGTAGTTCTGGAACGAGCTCGGCGTGAGCGTGAGGTTCGCCGCCTGGACGGTCTTGGTATCCCGCGTGAACATCTCGACGACGTGCGAGGGGTCCTCGATCGCGAGGGGATGGAGGAACACGGCGTTGATCACCGTGAAGATGGCGGTATTGGCGCCGATGCCCAGCGCCAGCGACAGCACCGCCACCGTGGTGAAGCCGGGCTTCTTGATCAACACGCGCGTCGCGAACCGCAGGTCCTGCCACCAGCGCTCCATCACGGCCTCCTGTTCCCCAGAATAGTAGGCGATCGGCGCTCAAAACCAATTGCCGCGGCGCGGGGTCTAAAGCCAGGACGAGGAGGGTTCATGATACGCGTCGCTCGAGTCCTTGCCGTTCTCTCCGGTCTGGCGTGCCCCGCGGCTGCGCTCGCTCAGGCTCCGCCGCCGCAGCACATCGTCGGCGACCGGATCTCCGGCCGGATGCAGACCGATGGCACGGCGCGGACGGTCACCGAGACCGCCACGCTCACTTTTCAGAACCGCGACGGCGGTCAGGTCTACACCATCGACTTCATCGCGCATCATCCCGTGCAGGAACCGGTCGCGGCGTCTGGTGCGGTCGACATGGTCGTGACACAACATCCCATGGAGGACGAGGCGCCTGAGATGACGCTGCGCGTGGATGGCGAGGCTGTGCCGGTCGTGACGAGGCTGCACAGCACGCGGTCGGTGGTTGCGACCGTGTCGGTCGCCGAGTTCGATCGCATCGCGAGCGCGGGCAGCGTCGTCGAGCTCGCGTTCGACGCGGAGCTCGAGTTCGGCCCTGGCCAAGTACGGATGCTCCGGACGACGGCGGATCGCTGGCTGGGTCGGGTCCGATAGAGCGCGTTTCCGCACGGGATACAGGTCTAGGCTAGCGGGACCACAAATGTTCGGCTGCGGTTGCCGGTTGTCTTGCGGAATCCCGGCGACGGCCGCCGAATTTCCGGCAGCACCAGGTCCGCTCGGTGTCGTTCACGCCAAAAGACCGTGGATTCCTCGAATGCCGGGTCGGTACGCCGCTTGCGGCGGCCTCCTGCGGGTGAACGCGCCCCACCAGGAGGCCGAATCATGGAAACCCTCACACACACGCCGGAGCAGTTGATGACCCTCGCGGCCGACGGCCGCTTCTCGAAGAACGAGCTGGCGGGCTTCCTGCCGCTGGAGAATCGGCAGGCGTTTCTCGGCGCCTGCGCCCGCATCGAGATGAAGTTCACCGAGGAGTGCGCGGCGAAGAAGGATCCGTGTCTCGGGTCGAGCTGCTCGTGCGAGGGCGAAATCTGCCTGCAGCCGCTGCAGCACGCAGAATCCGCGTATCACAAAGCGTGCGCCGCCCTGTGGCGTCCGTTTTACCGCGCATCGACGCCGCAATAAACACGGGCTCGGCGGGTGGAACCGGTTCAGAATGTCGCGCAGGCTTCACACGCCTGCGAACAGGAGAACCGAACATGCGCCGTCTGCGAGCCTGGCTCGTCGTGCTTCCGGTCGTTGGCGTGCCCCTCTTGGCGCAGGGCCAGGGCCCGTCCGGCGCTGTGTACATGAGCGCGGCCGAGATCAGCAAGGGCCTCTCGACGACAGTCGCGGCCGACGCCGCGGCCGGCGCCGCCGTGACGATCGTGCCGGGCATCGTCGTGCGCCGCCGCACCGGCGCGGGCGAGCCGCAGTACGCGATCGCCCATCCCTTCAGCACCGAGGTCTACTACATCGTCGAAGGAAACGGGTCGCTGGTCACCGGCGGAACGCTCGATCCGCCGGCGCCGCCGCCCGCCGATCCCGACATCGTGCGCAGCCGCGCGATCAAGAACGGCGTGACGCGCACGGTCGCGAAGGGCGACGTGATCGTCGTCCCGCCTGGCACGCCGCACTGGTTCACGGCGATCGACGGCACGATCACCTATCTCGAGAGCCGCGTGCGAGTGAAGTGAATCTGCCCTGACCAGGCCTTCAGGCCTACCCCGTCACGGCGGAGCTGAAGGTTCCGCACTACGCCTCTGCGCTTTCTTTGCGTTCTTTGCGTGCTCCGCGGTTTCTTCTTCGCCGTGGTTCTACGTTCTCACTTCTCGGAAATCGGCTCCATCCCAATCCGCTGCGCCAGCGTGTTGAAGCGCGGCAGGTAGGTGCTGAGCACGC
>Ga0105242_10003711_pt1 | contig 11878 bp, 17 predicted proteins | sample KBSM24metaG_FD_81521 | JGI IMG/M metagenome (GOLD analysis project Ga0105242, IMG submission 81521) | Miscanthus rhizosphere microbial communities from Kellogg Biological Station, Michigan, USA - KBS M2-4 metaG | ecosystem: Host-associated > Plants > Roots > Rhizosphere > Soil | place...
CCGACCGTGTGTTCCCCGGCGTAGGGCTGGTTCGTCTGGAGCAGGATCGCCAGCGAAACGATGGTGGGCGGGATGATCGTGGTGTCGACGCTGACCGCCGCCGCTCCTGCCACCGAAGCAACAGGGGAGAGGATCCGGCCCAGCGCAGGCGCAACGCTCGCGGCCCTCGCGACGGTGCAGGCGAAGTCGATGATCGACGAGATCTCCTCGACCTCGACCGTCACCGCCCGGTAGCCCGAGTTGGAAGAGGTGACCGTGACCGAGTCTGCCGCCGGGTTGGCAGCGAGCGCGAGCCGGGTGTGGACGCTCATCAGGGCCGACGCCCCGGCAGGCTGGATCGACTGGTTCGTCCACCCTGTCGGCGGCGTCCCGACTGCCGTGATCGCCACGCCCCTGGTGCCGACTCGCACCCCGAACGAGGTGCCGTCGGTGCGGATCAGGGTCAGCGCCGGGTAGACGATGGTCTGGGTGTTGTTGGCCCCGCCGACGGAGGATCGAGCGGCCGAGGTCTGGAGCTTCTGAAGAGCCCCTGGACGGAGGACGAGGACGCAGACGTGGGTCGCGTTCGTGAACGCGCCGGTCGTCGTCGTCGAGCCCGTGGCGACGAAGCTGACGACGGTGAGCCCGACCGAGAACTGGGCCGCGGACTGGAGCGTCTGCCAGGAGGGGACGGTGCCGCCTGCCGCGGGAACCGACGGCGCGACGGTACCCCGCGCCGACACGATGATCAGATCACCGGCAGCGTGGGCCGGGATCGCAACGGATGTTGCCGCCGCGGACGCTTGTCCGACGACTGACGGCACGGGCTAGGTGTCCGTGTAGGAGAACGCTCCGACGTTGATCTGCGCCGTGTCGCCCGAGAGGACAGCCTTCGCCGTGGTGAAGTCGCCCCAGAGAAGCAGGTTGTCGGCAGCGGTCTTCAGGTTGCCGTCGAAGACTGCAAGCTGCGGGATCACCGCGGAGGCGTTCCAGTTGGCGGTGGCCGTCACCCAGGTGATCGCCGTCGAGTTGACCTTCGCGGCCATGCCCGTGATCGAGGCGAAGTTCGTGGTGTTGTTGACCTTCGACACGCGGTCGTAGGATCCGCCCGTCACCTCGCCCGCGGTGTTGCCGACGTAGCCGGACATGTTCGTCCCCGCCGCCGTCGTCCAGAGCCCGAAGTAGACGGTGCCCGGTGCCGCGAAGGCGACCGCGCCCAGCACCTCGTTGCGGAGCTTCTCGGAGAAGTAGTTCGACTTCCCCGAGGCCATCAGGAGCAGGTCGAAGCGCTTCTTGAGCCGCTTCAACATCTCGCGAGGAAGATCCGCGTCCTTGAGCGGATCCCTCAGAAGCTCGGCAGCCGCGCCGGGGTGAAGGCGGACTGGAGCGAACGTCACGGGCTGAAAGACTGCGTCCATGTCACGCCTCCGTTGAAGTCTGGCCGTGGATCTCGTCGACCTCAAGCTCGACGATGTTCAGCGGCTCCTGTACCGGGTCGTCGTCCGAGGCCACTCTCATCTCCCCATCGTGATCGACCAGCCGGACGGGCCCGCCCTTGGTCTCCGCGAAGTGGGCGGTGACGCCGTCGATGGTCTGGATCGAGCGGGGGCCGTCGTAGACCGAGCCGGGTGTCAGCTTTCGGGTAGCCATAGATCCCCGAGCCTAGACATCTCGTCGGACAGGGAGAGCCGCGAGCCCACATGCTCTTCGCCTACGTCGTGGTGCCCAAGCTGGATCAACTGAAGCTCCTTGACGGGGAAGCCACACGTCCCGCAGTTCTCGGGGAAGGCTCCCTGCGGGCGCAGGTCAGCGAAACACTGGATGCAGAGGTGGCCGAGCCGAAGCCACTCAAACCCCTCGCGGGTGAAGGTGATCTTCGGCTCGTATGCCACCCGGCCCCCTGCAAGATGACGCACCCGCGAGCGCTCCCCCTCGTCGATGTCAATGATCAGCCCGTCGAGGTAGCTCATGCCGAGATGGTCTCGACGTCCTGGGCCCGGTCAGCGATCACGGCCTCCAGCGCCTCGATCACGTCCTCGCGCCGCGGGCCGAAGACCCGCTCGTAGGAGAGGGCGTCCTGAAGGTCGAAGCCCATCTCGACGAGCCCCGCGACGAGCTTGAAGGCAGGCTGCTCCGAGGTGTCCCAGGACGGGTAGGGAGCGTCGAGCGGCTTCTCGGTAGCGATGAAGAAGTCGTCGTTGAGCGGCTCCAGTTCGACCAGCCGCGCCTCGACGAGCGCCTTGGTGTCCTCGTCGTAGCCCTGGTCTTCGGTGTCGAAGACGGAGAGCCGGTAGAGGATGTCGGCCGGTGTCGCCTCGTCGATGTGCTGGTAGCGCCCCCGGAAGGCGAACGTCTTGTGGGCCCGCTCGATCTCGACCTCGTAGATCGCAGCGTCTGCGGCGGGCTTGAACTTGGCGTAGATCGGCTCCTGCGTGATCCGGATCGAGCCGTCCCCCATCCCCTGCTGCTTCTGGATCTGGATCTGGATCCCGTACTCGCCGTACTGGCTGATCGCTCGCATCGTTCCTCCTGGCCTCGATAGGTATCGGGGGGGTCAGGGCTCAAGGCCGTGACCCCTTCCCCCCCGATGTTACGACCTACGCGATGCCGGTGAGCAGACCGTGCGTCCGCTCCTGGGCGACCGTCCAGCTTGACTCGGTCAGATACTCGGCCGCGACGCGATCCTGGCCGGGGCTCTGACGGTTCGTCAGGAGCTTCGTGTCGCGGTCGCGCAGCGGCCGACGCTCGACGTTGGAGATGTCGACGACGAAGAGGTTGCCGTTGAACCCGTTCGCACCTGACGGGTAGTTCGACCACTCCTTCTTGACCACGACAGGCACCAGCGTCCCGAAGACGCCGGACAGGAAGCCATCAACCTTGACGCCGTGGACGGTCTCGTCCGACGGCTTCCAGAACGCGCCCTGACCGCTTCGGTTGAAGCGGGAGATGTAGTACGCGCCGATGGTGCCCGTGTAGATCACCTTGTCGTTGGAGCCCTTCGCCAGCACGGTGGCGAGGAACTGGTCGAGGAAGTCCGACGTCAGTTCGCCTGCCACGTTCTGCTTGTTCGTCTGGATGAACTCGTAGAGCCCACCCGCCGAACCCGTGACGTCGTCGTTGCCGCCTGCGATGACGTTGACGAAGTCGCGAGCGCCGTAGAAGCCGTTGGCCTCCAGCTTCCGCTTGTGTTCGACCAGCTTGCGCGCGGCCTCCTTCGCGGGCTCGCGTCCGCCGTACAACTCGATGGCGGTCGCCGTGCCCGAGAACACCCAGCTTGTGCGGTGGATCTGGGTGTAGTTGAAGCCCAGCACCCGCTGGCTGTACTTCATGGCCGGGATGTCCGCGCCCTGCTTCTGCGCGTCCCCGACGATCAGCAGCTTGTCGCCCGAGTTGCCTGCGACAGATGCGGCGGGCATGTTGCCCCACGACGGCACGACCGTCAGTGAGCCCGCGGCGTTGGCGGTGACCAGCATCGCCTCGCCTGTCCGCATGTTGCGGAGGACGTCCTGGGCCTGGACGGACGCGCCGTCCGCGGCCGACACGACCACCGTCACCGCACCGGCCGTGTAGCCCGCCGTCGTGGTGATGACCGTGTTGACGTACTGCTCCTCCAGCCAGTTGACCTTCTCGCGTGTCGCCACGCGGTTCGTGGTCTTCTGGGTCATCGTGGTGAACTGCGTCGAGTCCGGATCCAGCTTCCGCATCTTCGGATCCATGTCGACAACCTTCTCGTCCGCGAGGAACTCCTCGGTCTGGACGAACTGTCCTACGGCGATGTCCGCCATCTCTCTCCCTGGTATCGAGCGTTGACTTGACTCGGTCTCCATCGGGAGTACCGCCTCGGCGGTTCCTCGGGGACTCGCTATGCACCCGACCGTGCCGCCTCGGCGGTGGTCATGCGGGCTGGCCCGGATACTAGACCAGCCCGCGGACGCCTGTCTACTCGCCTCGGCCGTAGGACGGGCGCTTGCCGTCCCAGCCGCGCTCTTCGATCTCCTTGTCGAACTCGTCCCAGAAGCCGCCCTTCTTCTGCTCGACCGGGCGAGCCCCGCCGTTACTGATCGCAGCCGCGCCCTGACGAAGCTGCTCCTCCTGCACCCGCTGGGCCACCACGTCGTCCTGCTTCGCCTTCTGGACGACTGTGGTGCCCTGGGTCGCGAGGTCGTAGACGGAGCGGGTGGCGATCCGGCGGACGTCGGGATCCTGGGACATCATCCCCTGCACCGAGGGGTGGTTGACCCCAAGCTCCTCTGCCTTCTGGAGGATCTTCGGCCCCATCGTTTCGATGTCGAGCCCGAGCGACACGAACGTCTGCCCGAGCGCCGCGGTGTACGACTCCTGCTCCGTCGGCTGCGGCGTCGAGACCCACTGCATCACCCGGTCACGATGCTGGAGCGCCTGCCGCGCCTCGGCATCGCCCTGCTGAAGCCAGCGGCCGATGAAGGCACCGTAGAGGTCTGCCCGCCCCTCGGTCAGGAGCGCGTCGGCCGCAGCAGCGGGGTCAGCGGAGGTGACGGCCTCGTCGATCCAGGCGTCCTCCTCGTCGGTGAGGACACCGGGCGTGTTGAGGAACTCCAGCCGCTGCTCGATCTCGCGATCCTGCGCCTCCTTCTGGAGCCGCTTCTCGGACTCGGACTTCTGCCCGAGCAGCTTCTCCTTCTCCCAGGCGGCGCGCGCCAGCTTGTCGGGGTCGAGGTCGTCGCCGTACTGCTTCTTGGCCCAGGTGAGGTACTCCTCCTCGGACGCCTCCGCTGTCCCTTCCTCGGGCTCGACTTCTCCCTGCTCAGGGGCGACTTCCTCGCTATCGGGGGTCTCTTCTGTCCCCTCCTCTGTCCCCTCCTCGGGATCCTCGGGCTCGGGCGGCGTGTCGACTGCAACCTCCGCTACCGGCTTGGGCTCAGGTGGAGCCTCGACGGGGAACGGTGCTTCCTTGTCTGCCTCGGGCTTCGCTCCGAAGATCTCCTCGTTGAAGAAGTCCTCCACTGCCCGCTCGGCGTCTGCGGCCTCAGACATCGACCATCTCCTCCTCCTCTTCCACTTCGACACCCTGCGAACGCAGGAACCGAATCAGGTTGTGTTCCGCGAGGTTCGGCATCCTCAGTTGCCAGAGGAGGATCGACAGTTGCCCTCGCCAGAAGTCGATCTGACGCTGGTCGACCGCCGCGTGGCCCCGCAACATCCGGGCCATCCGCCTCTCGATGTCCGCGATCTCGCGCTCATGCTCCGCGATGTAGGTGGGCCAGGAAGGGTGCTTGGGGAGAGCCGCGAGGGCTGCCTTGCGACGCATCCACGCCTCCCGCTCCTGCCTGTCCATCCCTCTAGGCTACTGCGTTCTCCCGGCCTGAGCCATCTGGCCCTTCGCGAAGTTGTCGGGCGTCATCGAGAGACCGCCCCCCGGAGGAGCCGTCATCCCTCCGGGGTTCCCTGGGACGGGGGGCGCTGACCCTCCTCCAGGGGAGGGTGGAGAGGCCATGCCACCGGGGGGAGTTGGGGACTGTCCAGCGGCTGCCCCTGCCGTCCCAGGCGCGTGGGCGAAGTACTTCTCGGTGTCCTGCACCCCGTAGCTCTTGAGGAAGTCCTCCATGAACGCCTTCAAGTTCAGAGGGAGAACCTGCGAGGTGTTGACGGCGGTCTGGAGCTTCGCCTGCTCCTCCTGGCGCTTCTCCTGCCGCATCATCGAGTCGTCCATCACCTTGATCTTGACGTCGAAGTCGCCCTGGATGTCGAGGGGTGACAGCAGCAACAGGCGTCGGTTCCCTTCCTTGCCCATCACCGAGATGGCGCGGTCGCCGCGCATCATCTGCCCCATCACCTGGAGGAACTGCTCCCCGATCTGCTCGTAGGCCCAGGAGAAGTGTTGCTTGCGGGCCTGGATGATCTTCTGGGCGATGGAGGTGATGATCGACATCCCCGTCGCCGTCTGCTGGTCGATGGTGCCCGAGGACACCCCGCCCGCCATCGGAAGACCGCCCATGATGTTCTGGAGGTCTCCCTTGATCAACTGCTCCCGCTGGATCGAGATCGAGCCCACGTTCGGGTCGATGGGAAGCTGGGTCACCTGACCCGGATCCTCGACCTGCCACTGGGCTCCAGGGTGGAACTCGTAGGAGTCCATGTCGTCGACGTCGGAGCGGATCAGCGTGATCGGGTTGCCGTTCAGACGGAGCGCGTCGATGGCTTGGTTCTGCACCGTCCACAACATCTGCTGGATCTGGCCGAGCGCCTCGACGACCGAGATCCCGTCCATCTGGAAGGCGTCCGGCATCGCGGAGCAGACGACGAACGGCTTCCGTCCGTGCCGGTAGGGGTTCGGGATGTCGGAGAGGACGACCTTGCGGGCGGCGACGGTGATCACGCGCTCGTCCGTCCAGTACTCCAGCACCTCGATCAGCCCCTTGGTGCGATCCTGGTTGCGGAGCATCTGCTCGCGGTCGTTGTAGCCGGTCGCCTGCGCGAGGTTCTGCGACTCCTTCACCTTGTCGACGTCGCGGTAGAGCCCCGCCCGCTCCTTCGCCTTCAGCGAGTCGAACGTCTGCCACGTCCTGTCGATGATCCAGGCGGCGTCGTCGACGGAGGTCGCTGACTCGGGCCGGAAGAAGTCGCGGACGTCCCGCACCTCCATCGTCGGGCCGTCGAAGGTGGTGACCTCTTTCAACTCCTCCTCATGCGAGGGGAACGAGTCGAGGACGGTTCCGTACTCGTCGAGGACGCGCGCCTCGACGGGGGTCAGCACCATCCGGCGGGTCTTCTTCGTCTTCCAGCCGATCTTGGCGACCGTCTTCCCGGCCACCAGATCCTGCTGCATGAAGGGGCGCTGCTTGAGCGCGAAGTCGTCGTTGTCCATCGCCCACTGGAGCGCCTGACTCGCGATCTCCCCGGCCCCGAGCCGCGCCATGATCACCTCAAGGGGCTCAAACGGATGGGGCCGCGGCGTCACGTTCCAGAGCGGTGAGGGGTCGAGCATGGTGGCGATCATCCCCTCGATGGTCTGGAGGATGTACGGCGTCGTCAGGTTGGAGCGCCACTCGTCCTCGGGGTCGGTGCGAAGCTCGGCCATCCCCCGGTAGGCGCGGTAGCGGCGCTCGACCTTGTCGACGTAGGAGGTCGAGAACAACTCGGCCTGCTCCTGCGCCGCGACGACCATCGAGAGCGCGTCCGAGTAGGAGAGCGTCGGCTCATACGGGTCGCGAAGCTCTTCCTTGGTGTCGGTTGCCACCTAGCCCCCGAGAGCGGCTCGGAGCTTGTCCGTCTTCTGCGACTCCGTCGCGAGGATCTTCTGGAGATCCGCCTGCACCTTGTCGATGGCGTGGGAGCGCTGGTCATCCGGCTCCGCGTCACCCGCTTGGCGCAGCAGCGCGATGGCGTCGCGGACGAGGGAGAGCGGATCGTCGGTCTGCTCCTCGTCGGCGGACTCGGTCTCCTGACCGGCCATCGGCCCCTCGGCCAGCATGTCCTGCGAGTTGGAACCACCGCCGCCTCCGAGCGCGGCCATCAACTCGGGCGGAAGACCGCCGCCGCCACCCATGTCCGGAGGAGGTGCGCCACCACCCATCTCGGGAGGCGGGCCCATCGGAGCTTCCGGTGGAGCCTCCGGGGGTGGGCCACCCATCATCGTTGGATCCATCATCTGGCTCACGGTCGGCTCCTCAGGTAGAGATCAGCCTGATCGTAGGGGAGAGCCAGGACGACTCACTCCCACTCATAGGTCGCACGATACTTCTTTCGACGCCGGTTCGACTTCCTGGAGTCGCGGGCGTGGTAGCCGTAGATCCGGTATAGCTCCAGCGAGAGGCAGAGCGCCAGCACCCGGTCGTCGTTCGCGCCGGACGCCGCGCGCGGGCTCGGGTTCACGTCCTGACGCACGAACGTCTTACACTCCAGCACCAACTCCAGCGGCATGTGAGGCAGCGAACGCTCGCGGATCCACTGCTCCGCTTGGTTGATGATCTGGGGCCGGGTCTTGTTCGTGATCGGGAAGCCGTAGGTGACGTGCTGCTTGAAGTCGGGCCTGTCCTCGATCCGATGCCGGTACAGCTTCGGGTAGGGAGGACGGCCCTTGCGTCCGTCCCGCAGCGAGAGGACGACGGGCTCGCCGTAGCCGCCGCCCATCTCGGGCGCGATCCGGGCGGTGTTGAACATCCGGCCCAGGAAGTGAAGCTGCTCCGCGAACAGGTCAGGGTCGATCTTGCAGTGGATCTCCGCGACCAACTCGCCGTTCGTGAAGTCGATGACGTAGGCGCAGGAGTAGTCCATCCCGCGGCCGGTCGCGATGTCCGCCCCGATCCCGTACTCGCGCCCCTGCACCGGGTGCGTCCAGAGCTTGATCCAGCCGTCCTTGCGCTTGCTCACCACCGCCTTCTTGCCGTCGGAGGCGACGACGAAGTTGAAGCGGAACTCGGGGGTTCGGAGGTTCTCGCCGTAGAAGGAGAGCGCCTCGATGTCGAACCAGCATCCGGCCGTGCCGAGGAAGGCGTCGGCGGGGGTGAGCGGATACTGCTCGGCGCGGTCAGCCTCGGGGAGCGCCTTGGCGACACGGGCGTACCACTTCTCGTCGCGCGCGGGATGCCGGTTCCAGGGCAGGAAGATCGTGTGGACACCCCGGTCGTCGGCGTTCATCCAGAGGTCGTAGAAGGTGCCGCCGATCCCGTTAGCGGTGCTGACGACGATGATCTGACCGCCGTCAGCGACGACGGGGATGAACGCCTTCCACCCCTCTTCTGCGAACTGGTGGCGGGCGTGTTCGTCGAGGATGACGAGGGTGGCGACCTGCCCGTGGCCCGCCTTCGGCGTCGACGGCATCGCGACGATGGAGGAGATCTTGCCGTCGGGGAACTGGAGGACGATCTGCGTCGTCGGCCTCCCCTTCGTCGGCCGCAGCACCTCGACGTCCATCTTCAGATGCTCGGGCAGCGACTCAAACAGATCCCAGGCGCGGCCGATCAGCACCGACGCCTCGGTCTCGTTGATCGAGACCGCCAGCGCCTTCGTCCCCGGCGTCGCCAGCACCTTCCAGAGCGCGTAGCCGATGGCGATCCAGGAGATCCCAAGCTGGCGGGCCTTCAGGGCCAGCGTGATCTGGTGATCCATGAAGTCCTGGAGAACGTCGCCCTGCCACGCCCAGCCCGAGTCGGGCCCGAAGTCGAAGCTGAACTCCTCGCCCGTGCGCGAGTCGGTCGCGGAGCAGTGACGGAGGAAGAAGCGGGGATCCTTGATCGCGGCCTCGCGCTCGGCCGTCAGCATCGCGAAGCGCTGCTGGCCGTACTCAAAGATCTCGCGCTGCTCGGCGGTCATGTCGAGCGTGGTCATCAGGGCTAGACTACGCCGAACCCACACAGACGTGAGCCGGGGAGCCTTTGAGGTTCCCGCCGCCGCTACGCATCTGGTGCCTCGATGGATCTCCCCGGCCCTCGTCCGACTATCGGAGGTGACCCGATGCTTCGGATCTTAGCCCTTGCCACGGTTCTTGCAGCGTTGCTCGTCCCAACTGCTACGGCGAAGCCGCCAGTGATGAGCGAGAGAGCCCAGCAGTCCACCCTGAAAGTCCTCGGCAAGAGGATCGCTGACGTTCGCGCCAAGACCTGGGCCTGCCAGGACAGGCTCGACCTGAGCCGCTACGAGACCCAGTACAGCCGCTGGTCTCTACCACCCTCGATCCCGTTTCGGACGTGGGTTCTCGACCGCTGGACTCGACGCCACACCACCTGTCAGGTGAAGCTGCGCGAGCGGACGATCCCGACCACGGGCGACTGGACTACCGCCGTTGCCCTAGTACAACGAGCCTACCCCGGCACCTCCGACTGGCTGCTCTACATCTCCCGCCGCGAGGGTGGGCACGGCGGCTTCGTGATGAACCACCAGGGCTCGGGCGCGGGCGGCTGGATGCAGTTCATGTCGTCCACCTACTACGCCTACAACGACCGGGCCTACGCCGATCTCCGAGCCCGAGGCTTCATCGTCGACGAGTCGACCAACTCATGGACGCACCCGATGGGGCAGGCGATCACCGCCGGGTACATGCGGTACGTTGGCCTCGACGGTTGCCACTGGTGTCTCTAGGAGGATCCATGACCGAGTACGTCAAGAAGCCCATCGTGATCGAGGCCGTCCAGTGGATGGGCGACAACGAGGAGGAGATCAGCCCCCTGGGGCCGAACTCGATGATCTTCTCGGGGGACAACATCCTGATCGAGACACGCGAGGGGACGATGATGGCGAACCTCCGCGACTGGATCGTGAAAGGGATCGCGGGAGAGGTCTACCCGGTCAAGCCCGAGATCTTCGACGCGACCTACGAGCAGGTCAGTCCACCGAGCGAAGAAGGCGCAGCAGAGCCTGCCACTCCTGCTGCCCAGCCTTGAGCCGGTAGACCTCGCGCTGGGACGGCGTGGTGAGACCGGGGGTGAGGGCGGCGAGGAGAGCGAACGCCGCTCTTGCCCCTCCCCCGTTGTTCGGCATCACGACGAGCCCGCTACCAACGAGAGCGCCAGCCTGATTGTTGTTCAGGTTCACGCCGTCCTTGCGCGAGAAGGCGGCATACGGCCCGCCCGTTCCGGCGACCTGCGCGTCGCTCGGGTTCAGCACCGTGAACAGCGGCACCTACGGCTCCTGAACGACGGCCCCGGTGAGCGCCTGCTGGCCGTTCGCCATCATCCAGTGGAAGATGCAGAGGCTCGCCGCGGTGGTGTTGACCCCGTTCACCGAGGTGACGAGCTTGCGTCCGCAGGGCGAGTTGTTGATCGCGTCCGCGAACGGCATCGCCTGGGCCGCGGGAGTCGTCCAGGGCGGGTTCGCGACGGGTGCCCTGGTTCCCCGCGCGAGCGCGGCGCAGGGCATCAGGCAGAGACCTCGGACTTCGGCTTCGGCTTCGCGGCCGGTGCCTTCTTCGGAGCCGGTGCCTTCCGCTTCTCCGGGGGCTCATAGCCCTCGATCCGCACCAGGGGCTCGCCGTGGCCGAAGCGCTGGATGAAGTGGAGCGAGCAGTACTTGCCGCCGTCGGGCCCGATCCAGCGGGCGAAGGACGGATCGCCCAGGTTCGCCTGACGCACCTCGCAGTCGGGGCAGAGGATCTCGCTCATGCCACTGCCAGCTTCGCGTTGCCGAGAACCTCCGTCGTGTTGATCGCGACGGTGAGGCTTCTCGTACCGGCCCCGGCCCACGTCACCGGGTCAAGCTCGTCAGTGGCGATGGCCGTCGTCCCCGGCGTCCCCGACTCGATGGTGATCGTGGCCGGGGTGGCCCCACCCACCGACGCCGCCAGCGACGCCGTGAAGGTGGACTCGATCAGGTAGATCCCGAGCGCGTTGCGGATGTTCCCCTTGCCCTGCTTGCCGCGCCCACCGTTCTGACGCTTGCAGCCGCCGGGAGCGTTCGCGTTCGCGCTGAGTTTGTTCAGCGCGTCGGTGCGGAGCCCAGCGGGGAGCTTGAGGATCGAGCTTCGTTCCTTGGCTGCGGTCAGTGGTGGCATCAGGACTCCCTTTCTTGGTCATACGGATGATCACGGGAGGGTCGGATGTCACTCCCGGTGTCCCGGTCGAGGCTCAGTACCCGCTCCCGCATCTCGTCCAACCCCTCCAGGCGAGCGATCCTCTGCTGCAACGACCAGATCCCGCGCAGGACGGCACCCACCGCGATGACGAGGATCGCGGTGATGGCGTCGTTGGCTGCACCCCAGGCGAAGGCAAGCATCCCTCAAGGATGACTGCCGGGTCGGAGGTGGCCGTTTCCAGTTCGGGATCCCTGCTACAGCCCACGGCCAAAGCTCTCGCGGTGACGAATCCTAGTGGTCTTGGAACTGCTTTCGGATCGTCGGGATGCCGGACACGGAGTAGTTGTTCCCGTGCTTCAACTCCTTGCCCTTGCCCCACAGGTTCTCGACGTTGACGCCGCAGTGGAGGTGAGG
>Ga0105242_10003720_pt1 | contig 11857 bp, 8 predicted proteins | sample KBSM24metaG_FD_81521 | JGI IMG/M metagenome (GOLD analysis project Ga0105242, IMG submission 81521) | Miscanthus rhizosphere microbial communities from Kellogg Biological Station, Michigan, USA - KBS M2-4 metaG | ecosystem: Host-associated > Plants > Roots > Rhizosphere > Soil | place: Michigan...
ACGTCGCGCACGTTCGCCAGTTCACGGCCGAACGTGTTGAAGAAGTAGTTGTAGCCGAAACGGAATTCGTTGACGACCGTCGGCGACATCGTCCAGGTATGGCCGACGGCGACTTGATGCACGTGCGTGTCGAGCTTGGTGCCGTTCAGCATCAGCGCCGGCATGGTTTCGTTCTCCGTCGCGTAGCTATAGCGGCCCATCCAGGCGGACTTGGAGCTCTGCACGAGGTCCATCCGCTGCGTGTACTGGTACTTGTCGATGACGCGATCCTGCAGCGCCAGGTAGTTGTTCGTGAGCCCGCCGCCACTGGTGTTCGGCTCCGGAAAAAACTCGAGCAGCTGTTTGGCGGTCGCGTCCAGCCGGCTCGCCGGAATGATGTTGCCCGGAAACGGTGCGCAGGTTCGCGTCGTGCCGACGACAGTGCACTGCGCCGGATCGACGACGATCCCGGTTCGTTGACCGGTTTGCGGGTTGATCGGCCCGAGGCTGCCCAGCAGCTCCGAAAAATCGCCGGCGCGCATCGCCTTCGACGCCGTGCTGTAGAGCGTCTGGAACTGCTTCCGATCGTTGTAGCCTTCCCAGTTCGACAGGAAGAACAACCGGTTCTTCAGCACAGGCCCGCCCGCAGTATATCCATACTGGTTCCAGTTGAACGGCGCCTTCGGGGCCGCCGCCTGGGCGGCGGTGAACGCATACGGTCTGGCATCCAGCGCGTCGTTCCTGAGGAATTCGAACACGGTGCCATGCAGACTGTTCGTCCCTGATTTCGTGACGACGTTGACCTGGCTCGCCTCGCGTCCGAATTCGGCGGAGTAGACGCCGGTCTGCACCTTGAATTCCTCGAGCGCATCCACCGACGGCTGGAAGATGTAGGTGTTGAAGTTGACGTCGGTGTTGTCGACGCCGTCCAGCGTGTAGTAGTTGAACTCGCGGCGCTGCCCCGACACCGACAGCTGCTGATTCGATCGCGTCCCGCCCTGCCGGTCGCCCGCCTGACCGGGGCCGGCGAAATCGGCGCTGACATTGGGGCTGAGCGCGACGAGCTGCAGATAGTTTCTGCCGTTGAGCGGCAGCTCGACAATGCGCCGGTTTTCGATGACCGTCCCGACGGTCGCGTTGGTCGTTTCAACAAGCGGCGAGACACCGGTGACGGTCGCCATCTCGGAAATGGTGCCGAGTTCCATCGCCAGGTCGACGCGTACGGTCGCCTGCACCTGCAATTCGAGATCGCGTGTCACGGTCTTGAAGCCCTCGATCTCGCCTTTCACCGAGTAAGGTCCGGGCGGCAGGGCCGGGAAGTCGAACAGTCCGACCGCGTTGCTGACGCTCGTCCGCGTCGCGTTGGTCGCCTTGTTCACCACGGTCACCGTGACGCCCGGGATCACGGCGCCCGTGGAATCTTTGACTTCTCCAGAGATGGTACCGAGCGTTTGGCCCCACGATGGCGCGCAGAGGAACAGCCAGAACCAGGCCACGACGAGCGTCCGGCGCATACAAGGCTCCTTTCGACTGTGGTCGACCGTCTCGATTCGATAACGACGGGGAAGCCGATAAAACCGGCGCGCGCGGAATGAAAAAAGGCTATCTGTTGTGTATGTTTTGCGTAAGTTCGGAGAGGCTACGCCGCCAAACGAGCCAAGTCAAGCCGGAAGGAGTTTTAGTTCGAGTCCATGTCACGGCGGAGCCGCGCGAACGCTTCGAGCATCTCCGCGTATGAAAAGTTGGCGTTGCGTCCGCTGGGATTCGGCAGGACGAAGACTCGCGCGCCTTCGATGCGCTCCTCCTGCGGGCCGAGCGCGACGGGCTGTCCCGCGGGACGGCCGAAGACCGACCGGAACAGCGTCACGCCGACGAAGGCGACCACTTCAGGTTTCACGCGACGGATTTTTCTTCGCAGTGTTCTTGCCCCTGCCACGTACTCCTCGCGGCGCAACGTGTCGATTCCAGGAGTGGCCCTGGGAATCAGATTGGTCATCCCGATGCCCCATTCCGGCAGCCGGTCGTCGTCGGCAAACCCGATCGGCTCCGGCACGAGGCGCGAGTCGTACAGCAGCTTCCAGAAGCGGTTCGACGGTCCGGCGAAATGATGTCCGACCTGCCACGAACGCATCCCGGGATTGATGCCGACGAGCAGCAGGCGGACGGGCAGGCGAATGCGGTCCTTCAGCAATTGACAATTCACAGGGGACAATTTACAAAGAGTCTAAGCCCGCTGACGCTTTGTAAATTCCCTTATTGTCACCTGTAAATTGTATGAACTGGCTGTTCAAAGAAGAACCGACGCACTACGGCTACGACGAGCTCGTGAAAGACAAGAAGACCGTCTGGAGCGGCGTCAAGAATCCGGTCGCGCAGCGGAATCTCCGATCCGTCAAGAAGGGCGATCAGATCTTCTACTATCACACCGGCGACGAGAAATCCGTGGTGGGGATCGCGAAGGCGCTCGGCGACGCCTATCCGGATCCGGCCGACAAGACCGGCAAGGCGCACGTCGTCGACGTCGGCCCGGTGCGGAAGCTGGCGCGGCCGGTGACGCTCAAGGAAATCAAGGCCGACGCCTGGTTCAAGGATTTCGATCTGGTCAGGATCTCGCGGCTGTCGGTGATGCCGGTAACGGATGCCCAATGGTCGCGGATCGAGAAGCTCTCGACATAGCGGCCATGTAGGTGTAGACCACCGGTGTCAGATACAGCGTAATCAGCTGCGACACGATCAGTCCGCCGACGACTGCCAGCCCCAGCGGACGCCGGGCTTCTCCTCCAGCACCGAAGCCCAGCGCGATCGGCGCCGCGCCCAGCAGCGCCGCCATCGTCGTCATCATGATCGGCCGGAACCGGATCAGGCAGCCCTCGTAGATCGCGTCCGGGGGCGACTTGCCGTGCTGCCGCTCCGCTTCGAGCGCGAAGTCGATCTGCATGATCGCGTTCTTCTTCACGATACCGACCAGCATGACCAGGCCGACGAACGAGTAGATATTGAGCTCGTCGCCGAACAGGTAGAGCGTCACGAGCGCGCCCAGGCCCGCCGACGGCAGCCCCGAAAGAATCGTCAGCGGGTGAATGTAGCTCTCGTAGAGCATGCCCAGCACGATGTAGACGACGCCGATGGCGATGAACAGCAGCAGGCCCAGGTTGGTCATCGACTGCTGGAACGTCTTTGCGGACCCCTGGAATGTCGTCGTGACCGTCGGCGGCAGCAGCGCCGCCGATACGCGGTTGATGTGATCGACGGCCGCGCCCAGCGACACGCCCGGACGAAGGCCGAACGAGATCGAGACCGCCGGCAGTTCGCCGACGTGATTCACGGTCTGCGGGCCGACCGTCTCCTGCGGCGTGACCACGGCCTGCAGCGGCACGAGCGCACCGGACGAGGTCTTGAACGCGATCGTCCGCAGCGAGTCGGCGTGCTCCTGATACTTCGGATCGAGCTCGAGCAGCACTTTGTACTGTGCCTGCGATCCGTAGATCGTCGACGCCCACTGCGGCCCGAACCCGTCGTAGAGCGCGGTTTCGATGTCGCTCGCGCTCAGGCCCAGCGCGGCCGCCTCGTCTCGATTGATCACGAGATTCACCCGCGGGCTCTTCATCTGCAGATCGTCGGAGACGTCCTGCACCTCGGGTAACGGCACGATCGCTGCCTCGAGCTTCGCTGCCCAGTCGTACAGATCCTGGGTGTCGGCGCTCTGGACCGTCAGCGTGTACGAGCTGTTGCCCTGGCGTCCGCCAATCTGGATCGCCGGCGGCAGGCTCACGAACGCGCGGAACCCAGGGAAGCGCAGGAGCTGCGGCCGAAGCTGCTGCGCGATCTGCGCCGCGGTCACCGGCCTGGCGCGCCGCGGCTTCAGCTGGAGGTTGAAGCGCGCCATGTTCATCGAGCCGAATCCGCCGCCCGTGCTCGCGAAGAACGTGTCGACGTACGGGTTCGCGTTGATCACCGCGGCGACCTTCGCGAGGTTCTGGACCATGTCGTAGTACGACGTGCCCTGCGCGGCCTGCACGTTCACGTTGAGCGAATCGTTGTCCTGATCGGGGATGAAGCCTTTCGGCACGATCTCGAACATCGCAACGGTCGCCGCGAGCACGGCCACGAAGACGCCGAGCATCACCGGGCGATGCCGCAACACGATCCCGAGGCTCCACTCGTACCAGTTGAAGGCGCGCTGGAAGATCCGTTCCATGAGGCGCGCGAATCGGCCCTTGCCGTGCAGCGAGGCGACGCGCAGGAAGCGGCTCGCCAGCATCGGCGTCAGGGTGACCGAAACAATGCCGGAGATCAGGATCGCGGTGGTGATGGTGATGGCAAACTCGCGGAACAGCCGCCCGAGGATGCCGCTCATGAAGAGAATCGGGATGAACACCGCGGCCAGCGACATCGTCATCGAGACGATCGTGAAGCCGACTTCCTTCGACCCGTTCAGCGAAGCCTCCAGCGGAGACTCCCCCTCTTCGATGTGCCGAACGATGTTCTCCAGCATCACGATGGCATCGTCCACGACGAAGCCGATCGAGAGGATGAGCGCCATCATCGACAGGTTGTCGAGCGTGAAATTCATCACCTGCATGACGGCGAACGTGCCGAGGATCGAGAACGGCAGCGCCAGCGCGGGAATGAGCGTCGCGGCTCCGCTGTGCAGGAAGGCAAAGATCACCGCGACCACGAGGACGAGCGTGATCAGCATCGTCCACTGGATGTCGCTGAAGGCCTCGCGGATGTTCTTCGAGCGGTCGCCGCGGATCGTCAGGTGGACCGACGGTGGCAGTGCCTCCTCGAACGTCGGCAGCAGCGCGCGGACGGCGTCGGTCACCTCGATGGTGTTGCTGCCCGGCTGGCGCATCACCTGGAGGTTAATCGCGCGGCGGGCGCCGGCTTTCGTGTACAGCCACGAGGCGTTCTTGTTGTCCTCGACGTTGTCGATGACGTTGGCGAGTTGGTCAAGGCGGACGGCCGCGCCGTGCCGGTAGGCCACCACGACAGGCTTGAACGCCTCCGCGTTCATCAGTTGGCCGGCCGCCTTGATGTTGTAGGTCATGGACGGGCCGAACAGCTGGCCCGTCGGGGTGTTCACGTTCCAGTTCTGCAGCGCGGTGTTGACCTCGTTGAGGCCGATGCCCTCGGCGTGAAGCTTGTCCGGATCCACCTGCACGCGGACCGCGTACTTCTGCGCGCCCTGCACCTGCACCTGCGAGACGCCGCTCACCATCGAGATGCGAGGCGCGATCATGTTCTCGGCGTAGTCGTCGAGGACGTACATCGGCACGACATCCGAGGTGAGGCCGAGGAACATGATCGGCTGATCGGCGGGGTTGAACTTGCGGAACGACGGCGGCGCCGGCATCCCCGACGGCAGCAGCGGCATCACCGCGGCGATCGCCGTCTGCACGTCCACCGCAGCGCTGTCGATGTCGCGGCCGAGATCGAACTGCAGGGTGACGTTCGTGCTGCCCACCGCGCTCGACGATGTCATCTCGTCGAGGCCGACGATCGTCGTGAACTAGCGCTCGAGCGGGCTCGCAACGGCGGAGGCCATCGTGCCGGGATCGCCGCCGGGCAGGCCCGCCCCGACATTCAGCGTCGGGAAATCGACGTTCGGCAGATCGCTCACCGGCAGCGCGCGATACGCGATCACGCCGAACAGCGCGATGCCGAGCATGAGCAGGCTCGTCGCTATCGGACGCCGGATGAACACCGCCGAGATGTGCATGTCGGCATCGTAGCAACGCGCCTGCAGCGCGGCCCGTAGTCTTGCTGCAAGGAATCGCGAAGGAAGCAATCAATGTCACCGCACGCACACAAGCGCTGACACATGCGTGCAACGCGACACGGATGTTTCAAGTCAGCGCCACAACTCGTTCACACCTGGGCCGTCGAACCACAGTGATGCCCACACGTCCTGCCCGCGGAGGTTCCACATGAAAACGTTGTTCATCGCCGCAATGCTCGTGCTGGCTGCGGCGCCCTCCTACGCGCAGCACCCTGATGTGTATGCGACTCTGGCGGGAGGGTTCGCCGTCAGCCCCGACGGTACGTCTGGCGACGTGCTCGGCGAGGTCGGCGTACGCATCGCGCCGCACCTTTCCGTCTTCGGCGACATCGGACAATTTCACAACCTTCAACCGTCACAGTTGCAGCCTTCGGTCGATGCTGCCACCTCCACGCTGGCGGCCGGCGGACTCTCGGTGACCGGCGTGGCTCGCGTGCCGGCGTGGTACTCGATGGGAGGTGTGCGATGGACGATGCCGGTGAATGCTCGTGTGTCACCGTACGTGTTCGGCGGCGCCGGCTTCGCGAGGCTCACGCCGACGGCGACGTTCACGTACTCGAGCGGCACGCTCATCGGCGCCATCTCGCCGCCGGTGTCCGGCGACGACGTCACGAGTCAGATCGTGTCGCTCGGCGACTTCACGCAGCCGCCGTCATCGACGGCATTCATGTACGGGTTCGGCGGAGGCGTGGAATCGCCAATCGGCCCGCACCTGCTGGCCAACGTCGGCTATCGCCTGTCGCGGGTGCAAGCGGATACGCCGGTGAACGCGCAGAGCGTGACGTTCGGGATCGGATACAGGTTTTAGGCAGGATGGGCGGGAAGGGCTGGACGGGCAGGATAGGCTGGAAGGGCCGGATCGGAAGTTTCCCATCCTGCCCCTCCCGCCTATCCAGCCTGTCCTGCCCTGATCTGCTTCCCGACCGCGTCGACCTTCTCTAACAGTCGCAGGATGTTCTCGCCGAGGATGTTCTTCACGTCCTGCTCGCTGTAACCCTTCTCGAGGAGCGCCGCGGTGATCTTCGGCAGCATCGAGACGTCGTCCATCCCGTCGGGAACGGTCGTCCCGTCGAAATCGGAGCCGAGACCGACGTGCGTCGCGCCGACGAGCTTCACGGCGTGATCGATGTGCTCGACGATCTTTTCCCAGGAGACGGTGGGCCGTTCGGCCGGCGGGACATTCCGGAGGCCGGCCTGGTACAGCTCATCGGAGAGGAAGCTGCGCGAGTAGTTGATCATGATCACGCCGCCCTTGCCGCCGAGCGCGCGAATCATGTCGTCGGTCATGTTGCGGGGATGCCCGGAGATCGAACGCAGCGAGGAATGAGACGCGACGAGCGGCGCCTTGCTCGTTTCCATCGCGTCCCAGAACGTCTTGTCCGACACGTGCGAGATGTCGACGAGCATGCCGAGGCGGTTCAGCTCGCGGACGACGTCCTTGCCGAAGTCGGTCAGGCCATTGTGCTTCGGCGTGTCGCCCGACGAATCGCTCCAGTTCGTGTTCACGCTGTGCGACAGCGTGAGATAGCGCACGCCGAGCCGCTGGTAGTCGCGAAGGACGGCGAGGTTGTCGTCGATCATGTGCCCGCCTTCCATCCCCATCAACGCCGCGAACTTTCCGGCCTTGTGGGCGGCGCGCACGTCGGCCGCGGTAGTGGCGAGCACGATCTCGTTGGGATGTTTCTCGGCCAGGCTGCGGACGTGATCGATCAGCACGAGCGAACGCTTCACGGCCTCGGGACCCGTGATTGTGCCGGGCATGTAAATCGAAAAGAAGGCCGCGTCGAGCCCGCCCTCGCGCGCGCGAGGCAGATCGACATGGTTGCTGTCCTCGCCCCTGGTGGGCTCATGGCGCACCATGAAGTCCCACCCCTCGCGACCGAGCATCATCGTCGTGTCGATGTGCGTGTCGACGACGATCGCTTCCTTGTGGATGCGGGCGGCGCGAGCCGCCGCCGACTCGGAGGCCGGCTTCTTCGCCGCCGGCGCCTGCGCGCCGACCACGGCAGACATCATCACGACCACCAGCAACAGTCTCATCACCATCGATCCAATTAACAATTGACAGTTGACAAGTTACAACCAGCCCTCAGCCCTAAAGCCCTAAGCCCTGAGAGATTACTTATTCTCCTTAAAGCCTGCCGGCACCGCGACGTCGGCCGGCGTCACGTCCGTGACGACCTTCAGGACTTCGGTGGTCGTCGTCATGAACGTCGTGCGCGGCTTGGCCGCATCGTCGCCGCTGCTCATTTTCTTGGCGGCCATCTTCTTCGCGAAGCCGCCGAGCAGCCCGCCGGCGCTGGTCGGCGTCGAGGACTTGCTGTCGTCACCGCTCTTGGCGGCCTTCGCTTCCTCGGCGATCTGTTCTTCGGATTTCACGGTGTCCATGGTGGTCGTGGTCTGGATGGCCGTGCCGTCGATCTTTCCGCCCTCGGCGCTCATCTTGCCCAGCGCGTCCTTCATCATCGGGTACATCGCCATCGCGGCGGCCATCTGCTCGGCCGACACACCGGCGACCATCGACCCGTACAGCATCTTCGCGTAGCGCATGTCGAAGTCCGCGATCTCCTTCATCGCGGCAATCTTCGGCGCGAGCCACATGTCCGAGGTCATGACCATACCGCCGCTCTGCTCGAGTGTTTTGCCTTTCTCACGCACTGTGATGGTGATGACCGCCTCGTGGGTATCGAAGCCGTTGATCGCCTTTTTGGCGCCGGTGTTCTTCACGTCGAAGTCGATTTCCACCTGCTTCGCGTTGGGATCGGCGGCCGCTGGCTTCTCCTTCTGTTGAGCGGATTCCTTGCGCGCGTCTTCCTCGGCTTTCTTCTTCGCTTCTTCCATCCTGCGGCGCAGTTCGGCGAAGGTCGTGACCTTGTAGCTCTTCTTCTTCAGATCGAGGTCGTAGACCTTTTCTTCAGCGAGATCGATGATCTGGCCGGTCTCGCCGTTCATGGTCGCCTTGCGGTCGCCTTTCACCGCAACCGAGGACGTCACGCCTTCCTTCGCGGCCTTGCCGCCGAACATGTTGAACATCCGGCCCAGCATGCCCGCGAATTCGACGTGCGATTTCTGGTCGGACCGGACGTCGGCCCGGAGGGAGTAGGTCGAAAGGGCAATCAGTGCAAGGGACAACGCGGCAATATGTCGTGAGCGGCTCATGGATCCTCCAGGTGGCCTACAGGGGGCATTCTTCTCTATCGGCAGATGCGGGTTTTGCACTACCCGACGGCGTCAGGTTCAGGGCGGACGCCGGATTGTACTCCCGCGAGCAGGGCGCTGACGACGAGAAGGAGCGGCGCCCACAGCAGCATCAGCCGCGCGAAACCGAAATGCTCGAACACGAATCCTGCCGTCGCCGGCCCTCCCAGAAGGCCGACGCCCCACGCCATGTTGTACAGACCGTACCCGACGCCGAACGATCCGACGCCGGCCGCCGAGACCGCCTCGGCCATGAACGCCAGCGACGGCGTGATGACGAGCGCCACGCACATGGTGTTCAGCACGAAGAAGGCGATGGTCGACTGATAGCTCCATGAAACCGTGAGCAACGGCATGACGCAGGCGACCAGCGGAAGGCCGATCAGCATCAGGCGGCGCCCGCCCCAGCGATCCGCCAGGCGCCCGTAGATCGGATGCAGCATCGAGGTCGCGACCGCGCCGCTGCCGAAGATCAATCCGATGCGCGCGGGGCCGATACCGAGCTTCGCCGACAGAAACAGAGGGAGGACCGGTTCGAGCATCGAAATCGTCGCCGAGATGGCGACGACCACCACGGCACATGTGGCGACGGCGCGCGAGCCCAGCACGACGCGGATCGGCACCGCTTCCGTCTCCGCGCGATCGGACGGGATTTTCAGCCACAGAAACCCGAGCGCGGACACGGCCGCCATCCCCGCGACGGTCAGGAAAGGCGCCCGGATGCCGCCGATCTCGTACAGCCAGCCGCCGATGGTCGGACCGACCATGACCGCGGCGCTCGTCCCCGACATGACGATACCGCTCACGCGCCCGCGCTCTTCGGGGCCGAACCGATCGGCGATCAGCGCAAAGCCCACCACCCAGGTCACGCCGTCGGCGGCGCCCTGCACGAGCCTGGCCGCGAATAGCCAGGGGAGGCCGCCTGCGTAGGCAAACAGAAGGGTCGCGGCGGCGAGGGCGAGCATGCCGCCGACGAGCGGCGCTTTGCGCCCGGTCCGATCGGAGATCGCACCCATCGGGATGGACACGATCAGCAGCGTCACGCCGAACGAGGCGAACAGGAAGCCGATCACCGTCGGCGACGCGCCGAACCGCCGGCTCAAATCGGGGAGGACCGGCACGGCCACCGAGTAGGCGACGATGTCGGTGAAGGTCGCGAAGGTGACGAGGGCGACCGCGACGGCGCGCGATTGACGGAGCTTGGCGATCACGAGGCGTACCCTACCGGGAAGCGGAGTGTGTGATAGCCACGAAACACACGAAACTCACGAAAAAGATCGTAATGGTTTTCTTATCTTTCTTTCGTGGATTTCGTGGATTTCGTGGGTTTCGAGGGTGTTCGGTGTCAGCCGCGCTTCAGCAGCAAGCACCCGAGCGGCGGCACTGTGAGCCGGAGCGACTGGTCGAAGCCGTGCGCCGCAGTCGGCTCCGAATCGAGACCGCCGCCGTTGCCGACGTTGCTTCCGCCATAAACCGACGCGTCGCTGTTGAGCAGCTCCGCATAGAACCCGGGTTCGGGCACGCCGATGCGGAAATCGGTCCGCACGACTGGCGTGAAGTTGAAGATCAGCACGACGAGGTCGCGCCGATCCTTCGCGAACCGCACCAGCGACACGACGCTGTTCTCGACATCGTTGCAGTCGATCCACCGGAAGCCCTCGGGATCGAAATCGGCCTGGTGCAGCGCCGGCTCCGCCTGATAGTGACGGTTCAGATCCTGGACGTAGCGCCGCATGGCCGCGTGCGCCGGATCGTCGAGCAGGTGCCAGTCGAGTCTGCGATCGTGGTTCCATTCGCGCCACTGCGCGAACTCGGCGCCCATGAACAGCAGCTTCTTTCCCGGGTGACCGAACATGTAGCCGTACAGCAGGCGAAGCGATGCGTACTTGCGCCACGCGTCGCCCGGCATCTTGTCGATCAGCGCGCGCTTTCCGTGGACGACCTCGTCGTGCGAGAACGGCAGGATGAAGTTCTCGCTGTGCATGTACATCGCGGAGAACGTCACGAGGTTGTGATGCCACCGCCGGTGGATCGGCTCCAGGCTCATGTAGCGGAGGATGTCGTGCATCCATCCCATGTTCCACTTGTAGGTGAAGCCCAGGCCGCCGAGATGCACCGGGCGGCTGACGCCCGGAAACGAGGTCGACTCCTCCGCCGCCGTGATCGTGCCGGGGTGATCGCCGTGCGTCAGGCTGTTCAACTGCTGCAGGAACTCGATCGCCTCGAGGTTCTCGCGGCCGCCGAACCGGTTCGGGACCCACTGCCCTTCCTTGCGTGAATAGTCCAGATACAGCATCGAGGCGACCGCGTCCACGCGAAGGCCGTCGACGTGATACTCCTCGAGCCAGAACAGCGCGTTGGACAGCAGGAAATTCCGCACCTCGTGGCGGCCGTAGTTGAAGATCAGCGTGCCCCAATCCTGGTGCTCTCCCTGCCGCGGGTCCTCGTGCTCGAACAGCGCGGTCCCGTCGAACCGCGCCAGACCGTGCGCGTCCTTCGGAAAGTGGCCGGGCACCCAGTCGAGAATCACGCCGAGCCCCGCGCGATGGCACGCATCGACGAACAGCTTGAAGTCTTCCGGCGGACCGAAGCGCGCGGTCGGCGCGAAGAATCCCAGGACCTGGTAGCCCCACGATCCGGAGAACGGGTGCTCCATCACGGGCAGCAGTTCGATGTGCGTGAAGCCCATCTCCTTCACGTACGGGACCAGGCGATGCGCCAGCTCCCGGTACGTCAGGAACCGGTTGCCGTCCTCGGGCACCCGCGCCCACGATCCGAGGTGCATTTCGTAAACGCTGAGCGGCTTTTCAATCCAGGCGCCGTGCGACGGCCGCGCCGACATCCAGTCCGCGTCTTCCCTCACGTAGCCGGATCTGTCGTGGACGATGGCCGCCGTCT
>Ga0105242_10003721_pt1 | contig 11854 bp, 9 predicted proteins | sample KBSM24metaG_FD_81521 | JGI IMG/M metagenome (GOLD analysis project Ga0105242, IMG submission 81521) | Miscanthus rhizosphere microbial communities from Kellogg Biological Station, Michigan, USA - KBS M2-4 metaG | ecosystem: Host-associated > Plants > Roots > Rhizosphere > Soil | place: Michigan...
GAGCAGCTCGAAATCGGTCATCGACTGCCCGAGGACGCTGCCGATCGAGTACGGGAGCACGCTGCTCCAGTTGTAAGTCGGGATGATGACCGTGACGCGCGGCGGCATCGATCAGTCCCAGCTCGTGCCGTTCATCTTCGCGACGATCTTCGCCACCTCGATGTAATCCGCCCCCTCCCCCAGCTCGTTCAGCGACGCGGTGAAGAGCTGCTGCGTGAGCGCGAGCATGGGTGTCGAGGCGTGCTGCTGATGCGAGAGCGACGCGGCGATGCGGATGTCCTTGTCGTGATGCGCGAGCTTGAATACGAGCGGCCACTGGTGATCGCGCAGGCGCATCGGAAGCAGATTCTCCGACGCGTTCGAGCGTCCGCTGCCGGCGTTCGTCACCTCGAGCGCGGTCTTGAGGTCGATGCCGAGCTGCTTGGCGAGAAGGAGGCACTCCGACGTGATCCACACCGTCGCGCCCATGATCGTGTTGGTGAGGACTTTGATCGCGTGGCCGGCGCCGATGTCCCCGACGTGAATGATCGTCTTGCCGTTGAGACGCAGGATCTCTTTCGAGCGCGCGAAGTTCTCCGCGCTTCCGCCGATCATGATCGTCAGCGTGGCGTTCTCCGCGCCGACCACGGCACCGGTGACGGGAGCGTCGACGAATTCCACGCCTTTCGCGGCGAGGCGCCTGGCGGTCTCGCGGCTCACGTTCGGGTCGCCGCTGGTCGCGTCGATCCAGAGCGTTCCGGCTTTCAGATGCGGCAGAAGGCGATCGACGATCTCGTCGACTTCCTTGCTCGTGGGAAGCATGGTGATGATGACGTCCGCGGCCGCGCAGCCGGCGAGATCGCCGGCGAGGGTGGTTCCGTGCTCGCGCGCGTGACGCTCCGCTTTCTCGCGCGTGCGGTTCCACACCGTGACCGGATGTTCTTTCGCGAGATGGCGCGCCATTGGATACCCCATGGCGCCGAGTCCGATGAATGCAATGTTCATGGGTACAGTTTATGCCGCGCGCAGACGCGGCATCTCCGGGGGATAAACTGAAGAAATGACCTTCGACGACACCTTCCGCTCCGCCTACTCCTTCGCCGAACCGGCAATCGACATCGGACACGTGCTGCGCGACGGCGCGCCCTCCGCCGAGCTGCCGGTGCGCGTGCCGCTGCGGATGATGAACCGCCACGGCATGATCGCCGGCTCGACCGGAACGGGAAAGACGCGCACGCTGCAGCTCCTCGCGGAAGAGCTGTCGCGCGAGGGCGTGCCGGTGTTCCTCGCGGATGTGAAGGGCGACCTCGCGGGCATGTCCCTCCCCGGCGAGACGAACGACCGCCTGACCGCGCGCGCCGCCGCCGTGGGGCGCACGTTCGCGCCGGAGGCGTTTCCGGTCGAGTTTTTCAGCCTGACCGGAAATCGCGGCATCCAGGTGCGCGCCACGGTGTCGTCGTTCGGTCCAGTGCTCCTCGGCAAAGTGCTCGACCTCACCGACGTGCAGCAGAGCGTCCTGGCGATGGTGTTCAAGTACAGCGACGACCGGCGCATGCCGCTCCTCGACTTCGACGACCTCCGCGACGTTCTGAACTATCTGTGCGGCGATGGAAAGGACGAACTGAAGGAGTACGGAGGGATGTCCAGTGCGACCGTGGGCGTGCTCGTTCGGAAGATGGTCGAGCTCGAACAGCAGGGAGCAGCGAGATTCTTCGGCGAGCCGGAGCTCGACATCAACGATCTGATGCGAGCCGTGCCGGCGCAACAAGGCGTCCGCGGCGTCGTGAACATCCTCTCGCTCGCCGACATGCAGGACAAGCCGCGCCTCTACTCGACGTTCCTCATGTGGCTCCTCGGGCAGTTCTACTACCGCATGCCGGAGGCGGGCGATCCCGAGAAGCCGAAGCTCGTCTTCTTCTTCGATGAAGCGCACCAGCTCTTCGACGACGCTTCCTCCGCGCTCGTCGAGTACATCGAACAGGTCGCGCGTCTCATCCGCTCGAAAGGCATCGGCGTCTTCTTCATCACCCAGACGCCGAAGGACGTCGACGAAGACGTGCTCGCGCAACTCGGCAATCGCGTGCAGCACGCCATCCGCGCGTTCACGCCGAAAGACGCGAAGAACGTGAAGGCGACCGCGTCGACATTTCCGGTGAGCGAGCACGTCGACGTCGCGAAGTCGCTGACCACGCTCGGCATCGGCGAGGCGCTGGTCACGGTGCTCGACCCGAAAGGCGTTCCGACCGCCGTGGCATCGGCGCAGATCCTCGCGCCCTCCTCGTCGATGTCGGCGGTCGACGACGCGCAGTATCAGCGCGTGCTCGCCGCGTCGCCGCTCGCGCCGAAATACTCGACGCCGATCAACCGCGAGAGCGCGCACGAGATCCTGCAGAAGAAGCTCGACAAGACCGCGCCGGCGGAAGGGGACGATTTCGAGTGGCGCAAGAGCGGAGCCGCTGCTGGTGTGGTGCGCGGCTCCCGCCGCGCCCCCAGAGGCGCGCCGGAGGCGCGCACCACACGGCGCACATCGAGATCGGCGACGGAGAGAGTGCTGGAATCGGCGGCGCGCGGAGTGGCGAGAGAAGTCGGGCGGGGAATCGGCCGCGGGTTACTCGGCCTGCTCAAGTTCTGACGATGGTGGAGCGGCGGGCTCTCAGCCCGCCGAATCATGTGGCGCACTGAGAGTGCGCCGCTCCACTTTGAGGCGCCTGACGAGACCCTCCGGCCCGCGTTGCAGAGAGAGAGAGGTAGCTTCAGCAAATTCCACGGAGGCACGCCCATTCGCCCGCTCACCGTGGTTGGGTCCGAGGTGGGCGCGAAGCTGAAGGGTCTCGACAGACGACTCAAAGAACGAAGACGAAAAAAGGGGCGTTACGCCCCCCGGTTGCCGCTGTTGCGACGCGAATGATTTAACCCAACGGGCACTCTACATCCGCGCATCATTCAATGTAGTGAGCTGGATCACAAAGATCAAGTCTGATTTTTGTACCAGTCGGCGTTGATCTGGGTGTACTGCGTCCATTGCGGCGGAACGAGGTCAGCCGGAAAGATCGCCTGAACCGGGCAGGCCGGCTCGCAGGCTCCACAGTCGATGCAAACGTCGGGATCGATGTAGAGCATCTCGCATTCGGCGAAATTCGACTCATCCTTGCGCGGATGGATACAGTCGACCGGGCAGACATCGACACAGGCAGTGTCTTTCGTATTGATGCAGGGTTCGGCAATCACGTAGGTCATCTCGGACGGTTCCTCCGGACCAGAAGTCCGCAAATTGTACGTCAGGTGCCCGTGTCGATCATTCGTTCCATCGTCGAATCGACTCGATCATGTAGTCGTTGCCCATGAACGAGACGATGTCGCCGGCGGCGTGGCCGATGAGCTTTTTCGCGACATCGGACTGATTGGAGTAAACGCCGTGCTCGGGGTCAGATTCCCACGGCCCGAGGATCGTGACGTCGCGGCGGACGTCGCCGTTGGAGAGCTCGATCTTCGTGCCGACGCGCACCGCCGAGGTGTCGATCTGGGCGGGCTCGAGAACGCGGACGCGGGAGATCTCGCCCGCGAGCTCGCCGACGCGCGCGGAGAGATATTCGGCGCGCTGCCGCGCCGCTTTGTACTCGAAGTTCTCGCGAAGATCGCCCATCTCGCGCGCGGCCTGCAGGGCCTTCGAGTTCGCCGGAATCTCGACGCTTTTCATGTGCGTCAGCTCCGCGCGTTTTTTCTCCAGCGAATCGGCGGTGGCGTACACCGGCTCGGCCTGCGGCTCGCGCAGCGTCGGATACTTCATCAGCGCGGCGTTCTTCACGTCTTCCCGGCGGTACTCCTCGAGCGCGCCGTAACGGTCGAGCGTCTCGACCAGCTTCCGGGCCTGCTCTTCGTTGTCCTGTCCCATGACGATGCGAATGGCCAGGCCGCCTTTGTCGAACATGTCCTTGAGACGCGCGCGCACCGGCGAGAACTCGTCATGGGTGAGCGCGTCGAGCATCTGGAAAAGCAACGCGTAGCTCGCGCGGTCGGAAAGCGTCTCCTCGTCGTTGAGGCGCTTGGCCAGCCAGTAGAACGCGTGCGGGTGGCGGCGTGGATAGCGCAGCGTTTCGTCGATGAGGCGGTCGCGGATCTCGGTCTGTCCCGCCTCTTCGAGTGCATTCATGAGGTTGGTCAGGATGCGCGGTTCCTGATCGAGGAAGAACGCCTCGGCGTAGACCTTCGGCCAGTCGGGATGGCGCTCGCGCACGACGCCGAGCGCTTTCTCGCGCGTGGCCTTGTCGCCGATCGCGGCGATCGTGCGTGACGCCATCGCGCCGCCGAGGAGGGAGTCGGGCTCGATCGCGGAAGTGTAGGCGCCGGGCAGCGACTCGAGAGTGTTGAGAATCTGCCAGGCCATCGCCGCATCGGTCCGCGCCAGTCTCGCCGCCTCGGCCGCGAGCGCGGACGAGAACGCGTCCGCGAGCTCCTTGCTCCGGGCACTGTGCTTGCGCGCCAGCTCGAGCTTCGTCTTCGGATCGGCGCGCTCGAAGTCGCGGCGGATGGCCGCATCGGCATCCGACTGCGATCCCGCAAACGCGTACCCCGCCTTCGCGCCGGTGCCGCTGGTGATGATCCGCGGATTCTTGCGCGCCGCCGTCCACCAGGAGTTCCACTTCTCTTCCGGAACGATTCCGATCACCGCGTCGCGCACTTCCGCCATCCCCATCGGACGGCCGAAGCTCTGCAGGAGCAGGGCGAAAAAATCAGAGGGCGACGCTTTCGCGCTCGCTTTGAGCTTGTCCGGGTCGGTGAACTTCTCGCGCAGCACGTGCCCCACGGGGAGCGGCACGAGGAACTTCGCCGCGGCGCCGAGCGGGACGGAGACGCGCTTTTCTTTTTCGAAGTCGAGGCGGCAGATGCCGAGCTCCGGGTTCAGCTCGGTCACACATCCGGCGCCGCGGCCGGTCATGAAGAAGCATTCGCCTTCGTCGTAGGCCAGCCAGGTCTCGATCTTCTCGGCGCGCTCGACGGGATTGCTCTGAACATCGGAGAAGCCGGCGAATTTGTACGCGCGCTCGAAGCTGCGGTGCGAGCCGAGACTCTTGCGCAGCGCTTCTTCGATCGGCGGCCGGAGTTGCGTGGGATGCTTGGAAAGACGGCCGATCTCCTTCAGCACCTGCAGGCGCTGCGGCCAGAGCTGCCGTTCCTTGAGAACGTCGGAGAGCAGACCGATGAGCGTATCGGATTGCGTGCGCTGCTCGGCCTTGCGGAGGGACTTCGCGACGTGAAGGAACGCGTCGACGTCACTCGGGTCGCTCTCGATCTGGTTCATCCAGAGCGACTCGAGGTCATCAAACTTTTTTTGTTGGATCAGACCCTGCGCATCTTCGCGAAAACCCATAGAAGGTGCGCATTGTAGTGGAGGGCAGATGGCAGATGGCAGACGTCGGAAGAAAAAACTTTCGTTCTCTTCTGCGTTCTGCAATCCGCCGTCTGCCGTCGGTTCACCGGCGAAGCTTGACAAGCGCCTTGAACACGTCGAACGGAAGCTCTTCCGCGTGAACGATGTGGCGAAGGTGGTGCAGCGTTGTGCGGCGTTCCTTCACGTCATCGAGGCTGATGTTGTGCTTGCGAAGCAGGTCGTGCGCTTTTCTCTCAGGCATAGTTCTCCCCCACACAAAAACATTGCTGGAGTGCAGGCAAACGGCGCAGGCCGCCGCTTCTATTCCGCGTTCCCGCCCGCGCGGCGGCGAGGGGTCATGATGCGCGCGTACAAGGCAGCGTGGTTTGTGCGAGTGGGGGCGGTGTACACGAGCAGGGCCGTGCCGTCGCTCGCCGATGCCACCGCGGTCCCGGGCAGGTCATACGGACCCCACGACGGAAGCCACGCGGAGCCGAACGATCCGCTCGGCGATACCCACGCGGTGCGGGATGCGTCGCTGGCGAAGAACGACGAGCCGGTCCAGACGACGCTCGGATAGCTCAGATAGATTCCGGGTACGTTCCGCACATGAGCGAGGTTGCCGTCGGTCAACGCGAACGTCGGGTCACTGATGAAGAGAGTCGTCGCTCCGCTCGACGCCATCACGAGCTCGTCCCCGGCGGAGTCGATGATCAGAACGGGATCGCCGGCCGCGCCCGCGCGCGACAGCGAAACGGCCCAGACCTGCCTCCCGGCGACGAGGCCGAGGACGTACTTCGTGCCGTCGAACGCGAGGCGCACCGCGGTCGCCGGCGCGGCGATCCGCTCACCGGCGGCGACCGGCGTCTCGTCGATGAACGCGACGCGCGCGGAAAGACGCCGGACATTGGCGGTGCCGCCGGAAACCCAGGCCACCAGGAAGTCGCGACCGTCGGACGCGACGTCGACGGTGTCGTTCAGCGCGCCGGTCGCGGCAACGAGCGGCTGCGAGTCGATCGATGTTCCATCGGCGGCGATACGGCTGACGAATACGCGCGAGTCGTACGCCCACACGACCGCCGTCTCCGCGCCGTTCGATGCGATGCGAGTGACCGAGCTCGGGGCGTAGTCCATCTGCGAGAGGACGCGCGGCTCGGCGTCGAGCGGCGCGCCGCGGCGATCGAGACGCCGCACCACCAGGGCCTTGTAAATGGTGTTGGAAAAGACAAGCCGCGACCACGCGACGACGTAGTGATCGCCGGCCCAGACGGCTGCCGGCTCGACCGCGTCATACGGCTCGGTCTTCAGAAATTGCTCCGGTGCGACGGTGAGCGTCGCCTCGACGTCCGCGATCTTTCCGCGTACGCCGCCGCGCAGGTAGTCCTTCCATCCGAGCGCGATCCGGCCGCCGACGACTGCCAGCGCCGGCGAATACAACTCGCTTCCCGCCGCGGCGATCTCCACCGCCGCGTCCGACGCTTCCGCGTTCACTCTCGCCGATGCGATGGCGGTCCGCTGCTCGAACGGGAGGCGTACGCTCCAGACGACCCGGTAGCCCGTGCCGTCCCACGCGACGGCAGGCCGCGTGGCGCTCCCTCCGAGCGGAATCGTAAACGCGCCGGCCACCGGCGCTCCGCTCGCGTCGAGCTGGCGCGCGACGATCGGCGGGAGCGGCTTGCTGTCCGACGGCGTATTCACCCACACGACGAGAACGGATGCACCGTTCGAGGCGACGGCAAACGTGCCGGACGTATTGCCGAACGAGCGGGAGTAACCGGTTCCGATCGTCACCGGCTCGCCGAGCGCACCGCTCGCGTCGAAGGGAACGGCGCGAACCGTGTTGACGTCACGCCACACGGCCACGAGACCGCGATCCGTGCGCACGGCGATGGGATCACCGAAGATCGCATCCTCGGCCGTGGCCAGCGTCGCGGTCCGAGTGATGTAGCCGTTGTCGTCGAGCGTGTTGAGGATGACCTTCTCGTAGCTGTCCCGGTAGACGACGAGAAAATCGCGGCCGTCATAGACCACCGACGATCTTCTGACCGCCACCGGCCGGTTCCACAAGACCTTGCCTTCGGTGGTCAGCGCGGCGGCGTAGCCGTCTTCCGGATAGAAGCCCTCGTAATTGCGGAACGTCACGACGGCGATGCCGCGCCCGATCGCCGCGGAGAACGCATCGTACATTCCGTCGACGCCGAACGCTTCGCGATCGACGATCGTCCCGTCGGTTCGCACGCGGTTCATGCCGTCGCGCGAGAAGACGTAAAAGAGGTCGCCGTCCGCCGCCAGAACGACGGAGCGCAGGTTGCGCGGAGATCCGGACCCGTAACTTCCGTCGCCGACGAAGAAGTCGTCCGCGAACGCGGGAATCGGAAGGAGCGCGAGTAGTGAGAGGACCGCGGCCGTAATCCGCACGCGGCAATTGTACCGGTCAGCCCGCGGCGCGCAGTTGCTCGAGGATCTTCTCGTGGACGCCGCCGAACGCTCCCGACGACATCACCAGCACCACGTCGCCCTCGCGCGCATCGCCGGCCACACGTTTGGCGATGGCGTCGAAGTCGTCGATCTGCTCGACGGGAACGCCGTCGGTGTCGAGATGCTCGACGATCGACGGCACGGACATCATCTTGTCGAGACCGTAGCGCGTCTCGTAGCGGCCGCGATGAAAGATCGGGCCGATGATCACGCGATCGGCTTCGTGGAACGCGTCGATGTAGCCGCTCTCGAATTCCTTTCGCGACGAGGAGATCGAGCGCGGCTCGAAGAGCGCCCACAGCCGGCGTCCCGGATATCGCCGGCGCGCGCCGAGAAGCGTCGTGGCGATGGCGGTGGGATGATGCGCGAAGTCGTCGATGACCGTCACGCCGCGCTCCACGCCGCGCACTTCCATCCTCCGCTTGATCCCTTTGAACGACTCGAAGCCCTTCCGGATGTCCTCCGTCGAGACGCCGCGCAGCCGCGCGATCACCGCGTCAGCGAGCGCGTTCAAGACGTTGTGGCGCCCGGAAAGCGTGGTCTTGAACCGCGCCCACTCCTTCCCTTCCCACCACGCCGTGAACTCCGTTCCTTCCGGATGTTCCTCCGCATCCGTCGCGAAGGCGTCGCGCGCACGGTCCCACCCGAACGTCACCCACCGCGCAACCGCGTGAGGGCGCAACCCGGCCACATTCGCGTCGTCGCCGTTCGCGACGATCACGTCGTCCGGCGAGACCTGCTCGACCGCCTTGCGGAACGCGGCGATGATCGCGTCGAGGTCGGAGTAGATGTCGGCGTGGTCGAACTCGATGTTATTCACCAGGAGCGTGTTCGCGCGGTAGTGGAGAAACTTCGGACCCTTGTCGAAGAACGCGGTGTTGTACTCGTCGCCCTCGATCACGAACTCCGGACCGTCGCCGAGCTTGAAGTTCTGATCGAAGTTGAGCGGAATGCCGCCGACGACCATGCCCGGATCGCGCCCCGCCGCTTCCAGCAGCCACGCCATCAGCGAGGTCGTGGTCGTTTTGCCGTGCGTTCCGGTGACGACGATGGAGTGCTTTCCCTTGATGAACAACTCATAGATCGCCTCGGGCATCGAAGTGTAAGGAAGGTCGAGCTCCAGCGTCGCGGCCGCTTCGGCGTTCGTGATCGCGGCGGCATTGCCGATGACCACGAGCTCGGGGCGAAACGTCTCCAGGTGCTGTTTCGTATATCCCTCGAGCACCGGGATGCGAAGCCGTTCGAGATACGTGGACATCGGCGGATAGACATGCTCGTCGGAACCGCCGACCTCGTAGCCGCGCTGCTGGAGCATGCCGGCCAGCGAGGCCATCGCGGTGCCGCCGATCCCGATGAGGTAAACCCGTTTGACGTCTGGTAGTTCGGTGAGGTGAGGCATCTCAGTCGGCAGTTTGCAGTTGGCAGTTTGCCGGAGAGCGAATCCACTGCCAACAGCAAACTGCCAACCGCCAACTTTTCAGGGGAATGAGCCCCTTTTCATGTCTGTTCGGAACGCTGGCCTGACCAACCAGGTCTTCTAAACCACAGGAGGATTTCGCGCAATGTCCAAGCGACTGTCTGCCATCACATTTATCGCTCTCATGTTCACGGCGTCGTTCGCCGCCGTCGCTCAGGAGCCGGAGACGGCCAAGGGGCCGCGTCTCACGCTTCTTGAGCCGCTCAAGGATTTCGGAACGGTCGCGAAGGGCGAGAAGATCGAGTGGTCGTTCAAGGTGAAGAACACCGGAACGTCCGATCTCGAGATCATTGCCGCGAAGCCGACCTGCGGCTGCACGGTTGCCGACTTCGACAAGATCATCAAGCCGGGCGCGACCGGGAAGGTGTCGGCACACGTCGACACGACCAACTTCGCCGGCCCGATCACCAAGAGCATCGCGCTCGAGACGAATGATCCGACCGCGCCGAGCGCGCAGGTGACGATCACCGCCGTGGTCAAGCCGTTCGTCGATGCATATCCGGCCGGATTCCTCCGCTACAACCTGCTGCAGGGCGACGTCGAGAAGCAGTCGGTGACGCTCTACTCCGACGAAACCGAGCCGTTCCAGATCACCAAGATCGAGTCGCCGCAGGACTGGATCAAGGTCGAGTTCAAGAAGAGTGAAGGCGCCGACCTCGTGCAGAACATCGGCCGCGACGCTCAGAACCAGTACAAGGTCGACGTCACGCTCGGCGGCCCCGACGCGCGCATCGGACCGATCGCCGAGAAGATCCACATCCTCACGAACTCGAAGCATCAGCCCGAGTACTGGGTGAGCATCTCCGGCGTCGTCCGCCCGACGTTCCGCGTCGAGCCGACGATGCTCAACTTCGGCGAAGTCGCTCCGACCGACGCCGCCGCGAGCCGCACCATCGTCCTCCGCTCGAACAACCTCAAGACCCCCGAGACGTTCCAGGTGACGAAGGTCGAGTCGAACGTTCCGGGCGTGGTCGTCGCCGTGAACCCGACCGCCAACAAGGGCGAGTTCGAGGTGCTGGTGCAGGTCGACAAGGAAGCGAAGTCGGGCGCGCTCGACGGCACGGTCACGATTCAGACCAACGACAAGGTCAATCCGGTCGTGACGGTCCCGGTCAAGGGCATCGTGAAGACTGCCAGCGTCGCGGGCGCCACGGGCTCGAAGTAAGAGTGGTGTGGTGCGCGCCTCCGGCGCGCTTTGAAGGCGCGCCGGAGGCGCGCACCACACGAAAAACGGCGGGCCCAGGCCCGCCGTTTTTGTTTTTACACGACGACCGAGATCCCGGTTCCGTCTCCCACCGGAAGGATGGTCGTGAGCAGCCGCGGATCGCCGGCGATGCGTTTGTTGAACGCGCGCAAGGCGTCGGTCGCCGAATCGTGAGCGCCCGCCGCGACCTGGCCCTTCCAGAGCAGGTTGTCGTAGACGATGACCGCGTCGCGCTCGAGCTTGGGCAGAAGCGCATCGAGGTAGTCCTCGTACTCGGTCTTCACGCAGTCGATGAAGACGAAGTCGAACGGGCCGGTGAGCCGCGGAAGCACATCGAGCGCCGCACCTTCGTGAAAGACCACACGGCACGGCAGCGACGCCTCGGCGACGAAGCGGCGGGCGGTGGAGAGCGTGTTGTGATCGATCTCGATCGTCTCGATCACCGACTCCGGATCGCTCTCGCGCCCGAGGACGACGACCGAGTAGCCGATGTTCGTACCGACTTCCAGCATCCGCCGCGGGCGCTTCATCCGCACCAGCGCGCGCATGAGCTGCGCGACCTCCGGATCGGCGATCGGATGGTTGTTCTCATCCGCGAACTTCTCCATCTCTTCAAGCAGCGCGTCGCGCGGCGGAAGGATGGACTCGAGATACTCAGCCTGGTTGCGCCGCAGAATGGCGTCGATACGATCCTTCATGGAGTGCAGATTCTAGCGTGGAGCGGCGGGCTCTCAGCCCGCCGGTGAAAGCCGGCCGCCCAAAGCACCGGCGGGCTGAGAGCCCGCCGCTCCACTGCATTACTTCCGAGCGCGGACGAATCCGCTCATGAACGCGCCGTCGATCTCGGCCGGCAGCGACTCGATCGCGATTCCGGCTTCGCTCAGGAATCCGCGCGCGTCGTCGAGGCGGTAGACGCGCGTCGGCTCGATGTCGATGTCTTTGAATCCCGCCTCGCCGAGGAGGCGCTTGTACTCGTTCTCCTCGAGCGCCCCGGCGACGCAGCCGATCCACAGCTCGACGTTCCGCGCGATCGCCTCGGGGAGATCGTCGCCGCGGCGAATCACGTCCGACACCGCGAAGCGGCCGCCCGGCTTGAGCACGCGGAAGGCCTCGCGCAGCACGCGGCCCTTGTCGGCCGAGAGATTGATCACGCAGTTCGAGATGATCACGTCGACGGAGTTGTCCGGCAGCGGGATGTTCTCGATCTCACCCTTGAGGAACTCGACGTTCTCCACGCCCGCTTTCGCCTTGTTCTCGTTCGCCAGCGCGAGCATCTCGTCGGTCATGTCGAGTCCGTAGACCTTCCCGGCCGGCCCGACACGGCGCGCCGACAGCAGCACGTCGATGC
>Ga0105242_10003722_pt1 | contig 11854 bp, 9 predicted proteins | sample KBSM24metaG_FD_81521 | JGI IMG/M metagenome (GOLD analysis project Ga0105242, IMG submission 81521) | Miscanthus rhizosphere microbial communities from Kellogg Biological Station, Michigan, USA - KBS M2-4 metaG | ecosystem: Host-associated > Plants > Roots > Rhizosphere > Soil | place: Michigan...
ATAGTTCAAAAAATAATGCAGGCTACCCCGAAGCAAGTAGTATGTCGAATAAAATTAGTTCCGACAATGCTGAAGGAATGATCGAATCAACAAAGCAAAATGATTTTGGAGTAACAATTGTAAAATTCACAGATGCAGCCGGTGCGCCAATAAAATATCTTATCAATAAAACAATGATGAGAGTTGATCTTGCAACTCCATTAAAGCCGGGTCAAAAAATTACTATGAAAATTGACTGGAACTATCATATTTCTGATCGCATGGTGCAAGGTGGCCGCGGTGGCTATGAATATTTTCCTGATAATGGCAATTATATTTTTACAATGACGCAATGGTATCCTCGTCTTTGTGTATATAGTGATTTCCAGGGTTGGCAAAACCACCAGTTCACTGGTCGTGGAGAATTTGCTTTGACGTTTGGAAATTTTAAAGTGCAAATGACAGTTCCTGCAGATCATGTGGTTGGTGCTACAGGTGAATGTCAAAATTATGCACAGGTTTTATCTCCTTCACAATTGGCCCGTTGGCAAAAAGCACAGACAGGCAAAGAAGTTTTGGAGATAGTAACTCTTGCAGAAGCAAAGGCTGGTGAAAAAAATAATACTGATAAAAAGAAGACCTATATTTTTAAAGCTGATAATGTTAGAGATTTCGCATGGGGCAGCAGTCCAAAGTTTGTTTGGGATGCGATGCCAATAACAATTGAAGGCAGAAGAGTAATGTGCATGAGTTATTATGGAAAAGAAGCTTATCCTATCTATCGTCGTTATTCAACAAAAGCTGTAGCACATGCAATAAAAACTTATTCAAAATTCTCTATCCCTTATCCTTACCCGGTAGCACAGGGCGTAGAAGCTGCCAACGGAATGGAATACCCGATGATCTGTTTTAACCCCGGTCGTGCACAGCCAGATGGAACATATACTGAGGGTGCCAAGAATAATTGTATAACAGTTACCATTCATGAAGTAGGCCATAATTTTTTCCCGATGATCATTAACAGTGATGAACGTCAATGGACATGGCTGGATGAAGGCTTGAACACTTTTGTGCAAACTGTAGCCGAAGAACTTTGGGATAATAAATATCCTGCATGGGGTAAAGCATATATAACGGCTGATTATATGAAGTTGCCAAAAGATCAGTTGGAACCTATTATGACAAACTCCGAAAACATCAATGGCTTTTTTGAAAATCAATATATCAAAACCGCAACGGCACTTCATGTACTTAGAGAAACAGTGATGGGCCGTGAGCTGTTTGACTACGCTTTTAAAGAATATGCAAGACGCTGGGCATTCAAGCATCCAACACCTGCAGATTTTTTCCGCAGCATGGAAGATGCAAGCGGTGAAGATCTTGATTGGTTCTGGCGGGGTTGGTTTTATGGCACTGATGCCACCGATATTTCAATTGATTCAGTAAAATATTTTAAACCTGAGTTTGTACAGGGCGGAAATCAAAAAGATACTGTTATATACAGGAAGCTTGATCAACCAAGAACGCCAAGGTTTGACGATATTTCAAAAGTGAGAAACCGTGAAGATCAAAATATATCTTTTCAGACAGATGTTGATACTTCACTGCGTGATTTTTACTGGAGATACTCAAGAGGTATAGAAAAATATGATACCACTTCTTATGGTCTTGAAACAAAGAATGGCACGCCACCTATGGATGAAGAAACAAAAGCAAAAATTGCAGGTAAAAACTTTTATGAAATTAATTTTACCAACAAAGGTGGTTTAGTAATGCCGATCATTCTTGAATGGACGTTTAAAGACGGAACAAAAGAATATGAAAAAATTCCTGCGCAAGTTTGGCGCAAGAATGAAAAAGCAGTGACAAAAGTTTTTGTAAAGGATAAAGAAGTTGCTGAAGTGAAACTTGACCCAATGAGAGAAACAGCAGACATAGATGAAAGCAACAACTCATGGCCAAAGGAAATAGTGCAAACAAAATTCCAGGTGTTTAAAGCAGCGCAGCAAGGTGGAAGAAATCAACCGCAGCCAAATAACCCGATGCAGAAAGCGGAAGAGAAGAAGAAGGCGTTTTAAAAAAATATTTTAAACGAAAAGCCACTTCGATCGAAGTGGCTTTTATATTTATAAAGGTTTTTATAATTAATATCCCGTTTGTCCGTCTCTTGTCTTTACTTTCTTTTTACCGGAATTCTTTTTTTCGTAATCAAGAACAGCTTGTGGCTTTGCAGATGTTTTTTTACCGGTAGTATCTGTTTTTGCTTTTGTAGTTGAACCTGTGCTTATATCAATGGGAGCTAATTCATCTTCCACTGCACCTTCAACAATTAATTTGTCAAGTCTATATTGCTCTGTCTTAACAACAGTTCCAAAATCAGGATCAAAAAATTTCCAGGTACCGTGACGAAGAGTATGTCCAGTCAATTTTATAACATCTCTTCTAACAACTTTGGTTGGATCATTCAGACCATAAATGTCAACAGTGTCATAAGGATTGTCAGGATTCACTGCTTTCCAGCTTTCTTCTCGCAATGGCTGACCAAATGGATTATAATACATGGATCTTCCATTTTTATTTCCCCAACGATAATTTTCTATTGCAAGCAGATCCCCATCCAAAGTAAACTGCTGCCACTGCCCTTCTTTTTTATCATTGATATAGACGCCTTGCTCTTCATAACCCTTCTCACCACGAAGAGGCGGCAATTCATTTACCCAACGGCCCTGTTTCATTCCTTTCATATCTACACAATTCAGCGTATCGCCTTTTACGCCGATCATAAAAGTTTTGCACTGCGAAAAACCGTTGATAGAAATCAAGAGAATAATAAATAGGATATAACGCATTGTTTAGTAAGTTTGGAAATTCCTTTAATGGAGCATTTCATTATCAAAATTAATAACGAAAAATGACTGGTTTTATGTTACACGTGTTAAAATTTAAGCACTTCGGGCATTATGCTAAATCACTGCTTTTCATTAACCTGTTAGCAAATTTTCACATTATTACAATAGCACAAATCGCTCCAACCTCTGCAGAAGAGAGAATGAAGGCGGTACAACAACGAAAAGAGCTGGAAAAAAGATCAGTAGTAAATGATATAAGTTTCCGAAATATTGGGCCCGTATCAATGAGCGGAAGAGTTGACGATATAGAAGCAAACCCTGATGATCCTACTGAGTTTTATGTTGCATACGCATCCGGTGGTTTGTGGTACACAAAAAATAACGGTCTTTCTTTCAAATCAATTTTTGATTCTGAAGATATACTTACGATCGGTGATATCGCAGTTAACTGGAAAACAAAAACTATCTGGATCGCCACAGGTGAAGTAAATAGCAGCCGTTCATCATATGCAGGTATTGGTGTTTATAAAAGCAACGATGGCGGTAAAACATGGGAATACCTTGGGTTACCCGATTCACAACACATTGGGAAAATTCAATTACACCCGACAGACAATAATACTGCCTGGGTAGCAGTGCTTGGACATTTATATTCTCCGAATAAAGAAAGAGGTGTTTACAAAACAACCGATGGCGGTAAAACATGGAAGCAAACTTTATATGTAGATGATAACACTGGGGCTGTTGAAATGGATATTAATCCCCAAAACCCAAATGAGCTTTACGCTGCTACCTGGTATAAAACAAGAAGTGCATGGAATTTTGAAGAAGCCGGAAAAACAAGCGGCATTTATAAAAGCACTGACGCGGGTGATACATGGAAATTAATCAGCGGTGCAGGTTCTGGTTTTCCTTCCGGCGATAAATTAGGAAGGATCGGCGTTTGCGTTTATCCAAAAAATCCACAAATAGTTTATGCTGTTCTTGATAACCAGAATAACAAACCTGATACAACAAAGAGAGACAGCACAACTTTTCGTATTGACGATTTTAAGAATTTGACAAAAGAACAGTTTGCACAATTGAATAGTAAAAAGCTTGATACTTTTCTAATAAGGAACAGGATGCCTCCAAAGTATAATTCTGCAATGCTGAAAGAAGGGGTAGCAAATGATAAATATAAACCTACGGTACTTTATGATTATTTAAATGTGAGCACCGGGTTTGAATCAAATCCTATTGGCTGTGAAATTTATCGCAGCGATGATGGAGGGCAAAACTGGAAAAAAATAAACGAGAAAGAAATAGGAATGTTTTTTAGCTATGGCTATTACTTTGCCAAAATTTATGTATCTCCTTATAATGAAAACAAAGTCTACATACTTGGATTAAATCCAATGGAGTCAATTGACGGAGGAAAAACATGGAAGAGCATCGATAAAAATAATGTGCATTCAGATCATCATGCGCTGTGGGTCAATCCAAAAAAAGATTCTCATCTTATCAATGGCAACGATGGTGGCGTAAACATAACTTATGATGATGGTGAGGTTTGGTTCAAAGCAAACACACCTGCTGTTGGACAATTTTATAACATCACTACAGACAATGCAAGGCCATATAATGTTTATGGGGGTTTGCAGGATAATGGAGTTTGGTATGTTCCATCGCAGACTAACAGAAATCCATTTGGAGGCTCCGGTCTTGGTCAAACAGTCGGTGCTGAAGTAAATATCGGCGGAGGGGATGGTATGCAGGTACAAGTGGATACCAGGGATAATGCCACAACATACTATGGTTCACAATTTGGAGCTTATCAAAGAACAAATAGGATAACAAGAGATAACAACCGCAGGATCACGCCAAGGCATGAATTAGGTGAACTTCCCTATCGTTTCAACTGGCAATCTCCAATATTATTAAGCAGTCATAATCCTGATATAGTTTATTTCGGCAGCAATCATTTTCATCGCAGCATGAATAAAGGTGATACGATGATTACAATGACACCGGATCTAACCAATGGGAAAAAAGAAGGAGATGTTCCTTATGGCACATTAACTACTATTTCTGAATCACCAACAAGATTCGGTTTGATCTATGTCGGAACTGATGATGGAAATATACATGTGACAAAGGATGGCGGATATACATGGGAACAATTAAATCAAACAACTCCTGTGGCCACTTCAAAAAAAGGAAGTAAACCTAAAACATCAAACACAAAACTTCAAACTAATAATCTTTGGGTGAGCCGGGTTCTTGCATCGCAGCATAAAGAAGGAAGAGTGTATGCAACATTAAATGGGTATCGCATTGATAATTTTCTTCCCTATGTATATGTTAGTGATGATTATGGAAAAACGTGGATGCAGATCGGAAAAGACCTTCCGAATGAACCGGTGAATGTTATTCGTGAGGACCCAAAGAATGACAGCATACTTTATGTTGGCACTGATGGCGGACTTTATGTAAGCTTTGATAAAGGGAATAGCTTTATGATGTGGAATAAAGGTCTGCCAAAGTCAGTTCCTATTCATGACATAGCCATTCAACAAAGAGAAAATGAAATAGTGCTTGGAACGCATGGCCGCAGTCTATATATAGCTAAACTGGAAGAAATACAAAAGAAGGCAAAAAAATAAAAAAATCCCTCCTGCATTTGAAAACAAAAAATGCCCTGTAAATACGGGGCATTTTTTTGCTCAATAATGTTATTGAATTTTGGTTATAGCCATTTCTCTTGTAATGTTTTCGCTAACACCGGCAATGTAAACCTCAGTTTTCTTACTGTTAACAGACCTTACTTCAAAACGAAGTCCGCCTTTTGTTATTTCCTCTTGGGTATCGATACGATACTTGCGGGAAAGGTTTTTGCCTGATAATTTTTCTGAAAACAAAACCGTTCCTTCTCCATCCCTGATAGTGATTAAAAAATTATCGGCTTTCAGATTATTTGTAAGGATCTCAAAGACAGGGTTTCTATTCTGGAAGCCAAGATATTTGATCTCAACGCCAGGAGGATCACTCTTTTTATCCATTGCCGATAACGGGGTACTAAATGATGTGCTGAAAAACGCCATCACTGCAATAATAATTGCTTTGTTTTTGCTCATTACTTTTTTCATAGTTCTAAAATTTAATAGTTATAAAAAATTGTTTAAAAATTCTTTATGGGACAATCGTATTAGTGCTGGCAAAAAGGCAAATCGTATTGAAAAATATTTATTGGGGCAAGAAACCTGGCAGGAACCGAAGAGTTTTTTTGAATGCGATCATGATGTAAAAATATATTCGCAGATCAAGGAAAGGAAATCAACTTCATCAGATTATCAGGATAACCAAATGTTGGGTTATGATTTGAAATCATTCAAACTAAGCAACTTATAAAAAAAAGAATGATGATAGCCAACATAGAAATTAATCATTTGTGAAGGCTATCATCTTCAGAAATTCGATCATTATTAATAGCAATAGTAATTAATAGCGTTTTGAGCATCAAAATAAGTCAACCAATATTCTACTACTTCAGAAGTATAAATTGCCCCGCTTGACCTGTCATAATAATCTCTTGTACCATAATTGCTGAAGTTGCCATAGACAATTGATCCTTTATACGGTTTGTACCCATTGTATGACCGAAGAATAGAATAGCCATTATTTGTTTCTATTACAAAATACTGGCAATAAGGATCACTAAGTACCACCTCTCCCCTTTCTTTAGAAAGCCAATAGCTTTCATCGATATATTCACGATTTTTTACACAGCCCGTAAAAAATATAGCCAGTCCAACAGTGATAATTGATAACGTAAATATCTTTTTCATACTTTTTAGATTTATGTCTTAGAATTTTTTTCGATCATCTATATCACAGATTGCAAACAGCAGGCAATAGTTTTAATATAGAATGTTAAAAGATGGAATGGGAAGGAAAAAAAGTAAACAATGTTAGTTGTTAACTTTTCCATCACAAGACAAGATTGATGTCTTTACCTGACGCCTTTTCTGGGATGTAGATTAAGCTAAGAATAATAGAACTGTTCAATAACAAAAAGCCCTCTACCGATCAGGCGCTTTTTTTATGTTTCAACCTTTTAAAAAATTTTGAACCGTTCGTGACAGCTTCTTTCCAAGGCTTCACGATCATCCGGGTGAGCAATATTGATCAATGCTTTTGCTCTTTGTCGTAAATTTTTACCAAACAAATAAGCAACACCATATTCTGTAACCACATAATGCACATGAGCACGGGTAGTAACCACTCCGGCCCCTGGCTTTAGAGTAGGTACAATTCTTGAAATTCCTTTTGCTGTACGTGATGGTAACGCAATGATCGGTTTTCCACCTTCACTTAAAGACGAGCCGCGAATAAAATCCATCTGCCCTCCCACTCCGGAATATTGATACGTACCGATCGAATCAGCACAAACCTGCCCTGTAATATCAATTTCAATAGCGCTGTTGATCGCTACCATTTTATTATTACGGCGAATCACATGCGGATCGTTCACATAATCAATATCGAGAAACTGGAATGCGGGGTTATCATTTACATAATTATATAATCGTTTTGTACCGAGAGCAAAAGCAGTTACTACCTTATTGGGATGAATCTGTTTGTATTTATTATTGATAATATCTTTTTCAAAAAGATCTATAATACCATCAGAACACATTTCAGTGTGTACACCAAGATCTTTATGATTCATAAGTGATTTCAGCACCGCATCTGGTATTGAACCAATTCCCATTTGTATGGTGCTTCGATCCTCGATCAGTTCGGCTACATATTGTCCGATTTTAGCATCAGCAGAAGTTGCCTTGGTACTAAAATCCATTTCATATAATGGCTCATCACAATACACCATACTGTCAAACCGGCTACTGTGTATCAATCCATCGCCATGCGTTCTCGGTACATTTGGGTTTATTAAGGCAATAATGTGCTGAGCCGTATTTACAGCTGAACGGGCAATATCAACCGAGACTCCCATTGAACAATAACCATGAACATCGGGTGGTGATACTTGTATCAAAGCAACATCAAGAGATAAAATTTTTCGCTTGAATAGTTCTGGTATCTCACTCAAAAAAACCGGTACATAATCGGCCAAGCCCTGGTTCACCGCATTGCGAACACTTGCAGAAACAAAAAGAGAATTAAAATTAAATATACCTGCATATTCCGCCTTGTCAACATGCAGATCCCCATATACCGTAATAGAAACCAATTCAACATTTTTTAATCGATGAGCATGTTTCGTCAAAGCCCGTAGTAAACAGGTTGGCGTTTGAGCACTTCCATGTAAGTAAACACGGTTATTTGATTCAATGATCGAAAGTGCTTCTTCAGGTGTTTTATAAACGATTGGAATTTTCATACAAAGGCAAAACTACAAACCACGATAACTTAAGAAATGACATTAGTATTTACATCAATTGATATAAATCAGCTACTAAGCGTTAGTAAAAGAAAGATTAAATGTAAGTACTTATTTTATTTCGAACTAGTAGCAACAAACCACTCCAGGGCCAATTCATATCCCTTTAACCCCAAACCAAAAATACTTCCTGTCGATTTTCCTGAAACATGAGAAAGTTTTCTGAAATCTTCCCTTGCATGTACATTGGAAATGTGGACTTCAATAACCGGAGTTTTTATTGCAGCGATCGCATCGCCAATAGCCACAGAAGTATGCGTATATCCTCCCGGATTAAAAATAATGCCGTCAAACTCGAAACCGATCCTTTGTAATTCATTGATCAATTCGCCCTCTACATTACTTTGAAAATAGTGTAAATGAATGTGCGGATACTTTTGTTGTAGTTCACTAAAGAAAACATCGAATGGTTTATTACCATAAATATCTGTTTCTCTCTTACCGAGCAGGTTGAGATTCGGGCCATTGACAATTGCAATCTTCATTTAACGAATGTAAACAAATATTTAAAAAACATCTGAAAGCAAAGATGAAATGCAAAACTGCTGATACTCTTTTTAAATCCTGAAGTGTTTTTTTCGAATTGGCGATTTCAGCACCAATCAACTCTTCTTTATCATATCAATAAACTGATCGAAAAGATAACGGCTATCATGCGGACCCGGAGTGCTTTCGGGATGATACTGTACTGAGAATGCCGGCTTCCCTTTTATCCGGATTCCTTCAATTGATTGATCATTCAGGTTCACATGTGTGACCTCGATATCCTTTGCCTTTTTTATTGATTCGGGATCCACACCAAATCCGTGATTCTGCGTTGTGATCTCTGATCTTCCGGTTACTAAATTCTTTACAGGATGGTTCAATCCACGATGACCATGATGAAGTTTATATGTTTCTACCCCATTGGCTAAAGCAAGCAACTGGTGACCGAGACAAATTCCGAATGTGGGTTTATTCTCTTTCAATATCTCTTTCAGATTTTCAATTGCATAACCCATTGCTGCCGGATCCCCGGGACCGTTGGAAATAAAATAACCACTTGGGTTAAACTCTTTCAATTTTGCAGGAGAAGTTTTTGCAGGAAATACTTTTACAAAAGCGCCACGCTCAGTCATGCATTCCAAAATATGTTTTTTGCATCCATAATCCATCACTGCAATTCTCACAGGTGAAGAAGCATCACCCATTTCATATTCTTTCTCTGTACTTACATAGGATGCTAATTCCAAACCATCCATTGAAGGAACTTTTGCCAGCATCTTTTTCAACTCTTCCACATCAAGCACTTCGGAAGAAATGATACAATTCATTGCACCCTTTTGACGAACATGACTTACCAATGCACGGGTATCAACACCTTCAATACAAACGATCTTATTTTTTTTCAAATATTCATCCAAATTACCTTGCGCCTGTTTTCTTGAATAAGTTTCTTCAAGATTTCTTCCGATCAAGCCACGGATCTTTACTGAATCAGATTCAACATCTTCATCTTTCACACCATAATTACCGATATGAACAGAGTTCATGATCAATACTTGCCCATAATAACTTGGATCGGTAAAAACTTCCTGGTAACCAGTCATACCGGTATTAAAACAAATTTCACCGGTGGCAGTACCAATTGCTCCGAAAGCTGATCCGTGACAGAGAGTTCCATCTTCAAGTAATAGAATCGCGGGTTGTTGTTTATCTGGCATAATTTGAAAAAAATAAATTGTGCAAAAGTAAGAAGCCGAGAGGGATTTATATGTAGAATTTTTGAAGAGTTACCAACAAGTATTTGACCTCTCACGTTTCACTTTTAACGCCTTTATCTTTCTTCCCTAGCAAGTATTTCTCCCTTATCACATCCTGCACGTTTACATTATTGATCTTGCTTTCCAACCATGATATGATGTCGAGATAACTGAAGGCTCTTGTTTCGAGAGGATTCCGTTCATATCTTTTTAAGGTCTCCAACAATTTCTCAAACTCTGGTTTCAATGCATGAGCACCAACGCGGAATGAGCGGCGAAGGAATGCAAATATTTCTTCCTCCACTTTGCTGAGGTTTTGCATTTTTGCCATGTACCTGTAAACAGATTTAATTAAATACTCCAGCAGTTCGAAATTTCCCAGTTCATAATGTGCGATCAGGTGCAGTAATCTTGCATAACATTGTAGATCTGTTCGCAGATCCGCTTTTTCATTAATGATCTTATTCAGATAATCGATCGCTTTTTCATTATCCCCACTTCCGAAATAGAGACTGGCGATCTTATAATAAAAAACCAGCACCCGGTGCTTGTCAAGATATAGTCCATATTCCTTTAGCATTTTTTCAAGAAAAGGAACCAGCTTCAAACCTTTTGTGAAATTGCCCTGCAGAAAACAAAGATTAAGTTTAGCCGTATATAAATAAACATAAGTAAGTATCCGGTTGTTTTCATTGCCAGTAATGATCGGATGTTTGGTAAAATCTTCAAATTTCCGGATAGACTCTTTTAATTTTTCATGATTCAACAAATTGAAATGTGCCCCCATCAGGTTATGCATGCCCTTAATATACATTGCTGTTTCAGCCGTAAGCATCATGGGGTATTCATCAAAAAGATCGACCCATTTCTGTGTGTAACGATAGTATTGTAAAAAATCCTGGCGAATAAATGCATACCATGTATAGCTTTGATACAAATAAAGCTTTTCGTAAAATGAATCTTTCTTAATGCCCTCCGGCAAATATTTTTCAAAATACGCCTTCAGCTCTTCAAAATCTTTTTCATTTCGTGCATGACCATGTTGAATATACCAGCTATATAATTGCAATGAGAGATTGGAAAGTTTATTGACCACAGAAAGTTTTTCATTTACATCTTCGCTTTCGTTTGTCAGTTGATCGGCCCTGTTACGCATGCTTCGTGTGATGAACAATGCTTCGATCTTTTTTTCAAAGAATAAAACCTGCTGTAAATAGGTAAGCTGCTGATGCGCCCTGGCCATCTCTTTCATTTTATCAAGTAGCTTCAGGCTTTGCAGGTAAAGGCCTTTGTTATATAAAATGCGGGCATGGTCCATTTGCTCGTGCAATTGAATGTCGATATTATTTTCATCCCGTATAATTCGAAGACTGGCAAGTATCTGCTTATATAAATGTGCCTTGATATTTGAAAGCTGTTGTTTCCTGATCGATTTATTTTTTTTAAGCAGCGCTGCCTCATCATATTCTTTCATCCCATCAAGTGCATCAAAGAGTTGAATGAATTTTAGGTCACCGCCAGAGGTGTTTCTTTTTACATAAAGCTTAAAATTCCGCTTCTCACTCTTCTCAAGCGATTTTATTAATTGAAAAAGTGTATCGGCCGAACGGTTGGGCATTGTAGTTTTAATTAGCTAAGATCCTTTACAGGCAAAGGTTTCGTAAGAATTTGGTCCCCCTGCCGGATGTAAAATACATTCAATTTTGACTTGACCGGGAAATAAAATAGAAATAATTTCGGACAAACAGGCTGTAAGTTTATTGGTTACCGGCAAGCAACACAAAAATAAGCAGCCTGTTTATTTTATCACCTGATAAACGTTTGTATGCCAAATAACAGGG
>Ga0105242_10003725_pt1 | contig 11850 bp, 11 predicted proteins | sample KBSM24metaG_FD_81521 | JGI IMG/M metagenome (GOLD analysis project Ga0105242, IMG submission 81521) | Miscanthus rhizosphere microbial communities from Kellogg Biological Station, Michigan, USA - KBS M2-4 metaG | ecosystem: Host-associated > Plants > Roots > Rhizosphere > Soil | place...
CAATTCGGAATCACGCCCGTCGCGCGGATCTGCGCGTCGGGATCGGCCTTGCCGCAGAAGTCGTGATTGCCGAGAACGGGGAACACGGGAACGCCGGCGTTCGTCAGCGCGCGGACGAGACTCCACCGCGGGTCGCGTTCACTGGTCACGCCGCATGGATAGAAGTTGTCGCCGGCGAGGATGATCGCGTCGAGCGGCTTTTCCGTGTGCACGCGGCGGATCCCTTCCGCGACCGCATCCGCTCCCTGGCCGGTGTCTCCCGTGACGGCGATCCGTAACGATGTGTTGCGGGGCGTCAGCGGGACGGAGGGGAGGGCGCCCGCAACGAGCGCCAGAATCAGTAGAAGATGGGTCATGCGTGTAGAATGCGCCGCGTTTTCCGGGTGTTCAGCTTTCCGCGTGACCTCTATCCCGGCTCGCGCGTCACACATCAAAACCGTAGTCTCGATACGACTTTATGACTCGAATCCTATCCATCTCGCTTGCCGCCGTCCTGCTTGGAGCGGCCGCGCAGGCGCAGACGAACCCGCAGGAGAAGCCGCGTCCGAAGCCGGGGACGATTCTCGAAACGCCGTCGACCGGCGGCCGCATCACCGACGCTCCGACGGAAGCGAAACCGTCCACGGGCCCGGTCGGCGACCTCACCGGACAAGTCGTCGAGCGTTTCGAGGCCGTTGGTAACACTTCTGTTGCAAGCGACACGATCCGCGTTTACCTCGGCATCAACCCCGGCGAGCCGTATCAGCCGGCGGAGATCCAGCGCAACTTTCTCAACCTCTGGCAGACCGGCCTGTTCGACGACATCCGCATCGAAGCGGATCGCGGCGAGAAGGGCGTGATCGTCCGCGCGATCGTGAAAGAGCGTCCGCGTATCGGAGCGGTCGAGTTCCGCGGCAACAAAGAGCTCAACAACCAGAAGATCAATGAGGCCCTCGAGCGCGAGAAGATCGACCTGCACGTCGGCAACACGATCGAGCAGACGCTCGTCCGCCGCGCCTCGGAGACGATCAAGCGCACCTACGCCGAGGGCGGTTTCGAGGGCGTGCAGGTCGACGCCATCACCGAAGACCTCCTCGAGCCGGGCGAGAAGAAGATCGTCTTCGTCATCAACGAAGGCATCAAGGCGAAAGTGGCGAGCATCGACTTCGTCGGCAACCGCCGCTTCTCCGACCGCCGCCTGCGCAGCCAGATGAAGGACGTCAAGAAGCACAACCTCATCACCTGGGTGCGCAAGAAGAACCTCTACATCCCGTCGAAGCTCGATGAAGACCTCGAGCGCGTGAAGAACTTCTATCAGGACCACGGCTATCAGGACGTGGTCTTCGGCGATCCGCAGATCGCGACCGTCGGCAAGCGCAAGCCGCGCGTGAAGATCACCATCCCGGTGAAGGAAGGCGACATCTACACGTTCGGTGAAGTGACCGTCTCCGGCAACAAGGTCTTCACCGAGCAGCAGATCATCGGCGACTGGCCGCTCAAGAAGGGCGAGACGCTGCGCCGCAAGCCGATCCAGACCCGCGTCGACGCGTTCGGCGAGGCGTACCGCATGCGCGGCTACATCTACGCGTACGTCGATCCGGAGTACATCAAGAAGCCGAACAACGTCGTCGACGTGCACATGCACGTCTTCGAAGGCGATCAGTTCCACCTGGGACGGCTCGAGTTCGAAGGCAACACCACCACGAAAGACAAAGTGCTCCGCCGTGAGATCTTCCTCGAGGAAGGTCAGATCATGGACATGGAGACCTTCAAGCAGAGCCTCTACAAGCTCGGGCAGCTCGGCTACTTCAAGGTCACCGAGAATCCCGACTTCAAAGTGAATCCCGACTCGAAGACGGTCGACATCCTGGTGAAGGGGATCGAGGAAGGGAAGAACGACATCCAGTTCGGAGGCGGTTACTCCGAGGGCGGCGGGTTCTTCGTGCAGGCCCAGTTTGCGACCCGCAACTTCCTCGGCGAAGGCGAGAACTTCGGACTGAGCTACCAGCGCGGGCGGCGCACGAACTTCTTCAGCATCTCGTACGCCGATCCGTGGTTCATGGACACGCCGAACAGCCTCGGCGTCTCGCTCTACAACACCCAGCAGACGCCGCCGCGCTCCTTCGGCTACGAGCGCACGGCGAAGGGCGGCACGCTCGCCTACGGCTATCGCCTGCACCGCTTCGACAGCATCTCCCTCCTCTACGGCTACGACAAATCGCACTACCGCTACGACGTGAACGAGATCCCCGATCCGAACGGAAACATCCCGGTCGGCATCGCCCAGATCCTCGACTTCACCACCTCGACCATCATTCCGTCGTACCGCTATGACTCCCGCGATCATCCTTTCGATCCGACGCGCGGCTCGCGTATCAGCCTCTCCGTGGCCTACGCCGGCGGACCGCTCGGCGGCACGGTCGAGATGCTGAAGCCGACGCTCGGCCTCACGCGGATGTTCAAGATGTCGCGGAAGAGCTCCTTCAGCCTCAACGTCGAAGGCGGCTACATCAAGCCGTTCCGCGACAACTGCGCCTACACGTACGAAGAGCTGACGAAGGACGTCACCCAACTCTGCGTACAGGACTCCGACCGGTTCATCGTCGGCGGCGAGTTCTCGGTGCGCGGCTTCCAGTACGGCACGCTCGGACCGTACGAGATCTTCGGCGGCGTCCCGCGTCCGCGCGGCGGCTACAAGTACCACGTCTACAACTTCGAATACATCTACCGGGTCAACGATCCGCTGCGGCTGGTGCTGTGGGCGGACGCCGGACGCGCGTACGGGTACCACGAGCGGTTCGACGTGGCGAAGCTGCGCTACGCGGCGGGCGCCGAGCTGCGCATTTTCCTCCCGGTCTTCCAGTTCCCGCTGCGATTCATCTACGCATTCAACCCGCGGCCTGAGCCGGACGACGAGACGTTCAACAAATTCGAGGCCTTCCAGTTCACGATCGGGAATACGTTCTAAAGCACGACGGATTAAGACGGTTGCGTCGCGGTGGTCCGGACGCAACACACTAAGGAGATCTCATGAAGAAGTTCCTCGTTTCGATTGCAGTGGCGGCCCTGGCGGCGCCGATGTTCGCGCAGAACACGCCGGCGCGCGTGGCGGTCATCGACGTGCAGAAGGTCCTGACCCAGTCGATCGCCGGCAAAGCGGCGTACGAAAAGCTCAAGAAGATGCAGGACGAGAAGGTGGAGAAGGCCAAGGCGATGGACGAGGAGCTCCGCAAGCTCGACGCCGACATCAACACCAAGAAGATCTCGCTCAGCGAGGACAAGCTGTCCGACATGCAGAAGCAGCTCGCCGACAAGCGCATCTCCATGCAGCGCTACGCGCAGGACGCCGACCGTGAGATCGGCGAGGCCCGCGACCGCGAGCTGCAGGTGCTCGAGGTGAAGATCAAGCCGGTCATCGACGCCATCGGCAAGGAGATGGGCATCGCCGCGATCTTCAACAAGTTCGAGTCGGGCCTGGTCTACGCGTCCGACGCCATCGACATAACCGACACGGTCATCAAGCGCTTCAACGAGGCCAACCCGGCAGCGGCCGCGGCCAAGAAGTAGCTTCATCACGTTCGCGGTGAACAAAGGCCTCCCGTTACTTCGGGAGGCTTTTCGTTTTGGTCGCCCAGTTGCCCGGTCACCCAGTTACCCGCTTCGTTCTGCCGGGTGACCGGGCAACCGGGCAACCGGGCAACCGTATAATGCGCCCCGCTCTATGCCCGCCGTTCTTCTCTCCGAAATCGTGAGCTTTGTCGCCGGCCGTTACGACGGTCCCGGCGACGTCGCCATCACCGGCGTGGCTCCGCTCGCGGACGCGGAGGACGGACAGATCAGCTTTCTCGCCAATCCGAAATACGCCCCGCAGCTCGAGACCACGCGGGCGGCGGCGGTGCTGGTCGGCAGCGACCTGACCGGAAGCTCGCCGCGCTGGATCCGGGTCGACAATCCCTACTACGAGATGGCCCGCGTGGTCGCGCGGTTCTTCAATGAAACGCCGCGGCCGCAGGGCATTTCCCCGCACGCATCGATCTCGCCCTCGGCGAAGCTGGGACAGAACGTGGCCGTCGGCGCGTTCACGTCGATCGGCGAGGACGCCGTGATCGGCGACAACGTCACGATCTTTCCGAACGTGACGATCGGACAGGGCGTCACGATCCGGAACGACTGTGTGATCCATCCGCAGGTTTCGATCTATCACGGCTGCCGGATCGGGCAGCGCTGCATCATCCACAGCGGCGTCGTCATCGGCTCCGACGGCTACGGCTTCGCCACCGCCGGCGGGAAGCACCACAAGATCCCGCAGATCGGCATCGTGCGCATCGAAGACGACGTGGAGATCGGCGCCGGCACGACCATCGACCGGGCCGCCCTGGGCGAGACCGTGATCGGCGAGGGGACGAAGATCGACAACCTCGTGCAGATCGGCCATAACGTGAAAATCGGGAAGCACTGTTTTCTCGTCGCGCAGGTGGGGATCGCCGGATCGACGGAAATCGGCGACTATGTCGCCGTCGCCGGGCAGTCCGGGATCGCCGGGCACCTGAAGATCGGCCACCGCGTGCAGATCGCCGGAAAGAGCGCCGTGTTCGATGATGTGCCGGACGACGCGAAAGTCATGGGTGTTCCGGCGATTCCGGCACGCGAGTTCTGGCGGCGCGAAGCGGCGCTGCGGAGGCTCGCAAGGAAGAAACCATCATGATGACCATCAACGAGATCATGAAGCTGCTGCCGCATCGCTACCCGATGCTGCTGGTGGACCGCATCCTCGAGATTCAGGAGAAGCGGATCGTCGGCATCAAGAACGTGTCGGCGAACGAGCAGTTTTTCCAGGGACACTTTCCGGGCGCGCCGGTGATGCCCGGCGTGCTGATCGTCGAGGCCATGGCGCAGTGCGCGGCGGTGCTTTTCCTGCGGGACATCGAAGACCGCGACAAGAAGCTCTTCCTCTTCGGCGGCGTCGACAAGGCGCGCTTCCGCAAGCCGGTCATTCCGGGCGATCAGCTCATCCTCGAATGCGAAGTGCTGCAGCGGCGCGCGAACACGGTGAAGGTGCGCGGCGTCGCGAAGGTCGGTGACGTCGTCGTTGCGGAGGCCGACCTCCTCAGTGTCATGGTGGACCGTCCGCAATGACCGTGATCGCAGAAACCGCAATCATCAGCCCCGACGCCGTTCTCGCGCACGACGTGAGCGTCGGCCCGTACGCCGTGATCGGCGCGAGCGTCACCGTCGGCGCCGGAACGTTCATCGGGCCGCACGTGCGCATCGAAGGCCCGACCGCGATCGGCGAGCGCAATCGCTTCGTCGGCCAGTGCTCGATCGGAACCGAGCCGCAGGACCTGAAGTACAAGGGCGAGAAGACGGAGTTGCGCATCGGCAACGACAACGTCTTCCGCGAGTTCGTGACCGTGAACCGCGGCACGAGCGGCGGCGGTGGAGTGACGACGATCGCCTCGAACAACTTCTTCATGGCCTACTCGCACGTCGCGCATGACTGCCACGTCGGCACGCAGACCGTCTTCGCGAACAACGCCACGCTCGCCGGACACGTAGACGTCGGCGACTTCTCTACGATCGGCGCGTTCTCCGCGGTCCATCAGTTCTGCCGCGTCGGGGAGCACGCCTTCATCGGCGGCGGCTCGATCTGCACGCAGGATGTGCTCCCGTTCGTGAAGACCGTCGGGAACCGTCCCGCGGAAACGTACGGCATCAACACGATCGGCCTGGAGCGGAAAGGCTTCACGAAGGAGACGATCGAGGCGCTGCAGCGCGCGTATCGCATCCTCGTGCGCTCGAAACTGAAGCTCGCCGACGCGCTCGCGCGCATCGAGTCGGAGCTCGGCCAGTATCCCGAGGTGCGCTACCTCGTGGAGTTCGTGCGGACCTCGAAGAGAGGCGTGATCCGATGAAGGAGAGGGCAGAGGGCAGGGGGCAGAGGGCAGGAGCTCGCGTGTGCGAGTCCTTCTCTGCGCTCCGCGCTCCGCGCTCTGCGCTCCGATGATCAAGGCCGGCGTCATCGGCACCGGTTCCCTCGGCCGGAATCACGCGCGCATCCTCACCGAGATTCCGGACGTGAGCGTCGCCGGGTTCGTCGACGCGAACGCGACGACGTGCGCCGAGGTCGAGAACACGCTCAAGCTGAAGCGCTACGACTCGGTGGCCGCGTTGGCGGCCGACGTCGACTGCGCGATCGTGGCCACGCCGACGACGACGCACTTCGAGGTCGCCTCGCAGCTGCTCGCCGCGGGTTGCGATGTGCTCGTGGAGAAGCCGATCACGTCGACCGTCGACGAAGCGCGGCGCCTGATCGATCTCGCCGCGAAGCACAATCGCATCGTGCAGGTCGGACACGTAGAGCGGTACAACCCCGCCATCACCGCGGTCGCCGATCTCGTTCGAGGGACGCGTTACTTCGAGGCCGAGCGCCTCGGCGTCTTCGTCCCGCGCTCGCTCGACATCGACGTGCTGCTCGATCTGATGATTCACGATCTCAATCTCGTCCTCTCGCTGATGCGCGAAGAGGTCGTCGAGATCCGAGCGGTCGGCGTTCCCGCGCTCACCGACAAAGTCGACATCGCCAACGTCCGCCTCGCCCTCGCCAACGGCGCGGTCGCGAACCTCACCGCCAGCCGCGTGTCGCAGGAGCGCGTGCGCAAGCAGCGTTTCTTCGGCGGCGATTTCTACTACTCCGTCGATTCGAAAGAGCAGGAAGTGAAGGGCTTTCGTCTCACGAACGGCTCCATTCAGCCGGCCAGCGTTTCCGTCGAAAAGAAAGAGCCGCTGCGCGCGGAGCTGGAGGCGTTTCTCGGGTGCGTCGAACAGCGGACGCGCCCGATCGTCGCCGGCGAGGACGGACTGGCCGCGGTCGAACTGGCGGTCCGCGTCGGCGCCGCGATCGAGGAGTCGATGAGGAATTTCAAAGCATGAGCGACGTGACGATCGGAATCATTGGCGGCTCAGGCCTCTACGCGATGGAAGGCCTGACCGTGCTCGAGGAGCGCGCGGTCGCGACGCCGTTCGGCGAGCCCTCCGATCCGTACGTGATCGGCGAGATCGACGGCATGCGCGTGGCATTCCTCGCGCGTCACGGCCGCGGGCATCGCCTGAATCCGACCGAGGTGAATTACCGGGCGAACCTCTTCGGCTTCAAGCTCCTCGGCGTCCACACGATCCTCTCCGCGAGCGCGGTCGGCTCGATGAAAGAGCAGTACGCGCCGACCGACATCGTCTTCCCGCACCAGTTCATCGATCGCACGCGCCATCGTCCCGACACGTTTTTCGGCAACGGAATCGTGGCCCACGTCGCGTTCGCCGATCCGATTTGCGCGGGAGTGTCGTTCCTGATGGGCGAAGTCGCGCGCGGCGCCGGCGCCCGCACGCACATGGGCGGCGTCTACGTCTGCATGGAAGGCCCGCAGTTCTCCACGCGCGCGGAGTCGACGCTGTACCGCTCGTGGGGCGTCGACGTGATCGGGATGACGAACCTGACCGAGGCGAAGCTCGCGCGCGAGGCGGAGATCTGCTACGCGACGATGGCCCTGGTCACCGACTACGACTGCTGGCACGAGTCGCACGAAGACGTGAGCGTCGATCAGGTCCTCGCGTATCTGCGCGCGAACGCGGAGATGGCCCAGAAGATCCTGCGCGGCTCGATCGCCCGCGTCGCGGAGCGCAAGCGCGATTGCGGATGCGCGCATGCCCTGCAGTACGCGATCATTACCGACCCGGCGGCCATTCCGGAAAGCGCGAAGCGCGAGCTCGCACCATTGATTGGAAAATACGTCAAATGAGCATCCTCGTCGTCGGCAGCGTCGCATTCGACGCTCTTCAAACACCGTTCGGGAAAATCGATCGCTGCATCGGCGGATCGGCGACGTACTTTTCCGTTGCCGCGTCGTTCTTCACCGAAGTCGATCTCGTGGCCGTCGTCGGCGACGACTTCACGGAAGAAGACGCGTCGATCTTCAAGGGGCGCAACATCAATCTCGGCGGCCTCCAGCGCGTCCAGGGTGCCAAGACGTTCTTCTGGAGCGGCGAGTACGGCTACGACCTGAACGTCGCGAAAACGCGCGACACGCAGCTCAACGTGTTCGCCGATTTCAAGCCGCGCCTCGATGAGCGGCAGAAGAAAGCGGATGTGCTGTTCCTCGCCAACATCCATCCCGAGCTGCAGATGGACGTGCTGCATCAGACGGAGCGGCCGCGGCTCGTGGCGCTCGACACCATGAATCTCTGGATCGACACCAAGCGCGACGCGCTGGCGAACGCGTTCAGCCAGGTGGACCTGGTGATCATCAACGAGGCGGAGGTGCGCCAGTTCACGAAGGAAGCGAACCTCGTGAAGGGCGCGCGCGCGATCCTGGCCCTCGGCCCCTCGACGCTCGTGGTCAAGCGCGGCGAGTACGGCGTGCTGATGATCACGAAGGACGCGATCTTCGCCGCGCCCGCGTATCCGCTGGAAAACGTTTTCGATCCGACCGGCGCGGGCGACACGTTCGCCGGCGGGTTCCTCGGATACCTCGCCTCGCGCAAGGAGATCCACGACCGCGAGCTGCGCCGCTCGATCATCTTCGGCAGCGTCCTCGCGTCATTCACGGTCGAGAAGTTCTCGCTCGACCGCCTTCGCGAGATCACGCTGGGCGACGTTCACGAGCGGTATCAAGCCTTCCGCGCCCTGACTCACTTCGAAGACTTCGACCCCCTGTCATCCTGAGCCGCGCGCCCTTCCTGTCATCCTGAGCCGCGAAGACGGCGAAGGACCTTCTCCTGCGCCACGGTGGAAGATCCTTCGCCGTCTTCGCGGCTCAGGATGACACGAAGGGCGGACGGCTCAGGATGACACTATTTGCGGTAGACGATCTCGCCGCCCACGATCGTGTAGCGCACGTTCGCCTTGTACAGCTCCGATGCCGGCATCGCGAAGAGATCGCCGTCGACGATCGTGAGATCGGCGAGCTTGCCCGGCTCGATCGTGCCGCGCGAGCTCTCTTCGAATGCCGCGTACGCCGCGTCTTTCGTGAATCCGCGAATCGCTTCCGCGAGCGTCAAACGCTGATCGGGATACCAGCCGCCCGGCGGATTTCCCTCGTGGTCCTGGCGCGTGACGGCGGAGTAGATGCCGAAGAACGGGCTCACGTCTTCGACGGGGAAGTCGGACCCGAGAGCGAGCCGGCCGCCGGCGTTGAGCACGGTGCGCCAGGCGTACGCGCCTTTCACGCGCTCGGGACCGAGGCGGCGCTCGGCCCAGGGCATATCGGACGTAGCGTGCGTCGGCTGCATCGATGCGATGATTCCGCGCGCAACGAGGCGCGGCACGTCGGTCGGCGCGATGACCTGGAGGTGCTCGACGCGGTAGCGGTCGCCCGCACTCACGCCGGCTGTCGTGTATGCATCGATCACGTTGCGCACGCCGCGGTCGCCGATCGCGTGCGTGTTCACCTGAAATCCTTTCGCGCGCGCGCGGCTCGCGACGTCGGCGAGGTGCTCCGGTCTCGCGAGCATCAAGCCCGAGTTGCCGGGATCGTCGCTGTACGGCTCGAGCAGCGCGGCGCCGCGGCTGCCGAGGGCGCCGTCGGCGTAGAGCTTCACGGAACGGATCGTCAGACGGCCGCCGTACTCGACGAGCGGGCCGCTGTTGAACCAGGTGTTGAGCAGCGCGTCGTTGTCGCCGAGCATCGCGTAGACGCGGATCGGAAAGCGTTTCTCGTCGATCAACTCGCGCACGGCGATGATCGTCGCGCCGTCGATGCCGGCGTCATGCATCTCCGTCAACCCGTTTGCCGCGATGGCCAGCGCGGACGCAAGCACGCGCGCCTTTCGCTGCGCGGGCGAAGGGGCGGGGATCACGTCTTCGACGAGATCCATCGCTGCGTCGACGAACACGCCGGTCGGCTCGCCGGCTGCGTTCCGGATCACGCGTCCGCCTTCGGGGTCCTTCGTCGCCGCGGTCACGCCCGCGGCGCGGAGCGCCACCGTGTTCACCACGGCGGCGTGTCCGTCGACGCGGCGAAGGAAGACCGGATGATCGGGCACCGCCGCGTCGAGCGCGTCTTTCGTCGGAAACTCCTTCACCGCCCAGTCGTTCTGATCCCATCCGCGGCCGATGACCCATTCCCCCGCGGAGGCCCGCGATGCGCGTTCCTTCACGCGCGCGACGACTTCATCGAACGACTGCGTGGCGACGAGGTTGACGACGTCGAGCGAGAGGCCGAGGCCGTAGAGATGGCCGTGCGCGTCCGTGAGGCCGGGGAGGATCGTCGCGTCAAGGACGGCAACCGTGTTCGCGCGGGGATGCGAGCGCTGCAGATCCGCCGCGGGACCGACGTCGCGAATGACGCCGTTCTCGACGTACACCGCGTAGTTTTTCCGCGGCGTCTGGTCGGGACCGGCCACGACGGTGCCGGCGATGAAAAGCATTCCTGAGTTCGTCATCGGTGCTGTGTCCGCCGGCGGCTGCACAGGGGCGCAGGCGAGCAGAGCGATGAAGAGTAACGCAGCAAAGTTTCGCATGTCGGGCGGAATGCTACCGCGGGGAGCAGCGTTTGGTGAGTGCCGCATGAAAATCCGAAACGTGATCGCGCTCACGCTCCTCGTCGCGACGGCTGCCGCCGCCGACGATCGCCGCTTTACCGCGTCGGCTCTTCCGGCCGCGCGGCTCAAGAAACCGGGACGCGTGGTGATCTCGAACGACAGCCGCTCGATCACCGCGTATCACTTCTTCGGCAACATCCGCGAGGCGCTGGTGTCACTGCGCAGCACGCGCGTGATCGCGACGAACGCGTTCGGACGCGCCGTCTATGACTCGAACGCGTCCACCGCCGCGCCGGAGCATTTCGCATCGGCGATTCAGGATGCGGCGCGCACGCACGGCGTCGATCCGCGCCTCGTCGCCGCAATCGCGCGCCGCGAGTCGGCGTGGAACGCGAAGGCGGTCTCGCACGTCGGCGCCTGCGGGATCATGCAGCTCATGCCCGAAACCGCCCGCTACCTCGGCGTGACGAACGTCTTCGACCCGCGCGAGAACATCTTCGGCGGCGCGCGCTATCTCTGCACCCTTCTCGACACCTTCAACGGCGACCTCGATCTCACCCTCGCCGCCTACAACGCCGGCCCCGGCGCGGTGGCGAAGTATCGCGGCGTTCCGCCGTATCGCGAGACGAAGGCTTACGTTGCGGCGGTTCGCGCGACGTACGAAAAGTCGCTTCGTGGAGCGTCGGGCTCTTAGCCCGACGATGCCCGACGGCGGACTGAGAGTCCGCCGCTCCACTATTCCGAGTACCACTCCGAGATCGCTGACACCACGCCGTCTTTGAAGTAGACGCTCGTGTGCCGCGCGCATCCTTCGCTTACGCGGCAGACGTAGAAGAACTCCATGTCGCCGAAACGGCGCATGTCCGACTCCGCGGGCGCCGCGGTCTCCGGACGTCCGATGCGCTCGATGACCGCCATCTGCGACTGGCCCAGCTCCACGCCCGCGCGCGAGCGGATGTCGATCGCCGGACCGGTCTCCGCGCGGCGGCATGGCGGCGCGGACGCGAGCACCACGCGCCACGGCTTCTGATCCTTCTTGTCGATCGTGACCCGGATGTAGCGGTCCGGCGCGATGCGGTAGCAGCCGTCCTTCCGCAAGTCGGCGAAGATCGTCTGCAGCTTCGCCACCGGCGTCTCCATCAACTCGTCGAGATACACCGGGTCCGCGGCCCTGCTACTGACCGCGACGAAAAGCAACGACAGCACACTGAGTGCGACTCTCATCCCTCGCCCCACTTCAGCTTGTTGCGTAAGACGTCGAAGTAATTCTTGTCTGGTGACTGCACCAAGAGTACCCGTTCCTCCGACTTCCGTACACAAACGCGGTCGCGCTCGCTG
>Ga0105242_10003727_pt1 | contig 11849 bp, 11 predicted proteins | sample KBSM24metaG_FD_81521 | JGI IMG/M metagenome (GOLD analysis project Ga0105242, IMG submission 81521) | Miscanthus rhizosphere microbial communities from Kellogg Biological Station, Michigan, USA - KBS M2-4 metaG | ecosystem: Host-associated > Plants > Roots > Rhizosphere > Soil | place...
GATTTCCTGCCGCACGAGCTCCGGGCTCTCGCCAGGAATCGTGCGCCGCTCGATCTGGATCGTGCACTTGTCCGGATACGTCGACATGCCGGTGCCGCCCGAGATCATCGACGCGTGCACCGACGGCCGGCCGAGCAACGTGTGGCGGCGCTTGGGCAATTCTTCGGCGTCGAACCGGTCCAACTCCGACAACACGAGACCGGCATGACGAATAGCGTCCACGCCCAGGTCCCAGCGACTGCCGTGTGCGGCGCGTCCGTGCGTCGTCACGTCGATCCAGACGAAGCCCAGGTGCGCCGGCATGATCGAGAGTGTCGTCGGCTCGGTGACGATCGCCGCATCGGCCCGAATACCGCGCTCGATCAACGATCGGGTGCCGGCGCTCTCGTACTCCTCGTCGGCTACGGCGGCAACGATCACTTCTCCGTCGATCTCGCCGGCGACGCGCGCGGCGGCCGCGCACATCGCGGCGACTCCCGATTTCATGTCGGACGACCCGCGCCCATAAATGCGGTCGCCCCATTGGGTGGCGTCCCACGGGGCGTGTGTCATTCCTTCAACACCGACCACGTCGAGGTGGCCGTTGAACATCAGCGTCCGTCCACCCGCTTTTCCAACTCGCGCCACGACATTCGGCCGGCCGGGCAGAGCGTCGTGCAAGTCGACGCGAAATCCCCAGTCGGAGAGAACGCCGGCCAGAAGTTCGGCGACGGCACGCTCTCCCGGAGCGTTCTGAACGAGCAACGGGTTCCGTGAGTCCACGCGAACGAGCGCGCGTGTGAGCGCGACGGCGTCGCCAACGGCTATCGACACTGCTGCACTCCATGTTCGTCGACAGCGAACGGGAGAATTTGACCGAGATCGCCGATCGCATCGCGCACGGAGTCGACGCGATCGCTGCCGGCAATCACGAGCACGCAACCGCCCCCCGAAGCACCGAGTGCTTTCGAACCCGCCGCGCCGGCTCTTTCCGCGCGTTCGATGATCTCGTCGATCAGCGGCGTTGGAATGGCCGGATGGAGTGAACGCTGGTGGCGCCACTGTTCGCCGACGAGATCCGCCAATGCATCGAGGTCGCGGGCGCCGAGCGCATCCGCCATCTCTTCAGCCGTTTCGCGCATCCGCTGGAGCGCGCGAAGCACGCGAGTTTCGCGCGCCGCGTACGCTCCGAGCACCGCGTTGATCGTTTCGCCGGAGATCCGGCTCTTTCCTGTATAGATGATCAGGCAGCGCCGCTCGATCTCGGCGCGGAAGGCTGCGTCGATCGGAATGCGTGTGACATCCGTCTTTCCCGACGAAAAGCGCAACCCGAGCGCGCCCCCGAACGCCGCTGCATAGTGGTCTTGCCGGCCGCCCGGTATTCCGAGGTCGCCGATTTCGATCGATCGGCTGAGCTCGGCGATGTCCTCCGGGGCCATCACGTCGCCCCGGACACACGTCAGCGCGGCAACTGTCGCGACGCCCGCCGCCGACGATCCGCCTAAGCCAGCGCCGATTGGAAAATCGCTGTCGAGCTGAATATGGACGTCGTCGATCTTGAGTCGTCGCGCCGCGGCGGAAGCAATGGAACGATCGGCGGCTCGTTCCCCCGAAACGTCACTCGCGTGCGCGTCCACGTCGCCGCGGCCACGAGTAACTGTCACCGTCGCGTAGCGGGTAATGGCGATGTTGCAGACAAAGCCGCCCATCTCATCGGAGTAGGGCGGCACATCGGTCCATCCGCCGCCGAAGTCGATGCGCGTCGGCGCGCGCGTGACGATGGTTGCGCTCAAGCAACGCTAAACGTAGTCCGCGCACGAATCTTCGCCAATCGCGCGGACACGGGGTTGGTAGCGGGCATGCCTGTTGCTGCCTTCTACACCTTCCATGGCTGATTTCACCCACTATCTCAACGACTGCAAATTCATCCTCGTCTCCAACCGCGAGCCGTACGAGCACATTCGCGGTATGCACGGTATCGAGGTCAAGCAGCCGGCGGGCGGGCTCGTGACGGCGCTCGATCCGACGATGCGCCGCACGCACGGGACGTGGGTTGCCTGGGGATCGGGCAACGCCGATCGCGAGGTGTCCGACGAGGCTGGACGCGTTGCGGTTCCACCGGGCGAATCCTGTTACGCGCTGCGGCGCGTCTGGCTCGACGGCGCGGACGTCAACGGTTACTACCATGGATTTGCCAATCGAGCGCTTTGGCCGCTGTGTCACATGCTCATCCAGCACTTCGAGTACCGCACGGAGTACTGGGAGCGCTACCGCGCGGTGAACCTTCGCTTCGCCCACGCGGTGGCCGACGAAGCCGAGCGCTGTACCGGCCGCGCGATGGCGTGGATCCAGGACTATCACTTCGCCCTCGCGCCCGAATTTCTGCGGGCCATGCGTCCCTCGCTCTTCATCAACCAGTTCTGGCACATTCCGTTTCCACCGGCGGACATCCTCCGGCTCTTGCCGTCCGGCACGCACGAAGCGGTGCTCCGCGGACTGCTCGGTAACGATCTCCTCGAGTTTCAGATCGATCGCTACGCGGTCAACTTCCTCGACTGCGTCGAGAAGTTCGTCCCCGAGTCACGAGTCGATCACGTCCATCAAACGGTCACCTTCCGCGACCGCGTCGTTCACGTCGGCGCCTTTCCGATCAGCATCGACGTGAACCGCTTCGAGGAGATGGCATCGTCGGAAGACAGCCAGGCGCGCGTGAACACGCTGCGCGAGCGGTACGCCAAGGGGACGCGGCAGCTCGGTGTTTGCGTCGATCGCATCGACTATACGAAAGGAATCCCTGAACGCATTCGGGCGCTGGAGACCCTCTGGGCTGAATCGCCGGAGCTGCGCGAGCGATTCACGTTCATTTTCGTCTGCACCCCGTCGCGGACCGACCTTCCCGCGTACAATGCGCTCGACCGCGAGGTGGTTCAGTCGGTGATCGCGATCAACACGCGATTCGGAACGCCCGAATGGACGCCAATCGTCCTGATCAACGAGAACGTCGACTCGGATCTACTGTCGGCAGTCTATCGCGCGGGCGACTTGTGCATTGTGTCGTCGCTCCAGGACGGAATGAATCTCGTCGCCAAAGAGTTCGTTGCCTGCCAGGTCGACGAACGCGGCGTGCTGATCCTCAGCCGCTTCACCGGATCGGCCGAAGAGATCGAAGGCGCGGTTTTGATCAATCCGTTCAACGTCGACGGCTTCGTCGCCGCGATTCGCACCGCGCTCGAGATGTCGCCCGACGAGCGCCGTCGACGAATGCATCGAATGCGTCGCCAACTCCACAATTCCACGATCTTCGACTGGCTCGACTCGATCCTCGCCCGATCCGCCGAGATCATGGGGATCCAGCACCAGCCGGCGCTTGCCTGACGCGCACGTTTCCCAGCCAATCAGAGCAATTCCGGCGTTGCCGCTCACCTCGGCGATCGAGGCGCGGTTGAGCGGATCGCCGCTCGTGCTACTGCTCGACGTCGATGGCACGCTCGCGCCGATCGCACCGCGTCCCGAGTACGCCAGCGTTCCGAGTGACACGCGCCAAATCCTCGCGGACCTGGCCGCCACGCCGAATGTACGCGTCGTCGTCATCTCGGGACGCAGTGCCGACGACGCTCGTCGTCTCGTGGATGTCCCCGGGCTGTGGATCATCGGCAATCACGGGATTGAAGTCGCCGCGCCCGGCGAGGCGCCGACCGCCCGCGACGCCGTCGCGGGCTACGCCGACTCCATCGCCGAGGCCGCGGCGCGCGCGACGAGAATTGCCGACACGCTGCCCGGCGTGATCGTCGAAAACAAGCGATGGACGCTGAGCGTTCACTACCGCCTCGCGCACCCAACCGTCGTTCCCAGCCTCTCGGCGCGCATCGCGGAGATCGCGAAGGAGCTCGGCCTCGCGCTGACGGGCGGCAAGGAGGTTCTGGAGCTGAGACCTCCGGTGGAGATCGACAAAGGCACGGCCGCGATTCTTGTCGCCGAGGAGCTCGGTGCATTGTCCGACGGCGCGTCGATCTTTTGCGCCGGCGACGACCGAACGGACGAGGACATGTTTCGGGCGTTTCGATCGCGGCGCCCGGATGCGGTCACAGTTTGGGTCGGGCCCGAGTCGGCTGTCGATAGAACGGCTGCACAATTCCACGTGCCCGACACCGCGGCGATGTGCGAGCTGCTGGAGGCGGTGCGGGACCTTCGCCGAGCGCGCGCCTGAGCGCTACTTCTTTTTCTTGACCGCTTTCGCCGGCTTGGCCGATTTGGCGCTCGGCGACTTTGCCGGTTTTGCGGCTTTCACCGGCTTGGCTGGTGCCTTGGGCGGAGCGGCTTTTTTTTCAGCGGCCTTCGCGTGACCAGCGGATTCCTTTTTCGCCGGTGCGCGATGCGCGTTGTTCGAGGGAGCTGGCGGCTGAGCCGGGGACGGGGGAACGGGTCGCACCGGAATGCGCGGTGGAGCGGCGGCGAGTTGGGCCGCGGCGCGTGCTGCCGCCTCGGCCTTCGCGGCCGCGGCGCGATCGGCGGCGATCTTTGTAGCGGTGGGGCGCTCCTTCTCGCTGGCCGGCCGTTTGGAGTGGGCCGCTTCGGCTTCGCGAATCAGCTTGTCGCCTTCTTCGGGCGTCATCTGACCGCGACGTACCATGTATTGAATGAGGTCGCGCGCGCTTTCGATGGCGAACCCGGTGATACCGGCGGCGGCGCTGACAACGTCTTTCATTGCTGCCGCGACTTTGCCTCCGGCTTCCTGACTAATGATCTGAGCGCGCTCGGCGAGCTCCGCAACCGTGTCCCGCATGTCGGCGCCGCGATGACCGGGTGGTCGACGCGGTGCCGCCGCGGCATCCGGAGCTTCAGTGGAGGCCGGGGTGGCGGAGGGAGTAGCGGGCTTGTCGACCATGGCGTTGGAACCTACGCGACGGCTTGAGCTTCGCGGTGCAAGGCGTCGGCGTCGTTGTCGGGCACGGATGGGCGCGCTATCTTCGCGCGACTCGGGCTGGATGGCGGAAGTATATGATTCGCCAGCAGCTACGCAAGCCGGGCTGGAGAGCATCTGAAGTGATGCTTGGTAGGCGTACGGACCATCAATATAACGGCATAATGGCGATTTAATGCCGCCATCAACAGATCAGTCTTTGTTGTCCGGCGTCAAAATCCTCGATCTGTCGAGGGTGCTCGCCGGACCGCTGTGCACGATGATCCTCGGCGATCTTGGCGCCGACATCATCAAAGTCGAGAGGCCCGTGACGGGCGACGACACCCGTGCCTGGGGACCTCCATTCGATGCCTCCGGCCGCAGCGCCTACTATTTGTGTATCAACCGCAACAAACTCGGGATCGCGGCCGACCTGGATTCTGCCGACGACCTGCGCCTGATCCAGCGGTTGCTCGGCGAGGCGGACGTCGTAGTCGACAACTTCCGTCCCGGTACCCTCGAGCGACGCGGCATCTCACCCGATGGATGGTGCGCCGACCGACCTGGGTTGATCTGGTGCACGATCACCGGCTTCGGGCTGTCGAGCAACCGGCCCGGGTACGACTTCGTGGCCCAGGCGGAATGCGGATGGATGGCCATCACCGGCGAGCGATCGGGCGATCCGATGAAGGTTGGCGTCGCACTCGCCGACATCCTTGCCGGCAAGGACGCGGTCATCACCGTGCTCGGAGCGCTCGTCCGGAAGGAGCGGACGGGGATGGGAGGCCGCTTTTCTGTCTCCCTCGCCGACAGCGCCCGCGCGGCGTTGGTGAACGTGGCGCAGAACGCGTTGGTCAGCGGTCGCGATGCAAAGCGCTGGGGTAACGCGCACCCCAATCTCGTTCCATATGAGATGTTTCATGCCGCGGATCGCGGTATTGTCGTCGCCGTGGGAAGCGATGCGCAGTGGATCGCCTGCTGTCGCGCCCTGGGCCTCGATGAGCTGGCGGACGACGCCGCGCTGGCGACGAATTCCGGCCGACTCGCGCAGCGCGAGCGAATTGTGCGCGCCATCACTCAGCGTGTTGCCGAGCAGCCGGCCGCTCATTGGTCGGAGCGCCTCACGCACGCCGGCGTTCCGAATGGTCTCGTGCAGACGGTGCTCGAAGCGCTCCGCGACTCCGGTGCCTCGCCCATCACGGGCGTTCCGCCGAGTGTTCCGGGCACCATTCGCTTCGAGCCCCCAGGACTCGACGAACACGGGTCACAAATTCGATCCGAAGGTTGGGGCGCGTTTCGAGGCCTGTAGCGTCGTGTTACCCGGCAGCGATTGCCGGTGTGACAACGGTGTTACCTCAAATGGAAGCGGTCGTCTTCTGAACGTGGCGATCCTTCTCGATCAAAGACGCGGCCCAATCACCGCCCTGTCCGAGGAAAAGGAAGTGGGTTACTCTGTTGTCGTGAAGACGACTGAGCAGGCTCCGCGGATGGATCCGATGATCGCTGATCCGGAAAACAGCGATCAGATGATCATTCAACGCGTACTGGCCGGGAATCGCGACGCATTCAAAACGCTGATCTCCCGCTACAGCGATCCTCTCTATCGACATGCGCTCTGCATGACCGGTAGTCCGGACGTCGCGGAAGACATCCTGCAACTCAGTTTCATTAAGGCCTATCAGCACCTCGCGGAGGTGCGTGGCCGGTTCGATGCGTGGGTCTTCAGAATCGTTGCGAACGGCTGCAAGGATTGGCTGAAGAACATTCGACGGTCTCATCTGAGCTACGACGAAGATGATCAACCGTCGGCGTATGCGACTCCGGACGAAGAGCTGGACCGGACGGAGTTGCGAAGTGATCTCGACCGCGCGCTCGCGACGCTTCCGGCGTCACTGCGAGAAGCGTTCGTGATGAAGCACGTGGAAGGCCGCTCCTATGAAGAGATGGCCGATTTGCTCGGTACTACGGTCGGAGCGTTGAAGATGCGCGTACACCGCGCGCGTGAAGCGCTCCAAGCACTCTTAGAGGAAAAGTACGCCTAATGATTGACGATCTCCGCTCCGATGACGGCCATAGCGGATTGGACGGCCACCATCATCGTGTGTCGCGTCGCTCCGAACAGGAGCGTCCGCTCGCCGATCGAGAGGTGCCGCTTGGCCACCAGGAATCCGACGCCCGCGTGCTATCGCCGCTCGTGCACGCGTGGTTGGACGGCGAACTCCCGGAAGCGAGCGTCCGAAAGGGCGATACGGCTCGCGACGTGGAGTTCTGGAAGCACATCAACGTCGAGGTAGAGACGCGCCGTCGCATGCGGACGCCGGTCTTTGTCGAGACGAAGATCATGAACGCGCTGCCGCAGACGGCGCCGGTCGCGATCAGCCCATGGTGGCGCCGCGAGTTCGTCATCCGGCCGACCTATGCGCTGGTGGTTGCCGCCGCGCTGATCGTGGCCGCCTCCGCGGTCACGGCGACCCTCATCGTGACGATGCGATAACTCGTTCGCGAATTGAAAAGGCCGGCCCCAAAAGGGCCGGCCTTTTTTTCTTTTTTTCTCCCAAAACCCTTGTCGGACTGAGCCAGCGGCTTACACTTTGCTCCACCGGACTCAGCGTCGAGCAGTTGGTCATGTGATCGCCGGCGTGAGAGGGCGCATGTCACAGACGGAACGGTTCGAGCATCTGCTGCACGAATTCGAACGTGTTGGTGTCGATCCGAACACCATCAGCGCCGGACTCGCCGTCCGCGAGGACGAGGTGCTCCGCGTTCTCGCCGCGCTACCCGATGGTGCCGGCCCCGAGGCATTCCTCTCCAAGCTTCGCCTCCTGACGACGGAGGAGGCCAAGTCGTAGCGGCGGCGAGGTCCTTCGCCGATCTTCCGGTATGATGCGATTTCCACTGCCGCGGCGGACGGCCGTCCTCGCGGCACTCGTCGTAGCTCTGTCGCTCCCCGCGTTCGCCCAGGAGCGCCCGGCATCCGACTCGTCGTTTGCCGCGCTCGTCGCGCGCCTCTCCGAGACCGGCGGCTATTTCGATTCCGACAACATCATCTCGAACGAGTCGTCGTACCTCCAGGTGGCGAGCCAGTTCGCCAAGGCCGGCACGCACGGCGGGGTCTATATCGGCGTCGGCCCCGACCAGAACTTCTCGTATATCGCGCTCGTTCGCCCGTCGATCGCGTTCATGCTCGACATCCGGCGCGATAACATGCTCGAGCACCTGTTGTTCAAGTCGATTTTCGCGCAATCGCGCAACCGGGTCGAATACCTCTGCCGTCTTTTCGGGAAGCCGATTCCGGCCGACCTCGAGGCGTGGAACAATCACTCGGCCAGCTCCATCATCGCGTATCTCCAGCAAACCGCGACCGACTCGGCGAGCGTTCAGTCGTATCGCCGCGCGAGCAACGACCGCATCACCGGATTTCACGTCGCGCTCGACGCGCGCGACCGCTCCGTGATCGACCGCTACCGTGCCGAGTTCGTCGCCGACGGCCTCGAGACACGTTATTCGAGTCTCGGCCGCAACAACCGGATGGACTATCCGACGTTCGGCCAGCTCATGCTCGCCACCGATCGCGCCGGAAAACCCGTCGGCTACCTCGCCGACGAGGAGGCGTTCCAGTTCGTGCGATCGATGCAACTGCGCGATCGAATTGTGCCCGTCGTTGGCAACGTCGCCGGCGACAAAGCTCTCAAAGCGATTGGCGGGTACGCGAGAGAGCATGCACTGAAAGTGTCCGGGTTCTATCTCTCGAACGTCGAGCAGTATCTGCTCACGCGCGACGGCGGGTTCAACGAGTACGCGGCCAACGTGAAGACGCTTCCCCACGACAGCACGGGCGTGATCATCCGCAGTTATTTCGGGCGCTTTGGCATGTCGCATCCGCTGTTCACGCCCGGCCGCGGTACGATCAGCGCGTCGATGATCGAGCGCTTCGACTCGTTCCTGAGGCGCTTTCAGGCGGGAGAGATCCGTTCGTATCCGGATCTGGTGTTCAGCGGCTTCATCCCGCCGTGATCGCTCCCGGGCCCGGACACGCGCCCGCAGCTGAAATTCGGATCCTCGCCCTCGGCGACTCGTACACGATCGGCGAGGCGGTCGCCGAGACCGACCGCTGGCCGGTTCGACTCGCCAGCATGCTCCGCGCTCGAGGATTGCATGTCGCCGCTCCAACGATCATCGCGCGCACGGGCTGGACGACGGACGAGCTGTCGTCGGAAATAGACGCCGCTCGGCCGGACTCGGCGTACGACCTGGTGACCCTGCTGATCGGCGTGAACAACCAGTACAGGGGCCGAAGCGAGAACGAATACCGCGCGCAATTCCGCGCGTTGCTCCAGCGGGCGATCGCCTTCGCCAGGGGTCGGGCGACCCGGGTGGTCGTCGTTTCGATTCCCGATTGGGGAGTGACGCCCTTCGCCGATGGTCGCGATCGACACGCCATCGCGCAGGCGATCGATCGGTTCAACGCGGTGAACCGGGAAGAGGCAGGCCGGGTTGGCGCGCACTACGCCGACATCACGCCCCTTTCGCGGCGCGCGGCCAACGACGCGTCGCTGGTCGCGCGGGACGGGCTGCATCCGTCGGCTTCGATGTACGCGGCGTGGCTGGACTTGGTTTTTCCGGTCGCGCTCCGGGCACTGTCTTGAGGGTTCTCAAACGTCGGTCCGCCCAGCATCTTCAAGGCGGGCGTTCGTTCGCGGCACCACGCGCGCCGTCCATCATCGCGACGAGGTTTCCATGAAACGTTTCCTGCTTCTCTCCTTCGTCACGGCGTGCGCCAGCGCGGGTACCGCGTCCGAGAACACGACTCCAAAACAAGCGGCAATTTTTCAGAGCGCCGAGACGGGTACGCTGCTCGCTGAACGACCGCGCGCCACGTCCGTCACCGTGGCGGCGCCGACGGCCAACGCCTGGCTGGCCGTGAAGGCCGTGTACGCCGAGATGGAAATCCCGATCACGGTTGAGAACCTCGGCGCGCACCAACTCGGCAACCAGAATTTCAACCGAACCCGGGTGCTCGCCGGACAGTCGATGTCACAACTCGTCGACTGCGGGTCGGGGATGACCGGACCGAAGGCAATGACCTACCGGATCTACATCTCGCTCCTCACCCAGGTGACGCCGAACGCCGACGGCACGACGACTGTGCAGACAACGTTCGTGCCGATGGGGCAGGACGTGAGCGCCGGCAGCTCGGACAGAATCCCGTGCGGCTCGACGGGCCGCTTCGAGCAACTGTTCCTCGATCGGGTCAAGGCGACGCTCGGCAAGTCTTGAGGGACACGGGAAGACCTCTGAACCGCAGGAGACCGACCATGCGTTTTCGTCCCGCCGCCGCAGTGCTGTTTATCGGACTGGCCTCGATCGCCGGTGCGCAGAGCACGACCGCCAAACGCACCATCCGCGTCGGCGACATGTACCGCGTCAAAAGCGTCAACGACCCTCAGCTCTCGCCCGACGGGAAATGGGTCGCCTATACGGTGTCGGCGACCGACTCCGTCAAGGACAAGAGCGACACGGACATCTGGATGACGTCGTGGGATGGAACGCAGACGATCCAGGTGACGTCGTCGCCCGACGGCGAAAGCAATCCGCGTTGGAGTCCGGACGGACGCTACCTGTCGTTCATTTCATCGCGGCAGGCAGGAAAGGGCGGTCAACTCTGGCTGCTCGACCGGCGCGGGGGCGAAGCGAAGCGCGTCACCGAGCTCAAGACGGGTATTCGCCAGTACGAATGGTCACCCGACGGCAAGCGCATCGCGCTGGTGATGAGTGATGTCGTGCCGGATGCGGACACCACGAATAAAAAGCCGAAGCCGATCGTCGTCGATCGCCTACACTTCAAGAGCGACGCGGGCGGCTATCTCGATTCGACGCACACCCACATCTACCTGTTCGACCTCGAGACGCGGCACACGACGAACCTGATTCCTGGTCTATTCGACGAAAGCGAGCCGGCTTGGTCGCCCGACGGGAAGTGGATTGCGTTCGAGAGCAAGCGCGTAACGGGTGATCTCGATCGGTCGAACAACTCCGACGTGTTCGTCGTCGAAGCGCGCGCGGGCGCCACGCCGAAGCAGCTGACGACATTCGACGGCCCGGACGGCGGTCCGCTGGCATGGAGTCCCGACGGCTCGCTGATCGCCTATCTGCACGGGAGCGACGCGAAGTTCAGCGCGTACAACGAGGACCGGCTCGCCGTCATTCCCGCCACCGGCGGCACGCCGCGCATTCTCACGGAGTCCCTCGATCGCCCGGTGAACGATCCGCAGTTCACGACCGACGGAAAATCGATCGTCTTCACGTATACCGACGACCGTGCCCGCTACATCGGGAGGATTGCCGTCGGCGGCGGCGCGGTTCAGAAGCTGATCGACGGTCGCCGCGTCGTCGGCGCGTACTCGATGACGGCGGACGGGAAGGTTGCGATCCTCGACGGCATGGCCAACACGCCGAACGAAGTGTTCGCGGTCGAGAACGGCGCCCTCCGCCAGCTGTCGCACGTAAACGACGCCTGGCTCAAGGAAGTCCAACTCGCGACGACCGAAGACATCAGCTTCAAGACGAAGGACGGCAACGAGGCGCACGGGCTATTGGTGAAGCCCATCGGGTACGTCGCCGGCCAGAAGTACCCGCTCCTGCTGCGCATTCACGGCGGACCGAACGGTCAGGATCAGCACTCCTTCAGTCTCGAGCGCGAGCTGTTCGCGGCGAACGGTTATGCCGTGCTCAACGTCAACTATCGCGGCAGCAATGGCCGCGGTGAGAAATACCAGCAGGCCATTTTCGCGGATTGGGGTAACAAGGAAGTAGTTGACCTGCTGGCCGGGGTCGACTACGTCGTCTCGATGGGCGTGGCCGACCCGGAGCGGCTGGGCATCGGCGGCTGGAGTTACGGAGGCATTCTCACCGACTACACCATCGCCACGACCAACCGGTTCAAGGCGGCGATCTCGGGAGCCGGCAGCGC
>Ga0105242_10003728_pt1 | contig 11846 bp, 13 predicted proteins | sample KBSM24metaG_FD_81521 | JGI IMG/M metagenome (GOLD analysis project Ga0105242, IMG submission 81521) | Miscanthus rhizosphere microbial communities from Kellogg Biological Station, Michigan, USA - KBS M2-4 metaG | ecosystem: Host-associated > Plants > Roots > Rhizosphere > Soil | place...
ACGGTGGTACCCAGTTTCATAACCACCGTGTAATCTTCGTATACATGGTGCACGTAGCCCTTAGAGCCATCCTCGAAACGAATCAGTGCATGGACATTACAGGGCTGCAAACCACGGACTTTCACCAAAAAGCTATCAATACCGATGATTTCTCCCACCGGATTACCTTTTGCAACCAGTTCTTCGAACATTTTATCTTGCTGCATTATGCCGGCCTTGCCGCTTCTGGCGCCTGGGGCGCTTCCACTACCTGAATCACCCCGGATAGGTTTTCAATTTCCTGCTCAATAATCCCTCGGCTGGCGGCCAATTTGGCCCGAACACTAAAATCGTGCACCTGATTTGGCGTACGCATATATACGCCGCCTACTATTGCCGGCTGCAAACCCACACTTAGTAACGTCTGCGGGTGTAGTTCCTTGCGCATGTAGGCTACTAGTTGCTGTAGCGAGATTGGATCAGCCTCTACTGCAAACGTCATATGTACAATGGGCGCTTTATTTTTCATAATTTTCATCTGTTCTTTGACAAGCATACGGCCCTGGTCGTCCGCCAGGTTAAGCTTGTTGAGCTCTACAAAATCGGCCATACCCTGGCTGAGATTGGGCATATGATAACCCGTTTGCCCAGTGGCGTGGTTGCGCGCCTTCTGTGCCTCTAGCTCGTTATCCAGGCCCTCTATCTCGCGCACCAAACGTGCTAAATCAGCCCTGGTAATCAGCGCTGGCGGTAATGCGTAAGCCGGTGCGGCGTGTTCGCTCACAGACGCATGTCCTCGGCAATATTTTGTTTGTTAGCCTCCATTTGGGCAATGATGTACGGCATTTGGCTCTTCAAATCAAACTGGTCTCCCAGCGCTTGCAGCACATAATGTTCCACAATCTTGGCCATGTTTTGTTCGTATACCTTTAGCAGCGCACCCTCGCGCTCGGCCACATCTTTCTTGAGTGCTTCAGCCAGTGCCACGCGCTGAGATTCTACATCTTGGGCGGTACGTTGCAACGACGCCAGTGCCAACTCTTGGGCTTCTTGCATAGCCTTGGCATAGGCGGCAAATTCGGTGTCCAGCTTGGCCGAAACCTGCTGCTTCATGTACTCGTTCAGCTGAGCCGTAGTTTGGTCCAGATCCTGCTTTAAGAACATAGCGTTTTCTTCAATGATCTTCTCGAACCGCAAGCGGCCGCGGTTACGGAGCTCTTCGCGGAATTCTTTGTTAAACAGGTGCGTGGCGTCCTCTTCGGCGATGTCCGTGTAGGCTTTGTTTAGGTCATTGACCGACTTCTTGGGTCCCGCGCCACCACCTTGTCGGTTGAGCGTTATGGCCACCCACACAAAAGCGGCACACGCAGCGGCTAGGCTTCCCACCATACACGCTAGCCACCAGATCGTCATGCAGTTGTACCCATCCCCTTCATCATGCTATAGCTTTAGTAGTAAATATACCGCAAAAAGGCCGATTATTAAAATTAGGAACCCTGTTAAGATGATCTCTAACAGGCCCCGGAAAATAGACTTTTTAGAAAGCGGGTTACGGCCGATGGCAATAAGCGCGTTCCGGATGCCGGCATACAGCGTCACCAGCGCCACCATAATGCTCAGGCCCGTGATACCAATGCTGAGGTAAATCCGCATTGGTCCCACTGGTTTGTCGGCAATGGCCTGACCAATGCGCTGCAAAGCTGGTGGCAAGTTTGCCTTGGTGCTCTTGTCGTTCGGGTTACGCTGGACGTTAATAGCTACCGAAATCAATCCCAAGCTAACTGTTTGCGTTACTTTGCCGGTGGTATCTTTGAGCGTTATTTTACTGAGGGCATTCGATTTGCCACTAAAACTAGCTACCGCTCGGCCCAAAACGGTCTTTTGACTTTGGTAGTCACCGGCCTTCATGGCCACACCGTTAATGGCCGACATTGTCACAAAATCGCCCGACTTTATAGGCCCGCCTTCGGTGCTCACCAGCACCTTGTAGGTACCCAGCGTTGCCACGTAAGCCTCGTTCGTTAGCGTAGAATCGGAGATAGTCAACGATAACTCGTGCGGATCCACCACCGCACCGTACATTTTACTGAGGTCTTTAGAGGTAGCTGGCTCCACCTTGGTGGCGTCACTGCCCACCAGCTGCACCACAGTGCCCACAGACAACGCACTAGCTGCCGCATAGCCCTGCACGCTACCAGTACCGGTAGCCTTTTTTATGTCTGTGGTGGTCGTTTTAGCACTGGAATCTTTAGTATTTGAACCGCTAGTAGCCGCAGACGCAACTGCCCCAAACAGCGGTACGAGCACGAGTATGCCCACCGCCAAACGAGAAGTGAATCGGCCAATCTTCATGTATATAATCTTGCTACTCGGTTTACCGCTAAAAAGCTATTGCTTATCTATGCATAAGTATAGCCTGCAACCCCCGTTGCAGCCAACTAAAACCGGTGCTGCTTAAGCTGCTTCGTCTTCCACCGGCGCTAACTTAGCTGCATCTCGGTGTGCATATAGGTTCATCCCCGCCACACAGGCCACTATCATGACGCCGCCCAGCAACCCACGCCAGCTTGGCCACTCACCAAAGAACACCAAACCAAACAGCAACCCCCAGGCACTTTCCAAGTTCAGCAGGTTACCAGCACGCACCGCGTCCACGTGCTGAAAGGCGTAATTGACTAGGAATATGTTCGCCACATTTAGCGCTCCGCCTGCAACTACCGTTAGCCATAATGTCCAAGAGTGATCAAATGAGGGCACACCATTGCCTAGCACCAAAGACAGTAGCAACACGAAGCCACAGCCAAATACGAACATCAGTGTAGTAATCTCATGGTTATTGAGTGCATCTGACTGCCAGCGACGCGATATATAGCCCACCGCAAACCCTAAGGTTGCAATGATTGCCATTAAGTCGCCCTTGTTCCAGGACAGCAGGTCATGCGGATTATTAACCGCCATTAGTGACACGCCAAGTAGTGACCCTACTACGAACATAACCTTCCACCAGGTCACTTTTTCCTTTAGCACCAGAAAACCCAACAAAGGTACAAACGGCAATGCTGCAATAAACGACACGTGACCAATTAGCGTCGTATTTGCTGCCTTAGAAATAAACGTCACTCCTATACCATAGGTAACGAACGCTCGAAAAGCCACTAACAGCCACTCACGCAAGGGTAAGGCCCTGAGTTTATGCCAGCGTAGCTGCCGCCGAAACACAACCAACGCCAGCAATAGCGCCACAAAAACGCGTAGGTACACCTGTTGAGTAACGGTGAACCCACCGCCAAGCAGTCTAGCGAGCACGCTAAGCATCGCAAACATTGCGGTTAATGCAATCAGCGCCAAGATGCCTCTCTCGGCAGGTAGTTTTACCAACTTCATATCAGCTCAAGTATACCAGACCTCTTTTGGGAGGACGGACCTCCCAAATTTACAACAGTTTGCTAGAGGAGGGAGGCTAGGGTTTCGACGGTGGCTTGCAGGTCTTTTTCCGTGGTGGATTGGCCCATGGTAAAGCGTAGACTGGCCTGGGCGTCTGCGTCAGAAATGCCCATGGCCCGCAGCACGTGACTAGGTTCATCACTGCTGGCACTGCAGGCTGACCCGGCGGCAGCTAAAATGCCACGTTCGTCCAGTTCTACCAACAAACGTTCGTTGTCCTGGCTCGGTAGCGTCAGGTGAATATTATTGGGCAAACGGTGTTTCGTAGAACCGTTTATAACAGCAGCGGGCAGTTTTTCAACAATTAGTTGTAGAGCTATTTGCTGCAGTTTGCCCAATCGTTCTACTTCGCCTTGTCGCTTGCCCTGTACCAGCTCCAACGCCTTCGCAAAACCTACGCAAGCCGCTACGTTTTCGGTGCCACTGCGCAGGTTCCGTTCTTGCCCACCGCCACGGATGACCGGAACTAGCGGTACTTTGCTAGAGACAAATAGCACACCGCTCTGTTTCGGCCCATATATCTTGCCGCCGTTCAGCGTCATCAGGTCAACGCCCAAGCGCGAAACATGCAAGTCTAGGTAATTTGCCGCCTGACAGGCGTCGGTATGCAGATAAATTGGTAGCTTGTTGCCCGCTTTACGTCGCCCATCTCGTACCTTTTGAACCAAAAGCGCAATCTGGCGAACAGGCTGAATAGTCCCCACTTCGTTGTTGGCGTACATAACACTAACTAGCACAGTTTGGTTACCGATTTTAGTTTCCAAATCCGCTAAATCAACAATCCCCTGTTCCGTTACACCAGCGGTCTTGCAAGTAAACTGTGCAGCGGGTTCCAGCACTGCATCGTGCTCAATGGCGCTCACCACCACATTGGCTTCCGGATATTGCTGCAGCACCCCCGCAATTGCCAGGTTATTAGCCTCGGTGCCACCGGCCGTAAAGATAATCTCGTTGGCCCGTGCGCCCAAACACGCCGCCACATCAGCGCGCGCTTTGTCTAGTGCTTGCCGCACTTCTTGTGCCGCCATATATGTAGCCGAGGGGTTATAAAACAGATTAGAGAAAAATGGCTGCATAGCTGCCAAAACTTCCGCGTCCATAGGTGTTGCGGCGGCGTGGTCTAGGTAGATCATAACGCTTATTGTAGCTTATGCGGCAGCTAAAATTGGATCGTATTGAGCGTGCAAATTCTGCCGATACTGATAGGCAGCAGCGTACAAACGCTGCATTTCTTCGGTGCTTAGCGGCTGGTAGGGCATGCCGTCTTGGGCCTTAAAGATACCGTGTGGGCGGACATCATAGCGAGTAGTGCGAGTGTGGCGAATATTGTTAGCGTCAGTCCACTCCTCGTGCCAAACCCAAGTGTGTTCGTCTAAACAGAAGAATTCGCGGCGCGTACCCTTGGGGATAGTCCCGAATAACGTGCCACCCATGCGCGCCGCACCACGGAGAATATCGCGCCGCACTTCTGCAGCACGAGCCTGTTGATCTACCGGCATCAAGATGCTTAGTAGCTTACGCAACATTAGTTAGACCCTCCTTAGACATATACGATGCTGCCACTCGTTCGCGCGCTTCGGCCACGCCAGACACATCCGCACGTGGATCGTGCTCATCTAGCAATTCGGCCCGCCTAGGAGCTGCAGCCTCGACCGGTTTTTGAGTAAACTTCGAGAAATCATACCTTACGCTTGCCGGTGCAGCCTCAACTGTCTGTGCTACTGGAACGGTGTTCGCAATAGCTTGTGATGCGAGCGCAATCCGCTGCAAGTGCGGATAGTACATGTTGACAAGCGCTTTATCTGCCTGTTCTAGCATATCCACAATAACTAGGCGCAAAAGTTCCTCTTTACCAAGCTTGCCAGCGGATTCGCCGGTGAGTACTTGGTTGTGAGTGTTGTGTGCATTGTTCATAATTTATACCTGAAACAAAGCGCGGGCGTTGGCGGTGGTGGCTGCGGCCAGGTCTTCGAGCGTTTCGCCTCTTAGCCCTGCCACAAACTCGGCCGTCACACGCACATGTTTTGACATACACACTGTACCACGGAACGGTGCCGGTGTCAAGAAGGGTGCATCTGTCTCTAACACTAGTAGCTCACGCGGAATTGTGCGATATATCACAAGCCGCTCTTCCTCTCGTACAAACGTCGCAATACCGTTCACGCCAAAGTGCAAACCATGCTTTACGGCACGTTCCAAATTGGCCATATTGTCGGTGTAACTGTGCAAAACACCGCGCAGTCCGGCTCCCCGGTAGCTCTCGAAAATTGGCCAAAAATCATCAAAGGCCTCGCGCACATGGAAACTAAGCGACAAATTATGCTCCAAAGCCAGCTCTATTTGGAACTGCAACACCTTAATTTGGTCGGCTTTTGGGGAGTGCGTATAGAAGTAATCCAGACCGCACTCACCCACTGCTACCACCTTAGAACTCGCCACAAGGCCCGCAAACGCGTCTAAATGGCCCTTAGCGAGGGCTTCGGCGGCCTCGTGCGGGTGAATGCCTATAGAAGCCCACATGTTTTCACGCTCAGCCACGAATTCTATGGCCAGTTCGCTGTCAGTCAAAGTAGTTCCAATACACAGCATGCGGTTCACCCCTGCTTCATGCGCCTCCGCAATAACCGAATCCGGTGTACGCTTTATGCCGTCGCTGTGCCATTTGTCGTATACCGGCGTAACGGGACGCACCATTTCATGCGTGTGGCAGTGAGTGTCAAACAGTTGCATTTGCCTACACCTTAGCTGGTTCAGCGTCAAATTTGGGGAACAGCGTGTGTTTAGGGGCTTTCACTACACCAGTTTCAAAAATATGCTGAATTTTGGTAGCAGTTTCGGGCAAAAATGGCTCGAGCAGGTCGGCTATTTGTAACAAGTCGCTGACTTGATTGGCCAACACTTCACGCAAGTGGTCTTCATCACCAGTTTTAGCAATTTCCCAGGGTTTTTCGGTGTCGATGAATTGGTTCAGACCACGCACCCGCTGCCAAACTTCGTCTAGTGCTCGGTCGAACCGGCAAGCCACAATCGATTCGTTGTAAGCACCAGTATCGTGCTCGCTTGCCGGAATGTCGCCGATCAGGCCATTCTGGTATTTTTGGACCATCGCCAGGGTACGCTGGACGGCATTGCCGAGTTCGTTAGCCAGTTCATTGTTGTAAGCGGCCTCAAATGCCTCCCAGCTAAAATCGCCATCTGCGTATGACGGAATATGGCGTAAGAAGAAATAGCGGAAAGCGTCGGTGCCGTATTTTTTCAGAATGTCGTGTGGCGAAACGCTATTGCCGAGCGACTTGCTCATTTTCTTGTTGTCCACCGTCACGTACCCGTGCACATACAGCTTTTTCTGCAGTGGCAGACCCAGGCCCAGCAAAATGCCCGGCCAAATGGCAGCATGGAAGCGCAGGATCCCCTTGCCTACTATCTGCACGTCGGCTGGCCAGAAGTTCTTAAAATCTTCGTGCTCTGGGTAACCTAACACGGTTATGTAGTTCAATAGCGCCTCGAACCAGACATACATAACCTGGTTTTTGTCACCGGGCACCGGGATGCCCCAGTCAATCTTATCTTTAGGCCGAGAAATGCTAATATCGTCCAGGCCTTCGCGTAGCAAGCTGACGATTTCATTCTTTTTGGTTGCCGGAACTACCGCTAGTTCATCGGACTCTACGGCTTTTAGAATCTGCTCGTTGTAACTAGAAAGCCGCAGGAAGTAGTTTTCTTCCTCAATTTTCTCATACGGCCGGTTGTGGTCGGGGCAAACACCGTTATTTTCTTTGACTTGCGTTTCGGTGAAGAATTCTTCGTCACCGGTACAGTACCAGCCGACATACTTGTTTTTGTAGATGTCTTTAGCTAGTGCTTTCCAGATTAGCTGGGCGCGTTCTTCGTGTCCCTTATCAGTGGTGCGAATAAAGCGATCGGGCTTGCAGTTTAGCCCCGTAATTAGATCGCGGAATTTCTGGGACATTTGGTCGGCCAGTTCCTGTGGTTTTAGGCCAAGCTCAGCGGCTTTTTCGGCAATCTTACCACCATGTTCGTCGGTGCCGGTGCTAAAAATAACCGTATCGCCGCGCTTTCGAGCTACGCGGGCCAAAACATCGCCCACCACGAATTCCATGGCATGGCCTAGATGCGGTTCGCCGTTAACATAGGGAATAGAGGTGGCTACGTAATAGTTACTCATCTGTAGTATTTTACCTGTTTACTGGTTGTTAATAAACACCTTGGGATGTAAATGAGATGCATTGTTATAACGTTATGCTCCTCTTACTGTATTAGATGCCGCCAAAACAGAATCGCCAGGCGTAAAACCGTGCACCGCACCAGCTCTACCGCAACCGCCAATGACTACTTCCAAAAAGCGGTGCGGGCCGTAGCCCGAACTGCCAATAGTCAGGCCCGTCACACCGTCTGGCACATCCGCCAAGCGACGGTAGCAGGTGGCTTGTTTACCATTAGATAACGTCACTGCTTTGCCCTGCGCAAAATCAACATCTTCTGGCAAAAGCGTAGTTTTTACATCGTCGAAGTTATCAATCTGCCATACTTGAGCCTTTGGGCTGGGCAATTCGGCCAGTGACTGCTTTTTCGATGGTACAGGCTTGCCCTTCCACAGCCAGTAGGCAACTAGTGGCAGAAATTCTAGACTCCGGAACTGCGAGTTGTTGATTTTCTCGGCATCTTCAGCTGTAAGGTCGCCCCACTCTACAGCAGCCGCGGTCACCGTTGGGATATCAAAAAGTTCCACTTCCTTGACGATACCAAGATCACGAGCCAAGGCCAAGCAGTGCCCTTCGTACGTACTAACAACCAGCGTGTTATCGATTCGAAAGTAGCAAAATGGCGTACCGTTATCCCATTTTTGCTTAATGTCTTCTGCGCGAGGCGCAACGTTTACTAATACAATCTGCTGACGTTCCTTGTCGGCCAATGGAAATTTTGTCAGTACATCCAGCTGGTCTACCAGACTCCCGGCAGCTTCAATAGGCGAATATGAGCCAACACCCAAAAACGTCGGCTTTACGCCAAAAAGCGTATCGAACCGCAGCTCTTGGCGTGTTCTGGCATAGCCGTCAGCGCAGTCGTTTATGATTGTTCCTATTACTGTTTTCATATCTCTTACTCCTTAAAATTTAGACAAATAAAAACCTCCGCTTTCCGCGGAGGTTTGGTTGTCTGGTTCGTTAATTATTTTAGGACACGTTAGACAAACTCCGCGGTAAGCGTGGAGGCATCATCATGTCCATGTTTTGTACAGGTTTTACTGTCATAAAGGCAATTTTACCATACTGCTCCTAGATAGCAACTCCCTATCTCACCCAACTAGGCAAGCAGTTTTTCGACTTCTTTGCGTTCCAAGTCATCTAAATCAGCAAATAGATCTTTTTCGAACTTTTCGGACACGGTGTAGATGTAATCGTCCTTAGAACGGGGGACCACGTGGAATAGCACGTGGTTTTTCTTGAGCTCGTCCTGCTTTTTAAATGGCCGGTAATTCTGGCGAATATCTACGCCTTCGCCTAATTTGCCCAAGATGCGCTGTTCAACAAAGAAAATTAGCTTAAAGACATCAGTCAGTTCATCGGCCGTAAGTTGCCACGGCTCCTCTATGTGCCGCTTAGGGAGCACTAGAAAATGCCCTGGCACCTTCCGCGGGTTGCTTAAAATAAGGATGGCGTGCTCATTTTCTTTGAGCACACGGTCCGTGGGATTACAAAAGGGACACACGACTTCAGTCATAACTCCAGTATAGCCTATGTCTGCGCCGGCCTACCCCAAAGTTATGAAATCCGACCTTGTGGGATGTTCTGCGAGTAGCCTATGATAGGGTAAGAGCAGTAGCTCTATGAATACTATTTAAGTTTGTGCACCCGTGACCCATACTCTTGCTGCCGTTTTTGCCTTATTCACCCGATTTTCACCTCTAATTAGCGCAAAACTATTTAAAACGCAAGCGCTATTGTTAGAATTCAGAAACAATTAAGAATCGTTTAATTATTGAGGGGTATAATCCTTACAGAAAGTGATCTTTGGCAGTGAAGATACTAATTGTAGAAGATAGTCGTTTGCTAGCTAGTAGTGTTAAGAGTCTGCTCAGTAAGCAGTACACTGTTGACGTGGTGCATACCGGCAGGGAAGGTGTGGAACAAGCATCCACATCCGATTACGGTGTTATCATTCTAGACTTGAGTCTGCCGGACATAAACGGCGATGATGTCTGCAAACAACTACGCGCCGCTCAGGTAAACACCCCCATCTTGGTACTTTCCGGTGCCCGTGACACCATGAGCCGGGTAAAGCTACTAGAATACGGTGCCGACGACTACGTTACCAAGCCGTTTGACAGCGAAGAGTTGCGGGCACGCATTTTGGCGCTCATCCGCCGCACCTCCCATTCGTTACTGGCCACCGAAATCCGCGTGGATGACCTAGTGGTCGATATGACCCGTCGTACTGTTCGCCGCGCCGGCAACCCCATTCCACTCCGCCGCAAAGAATTCGACATTTTGCAGTACCTGGTCCAAAACCAAGGACACACCATTACTCGGGAAATGATCTTCAGCCATGTCTGGGAGTCGGGCAAAGAAGGCTGGAACAACACTATAGATGTACACATAAAACACTTGCGCGACAAGGTTGACAAGCCTTTCGGCAAAAAACTTATCAAAACAGCATACGGAGTTGGCTATATGGTCGATGAGACCGGATAATATTAAGTTATAAGGGGAGGGCAAACCTATGCAAAAAACAATAACCGCTATCCTATCCGACACTTCAGTTCGGAAAGACGACCAAGTGGTAGCCAAGCTGAGTTCAGAATTCAGCGCGGGTTTCCCATGGTGGAACGCGCCAAACAACGGCGAATAACATCGTAAACGCTAACTAAAAAGAAAAACATCAGCTTTGACCGCACTACCACCTAGACATCGTCACTTCGGAAACCGGCTGTACAACTTACTCATAAAGCCGAGACAATCCGTTCAAAATCTTCGCAACCGCGAGATTGTATTGAATGTAGTCCTCGTAGGCACGGGAGCACTTATGTTGGCTCTCTTTGCCCTGCTATTGCTAAGTTGGTTTAAGTTCGGCAATACGCAAGTAGCGGGTCGGGTGGTGGTAGCGGCCGCTGGCGTGGCATTTACGGGCTTTTTATTATGGCTATCGCGCCGTTCGCATTATTACACCGCTGCCTACGCCCTAACGGGCTTTTATATTTTATTCGCGGCCGGTAGCGTAGCATCTTGGGGCATTGGCAACACTTTTGGCATATTGCTACTCAGCCTCACTATTATCCTAGCCAGTACGCTATTAAGCTCACGGCACGCACTGTACGCTGCAGCACTTACAAGCGCTATTATGATTGGCGTCCAGGGTGCCGTGGAATCAGGCTGGCTGCATGTGGCACCCTTGGCCGTTACTACTCCAGGCATTGGCGACGCCATCGGCTATTCGGTAGTATTCGCCATGCTAGCAATCATATCATGGCTATTTGGAGGCCGTATGGAGACATCGCTGGCCGACACCGAACGGGCCGAAAAGGCTCTGGAGCGCGAAAAACAACTACTGGAAGTACGCCTGCGCAAATATGGCCAGCGCTTGCAACGTGCGCAAATGGACGAAATGCGGCAGTTGTACCAATTTGCCGAAATTGGACAGCTCAGCACTTCCTTGCTACATGATTTGGCAAACCACCTAACCGTGCTCAACATAGAAATCGACGGCATCCGTGGCAAGCGTCACACCGAAGCACTCAGCCGCAGCCGTACTATCGTTACGCAACTAGACACCATGCTAGACGAAGTTCGCGACCGGCTCGCCGGGCACAAAGCCGACAAACGTTATAACCTTACGGCAGTCATTGGCGACGCTATTGAGCGCTGCAAACAAAACTATCCAAAATCAGATATCCAGGTTGACTGGGAAGTGCCGGCTGACATCACTGCTTACGAACTAGTGGGTGATCCACTCAAATGTAGCCAGGTTATTTCGATTGTGCTCCGTAATGCATTTGACGCCTACGAGCGCCTACCGGCCCAAAACCGTACGTCACGCGTAGCGGTCACGGTTAAGAAGTCAAGCAAACATATTCGTATTGCTATAACCGACTGGGGTGTGGGTATTCCGGCGGATCGGCGCTTGCAAATATTTAAGCCGTCTTACACCACCAAGCGTTCGGGTATGGGATTGGGACTATATTTGGCAAGCCAAATGGTTATGACCGAGTTCTCGGGGACACTCAAACTATCCGACGCCACCGACAGGACCGAATTCATCATAACTTTGCCCACTAATGAGCAGTGATTGGGATCTATATTTAACCTTATTCCGCGCTGAAGTCACCAATCTACAATCGCTGCGGGTTGATACATTACCCATAAGCGTCTGCGGGTTACTATGTAGCCTGTTACCCCCACTCAGCT
>Ga0105242_10003729_pt1 | contig 11845 bp, 9 predicted proteins | sample KBSM24metaG_FD_81521 | JGI IMG/M metagenome (GOLD analysis project Ga0105242, IMG submission 81521) | Miscanthus rhizosphere microbial communities from Kellogg Biological Station, Michigan, USA - KBS M2-4 metaG | ecosystem: Host-associated > Plants > Roots > Rhizosphere > Soil | place: Michigan...
CCGGGCCCGACGTGTTGAATCACAACACCGAGACTGTGCCGCGCCTGTACCGGCAGGTACGCCTGGGCGCGCGTTACGAGCGCTCGCTCGACATGCTGGCGTATGTGAAACAACAGCGGCCTGAAATTCCCGCGAAGTCCGGTTTGATGCTGGGCTTGGGCGAGACGCTGGAGGAAGTGCATCAGGTGATGCGCGATTTGCGGAAGAGCAACGTCGACATTCTCACGCTGGGCCAATACCTACGGCCTTCGCTCAAACACTTGCCCATCATTCGTTATGTAAGCGTCGAAGAATTCGCCGAGCTGAAGCGCTTGGGATACGAGCTGGGTTTCAAGCACGTCGAAAGCGGCCCGCTAGTTCGCAGCTCGTACCACGCGGAAGAAGCGGTGGCATCGTAATCATTGGTTAGTCTGGATCGATTCGGCCGGCGCGCGCTTCGTGAGAACTAATTCGACAGTATCCACGTCCTCTAAACGGAACCAAAGATGCGGCGAAAACCCCGCGGCGTTTGAGGTGTGAACTATGATCCATCGATTGAGTTCCACTGATGCTAGAAACACGCCCGTCTTGACCGCCGCAGGGACTGTGAAGCCGAATCCTTTGGCGAGTTGAGGCAATAACTGCCTGAGACCTTCCAGACCAACCTCTGTAGAGAACAACTCCTCGCTGCGATCCGGTGGTTGCCCGGCGTATGCGGCGCCTTTCGGCCATTTCTTGGTCTTCGCCACTACTCGTTTGGCAACCAACCGGATGTTTGGGTCGGGCGAGTCCACCTGTCCTTCGAACCATCGCCGAATTCTTGGGTCGCTCACTTGCCCGATATACGAGAGGTTTCCTGCTTCGAGCCTCTCGGTCACTAATCCCTGCATAAGCGCGTCTTTCACGTCGTGCTCGACTTCAGGACATGTTGCTAGTTTGGACAGCAGCATGTAGTGAAACGGACGCCTTGGAAGTTCCCCGCAAAGTCTCCAAATTCGCTCAGCATCACTACACCTCACAATGAGAGCAAGCACCTGTGTCAACCATGCCAAGTTGAGCTTGTGTTGCTCGGTCGTCCACCATGACACTATTTGGTCCAAAAAACGATAAGCGTGAAGTGTGTGAAAACAGTGGTATATGCCGGCGCGCTCGTTATCATGATTCGCCAACTTGCCGGGCCATTCCGCAAGGACTGGAAGAACCACGTCTGCAACTGCCTTATTTCCACGCGTAGGTATTCCGGCAAGGAGTCTAAATTCAAGCTCAGTCTTTTGCTTCACGTCCTCGAGTATGACCGCCTCTATTGGCGTTGCTTCGAACATGAGATCAACTCTTATGCGGATACGCGACCTGTCTCAATGGCCGGAGTCCTAGCTATCTCGTCAACACCGGAATCGAAGTAAACGCATTCCCGTTCGCGCGAATCCCCAGCACGCTGATCGGCGCGCTGGCGGAAGTGAACTCCACCGTGCCGCGCTTGCCCACGGTTAGCGGATAGGTCCAGCCCAGCACAAAAGCGGAATGGCCGTTGGCGGGAAGTTGTAGAGAAGCGGTCTGTAAAGTTGTTCCGGTATCGTCGCGCAGGATCAAGCCCACGGTTGCGGCTTGATTGGAGAGATTCGCTAGGGCCACGCCCGTCGCAAGCGGCGTGGTGTTGTCGTAGGCCAGCACGTACGCCGGGGCGTTGCGGGTTTCAAGCGGCGCGGTGGCTTCTTGTCCGCTGGGATCGTAGCGGAGCAGCGCGAACCCGCTGGCGCCGTGATCGCTCGAGAGCTGCGCCGAGCCGAGCATGACCTGCGCGCCAGCGCCCTGCGTTTCGAGCACCAGCGTCGCCCCCGCCGTTAAGGCCTGCGTGACACCGGCGGCCGTGGTGGTGGCGCCGCTTTGCAGGAACGTGAGCGGCAGCACGAGTGGGGCTCCGCTGTCATCGAAAAACTTCAGTGTGACGTTCGAGGTGACTGAGTTCAAATTCACTACGTAGAAGATCGACCGCCAGCCGCCGCCTGCTGCGATGTGTGCCATGCTCCCGCCGCTCGCGCCGGATTGAAGCGCTGGAATGGTGGTGAACGAATTGCCGTTGGCGCGGATTCCCAGTGCGCTGATTTGCCCGCCGGGTGGAGTCGCGAATTGCACGGTACCGCGTTTGCCGGCGGTGATGGGATATTGATTGGCCAGCGTGAACGCCGTATGCCCGAACGCCGCCAGTGGAATCGATCCGCTGACGATTTGCGCGCCGGTGTCATCGTTGACCACGATGGGGACGTCGGCGGGCTGCGGTCCCAAGTTCGCCAGTGCGATACCGGTACCGAGCGTATTGACCAGACTGGTGTTGTCGAAAAGCAGAGCGAAGGAGCCGGTGCGCGTCTCCATCGGTACCACCGCCTCCTGCGCGCTGGGCCCATAGCGGAAGATCTCGAAGGCATTGACGTTGCCCGCTGCCGATACATCGCCCCAGCCCACGTTCAGCGCCTGATTCGCCGGCGCCGTCGTATCCAGAAGCAGTACCGAGTTGCCAGCGATGGTTTGGTTGAGCGTGGACGCATTCAGCGGCGCACTGGCGCCTTGGGGAAACGTGAACGGCAAGTTCAACGAAGAGCCGGTGTCTGCAAACAGATTGAGAGACACGGGAGTGGACGCCACTCCCAGATTCACCAGTGTGAACGTGGTTTCCCACCCGCTGCCGGATGCCAGGTGCGCCAGCGATCCTCCGTAGACCACCGAATGGGTAATGGTCTTTGAAGATCCGCCGAATTGGCTGTCGCCCGCATACACCACCGTGATTGTCTTGGTCCCCGGCGTGCTGGAGGTGAGCAGGCAGCCGCCCAGCGCCACCGCTGTGCTGCAACTATTGGTGCCATCCGACACCGTGACCTGTCCGGTGGGCGTTCCTCCCGCTGCAGTCACCGAAAAATTCACCATGTAGGGTTGGGCTACGTGACTGGGTTCCGGAGTGATGGGTCCCACTGTGAGCGGCGCCCCGCTGACCACCAGCGTCAGCGTAGCGGGGTGGCTGATAGAGCCGCTCGTCCCCGTAATGCCGAAGCTGTAGCTACCCGGCGCCAGAGTGGGTGCGGTGGTGATCTTAAATGATGCTCCCGTCGAAGAAGGGGCGATGCTGTCGGGGGTCGCGCCCGCGGGCAGTCCGCTGAAGCTGAAGCTGACTGGACCCGCGAATCCTTTCACCGGAATGACCGAGACTGTGTAGCTGCTAGTAGCGCCCCCTGCCATCACCGACTGCGTATTGGTGGTCGCCCACAAAGCAAAATCAGGTCCCGGCGAAGCCGACAAACCACAAAATCCGCCCGACGCATTGACCCAGTTCTGCTGGATCAAATAATTGTTTCCGCCCAAGTTCATATTTGCCAGGCTGCCATTCGGCGCTGTGTAGGTGGTCCCGTAATTCCATGCGCACTTATCCGCGATTTCGTTGCCGCCAGCATCGTACCAGGCGTCCACATTAGGATCGGTAATGGTCTCTTCCAGTTCGTGCGCGATGGTGCTGGCCATGGCGTCGGCACCGGGATTTCCATTGGGACTGTTGGTCTGCTGCGCCGCGCAGTTGCCCAGATGCGAGGGGGCAGGGTTTCCGATGAAGGCGTAGTGTAACTGAGAACTACCAAAGCTGCGCACCGAATGGTATCCGCAAAACGAAGTGCCGAAGCCGCTTACTTGCACGTCTCCGGCGGTCAGGACCAAATAGATGCCATTAGCATCCAGCGGCAGTTGCCCGGCGGAGATCGCGTCGACCGCGATCTGGCTGACGTCCGAGCTGCGCAGCGATTTGCCCTTCGAGTAATTGTTCTGGACGCTTCCCGCCAAAGTCAGCGAGTTGGAGATGCTGTTGCCGCTGCCATCGAAATAGCCGGCGTTGATGTTGAAGTAGGGCGAGCCGCCAATACTGCTGACCAAGGTGCTTAGAATACTCATCGTGCCGCTATCGAAGGTTCCGTACCAGACGATGTAGGCGTGGTTGGTTCCCAAGAGAACCGAGCCGCCCCAATATTGGATCTGGTTTCCGGTGTCGAAACGGGTGACGGCGTTATTCTGCGCCTCGGTGCGGATGGGGCCCAGCCCAGTGGGCCGAAGGCGCAGACTCGCGATCTTTTCCTGCGCCGCCGCGCCGGGCACGATGATTCCGCCGGCGATCGACAATCCTAAGATCATCCTGCACAGGGCCACGGGATGAAACGATTTCAGCACTCTTCCTCCGATACGCCGGATCTCCCCGCGACTCCAGCATGGATGTCCGAAGTAGCATAAAGGGTTCCGGCAGAATCCTCCAATTTAGCAGGTGACCGATGCGTAAAATTGCACTAAGTTTTCTGACTGCGGGTGTGGTCTTGGTGTTGGCGTGGACGCTAGTCTGGATGCGGCCGCGCGCCGCGCACGGACAGGCCAAACCGGGGTACGGATTCGCTGCCGTCCCAGGAGAAAAAGGCGGTTGGAATCTTACGGGGCCTCATCAGGTGGTCTCCGGCTGGCCCAAGCCCATGTTGCAGTTGCCGGGTCATGAGAAGTGGGGATGGGGCGCGGTCGAAGGAGTCTCCGCCGAAAGTCCTGACCGGATTTTTATTGCGCAGCGCGGTGAACAGCCGGCGTTGACGCGCCCGGCCGGGGTGCCTCTGCCGCAGTTCGGGCCGAGCCTATCGTTCCCGGTCGCGCAAAAATTCCGCCCCCGTCCCGGTGCGAATCCGGATTTCCTAGCGGGCAAACCGCCGCAGAATCCCGACGCGTTCCTGCGCCGCGTGGAGCGGCCTGATCGCCCGGCACCAGTCGAGCACTCTGCTCCTGTCACGCCGCGCGTGGAACAGCCGGCGCCCAATCGGGAACCACGGCGCGAGCGGCCACAGTCCAAAGAACCAAAGCGCGAGAAAAAGGGGGAAGATAAGCAATAGGTATTCCCATGTCATCCATCACCACCAAAGACGGCACGCAGATCTATTACAAAGACTGGGGCGTCGGACAGCCCGTGGTTTTCAGCCACGGCTGGCCGCTGAGCGCGGACGCCTTTGAAGACCAGATGTTTTTCCTGGCGGCGCGCGGCTACCGCTGCATTGCGCATGACCGCCGGGGACATGGCCGCTCCAGCCAGCCTTGGAACGGCAACGAAATGGACACCTACGCCGACGATCTGGCGGCGCTGGTGGAAGCGCTCGACCTGCACAACGCGATTCACGTCGGGCACTCCACTGGCGGCGGCGAAGTGGCCCGCTATATCGGCCGCCACGGGACCAAACGTGTTGCCAAGGCCGTGCTGATCAGCGCGGTGCCTCCGCTGATGCTGAAGACAGCGGCCAACCCAGCGGGCTCGCCGATGGATGTGTTCGACGGCATCCGCGCCAGTGTTCTAGGCGACCGCTCGCAGTTCTTCCTGGATCTCAGCGCGCCCTTCTACGGCGCCAACCGGCCGGGCAGCAAAGTTTCAGAAGGCCTGCGCCATTCCTTCTGGCTACAGGGAATGATGTGTGGGTTTCGCGGCGCCTACGACTGCATTAAGGCGTTTTCGGAAACCGACTTCACCGAAGATTTGAAGAAATTCGATGTCCCCACGCTGATCCTGCACGGCGACGACGATCAGATCGTGCCCATCGCCGCAGCCGCGCTGCTCTCGTCGAAACTGGTGCCTGGAGCGAAGTTGAAAATCTATCCCGGCGCGCCTCACGGCATGTGTTCCACGCTGAAGGGCCAGATCAACGCCGACCTGCTGGCGTTTTTCAAGACATAAGTTCGTATTGCGGAATATTACAGTAATAACGCTTGACACGCATCGATTAATCCCCGATGATTATCGTCTATGCGCCAGTTTGCAGCGATCATTTTTGCGCTTCTGCTGACAGTACCGGTCTCGACGGCGCAATCCAACCAGGATTTTTCAGGCGTTTGGAATCTAAATCCTGCGCGCAGTGAAATCCAGAGTTCCATACCCGCGGACGCCACCTTGAAGGTGGAGCAAAACGCTACGTCTCTGACTTGGTCGGCCAGCGCGCCGACCGCTTCTATTTATCCTCTGGACAGCCGCACCGAGAAGCGCAAGGCGGGGGACTCTGACTTCAGCACCACCACAAAATGGGAAGGCGCGGCGCTGCTGGTGAACACGATTGTGAGCGGGCCGCAGAACTATACCATCATGGAGCGCTGGACCCGCTCGCGCGACGGCAACACGTTGACCATCCGCCGGACCATCGTCCGGCTGCGCAACGAAACTGAATCTACCTTGGTGTACAATCGTGCCGGCGCCGCCGCGCCCGACTCGCCTGTCACACGAACCCTGATACCGGCTCAGCCCACGCCACCTGTGCCCACCGAATTTGTAGTCGATCAAGGCACGCGAATTTTGCTGCGCCTGACCAATTCGGTGAATACCAAACGCACAGCGCCCGGCGACCGTGTCTATCTGGAAACCGCGGTGCCCGTTTTCGTCGACGGACGCTTGCTCATCCCGCGTGGCAGTTACGTGACCGGAACGGTGACCGAGTCCAAGCAGGCGGGACGCGTCAAAGGGAAAGCCGCGCTGAACCTGCGCTTCGACTCGCTCACCTTGCCCAATGGCGTCACGCGCGACTTCCGCTCGCGCGCCGCGAGCGCCGATGCACGCGGCAACCTGGACCGCTCTGAGGGCCGCATCGAAGGCGACGGTAACAAATCCGGCGACGCGAAGACAGTAGGCGAGACCACCGCCGCCGGAGCCGGCATCGGTACCATCGCAGGCGCGGCAACCGGGCATTACGGATTAGGCGCAGGCATTGGCGCCGCCGCCGGTGCCGCTGCGGGACTCGCTGGTGTACTCAGCTCGCGCGGTCCCGAAGTGGTGCTGCCGCCCGGAACCACCATGGAGCTGGTGCTCGACCGCGATCTCCGCTTCACTTCAGAAGATTTGCGGCCCGCGCCTCGGTAGCTGCGGAACTTTTCCCCGGCCGCTTTCGTAGCTTCTTGCAGGAACCTACGATGCTTACCTTCCTGCTGTGGTGCCTGCTTTTGGTCGTGTGCTGGCCTCTGGCAATCCTAGCGCTGGTGCTTTACCCCTTGGTCTGGCTGATCCTTCTGCCGTTCCGGCTGGTCGGGATCGCCGTTGAAGGCGTGCTGAAGTTCGTATGGGCCGTGGTGACGCTGCCGTTCACGGTCGTCCGCCGTCTGGCGTAACTAATACGCCAGAATGCGTGCGGCTTCCTCGATGATATTTTCCACTTGCGGGAGAATCTCGTTCTCAAGCGACGGCGCGTAGCCAATCCAGGTGTCGAGCGCGCCGATGCGCCCGACAGGAGCGTCCAGCCGTCCGAACAATTCGCTGGCGATGCGCGCCGAAATCTCCGCGCCGAATCCCCAGGAGAGCGTATCTTCATGCACCACCATCACGCGGCTGGTCTTCTCAACAGACGTTTGTATGGCGGCCCAATCGTAGGGATTCAGCGTCCGCAGATCGATGACTTCCACCGTCGCACGCGGATTCTGCTGTTCGATCTGCAGCGCCGCTTGCAGCGACTTCTGCACCAGCGCGCCGAAGGTCACGATGGTCAGGTTCGCTCCGGGCTTCACCACTTTGGCTTTGCCGAACGGGATCAGATAATCCGGACCGGGATGTTGCGTGCGATTATACGGCTCGCGGTACAGGCGCTTGTGTTCCAGAAACAGTACCGGATCTTCGCAGCGAATGGCGGTGCGCAGCAAGCCGCAAGCGTCGAGGGCGTTGGACGGAAACACCACGCGGATTCCGGGGATGTGCGTGAACACCGATTCCGCACACTGACTGTGATAAATCGCTCCGCCGTTGAGGTATCCGCCGGTTGCGACGCGGATCACCATGGGCGCCGCCCAGGCGTTATTCGAGCGCCAGCGTAGCGATGCCAACTCATCTCGAATCTGCATCATGGCGGGCCAGATGTAATCTAGAAATTGAATCTCAACCACGGGCTTTAGCCCGCGCAACGCCATGCCTGAAGCACGGCCGACGATGGCCGCCTCGGCGATGGGCGCGTTGAATACGCGACGCGAGCCATACGCGGTCTGCAGGCCCTGCGTGGCCTTGAAAACCCCACCCTTGCCTTTGACCTCTTTTAAGTGTTCGTCGCGGCTGCAGTCCGCCACGTCTTCGCCGAAGACGATAATGTTCCGGTCGCGCGCCATCTCTTCGCTGATGGTCAGCGTGATGGTGTCGACCATGGTGCGCGGGTCGCCCGCACTTTTGGCCTCGGTCTCAAACTCGCTCGACGTGGGATCGACGTTTTCCGAATACAGATACTTCAGTGCCGAGCCCTTGTGCGGCTGCGGCGCCTTCAGCGCCCGCTCGGTCACTTCCTGAATTTCGAGGTCGACTTCCTGCATCAGGTTTTCGAGAGCGCCACGGCTGATCACGCCGCTCGACACCAGGTAATCGGAGAACGTCGTCACTGGATCGCGCCGAGCTTCCTCCGCGCGTTCGGCTGCAGTTTTATACAGCTTCTCGTCGTCGGAGAGCGAATGCGAATACGGACGCGTGCAGTACGCGTGGACGAAGGCCGGCTTGCGCTCACGGCGGCAGTAATTCACGGCTTCCGCGAAAGTGCCGTAGGACGCCACAAAATCCGTGCCGTCGCAGCGGAAGCTACGCAGGTTGGGGTGGCCCGACACCAGCTTCGAAATATCGCCGCCTGGAGTCTGATGCTCCACCGGCACCGAGATCGCGAAGCCGTTGTCCTGTACCAAAAAGATCACCGGCAGTGCTTCGAGACACGCGGCATTGATGGCTTCCCAAAACTCGCCTTCACTGGTGGCGCCTTCGCCGACACTGGTGAGCGTAACCGCGTCTGACGCGGGGTCGAGATAGCGATTCGCGTGCGCGCAGCCCACGGCGGGCAACAACTGCGTGCCCGTCGCGGATGATGGCGAAACGATGTGCAGTTTCGCGGAGCTCCAATGCGAAGGCATCTGGCGTCCGCCGGACGATGGATCGGACTCCGCGCCGACGGCCTGCAGCAGCATGTCTTCGGCTGTGAGGCCCAGGGCGAGCGTCAGTGCACGGTCGCGATAGTAGGGAAAGAACCAGTCGTGCCCAGCGCGCAGAGCTAAGCCTGCCGCCGTCTGAATTCCTTCGTGACCCGCGCCGCTGACCTGGAAGAAGATTTTGTTCTGGCGCTTCAGCAGAATCTCCCGGTCGTCGATGCGCCGGGACATATACATGATGCGAAATGCGCGGATGAGATCGGGGGCTTCCAACCGCGTTGGAAGCTCGCGAAGTTCAGGGTCAGTGGCGGCGCTGGTCAACATATAGCCCTAATCAGTGTAGCAATCGGGCAGCCACTGGGGCATGGAAAGCGCGCCGCGCTAACTGCCGGCGTAGTAGCCGTCGCGGGCTTGCACCAGGAGACCCTTGGGCTTCACCGTCACGTGAATTTTCCGGTAGCCGCTGCCGGTCGCGTCCGGAGTGTAGCCCAGGCTGTACTGGCTGCGCAGTTCTTCGTCAATCTGCTTGAAGATGTCCTCCAGCGGATGCTTTTTGGACACTTCGAAGAACGTTCCGCCGGTTTCTTTGGAGAGGCGTTCCAGAATTTTCTTGCCGTCGGGCCGCGATTCCTGCGGCATCCTGCGTCCGCGCCCGCCGCCGCGGCCCATGCCGCCGCCGCCGAATACCGGACCGAAGCTGCCGGCGCGCTGCTCCTGATCGTCCGCGAAAAGAATCGAGTAGACCAGGGTATCGGCACGCTGCGCCGACTCAATCGCGCCCGTCAAACTCGTTTTGCTGGTCCGATCGTCGCCATCCGATAAAACGATTACGGCTTTGCGTCCGGGCTGCTTTTTCAGGACTTCATCGGAGGCCAAATACACCGCGTCATAAAGCGAAGTGCCGCCGCGTCCCCCGCCGCCACGCCGCCCGCCGCCGGGATACCCGCCGCCGCTGCTTCTCCTTCCTGAATCGTCTCCGGGACGCTTCAACTCCGGCGCGTCCAGAGAATTGATACCGGATTCCAAGTCCTTGCGCGATGAAGTCAGGTCTTTGACCAATTCTACGTCGCGCTCGAACTGAATCAAGAACGCGCGATCTTTGTCTTCGCGCAAAACTTGATTCAAAAACGTGGTGCTGGCGCGGCGCTCTTCGCCGAGCACGCGCCGCTGACTGAGGCTGACGTCCACCAGCAGTCCTAGCGTCAACGGCAAATCGGTTTCCCGCGAGAAATAGCGAATGGTTTCGGGGTGCGCGTCTTCTTCGAGAGCGAAGTCGTCCTTAGCGAGATCGCGGACGATTTCCCCCTTGCCGTTGCGGACGGTAGCGAGGACGTTCACCACCTTCACGTCGGTGGAAAATGTGCTGTCCTTTTGCGCGAGTGCCGGGAAGGCGGCGCATAGAGAGGCAGCCGCCCTAAGCCAGTCGCGCCGTGAAACTGGGCGGTCGCAATACGCCATCAGTCCCTCCGACGTGTCTGAGGCGATTTTGGTTTACAGCGGACCTCAGAAAGTGTAGGAGAAACCAACCAGGGGCACTACCCGGGCGCGCAGTCCAGCGTCGTTCAGCTGGATCAGTGCATTGAACGACACCAACAGCGTTCCAATCGGATTCACCTTGAAGCCCAGCGAGCCATTGGTGATATTAGCCGTCTCCCGCACGAAGCCATTATCGGCAAATGTCTGGCCGTTCGCGGCCGTAAACGTGGTGGGCGTGACGCCTTCTGCGTGAAAGATTAGCTGGCCCAGGACGTCGGCCGCGAAAGAGAACCTTTTGTTCACACCGGCGTCGAAGCCCACGGCGTATTCAAATTGATTGGGTAGATGCCCGGAAGTGCCGGCGAAAATGTCGCCGGCCAGTGGGCTCGAATCGTTCCATTGATAACCCACGTTCACATGCGGTGTGATTCTCTTGGTGCGGCCCGAAATCGCGATAAAAGGTTTCAATCCCACGGCGCCTGAACCCAAGAAGTTGTAGGCGTCGCCAGTAGGCAGCCGTACATCCAAGCCCAACGCGATCCAGGCGGGCGTGGTCTTCAAAGCCGTCCCCTTTATACGCACCAACACGTCGCCCAATCCGGACGCGGTGCCGGAGCTGGTGAACTCCTTATGGTTGGTAGGGTTGCCATTGGAATCCAGAAAATAGTGGATGGTGGGATCGTTAGCGGTGCCAATCCGCTGGATGGTCGCGTTGGATTGCACGGCCAGATTTGCGTTCACGAACGGCAGCGCCACCGATACGTCGACGCGATCGCTGAGTCCATAAGTGAAGAAAACCGTTGCCTGGTCGATTTTGGTATCTAGAAAAGTATTGGTCGTGATCAGATCTTCTTTAATGATGGGGTCCGGCGTGGTTTGGGCGTGCCGGAACACGCTGTTGAAATTGTGCAGGTCCACGCCATCCAGCGTGCCGAAGCGGAAGTGCTGGAAGCTGAATCCTGCGAAGAATTTTTCCTTGCCGATGGTCTCGGCGCGCTCCGCGAGCACCGGCCCATAACTCTGCGCGGATCGCGTATAAACTCCCAGCGCGGGATCGAACGTATAGGTGAATCCGGAGGCCGGCGAGGGCAGCGGCAGCGATGTCAATTGACTTCCGATGGCGGTGTTAAAGGGACCGAAATTGTTCTGGAAATCGCTGTCGAAATGCGCCGCGTGATTAGGATTGGGCAGCGTCAAGCCATCCGGGCCGAAGAGCTTGGGAATCAAAAAAGCCAGCTTGGCCGGCGAGTTGTTGGTGGAGGTCTGGGCCATGGCCGCGACGCTGAGGCCGATCAGTGCAATAAGGGTTCGGAACACTCTTTAGGTTCTCCTTCGATGATGTTGCGTGCACCGGCGGTTCACTTGCCGGCAATATCAATGGACTCGATCACCATGCCGTTTCCGGCGCGGCGCAAGTTGATGCGGACGTTCTGATCCTGCTGCGGGAGGGAGCCGCGCTCATCGGTCGCGGCCA
>Ga0105242_10003734_pt1 | contig 11828 bp, 10 predicted proteins | sample KBSM24metaG_FD_81521 | JGI IMG/M metagenome (GOLD analysis project Ga0105242, IMG submission 81521) | Miscanthus rhizosphere microbial communities from Kellogg Biological Station, Michigan, USA - KBS M2-4 metaG | ecosystem: Host-associated > Plants > Roots > Rhizosphere > Soil | place...
ATTCGGACGAGGCGCGAAACGCGTATCTCGATGGACTTCGATCGTCGCGATTCTGTTGGTAGCCGGCCTCGGTCCTTTCCTGCTGAGGGATCTCGCGCGCGGCGTTCAGGCGCCGGTGCGCGGCGTCGACACGATGCTCTGGCTGATGTGGGAAGTTCCGCTGTTCCTTGCCGCGGTGTCGGTCCTCCTGCTCGGCGCGTCGGCCGGCGCCAACGTGCTGGGGAGCCGCCGCGGGTTGCCGCCCTGGGTCGCGCCGTCGCTCGCCTGCATTGCCGGAATCCTTGCTCCGGTTGTGTGGCAGGCGCCCGGACGATGGCCCTGGTGGTACGCACCGATCTGGACCCTGGCGATCGCGATGCTTGCGCTCAGCCGTCGCAGTCGCTTCGTGATCCTCAGCGCGTCGACCGTCGCGGCAGTGGGAGCGACGACGCTGGTCTGGGGTCGCGCGGCGAAGGGCCGAGTCGAGGCCGCGGAGCGCGATCTTATCGGATTGAGTCGCGCCGATTCCGTGTCCGCGGGATTGTTGCGCCGCTTTGGCCTCGACCTCCAGTCCGGCGACGCGCCCATCAGCCGTCAGGCGCTCCTGCGCTTGTATGTCGTCTCCGACATCGCGTCCGCGGGCAACCCGATCGCCATCTCCGCGTGGCCGACCGACTCCGGACCGGTTGCTGAATTCAAGACGTCGGACATTCCAGCGCCACGCGTCGAGATTCAGCGCGCGGTGGCCAGTGCTCGTCGCACGGGAATGGTGATCATCGCCCCGATGCCGACGGATACCGCGCTCGAGTTGGTGATGGCCGCACCGTCGGTCGTCGGTGGCGTTACCGCGGCGGTCCTCGCGCCGAAGAGTCGGCTGTTCGATCCCGATCCGTTCGTCCGTCTCGTCGGACTGGAGTCCGATCTCGACGTCGACCCGCCATACACGGTTCGTCTCCGCGAGAGCGGCGGTGCGATCGCTCCGGATACGGGCGGCGTACGTTGGTGGCGCGACGGCAGCGAATTGCACGGCGATTGGAACGTTCCCACCGGGAATGGGGCAGCCGCCGCGCACGTCGAGGTCGAGCTCCGCTCGCTCGACGCGTTGCTGCAGCGCGGAGCGCTGGTCGTCCTCCTCAACCTCACGATCGTTGGTCTGCTTTGGTTCGCGAGCGTGGTCGCCGACGGCGGCGCCGGACGCTGGCTTCGCGCGCGGCGACGCACGTGGGGCCGAAGCTTCCGGGCGCGCTTGTCGCTCGGCCTCTTTGCCTTCTTCGTGATTCCGGCGCTGGCCTTTGCGGTGTGGTCGTACAGCCAATTGGCGACGGATGCCACACAGTCGCGCGCCCTTCTCGTCAGCGAAACGCTGCGCGCGCTCGCTCAGCCCTCGACTGCCGCGTGGTTGCCCGTGGAGAGCGACCGGCTCGACACTCCGCTGCTCTTGTACCGCGGCGGAGAGCTGCTCGAAGCCAGCGACGCCCTGTACCAGGATCTTGCTCCGATCGGTCGCTTCTTGCGTGGACCGATCGAGTTGACACTCACCGACCGCTCGGAGGAGACGACGACCTCCACCGAACGCGTGGACGGCGGCTCGGCGCTCTTCGGTTATCGCGCGTTTGCGACGACGATCGGTTCGATCGTGATCGCCGCGCCGGCGCGCACGGGCGAATTGGCGCTCGGCCGCCGCCGCCGCGACCTCAGTGTGCTGGTGCTGTTCGCGACGGCCGTCGGCGCGCTTGCCGCCCTCTGGCTCAGTGGCATCGCAGCGCGACAGCTGGCTCGGCCGATCGGAACGCTCCGCAACGCGGCGCTGTCGATCGCCGGTGGTGCGCGCACGCCGCCACTCGAGGGCGAACCGACGGTAGAGTTCCATCCCGTGTTCACGGCGTTCCGTCGCATGGCGTCGGATCTCAATGCCAGCCGCAATGCCCTCGAAGAGGCTCAGCGTCGCATTGCCGCGGTGTTGCGCAACGTTGCCAGTGGCGTGGTCGCCGTCGACACGGAGGGTCGCGTGCTGCTCGCGAATCCGCGCGCCGAAACGCTCCTCGGAACGTCGCTCGTTCCGGGAGCGCCGTTCGATGGCGCGGGAGAGAACGAGGAATCTGTGAGCGGCGTCGTTCACAGCTTCCTCGAATCGAACCGGGACGACGAAGACTTCGCGCTGACGCTCGGGGGGGGGGCGCGGCAGCTGCGCGGCACGTTGACCCGACTAGGCCGCGGCGGTGCCGTCGTGACCATCGACGACGTGACCGAGCTGGCGCGCGCGCAGCGCGTGCTCGCCTGGGGCGAAATGGCCCGCCAGGTCGCCCATGAGATCAAGAATCCGCTCACGCCGATCCGACTCGGCGTCCAGCATCTCAAGCGCGCGCGCGCCGACAAGCGCGTCGACTTCGATCGCGTGCTCGATCAGAACGTGAACCAGATCCTGGCGGAGATCGACCGTCTCGATGAGATCGCGCGTGCGTTCAGCCGCTATGGCGCCGCGCCCGACGAACGAGCACGCGCCGCCGCGGTCGATGTCGCGGCCGTCGTGCGCGAGGTTGTTGCGCTCGAACGGATGGGTGAGGAGAAAGGTCCGTCGTGGGTCGAAGAGGGAACCGACGCTCCAGTCCTCGCGATGGCGCGCGCCGACGAACTCAAGGAAGTCTTGCTCAATGTGCTCGAGAATGCGCGACACGCGGACGCCGGGCGCGTCGTCGTGCAGCTCTCACCCGGCGCGGGCGACGACGGAGCGCGTCGCGTCGCGGTCAGAGTACAGGACGACGGCCACGGCATCCCCGCCGACGTACTGCCCCGCATCTTCGAGCCGCATTTCTCGACTCGCACGAGCGGCAGCGGATTGGGTCTCGCCATCAGCCGGCAGCTCGTCGAAGGGTGGGGAGGAACGATTGTCGTCGAGAGCGAGCTGGGTCGGGGAGCCACCGTGACGATCGAGCTGCCCGCCTCGAACTGAGGCCGCTCTACTCCGTGAGCGAGCTCGCCGCCGAGCTCTCGCCGAAAATCCGCACCGTCTTGATGTTCACGAATTCGTGAATGCCGAACGTGCTGAGCTCGCGGCCGTATCCCGATTTCTTGACGCCGCCGAACGGGAAGCGCGGATCCGAGGCGACCATGCCATTCACGAAAACGCTCCCGGCGTCGAGCGATCGGGCGAATCGTTCGATCTCGGTACTCTCGCGCGTCCAAACCGCCGATCCCAGTCCGAATCGCGATCCATTCGCCAGCTCAATGGCATGATCCGCATCCTTGGCGCGCACGATGACGGCGAGAGGCCCGAACGTTTCCTCGCGGAACGCAGGCATGTCCGGCGTCACGTTAGCGAGGACCGTGGGTTCGTAGTAGAAACCGGCGCCGTCGCACGGTTTACCGCCGGTGAGCAGCGTCGCCCCGCACGCGATAGTTCGTTCGACCTGTGAATGCAGGTCGTCGCGGATCTGCTGTGTGGCCAGCGGGCCGACGTTCGTTCGCTCGTCCATCGGATCGCCGACGACGAGCGCGCGCATGGCATCGACGAAGGCCCGTGTGAACCGGTCCGCCACGGAATCAGCGACGATGAACCGCTTGGCGGCGATGCAGGACTGCCCGTTGTTGATCGTGCGAGCGGTGACGGCGGTGCGCGCCGCGGCATCGATGTCGGCACTCGGCATCACGATGTAGGCGTCGCTGCCACCCAGCTCGAGCACCGTCTTCTTGATGTGCTTTCCCGCGATCGATGCGACGCTGCTTCCCGCGCCCTCGCTCCCGGTCAACGTCGCCGCGGCGACGCGGTCGTCCGTCAGGACGTGCTCCACCGCATCGGAGCCGATGAGCAAAGTTTGAAAGGCACCGCCCGGCGCGCCGGCTTCCTCGAACAGCTGCTCGAGCGCCAACGCGCACTGCGGCACGTTCGACGCGTGCTTCAACAGGCCGACATTGCCCGCCGTCAGCGCGGGTGCCGCGAACCGAATGACCTGCCAGAACGGGAAATTCCACGGCATGACAGCCAGCACGACGCCCACAGGTTCGAACGCGACGAAGCTCCGCTCCTTGTCCGCGGCCACGGGCTGGTCGGCGAGGAATCGTTCCGCATTGTCGGCGTAATAGCGGCAGCCGAGCGCGCACTTCGCCGCCTCTTCGACCGCGGACTTGTACGTCTTGCCCATCTCCAACGTCATGAGGCGGCCGTACTCCGCCTTGCGTTCCTCGAGCAGCTCACCCGCGCGGCGCACGACCGCGGTCCGTTCGGCGAGCGGTGCGACCCGCCAGGACCGCGCGGCGCGGGATGCCGCCTCGAGCTTGTCGTCGATCTCGCGGTCGGTGAGCGCGGGGAAGCTTTTGATCAGCTTCCCGGTTGCCGGATCAATTGTCGCGATTGCCATCCGCAGTCAGCTCGGGAGCAGGGAATCTCCGGACCATGCGACTCCCGCGCCATCGCCGCCGAACCATCGTCGCCACCAGGGCATCTGACGCTCGCGCTCGAATATCGCTTGGACGGCCTCGCGCCAAGCGGCCTGCATCTCGGCCGCATCCTCGAAGCGCGCGTCCGGCTTCGACGACAATCCCCGCTTGAGCCACTCGCCGATCTCCGGCGGGTATCCGCTGAGGTCAACGTCCTCGCGTAGCTCTCGCGCGAGAATAGACGCACTGTCTTTCTCACCGAAAGGCGGCGTGCCGCTCAGAGCGAAAGCAACGATGGCGGCGATCGAGAAGCAGTCGGCCGCGGCGTCCTGAGGCTCGCCGAGTAATTGTTCCGGCGGCGCGAACGCCGGCGTGCCCGACGCACCGGCCGTCTCTTCGCCGGTGATGTTCGCGATGCCGAAATCCGCTACCCGCCACCGATGATACCGGTCGATCAGGACGTTCTCCGGCTTGAGGTCGCGGTGGACGATCCCGATCGCGTGCGCTGCGGACAGCCCGCCAAGCACGAAGTCGACTTGCGGCGCGATCTCGACGAGCGTGCGCGGCCCGGAACGGGCCACCAGCTCGGCGACCGACCCGCCCTCCGCGAGCTCCATCGTGTACCACGCAATGTCGGCGCGGCTGTCCCAGTCGAAGATCGGCACGATCGCCGGATGCGCGAGCTGCGCGGCGAGCTTCGCCTCGCGGCGAAAACGTCCGACGACGCGCTCGTCGCGCGCCACGCGCGGGTGAAGGAGCTTGAGCGCCACCTCTCGTCCCAACGTGAGGTCGCGAACTCGCCAGACCGAACCGAATGAACCGGACCCGAGCGCGGCCAGCACCTCGTACTCGTCCGCCAGAACCCAACGGAGTCGGGATTCCGGCGATTCATTGCTGTGCGAGCCACTCGGCTCGTCACCGGCCAGTGACGTCATGGTCCGCCCGCCGACCACGCGATCCACGGCCCGAAGCATCGACGCCATCGTCGGAAAGCGAGTCCCGGGATCGCCGTTCAGCGAGCGATCGATGATCGTCGCGAGGGCCTGCGGACAGTCGGGCCGTAGCAGCTGGATCGGCGGCGTCCCATTTACCGTCGGCATTTCCCCGGTGAGCGTCGCGAAACATGTGGCAGCCAGCTGCCACTGGTCGGTGTACGCCGTCGGCGCCCACACGCCCCCGGTCCATTCGTGCGGGATCGGCATGAAGCGAAAATCGGGTGACAACCCGTGCGGCACATCGCTCGAGGGCAGGGCCCACTGCCAACCGATGATCCACAAACGTCCCATCGGGGTCGTCCAGACGGTTTCCGGCGAAATGCATCCATGCACCGCGCCGAGATCGTGGAGGTAGCTGAGCGCGGAGCCGATCTCGCGGAGTACGCGCAGTGTGCCGGGAATGTCCTCGGGACCCACACGCCCCAATCGCGCGGCGAGCGTTTCACCGGCGATCCATCGGCGCAGGTAGCCGGGCCCGCGGCGACTCTCCGAGAATGAAGCCCAATAGTGGTACGTCGTCGGCATCGCCGGATGATTCCGATGCGCGAGCTGCCGCGCCTCGGCCTCGAGCCAGGCGTAGTGCGTCGGATCGGGCGCGCTCGTCAACGAGAGCGAGCGCCCGAGCGCGTCGATGATCTCCTGGTAATGGCGATACTGCGTATGGAGCCCTTCTGACCCCCAGCTCCATCCGGGTGGCAGTTGCCAGTCGCGCAAATGCGCCGGCAACTCGGAGCTTACCCGATACATGCCGCTGGTCGCGCTCATTGGCGGCCCGCGACAAGCGCCGCTACAACTTCGACTCGGATAGGATCTTCTCCGCCGCCGCCGCGAACTCGGGAACGAGCGCGACGTCGGGCAAGACGCTCACTTCGACTTGGCGGACGCCGAGCGGTGAGCCGTTCGTTTGTGGAGCCGACGCGAGTGAGGGGACGTGCACAGTGACAGACACGACGCGCCACAGCGTACTGGGCTTCGACATCCTTCCGGCTTCGTCGAACGTATCGAGCTGAACCACTTCGCCGCGCGCCGGGATCACGGTGCTCGAACACTCAGCGAGCAGCTGATCCCGGTCATGACGGACAACGCGCAGGGTCACCATCGAGACGCTCACAATTGACGAAGACGCGACACGGCGGTGCGTCGCGGCGCAAGCCTAAACTATGTCGCCACAACGGGGAGTGAAACCCTGCCAGCGGGTTATCGTATAGGGAGACACGGAGGATTCTCATGTTCCATTTGTTCGGTTCAATGCTCGGTCTTGCCATCGCCGTCGCGTCCTCGCTGTTCGGCTATTGGCAGGCCCGCCAGTTCACGCAGAACAAGCTGCGTTTCGTGGACGCGGTCCACAAAATGGGTGTTCCTTTCCTTGCCGGTCTTGGCGCCGCTCTCGTCGCAATGCCGGTCGTTTGGATCCTTCCATTGGTTGGAACCGGCACGGCCGTTCTTTTCGGCCTCGGCGTAGCGCTCGGCGTCTCCGCAGGCGCCAAAGAGATCCGGAAGCGGATCGGGGCGGGCTGAAGTAGAGGGCTCTGGGCTGGCGATGGTCGCGTCTCTTCGTCAGAATTCGCGACGTCCCCTCGCACCCCCCGGAGCCCTGATGCGTTTCGTCGCCTCGGCCGTTGCCACGGCCGCGCTTCCCGCCCTTCTCGCCGCACAAACTCAGGCCGGCGCGCTTCGTCCCGAGCAGCAGCTCGCCCACGACATCTACAAAGAGCTGGTCGAGATCAACACGGCCGACTCCGTGGGGAGCACGACCGTCGCGGCCAATGCCGTGGCCAAGCGGCTTCGCGACGCCGGGTTCCCCGAGTCCGACATCTTCCAGGGCGGTCCGCGACCCGATAAGGGCAACATCGTCGTTCGCTATCACGGCGCCCCAGGGAGCACGAGGAAGCCGCTCCTGCTGCTCGCTCACCTCGACGTCGTACAGGCGCTGAAGAGCGATTGGTCGCCCGACATCGATCCGTTCAAGTTCACCGAGCGCGACGGCTACTACTACGGCCGCGGTACCGGCGACGACAAGGCGATGGGCTCGATCTTCATCGCCAACCTGATTCGCTTCAAGAAGGAAGGCTATGTCCCCGACCGCGACATCATCCTGGCGCTCACCGCCGACGAGGAGGGTGGCGGCTCGAACGGCGTGCGCTGGTTGATCGCCAATCATAAAGAGCTGATCGACGCGGCGTACGCGCTGAATGAAGGCGGCGGCGGATCGCTTCGCGACGGCAAGCCGTTCATCAATTCGATCGGCGCGGCCGAAAAGGTTTCGGCGAACTTCGCCGTCTCGACGTCGAATCGCGGCGGCCATTCGTCGGTCCCGCGCGACGACAACGCGATCTATCAGCTGGCCGAGGCGCTCACCAAGATCGGGAAATACCAATTCCCGGTGATGCTCAATGAAGTGACCAAGGCGTTCTTCACTCGGACCGCCGAGATCGAGACGCCGGAGATGGCGGCGGCGATGCGCGCCATCGTCAAGAATCCAACCGACGCCAAGGCGTCGGCGACGCTCTCGCGCGACCCACGCTACCGGTCGATGCTGCGGACGACCTGCGTCGCGACGATGCTCACCGGCGGACATGCACGCAACGCGCTGCCCCAGACCGCATCGGCGAATGTGAACTGCCGCATGGCCCCCGGCCATGATCCGGCCGACGTCCGCGCCGGTTTGATGGCGGCGGCAAACGATACCGGCGTGCAGGTCTCGCGTGGGCCGGCAATGGAGCACGCCGCGCCGTCGCCGCTCACGCCGGAGATCATGCAGCCCGTGGAGAAGCTCACACGCGATATGTTCGGGCCGAACGTCCTCGTCATTCCCACGATGGGCACTGGTGCAACGGACAGCAAATACCTGCGCGCCGTCGGCATTCCAGGCTACGGCATCTCCGGATTGATGGGCGATCCGAACGACAACCGCGCGCACGGCCGCGATGAGCGAGTCCTCATCAAGTCCTACTATGACAGCCAGGAGTTCCTCTACCGGCTGGTCAAGGAGCTGTCGAACGGTGCCAAGGTGGTGCCGTAAGGCGTCGTTTCGCGCGAGCGCGGCCGTCTTGGTCGCGCTCGCGCTACCGTTCGGTCGCGCGCGCGCACAAAGCGTTAGCCAACAGGCCGATGCCTGGCGCGACGGCGCCAAGCATACGACCGGGATGGTCGCCGTGGCGCCGGGTGTTCGGCTCCACTACCTCGACTTTGGCGGCCGCGGTCCGACGCTGCTCTTCCTGCCCGGGCTGGGGAACACGGCGCACGCCTTCGACGATTTCGCGCCGCGCTTCACCGATCGATACCACGTCGTCGCGCTGACGCGCCGCGGCTTTGGCGAATCGGACCACCCGGACACTGGTTATGACGTTCAGCGCCTCGTCGAGGACATTCGACAGGCGATCGACCGCCTCAAACTCGGGAAGGTCGCGCTCATCGGCCACTCGATCGCCGGCGAGGAGATGACTCGCTTTGCCGCGACGTATCCCGATCGCGTCACGAGCCTCGTCTACCTCGACGCGGCCTACGATCGCATCGCCGCCGATTCGGCGCTGCAAGAGATCTTTCCAACGCCGCCCAGCGTCCCCGGCCCACCCATGCCGCTCGCCACGGACACGAGCACGCCGGCGGCGTACGTCGATTTCGTGCATCGCACGCGCGGCGTGAACATCCCCGAATCGGACATTCGGACCCGCTATCGGTACGACGGATGGGAAGAGCAGATCACGCTGGCGTACCAATCGATCGAGCCGGAACGGCCGAACTACGCCGCGGTCCGCGTGCCGGCGCTGGCGATCTACGCGGTCGCCGATTCCGTGTCGCAGCTCGAGCCCTGGCAGCGGAGCGATACCGCAAACGCCGCCGGCTTTCAGGAATTGGTGCGAGGAATGGAGGCGGCCGAGCGACCTTTGCGCGAGCAATTCAAGCGTGAGGTTTCGCGCTCGCAAGTCCTGGAGATTCACGGCGGGCATCATTGGATCTTCGTGAGCCACGCCGATCGCGTCTTCTCGGCCGTGCGCGAATTTCTCGCCGCTCCGGAGTCTCGCGCCACGCCCTAGTCGAGAAACCGACTCCGTTCTTCGGGTGTGGGAATAACGCACGCCGGTCCACCGCGAACTAACCGGTGCCGGTGACGAGCGATGAGGTCATACACTGCGTCGCGAATCGCGCGCGGGACAATCGCCGCAACTACGCCGAGCGGACGCCAGACGCCGCCGAGGTAGCGCAGCACGCGCAGCGCGGCCGACGATTTGGTCAACAGCGTTTCCGGGTGAGTGCCGTCGCCCGGCTCGAACCAGATCACCGAGTCCACGACGTCCAGCTCCGGATGCCGCGCGCGGATCTCGAGCGCGGTCGGACCTTGCAGGCTCGAAAAACGCAACGTTCGCCGGCGCTGGTCGTGGCGGAGGACGAATTGCACGCTCTCGGCGCAGAAACCGCACGTGCCGTCGTACAGCAGGAGCGCCGCGCTGTCGCTCATCGGTCAGCGGGCCTTGCCGCGTGAAGCGCGCGGCCGCACGAGCTTCTCCGCCGTGTGTGTCTCGGACACTCTCGCCACCTTCGTGTAGGTGAGGTTCAGCGTCTTTGCTTTCTCAAAGATAGAGGTGTCGGCCACACCATCGCGGCCCTTCGGGTGGATGACCCAGATGGCGCCGTCGTCGAGCATGGCATTCAGCGCTCGCTCGATGCGCGGCAGGTGCGCGTCACGTTCTACGCCTACGAAGACGACGTCGCGCTCGCGCGCCGACTTTGCCCGCGAAACTTCGCTCGTCCGCTCGGCGAGCTGTGTTTCGAGCTCGGGCTCGGTGACGTCGAGCAGCCAAACCTTGGCGTTCGGCTTCACATCGAGCTTGTCGATGAGGCGCTTGGGCGCCTCCTTGAGCTTCGCTTCCCACCGCGTTGCCGCCGGCTCGCCGAGCGTGAGCTTCACCGTGGCCTGTGGCGCGTTGATCGTCACGACGCCGGCGCGACGCGACACGTCCTGGATGTCGCGTCGCGGAACTTTGACGCGTGCGTCGCCACGGACGATGAGATCGTCGGTCTCGAGCAGCACAGTCCCTTCGGCGATTCGCGGCTTTCCCGAACCGTCGTCCACGTGGACGCGGCACTTTGTCTCATATCCCATTGGTCCTCCCGCGCGCAACGGCGACTTCTTCCGGCACGGTCTCGCCGCCGAAGCGGCGAGCCAACGCGTTCAAATAGCTCTTCATGGTGGCAGTGTATCCCATGATGAACCGTGAAACGAACCGAAAAATCGGATTGTAGATCGAACCGCGTTCGGTGATGGTCACTTTCGTTCCAGCCGGTCCGTCCGGCTCGACGCGGTACTCCCAGCTTCCGCCGAAGGGCAGGCCGGTGTCGGCGATCCGGCCGACGAAACGCCTGGGTGGCTCCCAAACGTCCACGACGAACGTCATCACGCCGTTCTTACCGTGCTCGCGCCACGATGGTCCAGTCGACGTCGCGGGCAGCAACTCGACGCGCGTGACGTCGCTCCGCCACTCCGGAAAGGCAGCCGGTGTCGTGATCGCCGTCCAGACGTCGGGCGGCTTCGCGGCGATGCGTGCGGTCACCGACGCCACATGATCGCGCGGGAGCGCGGCGCCGACGAGCGCGACGACCGCGATCAGAACCACAACGGTAACGGCAACGACGATGATCCATCTCATGTGATCGAAGCGGCAGGAGATTTAGGACGCCGTCTTGCGTGAGCGCCGGCTCGCCTTCGAACGCGTTTGCTGCGATGCGAGCGCCGCCTTTCCCAGAAGCGCGAGTCCGTGCAGCGCCGCGCGGCGATCGCTCGGCGAAAGGTGATCGAGCATCTCTTCGACGAGCATTGGCTCGAGAACGGAGTTGGCCGCGCACACGCGAACGCCGGCCTCGGTGAGACGCAGTTGCACCTTGCGCCGGTTCACCGGATCGAGCACCCGCGTCACGTAGCCGTGTTCCACGAGCCGGCCGATGGCGATCGACATCGTCGCCGACGTCACCCCCATGTGTTCCGCCAAATCACTGAGCATCGTCGGCGACTCGGCATCGAGATGATCCATGATGCTCACCTGCCGCGAACTGACGAGGGCGGCCGAGTGGGGGTCGCGCACATGGCGGCGATGGCAGGCGAAGTAGATCCGCGGATAGTCGCGAAAGACCCGCGCGACGTCTTGGCGAAGGCGCATCGTGAGAAACTAAGTGCGATAGTTAGATGCGTCAAATTGTTTGTTCAACCAAACTATCGCAAAATGCATGGCGGCCGCCAGATCGACCGTGTCAGAGCAGGAGACAGATGCTCATCTGACGGTCACAATCGCACTCCGCAGATCACGCATCCGTCACGTTTCACGTCAGCACAACCTCGCTATTGCCAAGCGAATGGAGTCTGTGACAGGATTGCGCCGCTGCGCGTCCCACCTCGTCGCTCGCGTGACATCGGTCTCCTGCCGCTCCTCCCCCCCCTTCCTCCCGGCGGACTCCTCTCGATGGTCTACGACATCAACACGCAGC
>Ga0105242_10003735_pt1 | contig 11828 bp, 10 predicted proteins | sample KBSM24metaG_FD_81521 | JGI IMG/M metagenome (GOLD analysis project Ga0105242, IMG submission 81521) | Miscanthus rhizosphere microbial communities from Kellogg Biological Station, Michigan, USA - KBS M2-4 metaG | ecosystem: Host-associated > Plants > Roots > Rhizosphere > Soil | place...
ATTGCCCGCGGTGGTGCACCTGCACGGCGGAGGCATGGCGATCTGCAGCGCCACCGACGTCGGATACGTGCGCGGACGCGAATATCTCGCTGCCACAGGACTTGTCGTGGTCGGGGTCGAGTTTCGCAACTCCGGCGGCAAGCTCGGCCCGCATCGGTATCCGGCAGGGTTGAACGACTGTGCGGCCGGCGCGCGATGGGTATGGGCCAACCGCAGCGATCTTGGTGTGTCGCATCTGATCGTCAGCGGGGAATCCGGCGGTGGCAATCTCACGCTCACCGTCGCGCACAAGGCCAAAAGGGAAGGGTGGCTTGAGGAGATCGCGGGCTTCTATGCGCAGTGTCCTTTTATCTCGAACCTCTGGAACGAGGCGCCGGACAACCTGCCGTCGCTGCGGGAGTGCGACGGCTACTTCATCAATCGCCAGCAACTCGCGGTGATGGGGACGCTCTACGATCCGACCGGTGAGCACGCGCGGGATGCAGCGGCCTTTGCGGGTGTGGCGAGCGACGAGGAGCTGGTCGGTTTGCCTCCGCACGTCATCTCCGTGAACGAACTCGACCCGCTGCGTGACGAGGGATTGGTCTACTACCGAAGGCTGGTGCGTGCGGGCGTGCCCGCGGTGGGGCGGATGGTCGCAGGCACCTGCCATGGTGGCGACCTTCTGTTCCCTGCTGTCATGCCCGAGGTGTTCGCCGCGAGCATGCGCGACGTCAGCGGGTTCGCGAAGTCTCTGGGCTGACGCCCGCGTCCTCGAGCACCTGGTGGCCGGCGTTGTAGCCGGGAATGAACGTGATCCCCGGGCCGCCATGGCATCCCGCGCCGCCGAGGTACAGCCCGTCAATCGGGATCGGCATGTCGAGGAAGCCTTTCGGCCCAGGACGATTGGGTCCCATCAGATCCGGATGCAGCAGACCGTGGCAGAAGTCACCTGACGGCGCGGCGAACATCGTCTGCATGTGATACGGCGCGAACGTGATGTGCCGGATCTGGATATCGCGGAAGTTCGGAGCCAGCCGGGTGATCTTGTCAATCACCTTCTCCGCCATCACATTCTTGAGTTGGCGGGTGTCCCCGCTGTTCTCAACCGGCAACGCATACGCGAACGCGCTCGCCGCATGCTTGCCGGGGGGCGCCATGCCGGGGTCGTGCACGGACGGAATCTGCATTCCCATCGACGGATTGTCCGGGACGATGCCGCGCCTGCACTCCTCCCACTGACGTTGTTGTTCTTCAGGCGAATTGAAGATTCCGATGGAACCCTGCATGCCGGGCTCGTTGAGGAAGTCGTATGGCGCGGCGAACTCTGGAAGGCTGTCGAGTGCGAAGTGGATCTGCACGAACGACGCCCTGTGATCGCGGCCGCCCAGCCGTGTGACCAGGTCGGCGGGCAGGTGTTCGGCGCCGACCATGTCGATGAGGGTGTAGTCCGGCGACAGATTCGAAATGACTACCGGAGCGCTGATCGCGGATCCGTCGCGCAGACGCACGCCCGTAACGCGATCGCCGTACACCAGAATCTTTTCGACCTTGGCGCGGTACCTGACCTCGCCGCCACCCGAGACGAACAGTTGGTGTAGGTGCTCGCACAGTGCACCGATGCCGCCTTCAAGCTTCGTCATCATCGCGGCGGTGTCGTCGGGAACCGCGAGCGCGAACGCCAAACACGTTGCGCTGCCGGGCGTATAGGGACCGCGGTAGGTGGAGTTGATCGCGAGGAAGGCGAGCATGCTCCGCAGCACGGCATGCTTGTGTTTGTCGGGCAGGTAGCGGTCGATGGCGTCCATCGCCGAGCCGAAGATCACGTCGTGGATCGCGGTGCGCTCCGCCTCGTTCGCCGCGCACGCGTACATCTCGTTGATGGTCTTGGGTGGTGTGCAGACATCGAAGCGGCCGAGTGCCTTTGCCGGTCCTCGGCTCCAGCCGATCAAGCCGGCCATGCCCGCAACGGCGTCGGTGCCGTGCTTATCGGCGAGGTGGGTGATGAACTGCATCGGGTCCCGGTAGAAGATCATCGGCTCTTCGTCTTCGTCGCCGAGGTTGACCGACATCACTTCTGCGTCGACCGTGGGCAGCGTGTCGAGCCCGAGTTCCTTCGCAATCTGGCTCGGCATGGGGAACTGCACCGAGCCCGCGATCTCGTAGCGGAAGCCATCGATGAGCTCGACCGTGGCCGCCATCCCACCGGTGTACGTGTTGGCCTCCAGACAGACCGTGCGGAGGCCGGCTTGCTGCAGAATCGCCGCCGCGGTCAGGCCGTTGTGGCCGGCACCGACGACGATCGCGTCGTAATCGCTCATGATCAGAAATATGTCAGTACTGACATAATTTGGCAAGGGTGAGATACGATCGCCGGGCAATGACCTCGACGCCGAACCTTCATGAGCAGCGCCGACGCTCGACACATGAAGCGCTCCGGCGAGCGGCGCTCGCGAGTTTCGCGAGCAAGGGCTTCGCAAACGTGACGGTGACGGAGCTTGCGCGGGAGGCCGGGGTCACCGAGCGCACCTTCTTCCGGCACTTCCCGACCAAGGAAGCGGTGCTGTTCCAGGACTACGAGACTCAGGTCGAATGGCTGTCCCAGGCGCTGGCACAGCGGCCGGCGTCGGAGTCGCTGTTCGAAGCGGTGCTGGCGAGCGTTGCGCGCTTCCCCCATGACCTCGAGGTGGTGCGCCAGGCGGCGACCGCCCGAACGGAGTTGATCAGCGCCGACCGCATCGCCGGCCATCTGCGGGTGGTGCAGTCTTCGTTTTCGGGCGTCATCACCGAGTTCATCAAGAGTCGATACAGCGACATGCCCGACCTCGACCTCGTGGCCGAGGTCGCCGGTGCCGCCTTGGCCGCGGCTCTTGTTGTGGCAGTGGAGAATTGGGGCCGCAACCGCTGCACGGGTGATCTTGGTGAGATCACCGCGGCCGCTGTGAACCTGGTGCGGTCCGGGTTGGCGCCGCTGTCCTAGTTGACGACGTGGATTCCGCTGGTGATGTCAGGGATGACCGAATTCTCGTCGTGGCTCTGCTGGGGCGGAGTCGGCTGCTGGCTCGGCGGGACGCAGACACCCACGTACGGCACGTCAGCGCAGGGACCGATGGGATCCGCGTGCGCTGTGGCCGGGCCGTAGAGGACTGTCGCGCCTGCGATCGCGGCAAGCGCCGGAACTATCAACTTGCTTCTGGTCATCGTGGATCCTTCCGACGACCCGTGTGAAACCAGGGTACGCCGACGCGAAGGCGCCTGAAGTTCTAATTGCGTTGTCGCTCACAGGTGGACGATTCGCAACGTCGCCCGGGCCTCAACCAGCGCGTCGGCAACCATCGATCGATGGCACTCGGCCGCCTCCCGCTCGAAGCACATCACCGCCACACGCCGATGTGTAGCCAGTCGAAGCAATTGGTCAAGCGCCGCTTGGCCTTCCGGTGTTCTTAGCACATCTCGATACTTCGCGACGGCGGCATCGTCGCCGCGACGAAAGCCATCCCGGTTGTCGCGCGGGTTGCCGAGTTGTGGCAGATGCAGATAATCGATGCCCGCTGCATACAAGCGCGTCGCGATGCGGTTCTTGGACAAGCCTGGTATACGCGACAACGGCGTAAGCCTAACGTCAACAAGGACTTCCACGGCGGCCCCGGGTCAGCGTGGTGATCAGTTCGTCGACCGTGCGTCGCTCGTAACCGACGGTGCACAGATCACCCATGCCGCGTTACTGGTTGTCGGCGGCGACGACCGCATCCGCGAAGGCCTGCGGCGCCTCTTGCGGCACGTTGTGTCCGATGCCGTCGAGGATCCGGTGCGAGTAGGGGCCGGTGAACATCTTGCGGTAGGCCGCACCGTCCTTGTTGGGGCCGTCGAAGTCGCTACCGATGGTGATGGTCGGCACGGCTATCGGCGGGCTTGCGGCCAGCTTGCGGTCAAGGTCGTCGTACTGAGGTTCACCCTGTGCGAGGCCGAGCCGCCACCGGTAGTTGTGGATCACGATGTCGACATGGTCGGGATTGTCGAACGCTGCGGCCGTGCGGTCGTAGGTGGCGTCGTCGAACTTCCACGTCGGCGAGGCCTCTTGCCAGATGAGCTTGTTGAAGTCGTGCGTGTTCTGGCGGTAGCCGCGAACCCCGCGATCGGTCGCGAAGTAGTACTGGTACCACCAGCCGTGCTCGGCCTGTGGGGATAAAGGCTGTTGATTGGCAACGAGATTGACGATTAGGTAACCACTCACCGACACCAGCGCCTTGACCCTCTGCGGCCAAGCCGCGGCGAGAATGCCTGCGGTCCGTGCGCCCCAGTCGTACCCGGCGAGCACCGCCCGGTCGATCTTCATGGCGTCCATGAACGCGACGATGTCCTGTGCCAGTGCGGCCTGTTGACCGTTCCGCGCGGTGTTCGCCGAACGGAATCGGGTACTCCCGTAACCTCGCAGATAGGGGATGAGCACGCGGTAACCCTTCGCCGCCAGGATCGGTGCGACGTCGACATAGCTGTGGACGTCGTACGGCCAGCCGTGAAGCAGGATCACCGGCGGGCCGTCGGGCGGCCCGTCCTCGGCATACCCGACGTTCAACACCCCGGCATCGACCTGTTTGAGCGATGCGAACGACGTATGTGGCGACGCCTGTGCGGCCGGTGGCGGGGGTGACGTGCAGCTGGCCACGGAGGTCGCGGCGACGACGAAGCCAACGGTGCGGGTGAAATCGCGTCTAGTGATCACTGGCGACATGGTTGACCTCCGGCTCTGGACTTTCAAGTCCAAATGGTCAGCCGAACGGCGGCCGCGCATCGAACCGACGCGACGCCAAGCCCGCGCCTCGCCACACCCGTGCGATCCAGTCGGCGTCCTCGTCGGTGACGAGGTTGCCCATCACGCGCACCGCGACGTTCATCAGGAACGCCGACCGCATCGCAATAGGGCCCGTCGACGGCAGGAACCGCGGGATCGTCAGCAGTAACCCCAGCCGCCGCGCGGCCGAGAACGCGCGCGCGTAGTGGGCGGAGAGGACCTCGGGCCACGCCGACGACAGATCGCCGGCACGCAGCATCTCGGCGGCCAGCCTGCCCGTCTCCAGCCCGTAGTCGATGCCCTCGCCGTTCAGCGGGTTGACGCAGGCCGCGGCATCGCCGATCAGCATCCAGTTCGGCCCGGCCACCCCGGATACCGCACCACCCATCGGCAGCAATGCCGACAGCCCGGCGCGCGGCTCGCCGCAAAAGCCCCACTCCTCGCGGCGCAGCGACGTGTAGTACGACATCAGCGGTCTCAACGCCGCATCGGCAGGCCGTTTGGACGTCGCGAGCGCACCGACGCCGATGTTCACCTCGCCGTTGCCCAGCGGGAAGATCCAGCCATAGCCGGGCAGCACGCGACCCTCCGGCGACCGCAGCTCCAGGTGCGACGTGATCCACGGCTCGCTGCTGCGGGGCGTGGCGATGTACCCGCGAATCGCCACGCCGTAGACCGTCTCCTGATGCCACTGCCGGCCCAACACCCGGCCCAACGGCGAGCGGGCGCCGTCGGCGACGATCAGCGACGTGCAGCCGATCTCCGCACCGGAGTCCAGCACCAGCGACGACACACGACCGTCCGAATCATGGTGAACATCAATGGCTTTCACGCCGAGCAGCATCTTGGCGCCCTCGTCGGCGGCCACCATCCGGATGCGATCGTCGAGCTCGGTGCGCGGCACCGCCCTGCTGACCGACGGAAACGACGGACCAGGCCATTCGACTTCGACGTCGCCGCCGAACCCGACCAGCCGCAACCCGCGGTGCTGCACACGGCCCTCGAGCCACGCGCCGAGGCCGAGCCGCTGCAACTCCAAGACCGCTCGCGGGGTCAGGCCATCGCCGCAGGCCTTGTCGCGGGGGAACTGCGCGGAGTCGATGACCAGCACGTCGCGTCCGGCACGACACGCCCACGCGGCCGCTGCCGAGCCGGCGGGTCCGGCCCCCACCACGACCACGTCGGCCCGCGTATCCATAGCTCCCAGTATGTTGGCAGGGTGAGGACACCAGCGAGTGTGGTGGCGGGGGTGGACTTCGGTGACCCCGTGTTCGCGCAGGAAGTGCGCGACGGAGTGGCCCGCATCGAAGATCTGATGGCCACTGAGTTGGGCAAAGCCGACGAGCTGATGTCGGACGCCGTCCAGCATCTGTTCCAGGCAGGTGGCAAGCGGTTCCGCCCACTGTTCACGGTGCTGACGGCGCGGCTGGGGCCTGACCCCGATGCGTGGCAGGTCACGGTCGCGGGCGCCGTCATCGAGCTGGTGCACCTGGCGACGCTGTACCACGACGATGTGATGGACGAGGCGCAAGTGCGCCGCGGCGCTCCCAGCGCGAACGCCCGCTGGAGCAACAATATTGCGATCCTGGCCGGGGACTACCTGTTCGCGACGGCCTCACGCCTCGTCAGCAGGCTGGGCCCGGAGGCCGTGCGGGTCATCGCCGATACGTTCGCGCTGCTGGTGACGGGTCAGATGCGGGAGACGCGCGGCGTTGTCGAGGGCGTCGACGAAGTCGAGCATTACCTGAAGGTGGTGTACGAGAAGACGGCCTGTCTCATCGCGGCCTCGGGCCGGTTCGGGGCGACGTTCTCCGGCGCCGACGAGGAGCAAATCGAGCGGCTGAGCCGGCTCGGCGGCATCGTCGGCACGGCGTTCCAGATCTCCGACGACATCATCGACATCGACAGCGACCCCGACGAGTCGGGCAAGCTGCCGGGCACTGACCTGCGCGAGGGCGTGCACACGCTGCCCGTGCTGTACGCGCTGCGCGGCACCGGCCCCGACGCGGACCGGCTGCGCGAGCTGCTGGCGGGACCGGTCGAAAACGACGAAGACCTGGCCGAGGCGTTGCAGCTGCTGCGCAGGTCGGCGGGCATTGCGAAGGCCAAAGACACCGTGGCCCGGTACGCCAAGGACGCCCGCGACGAGCTGGCCAACCTCCCTGAGAGCCCGGGTCGCCAAGCGCTGGCCACGCTGGTGGACTACACGGTGAACAGGCACGGATGACGCGTTAGGAACCCGCGGAGGCTGGTTGAGCGTTAAATCAGCGAAGACTTCGTAGGAGGAAGAAGCTGATGACCTGGCACCCGCACGCCAACACCGCCAAGACTTTTCTGCTGCTGGTGGGGTTCTCGGCGCTGATCGTATTCATAGGTGCCCTGTTCGGCAGGAACATAATGTTCCTGGCCGTTCTGTTCGCCGTCGGCATGAACGTCTACGTGTACTTCAACAGCGACAAGCTGGCACTGCGGGCGATGCATGCGCAGCCGGTGAACGAGATGCAGGCGCCGGTGATGTATCGCATCGTGCGAGAGCTGGCCACGACGGCGCGACAGCCGATGCCGCGGCTGTACATCAGCGACACCGCCGCTCCGAACGCGTTTGCGACGGGTCGCAACCCGCGGAATGCCGCGGTGTGCTGTACGACGGGCATCCTGCAGATCCTCAATGAGCGGGAACTGCGGGCGGTGCTGGGCCACGAGCTGTCGCATGTGTACAACCGGGACATCCTGATCTCGTGTGTCGCGGGCGCGATGGCATCGGTGATCACCGCACTGGCCAACCTCGCATTCTTCGCAAGCATGTTCGGCGGGAACCGCGAGGGTGGCACGAATCCCTTTGCCATTCTGCTGGTTTCGCTGCTCGGTCCGATCGCAGCGACGGTCATCCGGCTGGCGGTTTCGCGGTCGCGGGAGTACCAGGCCGACCAGTCGGGTGCGGAGCTGTCGGGTGACCCGCTGGCGTTGGCGAGCGCGCTGCGCAAGATCAGCGCGGGCGTGCAGCAGGCGCCGTTGCCGCCGGAGCCGCAGCTGGCCGATCAGGCCCATCTGATGATCGCGAACCCGTTCCGCAGCGGTGAGCGCATCGGCAAGCTGTTCTCGACGCACCCGCCGATCGAGGACCGAATCCGCAGGCTCGAGGAGATGGCGGGCCGCGGGCCCGGCCAGTACTGATCGCTACCAGTCGTCGCCGCTGTCAGAGGACGTGCGGCGCTCGAAGGGCGAATAGAAGTCCAGCGAATCGGGCGTCGACGACGGAGGATCAGGCGGTCTCGTATTCGCGCTGATCTCGCGGAGCGCAGAAGCGGTCGCAGGTCGGAGGTTTCGAGCTCGTCGATCAGCCGAGCCTGACTTGATCGACGCGATGGCCGGCCGCTTATCGCTACTCATAATATATTGGGGTGCAACATATTTAGAGAAAGCTGAGAAATACAGCCACTCGGTGTGGCCGCCAAGCACGATCGATTGATGGGACATGGAGGTGTCCGGAAGCGCGCCGTGTCTGACCTTAGCACCGCAAGGTACTGGAGAGGTCATGTGAGATAACTGCCAATTGCCTGTGGGCTCTTGCCAATACGGTATGCGTTCGTCGTGGTAATGCCCGGCACCGATGGCCGGTTGGTTCCAACGATTGCCAAACGCCAGTGGCCTTGGGAGCAGTTGCATCATCGGTGAGAAACCCCGCCACGACCTTAAGCACCGTTTCCCAACCCAATTCACGCCGAAGCGCAGAAGAATCCGCAGTAGAGTTATGCAGTACTCGGGTCTTATCGTCGCCTCCGAGCTATGGTCGTTTCTCACGAGGTAGCTTCATCACCGGCGGGAAGTGGTAACTATGGCGCTGCTCGACGCACGCGAGAACCACCATTGACCGCTCCGAGGTGTCGGCTGGTGCCGAGCCGATGCCAACCGTTGCAGCTCACAAAGAATCTGCCGCGGCGCCACCGCCTGCATCCGCAGGCCGAGGAGTGCTCGGGGGGCTTCACGGTAGGTGGTCGCTCCGACAACAACGATCGGTCCTATCAGCCTCGCTAAGCACCCAACTGGACTGTGGTCGCGTGGATCCCCAGGCGGGCTGGCTCAGCTGTCCTACGTCTGTTTACCCGAATGTTTCTGCGAAATCGGCCGACGTGATAACGGAAGGAAAGTGATCCCCATGACCGTAACCATTTTGACGTGGCAAGGGACGGGCGTTGATATGTGGACTGGTTTCCCGGCACAGGTCGCCTCGGCGGCACAGAACGCCCACCCCACCGTGTTCTACTGGCAGCCCGTTGGAAACTGGCCCGCTGCAGCGTATCCGATGGGACCCAGCGTCGCTGCCGGCGTTGCGGAGGGTCAGCGGTTGTTGACCCAAGTGCATACCAGCGGGCCCGTTGTCCTGATCGGCTATAGCCAAGGCGCGATCTGCGCAAGCCACTTCTGGCGCGATGTGATCCTGAACCCCAACGGCGCATGCCACAACCGCGTCAACGATGTCATCGCCGCGATTACCTGGGGAAACCCTTGCCGCGCACCGGGTGTCGCCAACGGCAACGTGTTCGCAGGGTGGCCGACGCCTAAGAAATTAGACCGTGTGGTGACTGGCGGCATCGCTGGACCTGACGACCTGACGCCAGCGCAAACCCCGGCATTCTGGTATGACTTCGTCAACACGCTGGCCGGGACCGATAACCGCGATATCTACACCGATTGCCCCGTCGGGCCGACCCCAGCCACAAAAGAAGCACCAGCGGGAGCCATCGAGACCCAGATCTACAACATTGTCCAACAAGCCACCGCACCCGACGTCTTCGCAATCGTCCGCGACGTGCTGAAGTTGGTGGGCCCGCGTGGGTTTGCACAGGCGCTGGCGATCACCGAGGCCATCGTGAACGGCGGCCTTTTCGCGGCGGCCGGATCCAATGCCGCGCACTACACCTACGACATTGCACCGGCCATCACGTATCTTCAGCAACTCGGTGCCAGCCTTGCCGCAAGCAACATCAACATGTAGCGACGCGTCACCGCCAACCGGTCGACCGCCCTCCCGGCTTCGGGCACGTCCCGGTGCAGCAGCGCGGCCCTGGGTGCGTGATCAGGCCACCGGCATAGGGTGTCGTGGGTGCTGAACAGAGTTCTGATCGGCGTGGTGGGGGCGACCGTGATCGGCGTCCCGGGGGTTGCGGCGGCTGACCCGCCACCGGCGCCGGACATCAATGCCTTCCCGTCGGCCAGGCCCTCGGATTACGCGGTCATGGACAGCGCGTGGTACGCGTTCGGCGTGCTGGACGGGGTCATCTGCGTATTGGACAAGCAGTCGGGCGGCTATGGCTGCAGCGGACCGCTCCCGGCGGCGCCGGGCGGTGCGAATTTGGTCAGCGCTGGCGCGTCGGGGAAGCCCGGATTCGCGAACGCCGTCAGGCCGCTGTACGGCATGGTTGAGGACGCGAAGGCGCTGCCGCCCAATACCCGGCTCAGCTTCCGGACGATCAGCTGTGGGACCGACGGATACGTCACGACCTGCCTGAACAGCGCCGATCGGTCGGGTTTCGTGCTCAGCCCCGATGGCAGCTACACATTCGGATAGAAACACTGCTGGTCGTTTCTGCGACACATAGGCTATGGCAGTGCTGCGGAGAGTTCTGACCGGCGTTTTTGGGGCAGTCGCCATCGCTGGCGTGCCTGGGGTTGCATTGGCTGAGCCGCCGCCGGTGCCTGCACCGCAGCCGCCTCCGCCACCGAATGTCAACGCGTTGACGCCGGTGAAGCTGTCCGACTACGCGGTGTCCGACGGTGCGTGGTACGCCTTCAGCTCGGGTGGCTTGACGTGCGTGCTGCAGCGCTCGGGCGGATATGGCTGCAACGGTCCGCTTCCGGGTGCGCCGGAGGGTGCGAATCTCGTCAGCGGCGTGATGGGCGGGGTCCCCGCCTTCGCCAATACGGCAGGTCCGGTGTTCGGGCCACCGGATGCGGCCAAGCCATTGCCGGCCGGATCGCGGATCAGCTACCAGACCGTCAGCTGCGGCAACGACGGCGCGACGACGACCTGCGTCGACAGCCGCAGCCAGTCCGGATTTGTGGTCGGCCCGGGAGGCAGCTCGATACTCAACGAGACGCCGCCGCTGCTTTACCGTCCCGACGGGACGAACCCGTTCGCGAACTGACCACGCGCTGGGCAGCGTCAGAACAAACGCCCCCCTCTGTGACTGCTTAGAAGCCTGAGCCGTGCACCTCGTGGCCCGGCGTCTCGGCGACCAGCCCTTGGTAGGCGTCTTCGACGGTGCTGCCGTGGTTGATGACGCCATCGACCTCGCGCGCGATCGGCATGTTGATGCCGTACTTGTCGGCGAATTCCATGATGACGCTGGATGCCTTCACGCCCTCGGCGACCTGGTTCATCGACGCGATGATCTCGTCGATCGACTTACCGGCGCCAAGTTGCTCGCCGACGTGACGGTTGCGGCTGCGCTGGCTGGTGCAGGTGACGATCAGATCACCCATCCCCGCCAATCCAGCGAAAGTGTCGCGGTGTCCGCCCACCGCTTCTCCGAGCTTCGACATTTCTCGCACAGCGCGGGCGATCACCATCGCGCGCGTGTTCTCCCCGATGCCGAGCGAGTAGCCCATCCCGACCGCGATCGCGTAGACGTTCTTCAACGCGCCCGCCATCTCGACGCCGGTCACGTCATCGGTGGTGTAGGTACGAAAACGCTTGGTGCGGAACAGCTCTGCGAGCCGGGCTGCCAGATGCTGGTCCGGCATCGCCAGCACCGCCGCGGCCGCATAACCGTCGGCCACCTCACGGGCGATGTTCGGTCCGGCGAGGATTCCCGCGGGATGCCCCGGCAATACCTCGTCGACGATCTGGCTCATCCGGTAGTTGGTGCCCTGTTCGAGCCCCTTCACCAACGACACCACCGGTACCCACGGCCGCAGCTCCTTGGCCAGCTCGGTCAGTACCGAGCGGAAGCCGTGCGACGGCACGCCCATCACCACGACATCGGCGCAGTTGGCTGCTTCGGAGAAATCGGTCGTGGCCTCCAGTGTGAGCGCGAGCTCGACCTCGTTACCGAGG
>Ga0105242_10003738_pt1 | contig 11824 bp, 12 predicted proteins | sample KBSM24metaG_FD_81521 | JGI IMG/M metagenome (GOLD analysis project Ga0105242, IMG submission 81521) | Miscanthus rhizosphere microbial communities from Kellogg Biological Station, Michigan, USA - KBS M2-4 metaG | ecosystem: Host-associated > Plants > Roots > Rhizosphere > Soil | place...
ACGCCGCGAAGCCGGCGTCGATCCCGTCGCCGGAGAGCCTGACTTGCGGAAACGGCTCGCACTCGAGCGCGTGCTCCCACATCCGCGCGTCGTCGAGTTCGGCACACACGTCGCCGAAGTGGCGCACGGCGAGCTGGGCCAGGCTGGGGTCGTAGGCTGCGCCGGCTCGCCGTTCGAGGACGGTGCGCGCGTCGTCCGGGTCGGCGGCGGAAAGGAAGAGCGAGTAGTCCCGCGCCACGTGGAGGAGCCGCGCCGGCAGCGGCAGCTCCTCGCCTCCGACCTCTCTCGGCACGCCCTTGCCGTCCCAGCGCGCGAAGACGTACTCGAGCGCCGCCTCGACTCCCGGGCCGAGCTCGAGCCATCGCGCGAAGCGCTGGGCCAGCTCGCACATCGCCGCGAACGACTCGCGCGCCCTCGTCGGGTTGGAGAGCGCCGCCTCGATCATCCGCTCGCGCACCTCGGCCGGCCGGCCCGGCCCCACGTGCGTGCGGTAGAACGCGCGCACCTGCTCGGGGTCGGCGGGGTCGATCAGGAAGAACGCTGCACGGTGCTCGATGTCCTCGCCGAAAAGGAGCGTCGCCTCGTGCCCGTTCGAGGTGCAGCCGGAGGCGTGGAGAAGCGCGACGTAGTAGGTATCGGCGAGCTCCCCCCGAGATGCTTCGGCGAGCTCGCCGAGGCGGACCGCGAGCACTGCCGTACGCAGCGCGTGCTCGAGCGGCTGCCCGGTGCCGAGATCGGTGGCAAGCGAGAGCGCCCCAACCAGCTCAGCCGCGCGGATCGGCTGCTCCGCATCCCGACCGGCTTGCTCGGCCGGCAGACCCGCCGCTCTCAACGTCTACATGCCCATCGCGTGATACCCGGCGTCGACGTAGAGCGTCGTGCCGGACACGTTGCGGGCGTCGTCCGAGAGGAGGTACGCGGCGGCCGCGCCGCAGTCCGTGGCGTCGATGGCGCGGTGGAGCGGCGCGCGCTGCTCGAACATCTCCTCCATCGTCGTGAACCCGGCGATCGAGCGGGCTGCGAGCGTCCGCACGGGGCCGGCCGAGATCGCGTTGATCCGGATCTCCTTCTGGCCAAGGTCCCAGGCGAGGTATCGCATCGACGCGTCGAGCGTCGCCTTCGCGACGCCCATCACGTTGTAATGAGGCACCGCGCGCACGCCGCCCAGGTAGGTCATCGTCACGATCGAGCCGCCGCCGCGCGCCTCCATCAGCGGCTCGGCGCGGCGCGCGCAGGCGACGAGCGAGTACGCGCTGATGTCGACTGCCATCCAGAACCGATCACGAGGCGTGTCGGTGAAGCGGCCCTCGAGGTCCTCCGCCGCGGCGAACGCGACCGAGTGCACGAGGACGTCGAGCCCGCCGCCGAAGGCGTCCGCCGCCTCGGCGAAGACGCGGTCGAGGTCGTCGTCGGAGCGGACGTCGCACGGCGTCACGAGCTTCGTGTCGACCGTCGCTGCGAGGTCGCGGACGTTCTTCTCGATCCGCTCGCCTTGGTACGTGAACGCGAGCTGTGCGCCCTCCGCCGCGAGCCGCTCGGCGATCGCCCACGCGATCGAGCGCCGGTTCGCGACACCGAGCACGAGCGCCTGCTTGCCTTCGAAGCGATTCGGCATGTCGGCGATCCTATTCGACCCGCGGCGCGCGTTCACTAGATTCCCCCCGGTGCCCGGCGAGAAGATCGCGGTCGTCACGGGAGCCTCGTCCGGGATCGGCGAGGCGATCGCCCGGCTGCTCGCCGAGAAGGGCTGGCGGTGCGTCCTCGTCGCGCGGCGTGAGGACCGGCTGCGCGCGGTTGCGGACGAGATCGGCGCCGAGGTCGAGCTGTGCGACGTCGGCGACCGCGACGCCGTCGAGGCCATGGCGACCCGCATCCTCGAGCGACATCCGGAGATCCACCTGCTCGTGAACAACGCCGGCATGCCGGCGAGGGGCACGTTCCTCGCCGTCGATCCCGAGACGATCCGTCGCGTGATCGAGGTCAACTACCTCGGCGGCGTCTGGTGCACCCGGGCGCTGATGCCCGGGCTCGAGGCGGCCGTCGCGTCCGGGGCCGGGGCGCACGTCGTCAACCTCGTCTCGGTGGCGGGAACGACTGCGTTCGCGCCTGCCGGGGCGTACGCGGCGGCGAAGCATGCGCAGCTCGCCTTCTCGCGCTCGCTCGCCGCGGCCCTGCGGGGCAGCGGGATCGCCGTCCACGCGGTGCTGCCCGGCTTCGTCGAGACCGAGGGCTTCCCACAGAAGGGCGTCCTGAAGAGCCGACTGCTCGGCCGGTTTGTGATCCAGCCGCCGCGCGTCGCCGAGGCCGTCATCCATGCGGTGGAGAAAGGGAAGCGCGAGGTGACGGTGCCGTGGTTCCCGTACCGGATCATCTCGATCATGCAGGTGCTGACGCCCGGGCTGATCGCGCGGTTCTCGGGCATGTCGGACTACCGGACCGGATCGGTCTGAACGGCGTCAGGAGCCGTCGACCGGACGGTCGTTGAGGCGGTCGACCCAGGCGGCGAACAGCGGGTCGACGATCCCGTACCCGCCGGCCTCCCGCTCCTCGATCTCCGCGGTGGCAGCGAGACGCGGGAGCGCACGCCGCACCACGTCCTTCGTCAGGTCGAGCCGGCGGAGGGCGGCTGTGCGGTACGGCGAGCCGTCGCCGAGGGTGATCGCGCGAAGCGTCTTCTGGCCGGAGGCGTCGAGGCCGCGCCACTGGGCGTCGAACTCCGGCTCGAGCTCGCGCATCGCGGCCACGTGGGCCGCCTGCCAGTCGTCGAGCGTTGCCTCGTGGCCCTGCGCCACCTCGGCCCAGAGCCGGTGAGCGAGGAGCATCGCGCGCTGGGGGTGGCCGGCGGCGAGCGCGAGCAGCGGGTTGAGCGCCTCCCCCACGCTCCGGCCCGACGCGTCGAACCGCCGCGCGACGTAGTCGGCGAGGTCGGCGTCCGCCAGGCGGCCGAGGCGCATCGGCACCGCGGAGCCGTAGAGCGGCCTGTCCTTCGTCTCGAACAGCAGGCGCATCAGACCCGGCTCCGAGCCGGCGAAGACATACGAGGCGACCTCGCCCTGATGCTGGATGTGGCTCCGGAGCAGCCCGTCGAGGCCGTCGATGCGTCCGATGTCCTGGAACTCGTCGAAGACGATGAAGGCGCGGAATCCGCCCGATGCCTCGAGACGCAGCGGCAGGTCGAGCAGGGCGTGGAGCGCGGGGAGCGGGTCGCGCGCCGGATCGAGTTGGAGTCGCGCACTGATGCCGAAGGCGCCGAGCGAGAGGCCGACCCCCGTGCGCTGGAGGAACGACTCCACCTTCCCGCGCAGATCGCCGCGGAGGTGCTTCGCGTAGGCCCGCTCGAGCCGGACGGTCACGTCCGCGACCGATGCCACGCGGTAGAGGTCGACGAGCACGCCGATCAGGCCCTCGCTGCGCTCGCCGTCGTGGAGTGCGCGTGTGAGGAGGCTCGTCTTGCCGTACTTGCGCGGCGCGTAGAGCCGGACGTAGTGGCCGCCGACGGCGTGACGCAGGAGGTCGGCGACCTCGGCGTCCCGGTCGACGACGTCCTCGGGCGGCACCGGGCGCGAGTAGACGAACGGGTTGACGTCCACGATCATGCGTCACGAAGACTACCGCACATGCGTCACGGTGACGACCGATCGGTCGTCCCGGCGGACGCAGAGCGTCAGAGCTTGCGGGCCACGTACCAGCCCATCTCGACCTCGTAGACGGCCGGGGCCATCCGCGCGACGCGGTCGCGTGCCTCGCCCTCGAGCCCCGCGACGTCGAGATAGCGCTCCATGTCGCGGCGTTCCTTGACCATCTCGTTCGCGACGACCACGAGGTCGTTGGCGTCGAGGTAGCCGCGGATGTCGGCGTCCGGCAGGAGCCGCGTGTGGGACGGGTCGCGCGCACGCTCGAAGCGGTCGAGCTCGAGGCTTCGCATCGGGTCGATGTCGCCCAGCTGGTCGGCGAGCAGGATCCTGCCGCCGGGCCGCGTGACCCGCGCGATCTCGGAGACGACGAGCTCGGGGCGGCGCACGTGGTGGAGGACGCGCAGGCAGCCGACGAGGTCGAAGTCGCCGTACGGGAAGGGAAGTGCCTCGGCGTCGCCCAGGACGAACGTGGCCCCTGGCGGAGCGTGCTCGCGTGCGACGTCGACGAGATCCTCCGAGGAGTCGACGCCGACCACCTCGCCGACGAGCGGGGCGAGCGCGTAGGCGAGGGCGCCGGCGCCGCAGCCGACGTCGAGCGCGCGCTCGTCGCCGCTCAGAGGCGCCAGCAACCGCTGCACCAGAGCGACGAGGGCGTCGTGCCGCTCGGTCTGGAGCTGCCTGCGGTGCTCGACCCGGTCCATCATCCGACGACCTCTCGCGTCGATCGCTCCCCGGAGGTGCGGATCCCGCACGCGAGCTCATAGCCGATCGTCTCCGCGACGCGCGCGTGGGCCTCCAGCGTGATGCCGTCGCCGACGAGGGTCACCGGCGCTCCCGTCTCCACGGGCGCGGCAAGCCTCACTGCGAGCGCGTCCATCGAGACGGTGCCCACGACCTCGGCCCGGTCCGCGCCGACGAGAACCTCGGTCCCGGTCATGTCACGCCGAAAGCCGTCGGCGTACCCGACCGGGACGATTCCGATCCATGTCTCCTCGACCGCCACGAAACGCCGACCGTAGCCGGTCGACGCTCCCGGCGCGAGCCGACGCACCTGGATCACCTCCGACTCCCACCGCAGCGCCGGCTCGAGGCCCCACCGGCCGGCGTCCTCGCCCGCCGGGTCGATGCCGTACAGCGCGATCCCGCAGCGCGCCGCGTCGAGCCGCGTCTCCGGCAGCGCGAGGGCGGCGGCGCTGTTGGCCACATGGCGAACGTACCTCCCCGCGTAAGGCCCGGTCGCTTCGAGGAAGCGCTGGAGCTGCACCCGGGCGAACCCCGGATCGGTGTCGGACGTCGCTAGGTGCGTCATCAGCCCCACGACGCCCCGTACCGGCTCCGGCAGCTCCGCGAGGCCCCAGCGCCCCATCCCCGTGTCGAGCTTCAGGTGGACGTCGATGCCCTCGGGGACGCGCTCGTCGGAGACGACGAGCTCGAGCCTCGCCTCGCGCGCCCCCGCGATCTCGTCGTCTGCAGCCGGGCCGAGCACGATGATCCGGACGTCCTGCTTCACGCGCCGCAGCGCAAGCGCCTCGCCCACGGTCGCGACGCAGAGCGCGGTGGCCCCGCCCTCGAGCGCGCCCCGCGCGGCGTCGGCTGCGCCGTGTCCGTACCCGTCGGCCTTGACGACCGCCCAGAGCTCGGCCGGAGCGACGACGCCCGCCAGCAGGCGAGCGTTGCGACGGATCGCACCGACGTCGATCGTGACGAGCGAGCGGGGCACGGTCACATTCTCGCGGCGTACAGCGGTCAGGGATCGAGGACAGCCGGCAGCGCAGCGGCAACGTCGGAGGCGACGAGGCCCGCCTGGTGCGGCACGGCGCGGGCGGCGAGGCCGTGCGCGACGGCTGCCGCGGCCGCGGCGTCGACCGCGTCGAGGCCCTTGGCGAGGAACGCGCCGACGATTCCGGTCAGGACGTCGCCCGTCCCGGCGGTGGCGAGCGAGGGCGGCCCGGTGTCGTAGACGACCGTACGGCCGTCGGGTGCGCCCACGATCGTGTCGGCGCCCTTCAGCAGGACGACCGCGCCGAAGCGCTCCGCCGCGCGAGCCGCAGCCTCGAGCCGGTGCGCGCCGACCCACGCGGGCTCGACGTCGAGCAGCCGCGCCAGCTCGCCCGCGTGCGGAGTGAGGATCGTCGGCGCGTCGCGCTCGATCGGCTCGAGCCCGAAGAGCCCGTCCGCGTCCACGACCACTGGCAGCGACGAAGTCTCGAGCAGCGCCCGTACGAGATCGCGCGCCTCGTCCGACCGGCCGAGACCGGGACCGACCGCGAGCGCGGACGAGCGCCCGACGTCGGATTCCAGCGAGTCGACGGCGTTCGCCCACTCGAAGCCGCGCTTGACCGGCTCGAGCGCCAGCGCCTCTGCGACCGGCAGCGCCTCGGCAGGGACCGCCAGCGTGACGTAGCCGGCGTCAGCGCGCATGGCCGCCGTGGCGGTCAGCACGGCGGCGCTCGTCGTCCCGGAAGCGCCGCCGACGACGAGGAGCGAGCCCGACGAAAACTTCGTGTCCCGCGCACCGCGGCGTGGAACTCGGTCGAGAAGCGCAGGAGTCGCGCGCACGATCGCGGTCGACGCCGCCTCGAGCCCGATGTCCGCGACGACGACGCGACCCGCGTGAAAGCGCCCCGGCGCGACGACGAGGCCGACCTTGCGGCCGTGGAAGGTCACGGTCAGGTCGGCGTCGACGGCGGCGCCCGCCGTCTCGCCGGTGGAGGCGTCGACGCCGGAGGGAAGGTCGACGGCGACGGCCGGCGCGCCGCACGCGTTGACCCGCTCGATCACGGCGGCCGCCTCCGGCCGGGGCGCGCCGTGAAAGCCGGTTCCGAAGAGCGCGTCGAGCACGAGGTCGACGTTCGATGGGTCGTCCGTCTCCACGACGTCCCGGCCCGCCTCGCGCAGGATCCGAGCTGCGATCCTCCCGTCGCCGCCGTTCGCGCCACCGCCGCATACGGCCGCGATGCGTCGCGCCTCGGGGTACGCACGCAGCACCTCGTCCGCGACCGCTGCGCCGGCACGCTCCATCAGCTCGCCCGCCGAGCCCGGGTAGCCGGGGTATCGCTCCTCTGCCGCCCGCATCTCGGCGGCCGTGTAGAGCGGCTCGTGCGTCACGGCCGAGGTGGGCGAGGACGCCTTACGAGTGGCGTCGCGAGATCCGCGACGCAGGTCGCCGCGGCCATCGTGTGGGAGTGCGTCAGCGAGACGTCGAGCTCGCGCATGCCCACCCGCTCCGCGAAGGCGAGCGTCTTGCCGGCGAGGGTCACGCCAGGCTTCGGAGGGCCGACGATCTCGATCTCCTTCCACGTGAACAGGACGCCGCACCCGAGCGCTTTCCCGACTGCTTCCTTGCCGCAGAACCGCGCTGCGTAGGACTCTGCCGGGTCGCGACGCGACTCGCAGTACGCCTGCTCGTCCGGCGTGAAGCAGCGGTCGCGGAAGCCGGGCCGCTCGAGCGCGCGACGGATCCTCTCGATCTCGATCAGATCCGTGCCGACCCGCACCGCCATGGGCTACCCGGACCGCTCGAGCCAGCCCGGCAGGTCGGCGATCGAGCTGAGCACGACGTCCGGCGTCACATCGAGACCCTCGAGCGTGTCAGGCCGGAACTTTCCGGTCCGCACGAGCGCGGTCCGCATCCCGAAGAGCTGCGCCGGCCGGATATCCGCCTCCGCGTCGTCGCCGACGAGCCAGGTCAGCTCGGGCTCGGCGCCGAGTGCATCGAGCGCCGACGCGAAGTACGCAGGGCTGGGCTTGCCGAGGACGGTCGCCTCCACGCCCGTCGTGTACTCGAGCCCGGCCACGAACGCACCCGCGTCGAGGAGCGGCCCGCGGCTCGTCTGCCACCAGCGGTTCTTGTGCAGGCAGTAGAGCTCCGCCCCCATCTGGATCTCGGCGAAGGCGCGGGCAAGGTTCATGTAGCTGAAGACCTGGTTCGGCTCGAGCGTCTCGTCGCAGCCTCCGATCAGGACGGCGTGCGCGCCCTCGCCGACGAGATCGAGCCCTTCGAGGTCCGGCACGACCCCCGCCATCACGAGCGCGAAGACGCGCTTGCCGGCGAGCTCGCGTGCGGCGGTTCGGGCGGTCGTCTGGATCTCGTCGTCCTCGAGCTCGAAACCCATGTCGCGGAGCTCCTGCGCGAGCTGCGCCCGCGGGCGCGTGGAGTTGTTCGTCACGAAGCGCAGCGCGTGGCCGACGGAGCGGAGCTCGGCGACGGCGCCGGGCGCGCCCGGGATCGCGACGCCGGAGACGTGCAGCACCCCGTCGACGTCGAGGAGAATGCACGCCATGGGGCGGGAGTCTATTCGTGTCACGCGCTCGGTCTCGCTCCACCCCGACGAGATCGAGCTACGGGTCTCGCGCTCGTCAGGCCCCGGTGGCCAGCACGCGAACAAGGCCGAGACCCGGGTCGAGGCCGTCTTCGACGTCGAGGCCTCCGCATCGCTCTCGGCAGCGCAGAAGCGCCGCGTCGTCGCACGCGCGGGACCGGTGCTCCGCGCCGTGGCGCAGGACGAGCGGAGCCAGGCGCGGAACCGCGAGCTGGCCGTGGAACGGCTCGTCGCGAAGCTCGCCGAGGCGTTGCGGGTCGAGCGACGCCGGCGCCCGACGCGGCCGACCGCTGCGTCCCGCGAGCGCCGTCTCGCCGAGAAGCGCCGCCGGGCGGACGTCAAGCGCAAACGCGCCGAGCCGGGGGACGAGTGAGCGCGAGGTGACTCCACACGTGCTTCTCACCCCGGACGCGGTGGAGCCGCTGCTCCGGGGGCGCTTCGGCCGGCCGTACCTCTGGAGCGAGAGCTGCACGTCGACGCAGAACGTCCTGCGCGGCAGCGTCCTGCCGGAGGGCGCGGTCGCGGTGACCGAGCATCAGACCTCGGGGCGCGGTCGCGAAGGCCGGCCGTGGCAGGACGTTGCGGGGAAGTCACTCCTCGTCTCGCTCCTGCTGCGGCCGCCCGCGGGCACGCCGACGCAGCAGCTTGCGCTCGTCGCCGGGCTCGCGGTCGCCGAGTCGGTCGAGCAGGACCGCGACGCGGCCGGGATCAAGTGGCCAAACGACGTCCTGCTCGAGGGGCGGAAGGTCGCGGGAGTGCTGCTCGAGGCATCCGAGGGCGCCGTCGTCTGCGGGATCGGCGTCAACGTCGCCCAGGTCGAGGGCGAGCTCCCGGACGGCGGCGCGGTGCCCGCGGGGTCGCTCCTCGGCGTCACGGGCTCGGCGCCCGACCGGGCGGCGCTGCTCGTATCGCTGCTCGAGATCGTCGAGCACCGCTACGACGCGTGGCGCCGATCGGGGCTCGCGCCGCTGCTGGACGAGCTGGAGTCGCGCAACGTGCTGCGGGGCCGCCGTGTGGAGGTCGGCGGCGAGGCCGGCACCGCCGGAAGCATCGCGGCCGACGGGCGGCTAACGCTCGAGCGCGACGACGGGTCGACGGTGCTCGTCGGCAGCGGCGAGGTGCAGGCACAGCAGCTCGACTGACCTCGCGCGAACCGCGCGACGTTGGCGCCGCCTGGTCTTCGGTCGTAGTCTCGTTGCCGAATGTGCGCCATCGGAGCCGTCAGCTCCCTCTGCATCTGCGTCGCGCTCGTCGCGGGATGCGGCGGGATGTCCGCCGACGCGACCGTCGAGCAAGACATCGCACGCGGCCTCTCGGACATCCAGTCGGTCCACGACCGGAAAGCGCTCCAGGCAAAGCTGACCGTGCTCGTCGCCAAGCTGCGCCGCGACCAGGCGACCTCGGAGTCGACACGGCACGCGCGGGCACTTGCGATTCGGGGATTCGCGGCGAAGCTCGAGAGCATCGCCGCCGAGCGCGAGTTCGACGAGAACGACAGCGGCGAAGTCGCGGAGGCGACGCGCGACGCGGCACGAGCCGACGCATACCGCGCCCGCGCCGACAACCTCCTCCGAGCCGCGGAGCAGGCGCTCCACGACTAGCTTCCTCGCCCTCAGTCCTGTACGTGCGAGTAGCCGAAGCGGCCCTTGATGCAGAGGTTGCCGAGCGTGACGTCGTGGTCGGCCGGGCTCGTGACCTTGACGATGCGGTTGTCCTGGACGTGGAGCTCGAGCGAGCAGCCGACCCCGCAGTAGGGGCACGTGGTCTCCGTGACGGTCTGCTCGTCTTCCCGCCATTCGCCCTCGGCCCGGAGCTCGTGCTCGGAGCGGAACATCAGCGCGCCCGTCGGGCAGACCGCGATGCAGTTGCCGCAGTAGACACAGGCGGACTCGGGAAGCGGCGTCGCGAGCTCGGTCGAGATCCGCGCGTCGAACCCGCGGCCGGCGACGTGGATCGCGAACGTGTTCTGGTGCTGCTCGCCGCAGGCGTCGACGCAGCGGTAGCAGAGGATGCACTTCGCGTAGTCGCGGACGTAGAGCTCGTTGTCGACCTTGACCGGCTGGTGCACCGTTGCGGCCGTGCGCCCGTCCGGGACCGTGTGATGCCCGGTGCGCGCGCGATCCCGCTCGTCGCTCGGCGGGGCAGGAGGGCCGAAGCGCTCCGGGGCTGCGTCGTAGCGCTCGAGGTACGGCGGGGCTGCAGGGGTCGTCGAGAGGTCGACCGAGGAGGCGAGGAGCTCCATGACGACCTTCCGCGAGGTGCGCACGCGCTCGGAGTCCGTGCGCACCTTCATCCCCGACTCCGCCTTGCGCGAGCAGGACGGGACGAGGACGCGCGAGCCTTCCAGCTCGACGACGCAGACGCGGCAGACGTTGGCCGGCCGGAGCGGCTCGTCGAAGCACAGGGTCGGCGTGTCCACCTCGAGCTTCCGGCACGCGTCGAGGATGGTCGCGCCCTCGAAGACGCTAACGGGCTGCCCGTCGACCTCGAGCTCGATCATCCGGCTCGGTGCGAGCAGCTCGGTCACGAACGCCCCGCGGGGAAGACGTCGAGGCGGCGGATCGCAGACTCGACCGCGCTCGAAGCCGTCTGACCCAGCCCGCAGATCGACGCGTCGCGCATGCACTGGCCGACCTCGGCGATGAGCGCAAGCTCGGTCTCGAGGCCCCCGAGCGGCTCGCCGGCGACGAGGCGTGCAAGCGCCTCCTCCTGGCGCACGGTGCCGACGCGGCAGGGCACGCACTGGCCGCACGACTCGTCCCGGAAGAACGCGGCGATCCGCTGGAGCAGCCGCGGCAGGTCGACCGTGTCGTCGAGAACGAGGACGACACCGGAGCCGAGCGTCGTTTCCGCCGCGCGGGCGCCCTCGAACGTGAGCGGCACGTCGAGATCGTCGGGGCCGAGAAAGCCGCCGGCGGCCCCTCCCATGAGCACTGCCTGCAGCGGCCGCCCGCCCGGGACTCCGCCGGCGAGATCGAGCACCTCGCGCAGCGTCGCCCCGAAGCGAACCTCGTACGTGCCCGGGCGCGCGACGTGGCCCGAGAGGCAGAGGAGCTTCGACCCGGTCGAGCCCTCCGTCCCGACCTCCGCGAACGCCGGGCCGGAGCCGAGCACGACGTCGAGCACGTTGACGAGCGTCTCGACGTTGTTGACGACGGTGGGCTTCCCGAACAGGCCGACCTCGACCGGGAACGGCGGCTTGTTGCGCGGCTCGCCGCGCTTGCCCTCGATCGACTCGAAGATCGCCGTCTCCTCCCCGCAGATGTAGGCGCCCGCGCCCCGGCGGATCTCCACGTCGAACGAGAAGCCCTCGCCCATCACGTCCTCGCCGAGGAACCCGCGCGAGCGGGCCTCCGCGAGCGCCTGTTCGAGAGCGTGCTGCGCCTCCGGGTACTCGCCGCGGATGTAGAGGTAGCCCCGCTCGCACCCGGTTGCGTAGGCGGCGATCGTCATCGCCTCGACCACCGCGAACGGGTCGCCCTCCATCAGCTCGCGGTCCTTGAACGTCCCGGGCTCGGACTCGTCCGCGTTGCAGACGAGGTAGTGCGGGCGGGCGGGTTGCCGTGCGACCGCCTCCCACTTGACCCCGGTGGGGAAGGCCGCGCCGCCGCGACCGACCAGCTTGGAGTCCTTCACCTCGCGGAGCACGCCCTCGGGACCGAGCTCGAACGCGCGGCGCAGGGCGGCATAGCCGCCGTGGGCGCGGTAGTCGTCGATGCTCGCCGGATCCGCGACGCCGACGCGGCGGAGGAGCCGCAGCGACGGATCGCCCGCCTGCGGCAGCCGCGCCCCCGGCGACGGCCCCGGCTCGCCTCCGGCGAGCAGGTCGAGCACGGCGCCTGCGGTGACGGGCGCCTGCGCTCGCTC